>LFIK01000413.1_pt1 | contig 31995 bp, 30 predicted proteins | sample 643401 | NCBI WGS metagenome assembly LFIK01 (sample SAMN03777447, study PRJNA286221) | soda lake metagenome | biome: soda lake; feature: Kulunda steppe; material: water; isolation source: sample T5-Br brine of Lake Tanatar-5 | place: Russia: Kulunda steppe | collected 2010-07
AAAAGCCAAATATTATCTCAATAAAGAATTTATAAGAGAGGATTTTCTGAGATCAAAAACAGGAAGACCCAATCAAAAACGAGGAAATTAACATAGAAAATTCGCAGAAGACGAAATTATTATCAGAGATATTCTACAGGATCCTCGGACATGACACGCCTCGACACCGATACGCACCCTCAGCGCTGGCCGGGGCGGAGCTGGTAGAAGATGTGGCGGCCGATCTTGTCACGGCGCAGCAGCGCGCGGGCCCAGCGCGGATTGACGTAATCGGCGTGATAATGCGTGGCGAGCCCGACGCTCTCGATGAAGCTCGTGCCGCTGACGACCTCCTGCGCGAGGCGCTCGGCGCGCCGCCATGGCGCCGGCTCACGGATGCGCAGGGAGCGGCCCTCGCAGGCGAAGGTGAACTGGCAGGCGAGATGCCGGTGGCGGTTCTGATAGACCACGCCGCAGATCGAATTCGGATAGAGCCGGCTGGCGACCCGGTTCATCACCACCTGCGCCACGGCCACCTGGCCGAGCTCGGGCTCGCTGCGCGCCTCGAAATAGATCGCCTCGGCGAGACAGCGCATCTCGGCGGCGCGCTTGCCCGGATCGATCAGCGCGGCGTAATGCGGCTGGTTCGGATAGCGGCGCACGAAACGCGAAGCTCCGGCGGGCAGCGTCACCGGCACGGCACCGACCTCGACCGGGCTCCAGCTATGACTGATCGGCGTCATCGCCGCGAAGGTCTCGACCCGGGCGACGGAAGGGGTGCCCCCGTCGCGGCGCGGCGTGATCCCGCCGGCCTTGCCGATGCCGGACGAGCCCTGCTCGGCAGCCTGCGGTGAGCGCTCCGCCGTGGCGCGATCCGTGGTGGTCGGCTGCGGCGGGCGGGCAAGGCCTTGATCGAGGATGATGCTCTGCGGGATCGCGGTCCGCTCGAGCTTCGGCGGATCGTCCCGGTCTGGGCCGCGCGGCGGCGGAGCCAGCAATCCGGCCCCCCTGACGAGTTCGAGGCCCCGCCGGCTGAGGCTCGGGCGCAGCGGCACGAAGGGGTCACCCTTGTTGTCGCGGTTGATGCGCGGGCCATCGACTTCCTCGAAATCCTGCTTCAGCTCGAAACGCGGCGGGGCGATCTCGTCATCGATGAATGCGTTTTCGGGAAGGACATGCCGCAGGGCCGCCTCGCGCGTATCCGGCGCGCCCGAAACCCGCCCCGCGCGATGGCTTCGGGCGGGGACGGGATGCGAGGGAAGGGTGAGCTGATCGGCCAGCATCAGGCTGCGCCCGGGGCCGGTATCGCGGATGGTATGGCCGATATCGGACAGGTCGTTGCTGGCCACGGCGGTGAAGGATACGAGCATGCCTGCGCCGAGCGCCCAGGGCGCGACAGTGGCGCAGATCCACCGCATTCCGGAGACTCGACGACGCCTTGGCACGCGAACACCTTTACGCTTGACCCGCGACCCGTTTGCCGAAAGCGAGGGGCCGGGGAAACCGTGACCGAAGCGACACAGGGCGCCGCTTTTACGCTGATCGGGATCAGGATCGCGAATCACGGTTCAAAAAGGGTTAAGGCGATCAGGAAGATTGATGCGACGGGTCGCACCGGGTCGATGGCGCCGCGCAACCAAGGCCTCACCATGCCAGAGCTTGCCGCACGCCCCCGCCTCGGTTATCCACCACGCGATCGGCATCGCGGGATGGTTGCCGGGGGAGACGATCATGGCGCAAGACGAAACGGACATCGCCGCAGGCGCGGCAGGCATGCAGCCCCCCGTGGCGATCATCATGGGCAGCCAGTCCGACTGGACGACGATGCGCCACGCGGCGGAGACGCTCGAGGCGCTCGGGATCGCACATGATACCCGCATCGTCTCGGCACACCGTACCCCCGAGCGGCTCTATGATTTTGCGCAGGGCGCGCGTGAGGCCGGCTTCAAGGTGATCATCGCCGGTGCGGGCGGGGCGGCGCATCTGCCGGGCATGACGGCGGCGCTGACGCCTCTGCCCGTCTTCGGCGTGCCGGTGGAATCCAAGGCGCTTTCGGGGCAGGATTCCCTGCTCTCCATCGTGCAGATGCCTGCCGGCATCCCGGTGGGTACGCTGGCGATCGGGCGCGCGGGGGCTGTCAATGCGGCGCTCCTCGCCGCCGCGGTGCTCGCGCTCGGCGACGACGCTCTGGCCGGGCGGCTCGACATGTGGCGGCAGGCGCAGAGCGAGAGCGTCGTGGAACGCCCTTCGGAGGCATCATGAGCGAGACGATCATCGCACCGGGCGCCACGCTCGGGATCCTGGGAGGCGGCCAGCTCGGGCGCATGATCGCCTCCGCCGCCGCCCGGCTCGGCCTCAAAGTGCATGTCTTCAACGATACGCCGGCGAGCCCCGCTTTCGCACTGGCGGACGTTGCCACCTGCGCACCCTTCACCGATGAGGCGGCGCTCACCGCTTTCGCGAAGAGCGTCGATGTCGCCACCTATGAATTCGAGAACGTGCCGCGCGAGGCCGCCGCCCTGGTCGCCGGACTGGCGCCTTTGCGCCCGGGCGTCGCGGCGCTCGCCACGAGCCAGGACCGTCTCGCCGAAAAGCGTTTCGTCGCCGATCTCGGCATCAGAACCGCGCCGTTCCGCCCCGTCGATGACGCCGCCGATCTCGAAGCCGCGCTGGCGGCGATCGGCATGCCCGCCATCCTGAAGACGCGCCGTTTCGGCTATGACGGCAAGGGCCAGGCCGCGATCCGTGAAGCCGGTGATGCGGCGCAGGCGCTCGCCGCGATGCAGGGGGCACCCTCCATCCTCGAAGGGTTCGTCGATTTCGTCTGCGAGCTCTCCGTCGTCGCCGCGCGCGCGCCCGATGGTGGCTTCGCGGCCTTCGACATCTGCGAGAACCGCCACGAGAACCACATCCTCGCCCTCACCAGCGTGCCCGCCGCTGTCAGCGCCCAGACCGCGCAGCAGGCGCGCGAGATCGCCCATGCCATCGCCAGCGCGCTCGATTATGTCGGCGTCTTCGCCGTCGAGCTCTTCCTTACGCGCGATGCGGCGGGGCGCGAGGATCTCGTCGTCAACGAAATCGCCCCGCGCGTGCACAATTCCGGGCACTGGACCGATTTCGGCGCGCGGACCTCGCAATTCGAGCAGCATGTCCGCGCTGTCTGCGGCTGGCCGCTCGGCCCGTGCGACCGCCTCGGGCGGGTCGAGATGCGCAATCTGATTGGCGACGATATCGCGGCCTGGCGGCAGCATCTGGCCGATCCGCAGGCCCGCCTGACGCTTTACGGAAAGGAAGAGGCGCGCCCCGGGCGCAAGATGGGTCACGTAACGTTTCTCTTGTAATGAAATCTTTGATTGATAAGCATCGAAACTACTTCACGTAGTTCATTTCGGCAAAAACACCAGAATGTTAACTCTTCCTTTGGGTCTTCCGGAAGACAGTTCCTGCGCCTTTGAAATATTTCCGCGCAGGTATCCGGATATGGACTGTCTCCCGCATGAATAGAGATGCAGGGTGACATGCGACAAGCACCGGACAGCGCGGGATCCGCTTTCCCATCTCCGGCATCGATGCCGGTCGAAAGGATGACGGCCCCATGCGTTCCATCACGCTCAAGACCAAGATCTTCGCCGGTTTCGGCATTCTGACGGCGGGTCTCGCCGGGCTTGCCACGTTCGCCGTATTCAGTGTCACGCAGGTCGGCGACTATTTCGACGCCTACCGGGAAAGCGCCCGCCAGAGCGCGAGCGCCTATCAGATGAGCCAGGACTTCCTGCAGGCGCGCACCGCCGCCCTGCAATTCCTGGCGACGGGGGCGGATGCGGCGTCGGAGCAGGTCTTTTCCAGGATCGACCAACTGCTCGCCCGGGGCGAGGAGCGCGAGGAGATCTTCGCCGGCTCGGCTTTCGCAACGACCATCGCGCAGACCGAGGACAGCGTGCGCGCCTACCGGGAGGGGGCGTCGGATCTCGTGGACATCATCGCCTTGATCGCCGCAGCGAATGAGCGCGCGGCCCGCCACGGGGCGGATGTCGGCGGTGCCCTCAACGGCGTGATGAACAGTTCCTATCAAAACAACGACGTCGCCGCCGCCTATCATGCGGCGCGCACGTTGCAGGCGGTCCAGCGCGCACAGATGCGGATCGACGCCTTCGACCGCACGGGTTCCGACGAAGCGGCAGAGGCGGCTGCCGAAGCCATTGCCGAGGCCCGCGAGGCCTTCGACGAATTGCGCCGCATCGCCACCAATCCGGGCCATTTCGGCCTGATCGAGCGCGCTTCCGGCGGTCTCGACATGTTCGCCTCCGCCGTCACGACCAGTCTCGAGCAGGTGCCCCTGCGCAATGCGCAGGTCGGCGAACTCGGCGCGCTCGGCGCACGGCTCGATGCCGGTCTCGACGAGGTTGCCGGAGACTTGCAGGCACAGCAGGATGCGATTGGACCGGGCGCGCTGGCGGCCATTGCCGGCATCGTGCGCAACAGCACCATGACCGGCGCCGGCCTGACCCTGGCCGGCATCGCCATCGCGCTGTTTCTCGGTCTGACCATCTCCGCCGCCCTGCGTGGCTTTGCCGGCTCGCTGCGCGAGATCGCCGGCGGGCGCACGGATGTCGCGATTTTCGGGCGTGGCCGCGGCGACGAGATCGGCGAACTCGCCGGAGCCGTCGCGCGCATCCAGCAGAACGCGATCGAGGCGGCGGAGGCCGAGCAACAGGCCCGCGCCGCGCGCGAAGCGGAAGCGGAAGCCGAAAAGGCGCGGCTGATGCGCGAAATGGCTGCGGAATTCGAGCAGGCCGTCGGCGGCATCGTCGAAGCTCTGGCCGCCTCCGCCCGGGAGATGGAGCAGGCGGCGGGAACCCTCACCGCCTCCGCCGAGGAAACCTCCCTGCAGGCCGCGACCGTGGCTTCCGCCTCCGAACAAGCCTCGGCCAATGTGCAGACGGTGGCTGCGGCCAGCGAGGAGCTCACGGCTTCGATCAGCGAGATCGGCCAGCAGGTCACCCGCTCCAGCGACATGTCGCATCAGGCATCGACGCAGGCCCAGGACACCGTGTCGGAAGTCTCAGCCATGGCCGAGCGGGCGGAGAAAGTCGGCGATATCGTCGCCCTGATCCGCTCCATTGCCGAGCAGACCAACCTGCTCGCCCTCAACGCGACGATCGAGGCCGCGCGCGCCGGCGAGGCGGGCAAGGGTTTCGCCGTCGTCGCGGCGGAGGTGAAGAACCTCGCCGACCAGACCGCCAAAGCGACCGTCGAGATCAGCGAGCAAGTCGCCGGCATCCAGCATGCCAGCGCCGGCTCGGCGCAATCGATGCAGGGGATTGCCGGCGTGATCAGCGAGCTGGCGGGCATCGCCACCGGCATCGCCGCCGCTGTCGAGGAGCAGGGAAGTGCGACCGAAGAGATCGCCCGCAACGTGCAGGAAGCCTCGAGTGGCACGCGGGAAGTCTCCGAAGTGATCGGCGGCGTGCGCGAGGCCGCCGGCTCTTCGAGCGCCGCGTCTGCGCAGGTTCTGGCCTCGGCTCGCGCCCTGTCGCAACGGGCCGACGACCTGCAGGGCGCGGTCTCGCGCTTCCTCGGTGCGCTGATGGATTCGCGACCGGAATCAGGGACGGATACCGAGGAGGAAACGCGCGCGGCCTGAATCCGCCCGCCGCGAGCTCAGCCCTCGCCGTCGCCTGTGGCAGCTGCGGCGACGGCGGCCTCGACTTCCTCCGGGGTGAGATCGTAATGGCGTGAGCAGAATTCGCAGGTCACGCCGATGCGCCCGTCATCGGCGATCATGTCGCGGCGATCCTCGGGCGAGAATTTCGCGAGCATCCGCATGATCCGCTCGCGCGAGCAATTGCAGCCCTCGCGCACCGCGAGCGGCTCGAAGACACGCACACCGCGCTCGTGGAACAGCCGGTAGAGCAGCCGCTCGCTCGACACGCCGGGATCAACGAGTTCGTGATCGGCGATCGTATCCACCAGCGCCCTGCCCTCGGTCCAGGCATCGTCCTCGTCTTCGACACCCGAATCGCGGGGTCGCGTGCCGGGGGGCGGATCGCCGGGATCGAGATCGGCCTGACGCTGGCGCTCGATCGAGACGGGCATGAACTGCGCCATCAGCCCGCCGGCGCGCCAGGTCGAGCCCTCTTCCCCGATTTCTTCCGCCACGGCGAGTCTTATGCGGGTGGGGATCTGCTCGGACTGGCGGAAATACTGATGCGCGGCCTCCTCGAGGCTCTGGCCCTCCATCGCGACGACACCCTGGTAACGGCTCGCGGCCGTGCCCTGATCGATGGTCATGGCCATGTGACCGTGGCCGATCAGCGCTCCGGCACGCGCCTCACCCTGAGCCACGCTCTGCGCCACCCTTTCCGCATCAAAGCGCATGAAGGCGCGGATACGGTCGGGCGTGTCGAAATCGACGACGATCATCTCGATCGGGCCGTCGGTGCGGGTCTGCATCTGGAATCGGCCCTCGAACTTGAGGGAGGAGCCCAGCAGCGCCGTCAGCGCCGCCGCCTCGCCCAGCACCCGGGCGACCGCGTCCGGATAGGCGTGGCGCTTGATCAGCGTGTCGATGGCGGGGCCCAGGCGCACGACGCGCCCGCGCAGATCCAGCGGCTCCACGGCGAATGGCAGAACCGCGTCATCATGTCCGTCGAAGGTCCCGGTCATGCGGCCTCCCAGGCCCGCTCCTCCAGGCCGAAACACCAGGCCAGCACCCCCTTCTGGGCGTGCAACCGGTTCTCGGCCTCGTCGAAGACGACCGAATGCGGCCCATCCATGATCTCGTCGGTCACCTCCTCGCCGCGATGGGCGGGCAGGCAATGCATGAACAGGGCATCGCGCGCGGCGAGGCTCATCAGGTCACGGTTGACCTGATAGGGCTGCAACAGATTGTGGCGTCGCCCCTCATCCTCGTCTCCCATGGAGACCCAGCAATCGGTCACCACCGCATCGACACCGGAGACGGCTTCGCGGGCATCGGTGGTGAGATTGAGCCGCGCTCCGTTCTCGCGCGCCCAGTCGACGATGGAATCGGGCGGCGCGAGCTCGCGCGGGGTCGCGACGTTGATGGTGAAGTCAAGCCGGGCGGCGGCGTGAATCCAGGAGGCGAGCACATTGTTGGAATCGCCCGTCCAGGCCACGGTGGCGCCGGCAATCGAGCCGCGATGCTCCTCGAAAGTCATCACGTCCGCCATGATCTGGCAGGGATGCGAGAGCTTGGTCAGGCCATTGATCACCGGAACCTCGGCATTCTCGGCCAGTTCCTGCATCATGTCGTGTTCGAGGATGCGGATCATGATGGCATCGACGTAACGCGACAGGACGCGCGCCGTATCGGCAATGGTCTCGCCGCGCCCCAGCTGCATCTCGCTGCCGGTGAGCATCAGGGTCTCGCCGCCGAGTTCGCGCATCCCCACATCGAAGGAGACGCGGGTGCGGGTGGAGGGTTTGTCGAAGACCATGGCGAGCACCTTGCCGGCCAGCGGCTTCACCGCCTGCGGCTGGCCCTTGCGGCGCTTGCGCTTGATCGCGGCGCCAAGCGCGAGGATGCGGCGCAAGTCGTCGCCTTCGAAGGCGGTGAGATCGGTGAAGTGGCGCGGTTGCATGATCGGCGCGGTCATTGGGCGCCTCCCGCCGGCACGGTCTGGTTCATCTGCGTCTCCAGAACGGTGCAGGCAGCGTCGAGCCGCGCCACCGCTTCGCGAATTTCACTCTCGGTGATGGTCAGCGGCGGGATCAGCCGCACGACGTTGTCCCCGGCGGGAATACCCAGCAGCTTCTGCTCCCGCATCGCCGCCACGAGATCGCCGTTGGGAACATGGCTGCGCACACCCGTGAGCAGGCCCTCCCCGCGTATCGCGTCGATGATGCCGGGATGGCGATCCCTGATCTCGGCGAGCCGCTGGCGCAGCAGCAGGCCCATCTTTTCCACATGGGCGAGGAAGCCCGGTTCCAGCACGACGTCGAGCACGGCATTGCCGACCGCCATGGCGAGGGGATTGCCGCCGAAAGTGGTGCCGTGGCTTCCCGGGGTGAGGCCTGATGCGGCCTCCTCCGTGGCGAGCACCGCCCCGATCGGGAAGCCCCCGCCGAGCCCCTTGGCCAACGCCATGATATCCGGAGCGACGCCGGCCCATTCATAGGCGAAGAGCTTGCCCGTGCGCCCGATCCCGGTCTGGACCTCGTCGAAGATCAGCAAGGTGCCGGTCTCGTCACAGAGTTCCCGCAGACCGCGCAGGCAGACGCTCGGCACGCTGCGCAGGCCGCCCTCGCCCTGGATCGGCTCGATCAGGATCGCCGCCGTCTGCGGCGTCACGGCGGCGCGCATGGCCTCGTGATCACCGAAGGGAACCTGGTCGAACCCTTCCGCCTTGGGGCCGAACCCTTCGAGATACTTGGCCTGTCCGCCGGCGGCGATGGTGCCCAATGTGCGCCCGTGGAAGGCGCCCTCGAAGGTCAGAATCCGGAAACGCTCCGGCTGCCCTTTCAGGAAATGGTAGCGCCGCGCCATCTTGATGGCGCCTTCATTGGCCTCGGCCCCGGAATTGCAAAACAACACCCTGTCGGCGAAGCTGTTCTCGGTCAGCCGCGCTGCCAGCCTTTCGCCCTCCGGACTCTCGAAGACGTTGGAGACGTGCCACAGCTTCGCGGCCTGCTCGCCCAGCTTCTCGACGAGATGGGGATGGGCATGACCCAGCGCGTTCACGGCGATCCCTGAGCCGAAATCGAGATATCGCTCCCCGTCGCGCGTAACGAGCCAGGATCCTTCACCTTTGTCGAAGGCGAGCGGCGCGCGTGCGTAATTATGCACCAGGGGCGAGTTCACGGGTCTGTTCCTTCTGCTTGGAATCCGCCGAAGCGGGGTTGTAAAACAAAGCGCCGCCCGGTTCGGGCGGCGGGCGAATTCTAGGGTCAAGCGGGCGCGTGTCAATGCGTTCCTGCGATCAGGCAACGCCTTGCCGTGCGCGATGCCGGAACGGTAGCCGTTCAGCCCCGCTCCGGCCCCTCGCTGAGGATGGCGAGAATGCGCGCATCCGGCGGCAGGGCGGGGCGCCGGGAAAACGCCGCCGCAAGCCCGGCAGCGCCGGAGGGCGTCGTGGCCAGCCCCTCGCCGGCGAGGCTCTCCACCGCCTCCTGCGCCTCGTCTTCGCTGATGGTGACGAACAGATCCGCATCCCGCGCCAGCCCCGCGAGCGCGATGAGCGAGGGCGTCTTGCAATCGAGACGGCCCATGGCGGAGACGGGGCCCTCGCTGGTGACGATCCGGCCAGCGCTGACACTGCGCATCAGGGCCGGCGCGGCTTCGGGCTCCACCACGATGATCACCGGCGCATCCCCCCAGGCCGCCCGGAAATACGCCGCCGCCGCCGCCGCGAGCCCGCCGACACCGGCCTGGAGCAGGATATGCGTGGGGGGTGCATCGATCGCCTCGACCGTTTCCGCCGCGAGTTGCAGATAGCCCTCCATGACGCGCCGGGGCAGCTCGGTATAGCCCGGCCATGAACTGTCCGAAAGCAGCGTCCAGCCCCGCTCTTGCGCAGCCTGTTCGGCAGCTTTCATGCTCGCCTCGTAATGGGCGCCGGCCCGCACCACCTCGGCGCCCTTCTCGCGCAGCCGCGCGGCGAAGGCCTCCGGCACGGTTTCGGCAAGATAGATCACGGCCTTCGCGCCGAAGAGGCGCGCACCGGCGGCGACCGAGAGCCCGTGATTGCCCGCGCTCGCGGTAACGAAGACGCGGTCCTGCAAAGCCGCCTCCCAGCCGGCATTCCCCCGACATGCGGCGGCTTCGCGGGCGATGGCATGGGCGGCGCCGAGCGCCTTGAAGCTGCCCAACCCCATGCGATCGCGCTCATCCTTGAGATGCAGCCGCGCCACGCCGAGCCGGGCCGCCAGGGCGGGCAGATCGCGCAGGGGCGTCGGCGCATGGGCCGGGCACTGCGACAGCAGGGCGGCGACACCGGAAGGATCGGCGCAGGGCAGCGGCTCCAGGGCGGGAAGGCCACCTCCGCGATGGGGATTGGCGATGATCTCGGGCATGATGATCTCGGGCATGGCGGCCTCGTGCGTCGCGGATCTGCGGTTTCGCCGGTATGATCATGGCCCGGCATATCCTCAGGTTCCGGCATGACCGATCGGTGAAACCGGCGCAAGCGCGGCTTCGGGAATACCGAATTCGCTTTCGCGACCGGGTCTTCGCGCTTAAATAGCGCTCATGAGCCTGTCATCCGATGAAATCGCCCGCTATGCCCGCCACCTGGTGCTGTCCGATATCGGCGGCCCCGGCCAGGCCAAGATCCGCCGCGCCCGGGTCCTCTCCATCGGGGCGGGCGGGCTGGGCGCGCCGTTGCTGCAATATCTTGCCGCAGCCGGGGTGGGCACGCTCGGGATCGTCGATGACGACGATGTCGATCTGTCCAACCTGCAGCGCCAGATCATTCACGGCACGCCCGATATCGGACGCCCCAAGGTGGAGAGCGCCGCCGCGGCGATCACCCGGCTCAACCCGCATGTCACTGTCGAGCCCCACAAGCTGCGCATCGATGCCGGCAATGCCCGCGAGCTGATCGCGCAATACGACATCGTCGCCGACGGCTCGGACAATTTCGACACGCGCTACGCCGTCTCGGATGCCTGTTTCCAGGCCCGCAAGCCGCTGGTCACGGCGGCGCTGGGGCAATTCGACGGCTCGTTGACCGTGCTGCGCCCCTATGAGAGCGGGCCCGACGGCAGCCCCAACCCGACCTATCGCTGCCTGTTCCCGGACCCGCCGCCGGCGGGCGCGGTCCCCACCTGCGCACAGGCGGGCATCCTCGGCGCATTGGCCGGCGTGATGGGTACGCTGATGGCCATGCAGGTCCTGCGCGAAATCACCGGTTTCGGCGAGGACATGGTCGGTCGCCTGCTGATGGTCGATGCCCGCTCCATGCGCTTCGACATGATGCGCTATCGCCATGACCCGGCCAACCCGCTCAACGGCACGGGCAAGCAGGGCGGCTGACGCGACGCAAGGCGCGATCAGCTTCTTGCCACCCTCATTCCCTGCCGCCCTCGCGCAGGAGCCGGGTCGCCGCCTCCTCGACACGCGCCTGGAGATCGTTGAAGAACGTGTCGCGCGGCATGCCGGGGCCGATCGGATCGAGGATTTCCACCACGATCGTGCCCGGATGGCGGATGAATTTCCGGCGCGGCCAGTACAGGCCGGAATTCAGCGCCACCGGCAGACAGGGCGCACCGAGCTTGGCATAGAGATGCGCCACGCCGTATTTATAGGCCGGCGGCGCGCCGGGCGGGCGGCGGGTTCCCTCCGGAAAGATGATGATCTGCCGCCCCGCCGCGATCTCCTCGCGGGCCCGCTGGTTCATCTCCTTCAGCGCCTGCGAGCCGCCCTTGCGATCGACGGGGACCGAGCGCGCCTTCCAGGCATACCAGCCGAAGAACGGGATCCACATCAATTCGCGCTTGAGCACATAGGCCGGGTCGTCGAGGATGACGAGCAGGGCGAAGGTCTCCCATAGCGATTGGTGCTTGGACGCGACGATCATGCCGCCGGCAGGCATCTTCTCGAGCCCGCGAAACTCCACCCTGGTGCCCGCGATCACCCTCAGAAGCCAGAGCGATGAATGCGCCCAGGCGCGGGCCACGCGCATGAACACCCGGCGCGGCAATGCCAGGATCGGCAGGCAGACGATCATCCAGACGATCAGATTGGTATAATAGGCGAAGTTGAAGGCGAGCGAACGCAGGATCAGCATGGTCAGTGGTTCTTTGGGCGGAGGCCGGGAACGAGTCCCTGTGCCGCGCTCCTTGCAGGAGCATGACGAGCGGGTTTCACCCTCTCTAGCCTCCCGCGCGCCGATTGTGAACGCGAAAGGCGGCTAAGGCTCACCGATCTCGCCGGCAATCCCCGCATGGGAATGCGGGGTGCGGCTCAGGATCCGGGCGAGGCGCGACAGTTCCGGGTCGTTTTCCAGCCGGGTCCGCCCCCAGACCATCAGAAATTTCAGATATTCCCGACCGACCAGCCGGAAGGTCGCGGCATCACGCCACCAGCGCCCCACCTCCATCTCCGTCGGCGAAACCGCATGCGGGAATTTGGCGACATCGGGCATGGCGTTGTCGAGTTCGAGCAGGGTGCGCGGCATGTGGTAGTTGGAGGTGACCACGATGATCGCGTCAAACCCCTGATCCGTGACCCAGCGCCGGGTCTCGATGGCGTTGCCGACCGTGTTGCGGGCACGGTGGTCGAGATCGACGCAGCATTCCAGCCAGTCCTTCTGGCCGGGATTGAGCCGGGCGATCTGGGAGCGGGTGGTGCGCTCGTTGACGCCGGAGATCAACAGGCGATCGGCAAATCCGCGCGACAACAGGTCGATCGCGTCGGCCACCCGCTGCGAGCCGCCGGTGAGCGCCACGATCCCCTGGGCACGGGGCGGATCGCCCGCATCGGCATATCCGTCGAGGCTGCGCACGAAGACCGGGAAGCCGCCGGCGAGCCCGAGCAACGCGGCGAGACAGGCGATTGCGAAGGCGCGCAGCACGCGCCCTGCCCGGCCGATGCGCCTGCGCGGCGGCATCGCCCGGCCTGAATCGTCCTGTCCGTGTTCGTGCCGCCCGGCCACCATCCGGCCGCCTCCCGCCGCCACTCGACACCTTGTTCTCACCGCGCGCGCCGCACGCGACAATCCGCAAAACACCGCCCGATGCACCAAGCCGGCATCTCCCGGACGACCGTTTCACATCCCATGATCCCCCGCGAATAAGGCTTCAGCGGGGCGCAAGGGGTATCAGACGCGGCGCCGGGCGGCTCATTCATTCTGCGCCAGAAACCGGCGCACCGACAGATCCGACATCGCCGCCGTGACCAGCGCCGCGATCAGCGCGGTCGCGGCCATGACGACATAACCGCGCGCGCCGATCTCGAAGGCGCCGAACAAGGCCTCGAGCTGGTCTCCCGCCGGCGAGGCGCGCCAGGAGGCCGAGATCCAGCCGAGCGCGACGAAGAGGGCGATCGCGGCGATCCCGCCGATCGCGCCGCCCTCCAGACCCAGCCGCAGGAAGCGGCGCCGGAATTCGCGGGCGATATAGGTGTCGTGCGCCCCCACGTAATGCAGCACCTCGACGATGCCGCGATTGCCCGCCATGGCCCCGCGCGTGGCGAAGGCGACGGCGAGGCCCGTGGCGATCAGGACCAGCATGACCAGCGCCACGCCGACCGCGACGATGGTCTGCGCCATGTTCGACAGCCGCGCCAGCCATTGCGCATGATCATCAAGGCTCGCCGCCGGAACGGCCTCGCGCAGCCGGACGCGCAGGGCGTCGAGATCGGGCGGGGATTCCGGGTCGAGCCGCAATTCGATCAGGCGCGGCACCGGCAATTCCGCCAGATCGAGACCGCTGCCCAGCCAGGGTTCGAGCAGCCGCTCCGACTGCCTCAGGCTGAACGGCTCCGCGGCGAGCACGCCCGGCGTCTCGCGGGCCATGGCCGTGGCCTGCGCCACCAGCGCCTCGGTATCCCCCTGCGGCTGCGGCCTGATCTGGATCGTGGCTTCCGAACCGACCGCGACGCGCCATTGCGCGGAATTGGTGGCGACCAGTTCGGCGGCGCCGGCGCACAGGGCGGCGAGGAAGGTGAGAATCGCGATCACCGCCACCAGGGCGCGTGAAGCTGCCGAATCGACCGGGACGAGGGGCGTCTCGCGCGCCAGCAACCGGGCGATCACGGCGCGTCCGGGCAGCGGAGACCGCCCGCGCCGACGGCTTTCGCCGCGCCTCGGGGTCTCCTCGTCGGGATGGATCTTGCTGCTTTCCACCGCGCACCTTCACTCGTCGATATGCAGATGGCCGTCGGCGAGGAGCAGCCGGCGGGCATCGTAGAGATCCATCAAGGCCAGATCATGGGTGGCGATGAGGACGGCGGTTCCCAGCCGGTGCAGCTCGACGAAGAGCCGCAGCAGGCGCCGGGCGAGGCTCGGATCGACATTGCCCGTCGGCTCGTCGGCCAGCAGCAGGTCGGGTCGCGTGATCAGCGCCCGGGCGATGGCCGCGCGCTGTTTCTCGCCGCCCGAGAGCACCGGTGGCAGCACATGCATGCGCTGCCCCAGCCCCACCCAGGAGAGCAGCTCCGTCACTTCCGCGCGATAGCTCGCCTCCTCGCGTTCCTGCACGCGTAAGGGCAGGGCGACGTTTTCGTACAATGTGAGATGATCGAGCAGGCGGAAATCCTGGAACACCACACCCATGCGCCGGCGCAGATCGGCAAGGCGACGCTGATCGATGCGGCTCACCTCCTCGCCGAACAGCGTCATCACCCCGCGCGTGGGCCGCACCGACATCAGGATCAGCCGCAAGAGCGTGGTCTTGCCCGCGCCCGAGGGGCCGGAGAGAAACTGGAAGGAATGCGGCTCGATCGAGAAGGTGAGATCGCGCAGCACTTCGGGGCCGAGGCCGTAGCGGACCCCGACATTTTCGAAATGCACGACGGGTATGTCGCTGAAATCGGGTGCGAAAGCGAAGTCCTTCACGGGTCCTTAACCAAAAATGCCGCCCAATGAGGCAACGGGTCCGGCAACCAGCCTACCCGGCGTCACGTGATTCGCCCATGCTGATCGTATGTCCGTCCTGTGCAAGTGAATTCGCGATCGATCCGGCGCTTTTGCGTCCGAACGGTCGCAAGCTGCGCTGTGCCAGTTGCCGGGAGGTGTTCTTCATCGACGCTCCCGAGGACGACGATATGGATCTGGATCCCGACGATCCCGTCGCCGCCAGCCTGGCGCGGCGCATGCAGGGTGAGGCGGCGGACGGCCCCGAAATCGCCGTGGATGCCAGCAATGCACGCACGGCAGCGCCGGCCATCGAGGCGCGAGGCGCTCGGCCCGTTGGTCCCGGCAGGCTGTCGCGCCTGTTGGCGGGCCTTGCCGGGGGGGTCGCGAGGATCCCGGTCACGCCGATCCTGGCCATGCTGCTGGTGGGCATCCTGATCGGGGCGCTGATCGGGCGCGAAAGCGTGGTGCGGCAGGTTCCCGCCACGGCCGGCCTCTACGAGCTGGCCGGCATGCCCGTGAATCTGCGTGGACTGGAACTGATCGACATCACATCCGAGCGCACCCGTGAGGATGACGGCGAGTATCTCACCGTACACGGTACGATCGTGAACCGGACCGATCGCAGCCATATGGTACCGCCGGTCGCCGTCGTCCTGCGCGAGGAGACCGGACAGCCGGTCTATTCCTGGAGCGTGGAGGCGGAGCGTCGCACCCTGCATCCGGGGGAAAACGTGCGATTTCGCGCGCGCCTGGTTGCGCCGCCGCCCGAAGCGAGGCAGGTTCTGGTGCGCTTCGCCCCGAACGCCGAAATCGCCGGCGGTCGTGACTGAGGCGTTGCTGCGTCAGTTTGCGTTGCTCCTTCAGTTTCATGAGGCTCGAAATGGCTCAATCGCGCGTGCGCGTCCTGTTCGACGAGGAAACCATCGCCCGGCGCTGCGAGGAACTCGCCGCCGCGATCAAGCAGGCCGAGCCGAAAGATCTGCTCGTGGTGGCGGTGCTCAAGGGCAGCTTCATGTTCGCCGCCGACCTGATTCGCGCCCTGCACCGCGTCGGTCTCGCGCCGCAGGTGGAATTCGTACACCTGTCGAGCTATCGCTCGGGCACCACCTCCTCGGGCCAGGTCGAGATCCTGCGTGACGTGGAGAGCGCGGTCGAGGGGCGCGACGTGCTGCTGATCGACGATATTCTCGAATCGGGGCGCACCATCGTCTTCGCCAAGGACCTGATCGCCGCGCGCGGCGCGCGCCGGGTGCTCTCGGCGGTGCTGCTCGAAAAGCCCGGCAAGCGGGCCGTGCAGATCGAGGCCGATTTCGTCGGCTTCACCTGCCCGGACGTCTTCGTCGTGGGCTATGGCATGGACGTCGCCCATTCCTATCGGCAGCTCCCCTTCGTCGGCGTGATCGACACCGGTGACACCGCGCCCGATCTGTTCGAGCCGGCGAACAGCCCTGCCGATCCGGCCAAGCCGGGAGCGTGACCGCGATGGCAAGGATCCTGCTCGTCGATGACGAAGAACCGGTGCGCGGCTTTCTCAGCCGTGGCCTCCAGCTCGACGGTCACGAGGTGGTCACGGCGGAAGACGGTGCGGAGGGGCTCGACACGCTCAAGGAAGCCGAAACCCCCTTCGATCTGCTGCTCACCGATATCCGCATGCCGATCATGGACGGGATCGCCCTCGCTCTGGCGGCCAAGCGCGATTTCCCCGATCTGACCATCCTGCTGATGACGGGCTTCGCCGATCAGCGCGAGCGCGCGCGGGGGCTCGACGCCATCGTCGCGGACGTGCTCACCAAGCCCTTCTCGCTCGACGAGATGCGCGCTGCCGTGAGCCGCGCGCTCGCCGCCAAGGGCTGAATTCTCCGGCGCATGCTTCGCGCAAGGCTCGCGGGCTATTCCTGATGCTGCGATCACGGCAGCACGGGAGTGGAAGCCTTGTTCATCTTCTTCGGCATCATCATCACGATAGCCTCGCTGATCGGCGGCTTCTGGGCGATGGGTGGCCATGTCCCGGTCATCTGGCAGCCCTGGGAATTCGTCATCATCGGCGGAACGGCCATCGGCAGTTATATCGTCGCCAATTCACCCAACGCCATCAAGGATACGGGCCGGGCCTGCGTCGAGGCGAGCTTCGGCAAGATCCCGCGCCAGCGCGATTATCTCGATGTGCTGGGGGTGCTCTACATGCTCATGCGCGACATCCGCGCCAAGGGCCGCAACGAAGTCGAGCCGCATCTCGACGATCCGCATAATTCCGAGATCTTCCAGCGCTTTCCACGGGTCATGAATCGTCCGGAACTGTTGCAGTTCCTGTGCGACTACATGCGCCTGCTCGTCATCGGCAATGCCCGCTCGCACGAGATCGAGGCCCTGATGGACGAGGAAATCGAGACCATCCGGCGCGAGCGGCTGAAGCCCTACAACGCCATGATGATCCTGGCCGAGGCGCTGCCGGCGCTGGGGATCGTCGCCGCCATTCTCGGCGTGATCAAGGCGATGGGCGCGATCGATCAGTCGCCACAGCTTCTGGGCGGCCTGATCGGCGCCGCGCTCGTGGGCAGCTTCACCGGCATCTTTGCCTCCTACGGGCTGGTCGCGCCGATGGCCTACAAGATCAAGGCCACCCGCGAGCACCAGATGCGCCTCTACACGATCAGCAAGCAGACCATCCTGGCCTTCATGAACGGGGCGCTGCCGCAGATCGCCCTCGAACACGGGCGCAAGGCGATCTCCTCGCATGACCGCCCGACCATCGACGACGTCGAGAGCGAGACACTCGCGGCATCGGGCCGTCCGCCCGCCAATGACCGCATGCCGAACCAGGGAGCCGCGTGATGATCGATTTCGACGATCTAGACGAAGACGGCAACATCAAGCCCGCCGCCGAGCGTGCCGCCGCCCGCGCCGGAAACGCGATCTCCGACAAGCTGCTCGATGCCGCCGGCATCACCGTCGATCGCCTGCCGATGCTGCACGTGATCTTCGACCGGGTGGCGACCTATTGCGCGGATGGTCTGCGCCACATGTCGGCCTCGCCCTCCTATTTCTCGGTGAGCAATATCGAGAGCGGGCGCATCGGCGACATTCTCGAATTCTACGAGTCCAACGCCATCGCCGCCATGTTTCATGCCACGGAATGGGACACGCGGATTCTCGTGGGCTTCGACCGCGACTTCATCTTCACCATGGTGGAGGTGCTGTTCGGCTCCGACGGGACCGAGCCGCCGGTCGACGAGGAGCGCAGCTTCTCGAATATCGAGACCCGCGTCGCCCAGACCCTGTTCGAGGAGGCCGGCAAGGCGCTGGCCACGGCCTTCGGCCCCGTCGCCCGGACCGGCTTCAAGCTCGAGCGCATGGAAACGCGCATGGATTTCGCCATTATCGGGCGGCGCAACAACCTGTCCGTGGTCGCCAAGCTTTTGATCCAGGCTCTGGGGCGCGGCGGCGAGATGTTCGTGATCATTCCGCAATCGGCCCTTTCGCCGATGCGCGAGAGCCTCGCCCACGTCCTCTCCAGCGACGGCGCCGGCGCGGATCCGCGCTGGACCCGGCAGATGCAGGCGGAGGTGCAGCGCACCCGCGTCTCGCTCGAAGCCATACTCGAAGAGCGCATGATCACATTGGGTGACGTGGCGCAGTTCGAGGTCGGCCAGGTGCTCGACCTGCAGGCCGGGCCGAAGACGCCGGTGCGTTTGCAATGCAACGGCCAGGCGCTGTTCTCGTGCGCCCTCGGCCAGTCCAACGGCGCCTACACGCTCAGGATCGAGGACGAGATCGATCAGCAGCAGGAGTTCATCGATGCCCTCCACAGCCATTGACATCGCCCTGGTCGTCGCACTGGTCTTCACCTGCGGCTTCTCCTTCGCCATGCTGCAGGAATTCCGCCGCTTCAAGGCCCATGCCGGCGAGTATGGCGAGGCCCTGCGGGAAGCCTCGCGCGCCATGGAGCAGATCGACGCGGCGCTCTCGCGCACCCATGAGGAAGGCGCCCGCACCGCGCTCAGCCTCGGCGAGCGGCTCGAAACGGCCGAGCGGATGCTGGGCAAGCTAAAGACGGCGGAGGCGGCGGCCACGGCCCAGCTCGTGCGACTGCGTGACCGCATCGAGGAAGCCCGCGACGCGGTTGCCGAAACCGAAGCATCCCCGCGCACCGACGGAGGCGGCAGGGCCGCACCGGACAAGATCCGTACCGGCAAAGGCAGTGCGGGCAAAGGCGTCACCGGCAAGACATGCGCAAGCCAGAACGCGGCAAGCAAGAACGCGGCAAGCAGGAACGCGACGAGCAAGAACCCGACGAGCAACAGCCGGTCACGGCCCTGTGCGACCCCCTCGCTGCAGAGCCCCGGGGCCGAGATCGTCGCAACACCTGCCGCGCCCGCCCCGGACACGCACAACCTCGCCCTCGCTCCCGCCGAGGATACGGCGCAGGACGCGCCCCGGACACGCAAGATCCTCTCCTGGCCGGTGGTGCGCAATGCCCGCATCGCAGCCGGCTGCTGAAGCCACGTCGATCCCCATCGGAGACAGCATTCCATGACCCAGAAGAACGGCACCCAGAACAAGTCCCGCAATTCCGGTCGCAAGGCCGGCACCGACCCGGTCGAGACCGAGGCCACCGCCGCGCATGGCGCCGAGGACGCACCGCTCACCGCACGGGTCGCCGACAGCGTCGCCGATCTGGCCGAGGAGATGGCTCGCGACAATGACGGCATGGCCGGCTTCGCGGATGACGCGGAAGAAACCCTGCGCGACGCCCATGCGGGCTACAATCTGGAATCGATCATGCGGATTCCCGTCTCGATCCAGGTGGTGCTCGGCTCCGCCTCGATGCCGGTGGCCAATCTGATGAAGCTCGGGCGCGGCGCCGTGGTGCCGCTCGATCATCGCGTCGGCGAGCCGGTCGACGTGGTGGTGAACGGGCGCGTGGTGGCGCGCGGCGAGGTGGTCGTCGTCGAGGACGACAATTCCCGCTTCGGCGTCTCGCTGACCGAGATCGTGACGGCGCAATCGGGCGGCGTCGGGTTCTGAGATGATGCGCTTGTGTCGGCATGCCGGCTGATCGCGCCAGAGAGTTTGCAAACCGGGGATGATACGAGATGACGGCGCTTGCGGCCTATGAGGCCTCCCTGCCCAAACCGCGTGAGTTCGAGGGTGCCGACAAGGTCGCCGCCCTGATGCTCGCCCTCGATCCGGAGATCGCGCGGCGCCTGATGGGGCGGTTCGAACCGCCGGAGCTCAAGCGGATCTCGCGCGCCGCCGCCGATCTCGGGGTGGTCAGCGCCCCTGAGCTTGAGGCGGTGATCGAGGAATTCGCCCGCGAATTCTCCGCAGGCACGTCTCTCTTCGGCACGGCCAACGAGGTCGAGCGGCTGCTCTCGGGCATCCTGCCCCCCGAGCAGGTCAACGAGATCATGCAGGAGGTGATCGGCAACACCAATCGCTCGATCTGGGAGCGGATCTCCGGCGTCTCGGAGGGTATTCTCGCGGCCTATCTGCAGAAGGAGCATCCCCAGACGGCGGCCTTGATCCTCTCCAAGGTGAAGCCCTCCTGTGCCGCCAAGGTGATGAGCCAGATGCCCAAGCACATGCGCAACTCGCTGATGCGGCGCATGCTTTCCTTCAAGCCGGTGGTCGAGGAGACCATGCGCATCGTCGAAAAGACGCTGCACGAGGACTTCATGCTCAATTTCGCGCGCAATATGGGCGTCGACACCCATTCGCGCATGGCCGACATCATCAACAAAATGGAGCGCGACCAGATGGAGGACGTGCTCGACAGCCTGGCCGAGGCACGCCCGAAGGCGGCGGAAATCCTCAAGGGCCTGCTCTTCACTTTCGAGGACGTCATCAACCTGGTGCCGCGCGCCCGCGCCGCGATCCTCGACCAGATTCCCACCGAGCGCCTCGTCATCGCGCTCAAGGGCACCGAGCCCGATTTCCGCGACGCCATCCTCTCCTCGCTCGGCACCCGTGCCCGGCGCATGGTCGAGAACGAACTCGCCTCCGGCGAGGCCGTGGCCCAGAAGGATGTCGTCGAGGCGCGGCGCATGGTCACTGATCTCGCCCTCGAAATGGCCGGGCGGGGCGAGATCGAGCTCAATCCCGACCAGGACGAGGGCGCCTATATCCGCTGATCCCCATCCACTGCCACTGACGGAGAAAGACGGTGTCGGAGGAGCAGGACCGCGCCAGTAAAACCGAGGAGCCGACGGAAAAGAAGATCCAGGATGCGCTCGAAAAGGGAAATGTTCCGGTCTCGAAGGAGGCCCTGACCTTCTCCTCGATCGTCTCGATCCTCGCCGTCGCCTTTCTCTATATCAGCAGTGGCGTCACGAGCCTCGCGGGTACGCTCGAGCGGCTGATGGACGACCCAGCCGGGATTGTCTTGCACGATGGATCGGACGCGACCAGCCTCATGCATGTCATCGCCATGGCGAGCGGCTGGTTCCTGCTGCCGCTGGTGGCGATCCTCGCCGTGGGCGGCCTCTCCGCCTCGTTCCTGCAAAACCGCCCGCGCCTCGTGGGGGAACGGGTCAAGCCCAAGCTCAACCGGATCTCCCCGAAAACCGGCTTCCGGCGCATCTTCGGAGCGCAGGGCTGGATGGAGTTCGGCAAGGGGATCTTCAAGATCGCGGTCATCGGTTTCGTCATCGCGTCGCTGCTGTTCTTCGACGCGCATCGGGTGGTGAGTGCGATGTATTCCGACCCCTCCGCCCTGCCCGAACTCCTGCTCACCCTCACCGTCCGGCTTTTGACGGCGGTGTGCATCGCCACGATCCTGCTCGTCATCGTCGATATCATCTTCTCGCGCACGCATTGGCGCAAGGAACTGCGCATGACCCGCCAGGAGGTGAAGGACGAGCACAAGCAGATGGAGGGCGATCCCCACATGAAGGCGAAGATGCGCTCGCTCGCGCGCGACCGCTCGCGCCGGCGCATGATCGCCGACGTGCCCCGCGCCACCATCGTCATCGCCAACCCGACCCATTACGCCATCGCCTTGCGCTACGTGCTGGAGGAGGGCGGCGCGCCGGTGGTGGTGGCCAAGGGCAAGGATCTGGTGGCCCTGAAAATCAGGGAGGTGGCCGAGGCCAACGCCATCCCCGTGATCGAGGACAAGCCGCTGGTACGTTCGATGTATGACAAGGTCGAGCTGGATTATCCGATCCCGCCGGAATTCTACCAGGTCGTTGCCGAATTGTTATATCTGTTCCATTATAGCAAAGGTGGAAAGACGGATGCTGGTTTTGCTCCAGGAAAAGCCTGATGATGGCTTTTCGGAACGGAAATGCGCGATGAGGAAGAACAAAAACAAGCCCGGATTGTCGGATCGCGAGAAAATTCTCGGCGACGCCGTCAAATGCGTCGCTGCAGAGTTGAGACTTGTTGATCTCGACGTGCTTGCACGCTTCGTTTATCTGGAACAACACGCCAATATTGCAGATCTCGTCGCTTCGTCATGCGAATTGTTCTTCAAGGAAGACACGCTTTTCTACGGATCGCGCGCCCAACTCGACCTGAAATGGGGCGAGATTCCGAATCTGGTGCTCGATCTGGAATTCGCGCATCAGGGCGTGCATGTCTTCTTCGCCCTGTCCTTGCGGCCCCTCGTGGCGGCGGTCGATATCCATGCCATCACCTTCGACGGGCCCTCCCGTTCACCGGCGCAGAACACGGCGAGGCTGGTCGAGGCCCTGGAGGATGCCCGCATCGGGGCGCCCAATGCGATCGCCGCCGAAAACATCGCCATCGAAAACATCACGAACGAAAGCGTATCCACCTGTCCGCCAGACGCGGAAAGGCTGGACCCGGAGACCTTCGGCGCAAACGATTCACGAAAAGCCTGAGCCCCTCCCCCCAACGTCCGGTTTATGCATCTATGCACCGATGCTTGACAGGGCGGGGGAGATGATGGACGAAACGCAAGGTCGGCTTGCACCGGCCATCCCTGTCCATCGCACGAGTCCAGCGCCTCCATGTTCGACAAGATTCTCATCGCCAATCGCGGCGAAATCGCCTGCCGGGTCATCAAGACGGCCCGCCGGATGGGTATCGCGACGGTCGCGGTCTATTCCGACGCCGATCGCGACGCGCTGCATGTGGAGATGGCGGACGAGGCGGTGCATATCGGTCCGGCAGCCGCAGCCGAATCCTATCTCGTCATCGAGAAGATCATCGCCGCCTGCAAGCAGACCGGCGCCCAGGCCGTGCATCCGGGCTACGGCTTTCTCTCGGAGCGCGAGGCCTTCGCCGAGGCGCTGAAGGCGGCGGGCATCGTCTTCATCGGCCCCAATCCCGGCGCCATCGCCGCCATGGGCGACAAGATCGAGTCGAAGAAAGCCGCTGCCAAGGCCGAGGTCTCGACCGTGCCGGGCTTCCTCGGCGTGATCGAGAGCCCCGAACACGCGGTGCAGATCGCCGACGAGATCGGCTATCCGGTGATGATCAAGGCTTCCGCCGGCGGCGGCGGCAAGGGCATGCGCATCGCCCATTCGGCGGACGAGGTCGCGGAAGGCTTCGCCCGCGCCAAATCGGAAGCAGCCTCCTCCTTCGGTGACGACCGGGTCTTCGTCGAGAAATTCATCGTCGATCCGCGCCATATCGAGATCCAGGTCCTGGGCGACAAGCACGGCAATGCGATCTGGGTGTCGGAACGCGAATGCTCGATCCAGCGCCGCAACCAGAAAGTCATCGAGGAAGCCCCGAGCCCGCTTCTCGACGAGGAGACGCGCCGCAGGATGGGCGAGCAGGCCGTGGCTTTGGCCAAGGCCGTCGATTATGATTCCGCAGGGACCGTCGAATTCGTCGCCGGGCAGGACAAGTCTTTCTACTTCCTCGAAATGAACACCCGCCTGCAGGTCGAGCATCCGGTCACCGAAATGATCACCGGGATCGATCTGGTCGAGGAGATGATCCGCGTCGCCGCCGGCGAGAAGCTGCGCTACACACAGGACGACATCAAGCTCGACGGCTGGTCGGTTGAGAGCCGCATCTATGCCGAGGATCCCGTGCGCGGCTTCCTGCCCTCGACGGGCCGGCTCACGCTCTACCGTCCCCCGGCGGATTCGGGTGCGGACGGCATCAGCGTGCGCAATGATACCGGCGTCACCGAGGGCGGCGAGATCTCGATCTATTACGATCCGATGATCGGCAAGCTCGTCACCCATGCCCCCACCCGCGAACAGGCGATCGAGGCCCAGGCGCGCGCGCTCGACGCCTTCGCCATCGACGGCATCCGTCACAACATCCCCTTCCTCTCCGCGCTGATGGCGCATCCGCGCTGGCGCGAGGGACGGCTCTCGACGGGGTTCATCGCCGAGGAATTTCCCGACGGCTTCACCCTGCCGGCGCCGGAGGGCGTCGTCGCCCTGCGCATGGCGGCGGTGGGCGCGCAGATCGATCACCTGCTCAACGAACGCAAGCGCAAGATCAGCGGCCAGATGCGCCCCGACGAAGCGGTGCGCTTCACGCTTGAGCGCGCCGTGATGCTCGGCAGCGAACGCCACGACATCACGATCAGCGAGGCCGAAGGCCAGCTCGCCGTCGCTTTCGCGAATGGTCCCCGCATCCTCGTCGCCAGCGGCTGGAAGCCCGGTGACCCGGTCTGGACCGGCACGATCGACGGCGCGCCGGTGGCGATGCAGGTGCGCACCATCCTCAACGGCGTGCAACTCGCCCATGCCGGCGCCTTCGCCGATGTGCGGGTCTATACCCGCCGCGAGGCCGATCTCGCCGCGATCATGCCGGAGAAGCGCGACAGCGGCGCCACCAAGCAGCTGCTCTGCCCGATGCCCGGGCTGGTGCGTACGCTGCTCGTCGCGGAAGGCCAGGAGGTCAAGGTCGGCGAGCCGCTGGTCATGGTCGAGGCGATGAAGATGGAAAACGTGCTGCGCGCCGAGCGCGACGGCACGATCGCGAAGATCGTCGCGAAGGAAGGCGACAGCCTCGCCGTCGATGCGGTGATCCTCGAATTCGCCTGATTGCGGGCGCGCGGACAGATCACCGATGCGCTCCGCCCACCCTTTCGGCGGCGCAAGAATCGATAGCGTTTGCGCTTTATGAGTTTGCATTCCGGCAAGACGATCCTTGCCGGGCTTTTGCGTGCATCACCGGGCCACGACCTGTATCGCAACAGGCACGGCGTCTCTTCGACGCCGGTTCAGCGGTCGCGGAAAGGATGCAGCCATGCAGGGCTCGGGAATTCATCACGTCACGGCGATGGCGGGCGACGCCGCGCGCAACCGGCGCTTCCATGCCGACATCCTCGGCCAGCGGCTGGTCAAGCGCACGGTGAATTTCGACGATCCGTCGATGTGGCACCTGTATTACGGCGACGAGGCCGGCCGCCCCGGATCGGCGCTGACCTTCTTCCCGGGGCCCGGAATCGCGCCGGGACAGCCCGGAGACGGCGAAACCGTGGAAACCGCTTTCCGGGCGCCTGAGGGCGCGCTCGGCTTCTGGCGAGAGCGCCTGGAGGCACAGGGCATCGTCGTCAGGCAGGCCGAGAGACAAGGCCGGGAGGCCGTGAGCTTTACCGATCCGGACGGGATGGCCTTCGCGATCATCGCAACCGACGGCGCGCAGGACGAACCCGCCTGGTCACAAGCTGATATCGGCCCCGGCGAGGCGCTGCGCGGCTTTGCCGGCGTCACGCTCGGCGTCCCCGATCCCGAGCCAACCGCGGCGATCCTGCGCGAAGTCCTCGGCTTTCGCCTTGTGGAGCAGGGTCCGGAGATGATCCGCCTCGTCGGCAATGACGACCCGGCGACGACGGTGACCATCGCGGCATCGAATCATGGCCGGCGCCCGCGCCTCGGCGGCGGTTCGGTGCATCACGTCGCCTTCCGCGCCCCCGACGATGCCGCGCAGGCTGCCATGGCGAGCCTGTTGCAGAGCCGCTTCGCGATCACGCCGACCGAGCAGCGCGACCGCAATTACTTCCGGTCGATCTATTTCCGCGAGCCGGGCGGCGTTCTGTTCGAGATCGCTACCGACGCGCCCGGTTTCGCCGTGGACGAGGATCCGGCCCATCTCGGCGAGAGCCTGATGCTGCCCACCGGGCTCGCTTCGCGCCGGGAGGAAATCGCGGCCATGCTGCCGTCGCTCGATGATACAGGCCGGTAAGGGAGCCTTGATGATGAACGCCAATTTCGCCGTCATGCAGAACTCCGACGCCTTCGGATTTCATCACGTCTTCGTCCCGGCCGCGCCCGGCCTGGAAGACGCACCGCCCCTGCTCCTGCTGCACGGCACGGGCGGCGACGAGCGCGATCTCCTGCCCGTCGCTGCTCAGCTCGCACCCGGTCGGGCAGTGCTGTCGCCGCGTGGCAATGTGGACGAGAACGGCATGCCCCGCTTCTTCCGCCGCCTCGCGGAAGGGGTGTTCGACGAGGCGGATCTTCGCGCGCAGACACAAGCCCTCTCCGATTTCATCGCCCAGGCGCGTGAGGCCTACGGGATTGCCGCGCCGGTGGCAGTCGGTTTTTCCAATGGCGCGAACATTGCCGCGTCACTTCTGTGGAGCGCACCCGACAGCCTCGCGGCTGCCGCCCTGTGGCGGGTGATGCGGCCCTTGCCGGAAGCGCCGTCATCGGCGCTCGCCGGTAAGCCGGTGCTGATCCTCGCCGGAGCGTCGGACCCGCTGATTCCGGCGGCGCAATCACAGGCGCTGGCGCAGGCACTCGAAGCGGCGGGTGCCGGCGTATCGCTCGAGATCCTGCCGACAGGCCACGGGCTGACCGCGTCCGATCTCGCCATCACCCAGCGCTTCCTCGCCGATCTCCCGCATCGGGGCTGATACGGCGCCGGCGTGAGGCCCAAGCGCCGTGTGAGCCGCCGTGTGAGGCGCGGCGTCAGCCGCCGGGGCGGCGCATGGCCGGGGGAAGCGGCGTATCGCCGAAATCGATGCGCGAGCGTTGCAGGATCGCGCCTGTCTCATCGACGATCAGGCGCAGCCGGCGATTGCCGTGGAAGAAGCTGAGCCGCCAGCGCCCGGCATCCTCGCCCTCGCCGCGCTCGGTGAGCGTGGTAATCGCGCCGTCGCGCAGCCCGGCCATGACGGCTTCGGGCGTGAGATCCAGTTCAGCCGCGAGCGTGCCGGCATCGATGCACAGATCCTCGCCTTCGATAATGATCTTGCGCTCGCTCATGGGCTGCCCCGACATGCCGGCTCCTGACCTTCAGATGCGATCGGTGGCGTCAATTGGCCATGAAGACCGGCAGGCGCGGCCCCTGGTCGAAGACCGTGCTGGTGGCGCTGCCATAGACCAGGTCACGCAGGCGTGAATGGCGTTGCGCGCCCATGACGAGCATGTCGGCGCGCATCGTCGCGCAGAATTCCATCAGGCAGGCACCCGCCGGGCGCCCCTCGCGGGCCACGTCATGGAAGCGGGCGCGGACGCCGCGATGCGCCAGACGGCGACACAGTTCGGGGCCCGAACGCCCGGCCGGCGCGTCCTCACCCTCGCCGATCATGACCACGGAAACCTCCCCCGCCGCCCGCAACAGCGGCATCGCATCATGCAGGGCACGGGTCGCCGCGCGCGAAGCGTTCCAGGCCACGACGACATGGTCGAGCGCAGGCTTTGCATGGGCCGGCACGAGCAGGATCGGACGTCCGGTCTCGAACAGGGTGTATTCGGCCAAGTGACGACGGGGGAAGACGAGCGGCCCGTCCGTCGCGACCACCACGATATCGCTCAGGCGGGCGTAATCGGCCAATGTCTCCAGAATGGTGAAGGCGTAGTTGCGCCCCGTCACGATCTCCACATCGACCGCCTGCGCCCGGGCCCGTTCCTCGAGGGCCTCGCGCGTGACGATCTGGGCTGCGGTGGTCTCGCCTTGCGATTCGCGCTCGGCCTCGTCCTCTTCCTCGCCCGCCTGCGTCTCGATCTCGAAGACGAGCGCAGTGACGCGCCCTTGCAGCGCGGTCGCAAGAGCAAGGGCGTAATCCACTTGCGGCCCGAGCCGCGCCGGATCGGCGGGTGAAAGCTGAATCAGAATATCCACGGCGCCGATACCCTCCCAGCCGATACGATCCCCGAGCCGACGCCTGCGCGCGACAGGGGCAATGTGGCCCCATCGCGCGGGAGCGACAAGGCGGAGATTTGCGGATAGCGTCACGCGCGGGGGTCGATCCGGCCCGATCCTCGCGCGGCTGCGCAGGGGCTGTTGGCGTTCATGCAAGCGAAAAGACGCCCCCTTCCCGCGCGAGGCGGCTAGAGTGCAGGCCGGTCAGGCCGGGCGCATGGCGCCCTATGGAGTATCGGCATGAATCGGGATTTCCAGCGCCCCGGGCGCTCCGCCGTCTACGGCACGCAGGCGATGATCGCCACCTCGCACCCGCAAGCCTCGATGATCGGCGTCGAGGTGATGCGCAAGGGCGGCAGCGCCGTCGATGCGGCCATCGCCGCGACCGCCATGCTCGGCGTGGTCGAGCCGGCCATGACGGGGATCGGCGGCGATTGTTTCGCCATCATCGCCAGACCCGGCGCAAAGCCCGTCACCATCAACGGTTCGGGCCGCGCGCCTGCGGCGAGCGATCGCGTGGCTCTCGCGGATCAGGGGCTGAGCGAGATCGCGGACAATTCCCCCCATGCGGTGACGATCCCCGGCGCGGTGGATGCCTGGTGCCGGCTGCATGCCGATTACGGCAAGCTCGATCTCGCCGAACTGCTCGAACCGGCGGCGAAGGTCGCGGAGGAGGGCTATGCGATCGCCCCGCGCGTCGCCTTCGACTGGCAGACCCACGCGAAGCGCCTCGCGCGCAATGCCGCCACGGCGGAGGTGTTCCTGCCCGGCGGCGCGCCGCCCGCACTCGGTTCGCGCCACGCCCAGCCGGCGCTCGCGGCCTCGCTGCGGCTGATCGGCCGCAAGGGCCGCGCCGGGTTCTACGAGGGCGCGGTGGCCGACGACATCATCGCGACCCTGAACGCGCTCGGCGGGGTGCATACGCATGATGATTTCGCTGCGCAGACGAGCGATTACGCGGATCCGATCTCCGGGCGCTACAAGGGCCGGGAGATTCTGGAATGCCCGCCCAACGGCCAGGGCGCGACGGCACTCCTGATCCTCGCAGCTCTCGAGAACTGGGATGCCTGGACCAGCTGCACCGATCCGGGCGAGCGCATGCGGATTTATCTCGAAGCCACGCGCGCGGCCTATTTCCTGCGCGATCGCGGCATCACCGATCCCGCCTTCATGCAGATCGGCGTGGATGATTTCCTCGGTCAGGCCGCGATCGATTTCGTGCGCCGCGAAGCGATGCGCCCGGGCCCGGAAGCGCGTGCTTCCCATGCCGGGCGCAAGCTCGGGCCGGCGCCTTGGGAGACCGACACGATCTGCCTCTCCGTGGTCGATCCGGACGGGCTCGTGGTCTCCTTCATCAATTCCATCTTCCACCCGTTCGGCTCGACGCTGCTCGCGCCCAAGAGCGGCGTGATGCTGCATTGCCGGGGCGCGAGCTTCAGCCTCGAGGCCGATCACCCCAACCGTCTGGAGCCGGGCAAGCGCCCGATGCACACCATCATCCCCGGCCTCGTCATGCAGGGCGACAAGCCGGTCCTGCCCTTCGGCGTGATGGGCGGGCAGTACCAGTCCGGCGGGCATGCGCATCTGATGATGCGGCTCTACGAGGAAGGCATGCCGTTGCAGGAGGCGATCGACGCCCCGCGCGCCTTCGCCTATCAGGGAGAGACGCAGGTCGAGACCGGTATCGACGCGGGCGTGGCGGATCATCTCGCCGCGAATGGCTCCGCCGTGACCGTCCTCGACGCGCCGCTGGGTGGCGCGCAGGCGATCGGCATCGACCATGAGACGGGCACCCTGATCGGCGCCTCCGATCCCCGCAAGGACGGCTGCGCGCTCGGCTGGTGAGCCGGGCGGGGGAATGCGGGGCGCTGTTTCAGCGGCCCGCCTTCAGCCGGCTTCTCCGGATCAGCCTCGCTCACCCACCCTGGATCTGCGAGAAATCTGCGACGTCGCGGGTGGCGTGGCGCAGGGCCTGGAGCAGGCGCAGCCGGTTGTCGCGCAGCGCCGGGTCATCGGCATTGACGGTCACCTTCTCGAAGAAGGCGTCGACGGGCGCACGCAGGGTCGAGAGGGCCAGCATGGCGGCCTCGAAATCCTCCGCCGCCACCGCGCGGCTGGCTTCCTCGCGGCTGCGGGCCAGCGCCACGGCGAGCGCCTTTTCCTCGATCTGGCCGCGCTCCTGAATCAGCGCGAGATCGGGCTCGGCATCGAAGCTGCGCCCGTCCTTCTTCTCCTCGATGCGCAGGATATTGGCAGCCCGGCGGAACCCGGCGAGCAGGTTGGCCCCGTCCTCGGTATCGAGGAAGCGACCGAGCGCCTCGACCCGGCGCACGGCGGAGACCAGATCATCCTGTCCTGGCAGGGCGAAGACGGCATCGATCAGATCGTGGCGCGCCCCGTGCTCGCGCAGATAGACCTTGAGCCGCTCGACGATGAAGCCGATCAGATCCATCTCCGCCGAGGTGGCGCCCGTCTTGCCGATTCCCTTGCCGATTCCAGGAACGACCTCACCGGATGCCCCGGCAAGGCGATCGCCCCAGGCGATGAAGAGCGGCTCGAACACCTTCGCCAGTTCGAGGCGGATGCCGTTGTCGAGCAGCAAGCGGATCACCCCGAGAGCCGCACGGCGCAGGGCGTAGGGATCCTTGGACCCGGTGGGCTTCTCGTCGATGGCCCAGAAGCCGGTGAGCGTGTCGATCTTGTCGGCCAGGGCCACGGCGATGGTGACGGGATCATGCGGCACCTGGTCGGAGGGGCCGAGCGGCTTGTAATGATCCTCGATCGCGGCGGCGACGGCGGCATCCTCGCCCTGCTCGGCCGCGTAATAACGCCCCATCAGCCCCTGCAATTCCGGAAATTCGCCGACCATTTCGGTGACGAGATCGACCTTGGCCAGACGCGCCGCCCGCGCCGCAAGCGCCGGATCGGCCCCCACACGCGGCGCGAGTTCGCGCGCCAGCGCCTCCAACCGTGATACGCGCTGGGCCTGGGTGCCAAGACGATCATGGAAGATGATGGCCTCGAGCCGGGGCAGCCGGTCCTCGAGGCGGGTGCGGCGATCGGCTTCCCAGAAGAACTTCGCATCCGAGAGCCGGGCGCGCACGACGCGCTCATTGCCCGCGACGATGGCCTTGCCGCCGTCACTGGCGGCGATATTGGCAACGAGCACGAACCGGTTGGCGAGCTTGCCGTCCGGACCCGCGAGCACGAAGCACTTCTGGTTGGCCCGGATGGTGGCGCGGATCACCTCGTCGGGAATGGCGAGGAAGGCCTCGTCGAAGGCGCCGATATGCACCACCGGCCATTCCACCAGCCCCGCCGCCTCCTCCAGCAACGCATCATCCTCCACCAGGGTCAGGCCCTGGGCGAAGGCGAGATCGCGCGCATCATGGGCGATGATCCGGCTGCGCTGGTCGCTGTCGGCGACGACCCGGGCCTTGTCCAGTGCCGCAAGGTAATCGTCGAGCCTGCGCACCGTGATCGGCTCCGGGGCGTGGAAGCGATGACCATGGGTGACATCGCCGGATTCGATTTCACCGACGCGAAACCGCACGATCTCCGGCTCTTCCGTCTCGGGGCCGAAGGTACACAGGATCGCGCGCAGCGGGCGCACCCAGGTGAGCGAGCCGGCCTGCGCCGATTGCGCGCCCCAGCGCATGGATTTCGGCCAGGGGAAATTGCGGATGATCTCGGGCAGGATCTCGGCCAGAACCTCGGGCGTGGGGCGCCCGGGCCGGTCGATCACGGCCACGTAGAACGAACCCTTCTTCGCATCCTCGCGAATCTCGGCATCCTCGATTCGCGTCAGCCCCGCACTCTTGAGGAATCCGCCGAGCGCCGCTTCGGGCGCGCCCACGCGCGGCCCCTTGCGCTCCTCGCGCCGGTCCTCGCCCTTCGCCGGCAACCCTGCGACATGCAGGGCGAGGCGCCGCGGCGTCACCAGGCTGCGTGCGCCCTCATAGAGGAAGCCGCGCTCGACGAGGGCATCCGTGACCCGCTTGCGCAGATCCTCGGCGGCCTTGCGCTGCATGCGCGCGGGAATTTCCTCGCTGAAGAGTTCGAGCAGAAGATCGGGCATGGAACGAGCAGCCTGTGACGGGTGTGGCAAATCGATGTCGTGCAGGGGCTATAGCGGTTGAACGCCTGTTCCGGCAAGAGCCGGCAAGAGCCGGCAAGGGTCCGCCCGTATCGAAGCGAGCGGGAAACGCGAAGGCGCGCGGGACATGCAAGCGGCAAACCCGTGATGGACAGGCCCGCGATCAGCCATGCGCTCGCCCGCCGTCACCGTTGACTTTGCGGCATATCTCACTACCATGCAACAAGGCTCATGATCCTCGCGGGAGAGATCGGTCTACCCGACGCCGAAGGCGCAACCGCCCCGGAAACGCTCAGGCAAAAGGACCGCGAGGAGCTGGCACTCTGGAAAGCGATATGCCGTGAAAGGCATATC
>LFIK01000414.1_pt1 | contig 31885 bp, 27 predicted proteins | sample 643401 | NCBI WGS metagenome assembly LFIK01 (sample SAMN03777447, study PRJNA286221) | soda lake metagenome | biome: soda lake; feature: Kulunda steppe; material: water; isolation source: sample T5-Br brine of Lake Tanatar-5 | place: Russia: Kulunda steppe | collected 2010-07
GGCCATCCCCTGCACCACGGTCAGGGGCGTGCGCAGTTCGTGCGACACCGCGGACAGGAACGCGTTCTTGATGCGATCGAGTTCGCGCAGCTGCTCGGCGGCGGCCTGTTCGCTCTCGGCCAGGCGCTGCCAGCGGCGTTCGCGAGTCAGCCGGTCGCGGGCGTTGGTGAAGTAGGCGGCGAGCCCGGACGGGGACGGGTAGATCGTGAGATCCAGCGGCATGTCCAAGGGTTCGTAGTACTCACCCTCGACGGTCACCGTCACCTGCTCACGCACCGCGCGGCGGTAGGCGTCCTCGAACGCGGTGCCGTTGACGCCGGGGAAGGCCTCGAAGATCGTCCGGCCGATCAGCTCCGCGCGGTCACGGTCGACGAGCCGCTCGGCCGGACCGTTGACGAAGGTGAACCGCCACTGCTCGTCGAGCGTGAAGAACGGATCCGAGATCGAGTCGAGGGTGATGCGCAGCCGTTCGCCGAGTTCCGCGTTCTGCTGCGCGGCCCGTTTGGCGTCGGTGACGTCCTGGAACGCCCCGACGACACGTACGACCGCGCCGTCCGGGCCGTACTGCGGCTCGCCCACGACCCGCACCCAGATCGGCCGGCCGCTGAACGTCGTGGCCTCGACCTCGAGGTCGAAGGGTGTCCCGTCCGTCGCGCAGGCCGCGATGGCCGCCGCGATGCGTCCGGGGTCGCGGTAGACGGTGGTCACCGCGTGATCGAGTCCCGGCTCCAGATCCGCCTCCCAGTCGAGGATGGCGAACGTCTCGGCCGTCCACCGCACCTCGTTGGACGGAATCTCGACCGACCACCCCCCGATCCGGGCGATCCGACCCGCCAGACGACGCAGCATGCGTGCGTGCTCGACCACCTCCTCGACCGAGCGGCCCCCACGCTCGATGAGATCGAGGCGTTCCTCTGCTGGTTGCTCGCTCATGCCACCCCTGGGTCCGAGACCGTCGGTCGCTCCATCCCCGTGGCGTCCCACCGTGTCGTCCGGACCACGATAGGTCGGGTCGGTGACACGACCACCCACGAACGCACGGGTCGAGGCCCGTGGCGCTCCGGTGCCGGACGCCCCCGGAACGGGTCAGGCGGGCCCCTGCTCCAGGCCGCGCAGCACCACGGTGACGAGCGTGTCCGCCACCTCGTCGACCGAACTGCCCCGATCGGGGCGGTACCACTCGACGAGCGAGTTCACCGTGCCGAACACCAGCTTGGTGACCAGCGCCGGGTCGAGATCGCGCCGCAGCGACCCCTCGGCGACCGCCTCGTCGACCAACGCGGCGACCCGCCGGTCGAACTCGCGCCGACGGTCGAGCGCCGCGAGTTCCACCTCGGAGTTGCCACGGACCCGTAGCAGCAGGGTGACGAACGGCAGCTCCGCATCCAGCACCTCGACACTGCGGCGCAGGACGTGCTCGAGCCGTTGCCGGGCGGGACCGCGCAGGGAGGCGGGCTCGTCGAGCACGGCGAACAGCGCCGTCAACGCACGATCGAGCGCGAGGTCGAGCAGGGCGCTCTTCCCGGCGACGTGGTGGTAGATGCTCGACTTGGAGATGCCCAGCGCCGCCGCCAGGTCCCCCATCGAGGTGCCGTCGTAGCCGCGTTCGTTGAACACCTCGACGGCGACGTCGAGCAGGCTGGTGACCGAATAGGACTCGCGTGGCGATGCGCTCATGGGCCCCAGTCTGACACACCCGACCGCTCGGTCGGTTCAATCCGGGGCGGGCTCAGTCGGCCGCGCAGCGCAGTTGCGGAAAGCCGGCCGCCCGCAACGCCCGGTCGACCTGCACGGGACTGGCTCCCGACTCGGTCGGTGGGAAGTCGCAGGCCGCGAGCCCGTCGGCCAGGACCTGCGCGATCCGGGCGGGCTCGGCGACGCCGTCCGGGAATCGGGCCAGGACCAGCCGGTGGTCGTCCGGTGCGTGCGGATCCCGCAACTCGAACCGCCGCCCCGCCGGGTCGAAGGTCACGACCGGGTCGCGCTCGACGTCCCACCAGATCGTCGCGACCTCACGCAACTCGGGGGCCTCGACCAGGCGATCGGCGCTGAAGTCGCTGTCCATCGCATGCCTTCGGTGAGGATCGGATCGCGTCGGGTGGACGAAGGTGCCGTCCCGACGGCGTGCCGTCGAACGCGACCCTCTACCGTGCGCCCTGCAACGGTGCCCGACAGGTGCCGACGGACACGTCGACGAGGTGATGGTGGCGGACCAGCCCGCGGCCGGTGAGCTGCTCGCCGACCGGTATCGGCTCGACGCGCAGATCGGTCGGGGCGGTGCCGGTGTGGTGTGGCGCGCGCACGACGAGCTGCTGGACCGGGCGGTGGCGATCAAGCTGCTGCACACCGATGTGGCCGACGACGTCACCGCTGCGGCCCGCTTCCGCCACGAGGCCACCGCCGCCGCCAAGCTGGCCCACCCGCATGTCGTCACCGTCTACGACATCGGGGCGAGCGACGGCCGTGAGCTGCTGGTCATGGAACTGGTCGACGGCCCGAGCCTGGCCGAACTGCTCGGCCATGGACCGCTGACGGCGGGCGTCGTCGCCGAGATCGGTCGGGCGATCGCGGCTGCACTGGGCGCCGCGCACGCCCGGGGCCTCGTGCACCGCGACGTGAAACCGGCCAATGTGCTGTTCACCCGCGAGGGCATCGCCAAGGTGGCCGACTTCGGCATCGCCCGGGCGCTGGGCGGTTCGGCGTCGCGGTTGACCCTGCCCGGATCGGTGATGGGCACGGCCCGGTACCTGAGCCCGGAGCAGCTGCGCGACGACCCGGTCGACGTCCGCGCCGACGTGTACTCCCTGGGGCTGGTCCTGCACGAGGCGCTCACCGGCCGCCAGCCGTGGGGCGAGGGCAACGCCTCCGAGGTGGCCGCACGCCGACTCACCGGCGATCTCACCCCGGCCGCCAAACTGGTCCGCGACGTGCCACCGGCACTCGATGCCACCATCCAGCGGGCGACCCGCCGCGATCCGGCGCAGCGCCACGTCGACGGGGCGGCCTTCGCGAGCACGCTGGCACCATTGGCGGACGATCGGGCCCGCCGGGAGCTGGCCCGACTGGTCGGCGGTAGCGACCTCGCGATGCCGCCCGTGGTCCCCGTCGGCGCGGCACCGCCGGGCACGGGGGCTGCCGCGCCGGCGCGGGCCGACGCGCCGCGCCAGGGGCCGGGTTCAGGTCCGGGCAGTGGCCGCCGGCCGGCCCGCCGGCGACGGCGGGGTCGGCTGCGTCGTGCCCTGGCGCGGGTGATGCTGGGGCTGATCGTGCTCGCCGCCGGACTGGTCGGCTATCTCGGCCTGACCGATGCCGGGCTGTCGTTCGAGGTGCTCGGCGACGCCGAGCGCTGGGAGGGCCTCGGCCGATCCGTGCGGGATCAGGTCGGCGACTGGTTCGGCTGAGGGCACCGGACCGTGACCGGTGCCCGGTCGGCGCGACGGGGCGGCACGCGTCAGCCCGAGCGGTCCGCCCAGGCCCGCAGGCGCTCGGCAGTCCGGCGGACCGCCAGCCCGGGCTCGCCGTTGAGGGTGTCGATCGCGGCGTCGATGGCGCTCAGCGGGGGCGTCCCGCCGCCGAGCAACGGCAGCGACCGCAACGGGGCCTGCCGGATCACCGCCTCGAACATCCGCCGGGTGGCGTCGTCGCCCTCGGCCGTCCCCGCATCGGTCCGCTTCGCACCCTCCCGCAGGATCAGCGTCTGCAGCCGCCGTCCCGCCGAGGTCGTGGCCAGGTCCGCGACCGTGGTGTTGCGGTCGAACGGCTGGACCGCGCGGGGCACCGGGACCGGGTGACCGAGCATGGCGGTGAACTCGGCATCGGTCGCGATCGGGCCGGTCGTCGCCGGGGCCGGGGTGACCGCGTCGTCCGACTCGACGGCCACCTCGATGCGGTGGTGGATGTCGGTCGAGGAGGTGCCGACCAGCAGTTCGAACGCGCCGGACTCGACGACCCAGTCACCGACGCCGACGTCCCAGAAGGCGAACGCGCGGCGATCGAGGTCGAGCTCGACGCCTGTGCGCTCCCCCGGGTCGAGCCGGACCTTGGCGAACGCCTTCAGCTCCTTGGCGGGGCGGGGAACCGATGCCTCGACGTCGCGGACGTAGAGCTGCACGACCGTCGCACCCGCGCGATCGCCGGTGTTGACCACCTCGACGCTGACGGTGCGGTCGGTGCCTTCGCCGCGGCACGTGGCACCGGTGAGTTCGAAGCTCGTGTAGCCGAGCCCGTGGCCGAAGGGGAAGCGGGCCGGCACGCCCGCGGTGTCGTGGAAGCGGTAGCCGACCAGCAGACCCTCGCGGTGCTCGACCTGCTTGGGATGGCCGGGGAAGTTGGCGTCCGCGGCGAGGTCGGAGCCGCGGACGGGGAAGCTCTCGGCCAGCCGACCGCCGGGCTCACGGTCACCGACGAGCACGTCGACGATCGCGCTGCCACCGGCCTGGCCCCCGAGGTAGCCCTCGAGCAGTGCGGCGGCGCGGTCGGCCCATGGCAGCTCGACCGGCGCGCCGTTGGTGAGCACCACCACCGTGCGCGGGTTCGCGTCCAGCACCGCCTCGATCAGCCGGGTGTGGCCGGCCGGGAGTTCCAGATGCTGGCGGTCGAACCCCTCCGATTCGTAGCTCGCCGGCAGCCCGACGAACACCACGGCGACGTCCGCACCGGCGGCGGCCGCCGCGGCCTCGGTCACGAGCGAGGACGTGGTGGTCCCGGTGGCGACCTCGTAGCCCGGCGCGTAGTCGATCCGGGTGGCACCGAGCCGTTCGCGCAGGGCGGGCAGTGCCGCGTCGAGCCGGGTCGGTCGGACCTGCGAACTACCGGCACCCTGGAACCGCGGGCTGACCGCGAACGACCCGATGACGGCGACCGAGCCGAGCGTGTCCGCTGCCAGCGGCAGGATGCCGTCGTTGGCGAGCAGCACGGTCGCGTCCGCGGCGGCCCGACGGGCCAAGTCGTGGTGCGCGTCGAGGTCGGCGGTGGCGTCGGGACGGGCGTTGGCGCGCACGCGGATGATCAGTTCGACGATCCGCGCGGCGACCACGTCGATCGCCGCCTCGTCGAGCTCGCCGCGCCTGACCGCGGCGATCAGCTCCGCATCGAACGCGTCGCCGCCACCCGGCATCTCCAGGTCGCAGCCGGCACGGGTCGCGGCGACGCGGTCGTTCATCCCGCCCCAGTCGGTCATCACCAGCCCGTCGAAGCCCCAGCTGTCGCGCAGGACCTCGGTGAGCAGCCAGTGGTCGTCGGAACAGAACGTGCCGTTGAGCTGGTTGTAGCCCGTCATCACCGACCAGGGCCGCGAGCCCTGCACGGCGAGTTCGAACCCGGTCAGCTCCAGCTCGCGCAGGGTGCGCTGGTCGACGATGGTGTCGATGACCATCCGGAAGGTCTCCTGATGGTTGGCCGCGAAGTGCTTGAGACACGCCCCGACACCCTGCGACTGCACCCCCCGCACGAGCGCGGCGGCGAGCCGGCCCGATACGACCGGGTCCTCCGAGAAGTACTCGAAGTTGCGGCCACCGGCCGGGTGGCGCTTGATGTTGAGCCCCGGGCCGAGCAGGACCCCGACGTCCTCGGCCTGACATTCCCGGCCGAGTGCCGCGCCGATCTCGGTGAGCAGGTCCTCGTCGAAGGTGGCGGCGAGCCCCACCGCGGTCGGGAAGCAGGTCGCCGGGACGGACTCACCGAGCCCGAGGTGATCACCGCTGCCGGCCTGCTTGCGCAGACCGTGCGGACCGTCGGTCACCATGATCGCGGGCAGCCCCACCGACGCGACGGCTTCGAGGTGCCAGTGGTCCCGCCCGGACAGCAGCCGGACCTTCTGCTCGAGGCTCAGCCCCGCGACGATGGTCGACGCGTCGTCGTCCCGGGGCGACGTGGATTCGGGGTTCCCGGTGTTCCCGGTGGCCGGCGTTGGCTCGGACATGACGTGGCTCCTGCCGGGACTGGTCGCACGCTCGGGCGGCCAGGCCTGGACTCGCGTGTGGCCTGGGGCATGGTGTTCGCCGCACCGTAGAGCCGCCGGCCGCCCCCCGCCCACCGCCGGATCGACGCGGGAACGACTGACCCACCGGTCAGAGTCGTTCGCCCCTGGCCGCGGACCCGGTGCACCGGCAGGGTGATCACCACACCCTGACGCTGATCGGGACCCCGATGACGGCCCATGCCGACGCCGCCGGCTGGCACTTCCGGCCCACCACCCCCGCCGACCGTGCGGGGCTGATCGCGTTCTTCGAGGCCCTGCCCGAGGCCGATCGCCGCCTGCGCTTCTTCGGACCGAGCGACGTGGCCGACCACGTCGACCGATGGTTGTCCATCACCGACGCCGTCTCGATCGTCGCCGTCGAACCGCCCGACGCTCCCGGCACCGACGGACCGGACGGCGAGGCGGCCGGGCACGACGCAGCCGACGGCGAGGTGGCCGACCCGGGGCCACGGATCCTGGCCGAGGGTGGGTTCGTCGAACGCGGCGAGGGAATGGCCGAGTTCGCGCTGTCCGTGGCCGCCGACGCCCGCGGCGGACTCGGCACCGCGATGTTCGAACGGTTGCGGCGGGAGGCGGCGACGCGCGGCATACCCATGCTCTACGGCGACGTGCTCGCGACCAATGGGCCGATGATGGGCCTGATGCGCCGACTCGGTGGGGTGACCATCGAGCGCCCCGAGCCGCAGGTCGTCGGCATCGTCATCGGATCCGCCACCGGCGCGCCGCCCTGGCCGGATCGATCACGACCGCGGCTGCTGATCGAGGCCACCTCGGCGTCGTGGTCGGGTGAACAGCGGCTGCGGGCCGCGGGCATCGACGTGGCCATCTGTGCGGGACCGAGTGCCCGGCGGGCATCCGCGCCGTGCCCGGAGCTCACCGGAGAGGGCTGTCCACTGGTCGACGACGCCGACCTGGTGGTGCACCTGCTCGACGCCGACCGCCCGGAGCATCGGCGACTGGCCGAACGGCTCGCCGCCCGGCACGAACCCGAGCGCATCCTGCTGCGGGGCGCGGGCCCCGGCCGTCCGACGACCGCCGACATCGAGCGTCGACTGGGTGCCCGGACCGGCTGTTGCGGCTGACACGGGTCGCACGGACGGGCCGGTCGGACGGGCCGGTCGGACGGGCCGGCGAGCGACGGCCGTCCCGGGAACCGGTGGCGGCGGACCGCACGCCCGTACCGGTTTGACTGTATACCCCTATGGGGTATCTTCGACGCGTTCCCCGGGCACGGCCGACGCCGGCCGCCACGCCCCCATCGGACCCGAAGGCCACCACCATGTCCACCCTCACCGTCCAGACCCCGGATGCGTCCTGCGGGTCGTGCCAGGCGCACATCACGGAGGCCGCCGAGGCCCTGCCGGGGGTCGAGGCCGTCGTGGTCGATCTCGACCGTCGCGTCACCACCGTCACCTACGACGATGCGCAGCTCGGCGCCGATCGGATCGAGGCGGCCCTCGCCGACGCCGGGTACCCGACGACGCCGATCGACGCCTGAGGAGACCCGCCATGACGCGCCGCGGCTACACGATGACCAAGGACCAGTACGCCGGTCGCCTCAAGCGCATCGAGGGGCAGGTCCGTGGTCTGCAGCGCATGATCGAGGACGACGTCTACTGCATCGACGTCCTGCAGCAGATCGCGGCGGTCAACGGCGCGCTCAAGAGTGTCGCCGTCGGGTTGCTCGACGAACACGTCGCGCACTGCGTCGCCAACGCGGCCCGCGAGGGCGACGACGAGGAGGCCCGCGCCAAGGTCACCGAGGCCACCCAGGCCATCGCCCGGCTCATCAAGTCCTGACGGCCGCGGTCACCACCCCACCCGCACCACCGAGACGGATCGACCGCTCCCATGAACGACGCCACCACGCCCACCGCCCCGACCGCCCTCGACCTGCCCGTGGAGGGCATGACCTGCGGCTCGTGCTCGGCGCGGGTGCAGCGCACGCTCGCGAGCCAGTCGGGGGTGCGTGACGTCGAGGTCAACCTCGCGACCAACACCGCCCGTGTCCACGTGGACGACGGCGTGGACCTCGAGGCCCTGCGCGCGGCGGTCCGACGAGCCGGCTACACGCTGCAACTCCCGGCACCCGACGCACCGACCGGCCCGGCCCCCTACGACCTCGACGTCGACGGGATGACCTGCGGCTCGTGCACCGCACGGGTGCACAAGGTGCTCGGTGAGCAGCCCGGCGTCGAGGACGTCGAGGTCAACCTCGCGACCGGCACCGCCACGGTGCTGGCGGCAGCGGACGCCGCGCCCGAGACCTGGGCCGACGCCGTCGCGCGCGCCGGCTACACCGTCACGCGTCAGCAGCGCCGGGACGGGCCCCCGCAGGCCACCGCCGGTGCCGGCCCCGACGCGGCCGCCGGCACGACCACCGACGACGGGACCGCCGAGCGCCACACCGCACCCGCCGGCCGGACGGGGCCGAGCGCCGCCGAACGCGCGGAGCGGGCGTCACGCACCGAGGCCGAGCACCGGCGCATGTGGGGCCGGCGCCTGGCCTGGGTCGTCGCACCGGCGCTGTTCCTGCTGTCCACGATGCTCTACCACGACTTCGCGATGATGACGCCGTGGATGCGCTGGCTGATGTTCGCGGTGGCCACCCCGGTGCAGTTCGTCATCGGCTGGCCGTTCCTGCGCGAGGCCGCCAAGCGGGCCCGCTACCTCACCGCCAACATGGACACGCTCATCGCGATGGGCACCTCGGCGGCGTACCTCTACTCCACCTTCCAGCTCGCGACCGGCGGCATGGAGCTGTACTACGAGGCCCAGGTGGTGATCATCGCCTTCCTGGTGCTCGGTCGCTACCTCGAGGCCCGGGCCAAGGGCGATGCGGGCCGGGCGATCCGATCGCTGCTGGAGCTGGGGGCGAAGCAGGCCCGCGTCATCGGCGACGACGGCTCGGAGCAGCTCGTCGACGTCGATCGGGTCGCGGTCGGTGACCGCATCAAGGTGCGCCCCGGCGAGACGATCCCGGTCGACGGCGAGGTGCTCGACGGCCGCGCCGCGGTCGACGAGTCCATGCTCACCGGTGAGTCGGTGCCGATCGACAAGTCCGCCGGTATGCCCGTCGCCGGTGCCACCATCGCGACCGGCGGCGCACTGACGATCCGCGCCACCGCGGTCGGTGGCGACACCGCCCTCGCCCGCATCGTGCGGCTGGTCGAGCAGGCGCAGTCCGGACGCGGCGCGCTGCAACGGCTCGCCGACCGGGTGTCGGGCATCTTCGTGCCGACGGTCATCGGGATCGCCACCGCGACGTTCCTCGGCTGGAGCCTGATCGGTGGTGACGTCGGCCAGGCCATGATGGCCGCGGTCGCCGTGCTGATCATCGCCTGCCCGTGCGCCCTGGGCCTCGCGACCCCGATGGCCACGATGACCGGCACGGGCCGCGGCGCACAGCTCGGGATCCTCATCCGCTCCATCGAGGTGCTCGAGCGCGCGGAGGCCATCGACGCGATCGTGCTCGACAAGACCGGCACGCTCACCCACGGCCGGATGACGCTGACCGACGTCGTCGCCGGCGACACCGACGAGCCCACGCTGCTCGCCCACGCCGGCGCGGCCGAGGCGGATGCGGAACACCCCATCGCCGCGGCCATCGTCGCCGGTGCCCGCGAACGGCTCGGCGACGACGGCCTGCCCACGGCCCACGACCTGGAGGCACGCGCCGGCATGGGCGTGCACGCCAACGTCGATGGCGTCGAGGTGGTGGTCGGCCGACGCAAGCTCATGGCCGACGCGGGCCTGCGCGTCCCCGAGGCCCTGGAGGACGCCACCGCCCGCTTCGAGGCCGCCGGGCGCACCGCGGTCCTGGCCGGCTGGGACGGCGAGGTCCGCGGCGTGCTGGCCGTGTCGGACACGCTCAAGCCGGATGCCGCCGAGGTCGTCGCGCAGCTGAAGTCGCTCGGGCTCGAGGTCGCCATGCTCACCGGCGACAACCAGCGCACCGCGGAGGCGATCGCCGCGGAGGTCGGCATCGACCGGGTCCTGGCCGAGGTGCTCCCGGAGGACAAGCAGGCCGAGGTCGAACGGCTCCAGGCCGAGGGCCGCACCGTGGCCATGGTCGGTGACGGGGTCAACGACGCCCCGGCACTGGTGCAGGCGGATCTCGGTATCGCGCTCGGCACCGGCACCGACGTCGCGATCGAATCGGGCGACCTCACGCTCATGCGCGGGCAGCTCGACGGCATCGTGACGGCCATCGAGCTGTCACGCCGCACCCACCGCACCATCCGCCAGAACCTGTTCTGGGCGTTCGCCTACAACACCGCGGCCATCCCGATCGCGGCGGCCGGACTGCTCAACCCGATCGTGGCCGGTGCGGCCATGGCGTTCTCCAGCGTGTCGGTGGTGCTCAACTCGCTGCGGCTACGCCGCTTCGGGCGCTGACGACCGCCCGCCGGCGGCGCAGCGACGACCGGGAATCGACGGTGGGCGGGAACACCGCCGGGCCGAGGGGTGTTGACACACTGAACGGCGGCTCGTCCGAGCCGCCCTGCCCGCATGTCGTCCACCCTCAGGTCGCCAGCATGACGCCACTGACCACCGCTCTCGCCCCGTTGCTCGCCTACCACCAGGGCACCGCCGGCGGCGGCAACATGCTGGTGCTGATCCTGTTCCTCGGGATCCTGGCCACCGCGGGCTGGCTCATCTTCTCCAAACTCGACTGGAACAAGACGCTGGCGGTCACCGGCGCGGGCTGGGCGGCGATCCTCACCGTGGCATTCGTGTTCTGAACCCGCGTCCCGCGCCGCGTTCAGGGCGCATCGTCGCCGAGCCGGCGCAGGAACCCGTCGGGCACGATGACGTCGTCGGGGCCGAGCTCGTCGATCGACGCCTTGCCGAGCGCGCGCAGGGTCGAGTCCATCCCGCCGCGCAGGATGTCGAGCACGTTCTCCACGCCGGCCTGGCCGTTGACGGCCAGGCCCCACAGATACGCCCGGCCGATCATCACGGCCTTCGCGCCCATCGCCAGCGCCTTGACGACGTCGCTGCCCCGACGGATGCCGCTGTCGAGCAGCACCTCGATGTCGTCACCGACGGCCTCGGCGATCGCGGGCAGGGTGCGGATCGGCGCGGGTGTGGAGTCGATGTTGTTGCCGCCGTGGTTCGACACGGAGATGGCGCTGACCCCGGCCTGCACGGCGTTCTTCGCCTCGTCGACGCGGCAGATGCCCTTGACCATGAACGGTCCGTCCCAGTGCGACCGCAGCCAGGCGACGTCCTCCCAGGTCGGCGGTGGGGTGCCCATCCACTGCCCGTAGGCCCCGAAGAACGTCAGCTTGTCGGCGTCCGCCGGGGTGACGTTGGGGACGGTCAGATCCGGCAGCTCACCGGCCCGCAGGAACCGGCCGAGCCACTGCGGGTGCGCCAGGCTCGGCAGCGCGTGCTGGGCCATCGTCTTGAGGTCGACCTTCTCCGGGATCGACGGGCTGCCCCAGTCGCGACCGTGCGAGAACGACCAGTCGAGCGTCAGGATGATGCCGACCGCCCCGGCCGTGCGGGCCCGCTCGAGGCGCGCGAGCAGGTCGTCGCGGGAGCCCAGCCAGTACATCTGGAACAGCGTCCGCGGGTTGGCGGGGACGACCTCCTCGATCGGCTTGGACGCGAACGAGGACAGCCCCATCGCCACCCCGCGCGCCGCCGCCGCCCGCGCGACCGCCACCTCGCCGTCGGGATGGACCGCCTGCACGCCGGTGGGCGAGAGCAGTACCGGCATGGCGACGTCCTGGCCGAGCACGGTGCGGGCCATGGCCCGTTCCGCCGGCAGGTCCGCGACCTTGGGGGCCAGACCGAGTTCGGCGAAGGCCCCGAGGTTGTCGCGGTACGACACGCCCTGCTCGGAGCCGGCGATCAGCGCGCCGTACACCGAGTGCGGCAGCAGCCGCTTGGCGCGCTTCTGCGCCTGCGCGACGGACTCGAACCAACCGGTGCTGACCATGCTGCTCCCTCTCCACATTCCCGACGACGGACCGCCCTCCCAGGCGATCGCGAAGGTTATGGCACCGAGGGTCACAACCCTGCCGGATGCGCGCCGACGCCCGTACGATGAGCGCATACAGCCCCGGCCACGAGCGGAGGTGGACGGGAATCGAACCCGCCAGAGGCCGCTCATGCGACCTCTCACCGGTGTTGAAGACCGGGGGACCCACCAGGCGTCCGGACACCTCCCAGCACGATGTGCCGCGTGGCACGGTACTCCACGGCGATCCCGGCACCGCTGACGACCCCACCGGGCGGCGGTGCCATCGGGCCCGGCGAACCGCTGCACGACGACGAGGACGATGATGGCCGCCGACGACGACAGGCCCAGGCTCACCTCGCTCAGCCACGGTGCGGGATGCGCCTGCAAACTGAGCCTCGACGAGCTGACCGGCATCTTGTCGGGCGTGAGCTGGCCCGGACACGAGGACCTGCTCGTCGGGCTCGGCAGCGGCGACGACGCGGCCGTGTACCGCCAGCCCGATGGCCGCGTGCTCGTCGCGACCACGGACTTCTTCACCCCGCTGGTCGACGACGCTCGCGACTGGGGCCGCATCGCCGCGACCAACGCGGTCAGCGACGTCTATGCGATGGGGGCGACACCGAGGTTCGCCCTGAACCTCGTCGGGTGGCCGCGCGAACTCGACTTCGACGTGCTGCGACAGGTGCTCGACGGTGCCGTCGAGGTCGCCCGCGGTGCCGGCTACGTGATCGCCGGCGGCCACTCGATCGACAGCGCCGAGCCGCTGTTCGGCCAGGTCGTCATCGGCGATGCGGCCGAGGCGGACATCCTCACCAACGCCGGCGCGCGCCCCGGCGAGGTGCTGGTGCTGACCAAGCCGCTGGGTACCGGCATCGTGACCACGGCGCTGAAACGCTCGGCACCGCTGACCGGCGGTGACACCGGAAGCAGCGGCGGCAGCGGTCACGGTGGCAGCGACGGCGGCAGCGACGACGGCGTGCTCGCGACCGCCTACGCGGCTGCGGTCACCTCGATGACCCGCACCAACGCCGACGCGGCCCGACTGGCCCGCACCCACGGCGTCACCGCCGCGACCGACGTCACCGGCTTCGGGCTGCTCGGTCATCTGCACCGCGTGGCGACCGCCAGCGGCGTCGCCGCCGAGGTGGACGCCGCCACCGTCCCGCTGCTCGACGGGGTCGAGGCGCTGCTCGCAGCGGGCCACGTCCCGGGCGGGTCGCAACGCAACGCCGACCAGGCGGCGCGGTATCTGACCGGCACCCCGGGCGACACCGACCTGCTGCTGCTCGCGGATGCCCAGACCTCCGGTGGGCTGCTGCTGAGCTGCCCGCCGGCGGGCGTGGAGGCGCTGCTCGCCGGTCTCGACGACACCGGCCACCGGGCCGCGGCGATCGGTCACGTCGTGGACGGTCCCGCCGGCACGATCACGGTGACGGGCCGATGACGGACGCTGCCACCGGCAACCCGGATCCGCGGCGGGCACTGCCCGCCGTCGGCCGGCTGCTCGAGCTCCCGCCGGCCGTCGAGCTGATCGACACGCACGGCCGCACCGCCGTGACCGGGGCCCTGCGCGACGTGCTGGCGACCGCCCGCCGCGAGCTGACCGCCGACGACCCACCCCTCGCGGACGAGACGCTGGTGGCCCGGGCCGCCGCGCAACTGCGGCACCGCCAGGACCGCGCCCCGGTCGGCGTGCTCAACGCCACCGGCGTGCTGTTGCACACCAACCTCGGTCGGGCGCCGCTGTCCGCCGACGCGGTGCGGGCGCTCACCACGGCGGCCGGCGCGATCGACCTGGAACTGGATCTGGTCACCGGCGAACGCGGCGGCCGCGACGCGCCCGTGGGCGACGCGCTGGCCCGACTGCTCGGGGCCGAGGCCGCCATCGCCGTCAACAACGGTGCCGCGGCGTTGATCCTGGCGCTGGCGACCCTGGCCGGTGACGGCGGGGTCGTGGTCAGCCGTGGTGAGCTCGTCGAGATCGGCGGGTCGTTCCGGATCCCCGACATCGTGCGCTCCGCCGGGGTGGCGCTGATCGAGGTCGGCACCACCAACCGCACCCATGCCCGCGACTACCTCGATGCCATCGACGCGGGGGCCAGCGCCATCCTGCGGGTGCATCCGAGCAACTTCCGCATGGACGGGTTCGTCCACCGTCCGAGCACCGACGAGCTGGTCGACATCGCCCGATCACGCGGCGTGCCGTTCATCGACGACCTCGGCTCCGGCCTGCTCGAGGCCCACCCGGCCGCCCCCGACGAGCCGGTCGCCACCGACGCGATCGCCGCCGGCGCGTCGCTGGTGCTGTTCTCCGGCGACAAGCTGCTCGGCGGCCCGCAGGCCGGCATCATCGCGGGCGACCGCGACCTGGTCGAGCGGTGCCGGCGGGCTCCCCTGGCCCGGGCGCTGCGGCTCGACAAGCTGCGGATCGCCGCCCTGGTGGCGACCCTGGCCGCCCACGAACGCGACGCGCGCGACGAACTGCCGGTGTGGGCGATGGCCGGGACCCCCACCGACGAACTCCGCGACCGGGCCCGGGCCCTGGCCGAGGTCGGCGACGGCGAGGTGGTCGAGCTCGAGGCGGTCCTCGGTGGCGGCTCCACCCCCGGGGCGACGCTGCCGTCGGCGGGCGTGGCCCTGCCCGGTCCGGCGGAGGACCTCGCGCGGGCGCTGCGCACCGGTGATCCTGCGGTGCTGCCCCGGATCGTCGACGACCGCGTCGTGCTCGACCTGCGGTCGGTCGCGCCCCACGACGACGACCGGCTGCACACCGCGGTGCGCCGGGCGATCGCGCAGGTCGCGACGTGATGCACGTCGTCGCGACCGCCGGGCACGTCGACCACGGCAAGAGCGCGCTGGTGCGGGCACTGACCGGCCAGGAGCCCGACCGGTTCGACGAGGAACGTCGCCGCGGGCTGACCATCGACCTGGGGTTCGTGTGGACCGACCTCGACGACGGGACCCGACAGGTCACCACCGCGTTCGTCGACGTGCCCGGCCACGACCGGTTCCTGACCAACATGCTGACCGGCGTCGGGGCCGTCGACGAGGTGCTGTTCGTCGTCGCCGCAGACGACGGCTGGTCGGCGCAGTCCCAGGAGCACCTCGACATCGTCGCCCTGCTGGGCCGTCGCATCGTGACCGCGGTGGTCACCAAGACCGGTCCGGCCGGCCCGGACCGCACCGCCGAGGTCACCGCCGACGTGCGCGCCCGCCTGGACGCCGTCGGGTTCCAGGCGACCCCGATCGTGGCGGTCGACTCACTGGCCGGCACCGGACTCGATCAGCTGCGCACGACGCTGGTCGCGGCGCTGTCGGCGTCGACCGGGACGGCCGACGGTTTCGCGCAGTTGTGGGTCGATCGGGTCTTCACCGTGGCGGGGGCGGGCACGGTGGTGACCGGCACGCTGACCAGCGGCCACCTCGCACGCCAGCAGCAGCTGGCGGTGCTCCCCGGCCCCGCCCGCGGCCGGATCCGGGAGCTACGCGCCCTGGAACGGCCGCGCGACGAGGTGACGGCACCCGCGCGTGTCGCCGTGGCGCTCGCCGGCGTCGACAGCGACGCGGTGGCCCGCGGCGACACGCTCACCGAACTCCGCGACGACGGCACCCCGGCGGCCCTGGCCACGACGGTGCTGGACGTGTGGCTGCAGGTCCTGCCGGACGCGGAGGTCACGGGCACCGGTGCCTGGCAGCTGCACCTCGGCAGTGCGCACCGCGACGTGCGCGTCCTACCGCTGCTCGGCGCGCTCGGTCCCGGCCAGGACGGGCCGGTCCGGCTGCAGCTCGACCGGCCCGTCGCCGCCCGCAGCGGTGACCGCATCGTGCTGCGCGAGGTCGGACGCCGGCGCACGGTGGCGGGCGGCGAGGTGCTCGACGTCGCCCCCGGCCGACCGCCCCGCGGCACCGAGCGGCGGCTCATCCACGCCGAGGCGCTCGACACGATCCGGGGTGCGCCGACCCCGGTCGACCGGGCCGCCGGGCTGATCGACGCCCATGCCGGCAGCGATCGGCTCGACCGGCTCGAGGCGATGCTCGGCCACACGCTCCCGGCGATCGCGACGCTCGAGGGCCTGGACCGACTCGGGCCCCACGTGGTACGGGCCGCGGCCGCCGAGCGCTGGGCCGGGGCGATGGCCGCGACGGCGCGCGCCGCCGACGACCCGGTCCTGACCCGTGACGCGGTCCGCCGCGCCGCGCAGGACGCCGGCTGCCCGGACCAGCTCGACGAGCTGCTGCTGCGCGCCGCGATCACCGACGGGCAGCTGCACGACGTCGGCGGTCGGGTGGTCCACGACGATCGCATCGCGACCTATCGCGCGGACCGCGAGCGGCGCCAGCAGGCCCTGCTCGACCGGCTCCGCGATGAGCCGTTCGCGCCGGCCGCGCTGGGCGAGGTGGCGGGCGACCACGCCCTCCCCTTCTTCGAGGTCCAGCCGCTCATCGACGACGGGCGGCTGTTCGTCCGCGACGGGCTGCTGTTCCCGGCCGAGGTCGTCGCGACGGCCGTGACCCGGCTCGACGCGGGGCCGGCCGCCGGTGGCGACGGATTCACCGCCTCCGATGCGCGGCAGTGCTGGGAGGTCTCCCGCCGCGTCGCGGTGCCGCTGCTCGAACACCTGAAGGCGACCGGCCACACGACCTTCGACGGCACCCACCACCACCGGGCACGTACCGGCGGACGCTGAGCACCGTCGCGCCGCGCTACGCAGCCCCGCGGGCCAGCACGACCGCGAACCGGTCCTGCGGATCGGTGGCGATTTCGGTCAGCTCGAGGCCGGCGGCGGCGAGCTCGTCCCGGAAGCGGTCGATGCGGAACTTGTAGGAGTGCTCGGTGAGGATGTACTCGCCGGCGTCCATCGTGAGCTCCAGGCCGACGGCGGCGATGTGGGCGCGCACGTCCCGGGTGGCGACCAGGTGCATCTCGATGCCCTCGGCCTCGGGATCCCACACGGCCCGGTGCGTGAAGGCGTCCACGGGGATGTCACCGTCGAGCTCCCGGTTGATGACCTGCAGGACGTTGCGGTTGAACGCGGCCGTCACCCCGGCGGCGTCGTCGTAGGCGGCCTCCAGCACGTCGGCGGCCTTGACCAGGTCGATGCCCAGCAGCAGCCCACCGTCGGGACCGAGCATGGTCGCGAACTGCCCGAGCAGCTCACCGCGCTCCGCCACGCCGAGATTGCCGATCGTGGAGCCGAGGAAGGCGACCAGCCGGCGACCACGGCGCGGGATGGCTTGCAGATCGAGCTGGAAGTCGCCGAGGTGGGGGTCCACCTCCAGCCACGGATGGTCGGCCTGCAGCTGCGTGGCCGCCCCGACCACCGCGGACTCCGAGATGTCGAACGGCACGTAGCGCGACGCACCGACCTGCTGCATGGCAGCGACGAGCTTGGCGGCCTTCACCGCCGAGCCGGAGCCGAGCTCCACGACCTCATCGGGTTCGACGGCGGCGACCAGGTCGTCGAGGTGCGCGTCGAGGATGGCCAGTTCCGTGCGGGTCGGGTAGTACTCGTCGAGTTCGGTGATCTGCTCGAACAGTGCCGATCCGCGGGCGTCGTAGAGGTGGATCGGCGGCAGTGACCGCTTAGGGCCGGCCAGCCCGGCGCGCACGTCGGCGGCGAGCCGGTCACGGTAGGGCTCGGCGGTGCGCAGCCGGGTCAACGGGATTCGGTCGGTCGATTCGTGCACGTCAGTCCTCGTGGTCCGAGACGACCGCGTGCCCGGTGCCCGCGTCCGATGACCCGGAAGGTACGGGCTCGTCGCCGGGCACGACCCACAGCGCCTCGTGCGGCAGTGCGACGGTCAAGCTCGTGCCGGGTCCGGCGTCCGCCAGGGCGTCGCCGCTGGCGTCGACGACCACGCGTTGCCCGGCGACGTCCAGTTCGACGCGGGTGCGGGTGCCGAGGTAGCTGGAGCGTCGCACCCGCCCGGTCAGGTGGTCGTGGTGGGCGGGATCGTGGTGGCCGACCCGGATGCGCTCGGGCCGGATCGTGACCACCGCCGGCCCGTCGTCCACCGCACCCCGGGTCCGCAGCACCCCCATCGGCGTGGTCACCGTCCCGGACGCGGCCCGGCCGTCGAAGAGGTTGGCGGCGGCGAAGAACCGGGCCGCCCGGGCGGTCGCCGGATGTTCGTAGAACGTGCGGGGCGGCCCGTGCTGCTCGAGCCGACCGTCGAACAGCAGGGCGATCTCGTCGGCCAGGACCACCGCCTCCTCCTGGTCGTGGGTCACGACCACCGTGGTCAGACCCCGCTGGGCGTGCAGATCCAGGATCAGCGCCCGCATGTCGTCACGCAGGTGGGCGTCGAGGTTGCTGAGCGGTTCGTCGAGCAGCAGCACGTCCGGTTCCAGCACCAGCGCCCGGGCCAGTGCGACCCGTTGGCGTTGCCCGCCGGACAGCGCATCGGCGCGCCGGTCACCCAGGCCGTCGAGCCCGACCCGCGCGAGCGCCGCGTCGGCGGCCCGGTGCCGCTCGCGACGTCCGACACCCCGCATGCGCAGCCCGAAGGCGACGTTGTCACGGGCATCGAGGTAGGGGAACAGCCGGTGGTCCTGGAAGGCCATCACCGCACCACGCCGCTGGGCCGGGACGTCGGTGACGTCGATGTCGTCGAACCACACCGATCCGGCCGTGGGATCGATGAGACCGGCGATCAGTTTCAGGGCGGTCGTCTTGCCGCACCCCGACGGGCCGAGCAGGGCGGTGACCGTTCCGCTGCCGATCTCCAGGTCCAGGGCGTCGAGCGCCGCGAGCCGGCCGTAGCGCCTGGTCAACCCGCGCAGATGGATGGCCGTCATCGCGCGCCCCCGAGACTCGTCGCACCCCGGGCACCGAGCACCCGCGCGGCGATCACGAGCAGCCCGAGCGCCGGCAGTCCGTGGAACAGCGCGGTGGCCGCGGTGACCGCGACGTCACCGCCCGAGGCGGACGCGAACAGCAGGATCGGCAGGGTCACCACCCGACCACCTCCGATGACCAGGGTCAGCGCGTACTGGCCCCAGGAGATCAGGAAACCGAACAGCGCCGCGACCGCCAACCCGGGCGCGACCAGCCGGCGGGTCACGTGCCACTGCGTCTGCCAGAACCCGGCGCCGAGCGAGCGGGCCTGCGCCTCGAGTTCCAGGTCCGCGTTGGCGAACACCCCGATGGTCAGCAGCAGCACGTAGGGGACGGTCGGCAGCAGGTGGACGAGCACCACCCCCGGGATCCCGCCGTCGAGTCCGAGCCGGATGAACACCACGTGCAACCCGATCGCGACGGCGATCGCCGGGACCAGCACGGGGGCGAGCAGGGCCACCTGTATCGCCGAACGACCCCGGAACCGGTGCGTGGCCAGCACCCGGCCGGCGGGCACGGCCAGCACCAGCGACGCGCCCGTCACCGCGAGCGCGATCACGACGCTGTCGACCAGCGCCCGCCAGCTGGCACCGCCGGGCTCCAGCACGATCGCCCACGCCCGCGTACTGAAGCGCTCCGGCACGACCTGCGGATGGAAGTAGCCGCTGGCCACGCTGGTCAGCACCAGCGGCACGAACGGCACCAGCAGCACCGCCACGATCGCCCAGCTCGCGACCGTCCACCCACGCCCGGCCCTCATCGGCGTGCCGCACGCGGTTGCGGACGTGCGTCCGGGCGGACCAGTCGCCGGGCCGCCCAGGCCCCGACCACCACGAGCACCACCACGATCACGGTGATGACCACGCTGATCGCCATGGCCTCGTCGCGCGCGGCCAGGTCGACGTCGAGGTAGCGCCGGTGCGCCAGCACCGGCAGCACCGCCGGGAAGCTCGGCCCGAGCAGCAGCGGTACCTCGAAGGTCCCGAACGTGAAGGCGAACACGATGACGGTGGCCGGTACCAGCCCGGGGAGCAGCACCGGCAGGGTGACGTGGCGCAGCCGTTGCCACCCGGACGCCCCGAGCGTCCGGGCGGCCTCGTCGAGGTCGTCGCCGGCCGAACGCAGGATGGCGAGCGCGATGATGCCGATGAAGGGGACCTCCTTCCAGACGTACTGGACGATGATCCCGATGGCCGCCGGGTCGAACACCAGCGCGGGGAACCCGGCGGGGCCGTCGATCAGCCCGGCCTGGAACGCCAGCCGGGACACGAACCCGCTCTGGCCGAGCAGCAGCAGGATGGCGACGGCCCCGATGACGTGCGGGATCGGCAGGTTGAGCTGGAACAGGGTCGTGACGGCCCGTCGACCGAAGCGGGCGCGGTCGAGCACCAGCGCGGCCCCGATCCCGAGCACCACGGAGCTCGCGGTCGCGACGACCGCGACATAGGTGGTCAGCGCCAGGGACCGGGTGAACTCCGCACTGGTGAACAGCCGCTGGTAGGCCGCGAGCGTCGGACCGTCACCCGCGACGAACGGCGACAGCCCCAGCGACGAGGTGACCGCGAAGCCGAACGCGGTGGCGAACAGCACCCCGACCAGCAGCAGCGGCGGTGCCAGCGCGGTCAGGGTGCGGACCCGCTCGTGGCGCCACACCCGCCGCAGGCGACCGCGGCCCGGCCCGCGTGGCGGGCGGGTGGTCGATCGGCGGTTCGACACCGGTCGACCCGGAGCGGAGGCGGCCATGGTCGCTCCCGGTCAGCGGGGCTGGTTCTGGCGGACGAACCGGTCCCAGTCGGCGTCGAGCCGGTCGGTGAACGCCCCGCGCGTCTCGGGCAGACGGACCGCCTCGAGTCGTTCCTGCGGCACGCTGGTGGCCCGCTCGCCGCGGAGCACCGATGCGACCTCGGCGCGCGCGTCGGCGTCGAGCCTGTCGACGGCGATGGCCAGCCCGTCGCCCCAGCCGTTGGCCGGGTCGAGCTTCATCGCCTGCAGGTCCGGTTCGAGCACCAGATCGGCGAACACCATGGCCGCGGCCGGGTCGGCGGCGTTGACGGGGACCGCGAGGTAGTGGTGGTCACCGATCGTGCCGGTGTCGAACACGAACGGTTCGGCGGTCGACGGGAACACGCCGGCGTCGATCTGCGCGTCGATCCCGGCCGGCAACTGCGTGAAGGTGAGATCCACCTCGCCGTTGGCGAACAGCTGGTCGAGTTCGGCGATGTCGCCCGGGTAGGTCTCGCCACCACGCCACAACGACGGCCGCAGCTCGTCGAGGACGTCGAAGAGTTCGTCGGCGGCGGCCTCGTAGGCGGCCTCGTCGAACGCGCCGACGAAGTCGTCGGGGCCACCGGCGAGCTCGTAGAGCCACTGCTTGACGAACCGGGTGCCGTGGAACGCCGGTGGGGCGGGATAGGTGAAGCGTCCCGGGTTCGCCTCGATCCAGTCGGCGAGTTCCGCATAGGACCGGGGCAGGTCCGCCGCGTCGGTGCGGGCCGTGTCGTGGACGAACTGGAACTGCGCACTGCCCCACGGCGACTCCGCGCCGTCGACGCTGCGGCCCGCGTCGAACGCGACCGAGGGGTCCTCCCAGTCGACCAGCCGGGCGTTGGGCAGCGACTCGGCCCACCCCTCGAGCAGCGCGTCGGCCTGCCGCATGGTGGTGAAGTTCTCGCCGTTGATCCAGATGACGTCGATCGCCCCGCCGCTCGAGCGGCCGGCCTGCAGCTCACCGAGCACGGTGTTGACCGCATCGGCGGTGTCGGCCAGCGGCACCCGGTTCAGCGTGATGCCGAACTCGGCCAGTCGCGGGCCGTAGACCTCGTCGACGAACCGGTTGATCTCCGTGCTGCCGCCCCACATGTGCAGATCGAGCGTCGCACCGTCGGCCGCGGCGAGCACCGCGTCCCAGTCGTCGGGGTCCGGTGCCGCGGCCTGCTCGGAGCCACTCGCCGAACCGCAGGCGGCGAGCACGGCCGCGGTCCCGATCAGCAGCCCGGCCCGCCACCGACCGACCCGCCTCCGACCGGCCCCCTGCCCGCGGCTCGGCAGCTCCTGGAAGTCGCTCACGTGCCCATCCTCGTCGCGCTGGTCGGTTGCCGTTCGGACCCGTGTGGCGGTCCGCTCGCAGCAACACGCTACGCAGCGCCGGGCTTCCCATCGGACACGGCCGGCGGCAGCAGCACCCGGGGGTTGAGCCGACCGTCGGGGTCGAACGCGTCCTTGATGCGGCGCATCGCCGCGATGTCGGCCGCATCACGGTGCAGCGTCAGCCACGGCAGCTTGGCGCGCCCGATGCCGTGTTCCGCGCTGATGGAGCCGCCGAGGTCGGTGGTCAGGCGCAGCACCGCGTCGTCGACGACGTCGGTGTCCGGATCGGCACCGAGCACGTTGACGTGCAGGTTGCCGTCACCGAGGTGACCGAACAGGATCGTCCTCGCTCCGGGTGCGACCGCGGCGACGACCTCCGGCACGCGGGCCGCGAACGACGCGAGCTGCGCGGTCGGCAGCGACACGTCGAGCTTCACCGGCACCCCGGTCGCGTTGATCGCGTCGGTGTGGTGCTCGCGCAGGGCCCACAGCCGGGCCCGGCCGGGCGCATCGGTGGCGACGGCGACGTCCGCCACGTCGGCCGCGGCCGGCGTGTCGACCAGCGCCGCGGCCAGCTCGTCGGTCGGGTCGGTCCGCCCCGCACATTCGATCAGCAGGTAGGCGGGATGCGAGGTGGCGAACGGCGGCGCGACGCCGGTGACCTCGCGCACCAGGGCGAGGCCGTCGGCGAGGAAGAACTCGACCGCCTCGATGGTGTCGAGTCGGCCCCGGACGGCCGCGAGCACCCGCTGGGCGGCGGCCAGGTCGGCGGTCGCGATCACGGCGACGACCCGTTCAGGGCGCGGCTGCACCAGGCGCAGCCGGGCGGCGGTGATCACCGCGAGCGTGCCCTCGCTGCCGGTCAGCAGTCCGGCGAGGTCGTAGCCGGCGTTGTCCTTGACCAGCCCTGACATCCGCCTCAGGATCCGCCCGTCGACGGTCACCGCCTCGATGCCGATCACCTGGGCGCGGGTGGCACCGTGGCGGATCACGTGGATGCCGCCGGCGTTGGTCGCGATGGTCCCCCCGATGGTGGCGCTGTCGCGGGCCGCGAGATCGACCGGGTAGACGAGCCCGGCGGCGCGGGCGTGGGCCTGCACGGCACCGAGCGTGGCACCGGCACCGACCGTCACCTGCAGCGCCTGCGCGTCGACGTCGTCGAGGTGGTCGAGCCGCGTCAGGCTCACGACCACCTCGCCGTCGACGGGAACGCCACCCCCGACCAGGCCCGTGTTGCCGCCCTGGGGCACCACGACCACGCCGGCGTCCGCACAGGCGCGGAGCACCGCCGCCACCTCGTCGGTGTCGCCGGGTCGGACCACCAGCGCGGCGCGGCCGGTCCAGCGCCCGGTCCAGTCGGTCTCGAACGGGGCCATGAGCGCACGCTCGCGCAGCACGTGGGTCGCCCCGACGATGGCGACGAGCCGGTCGACCAGCGCGTCGGGGACACGCGGCCGTCCGGTGGCGTCGGCATCGTGCGCGGCGGCATCCGGCGCGGCGGCATCCGGCATGGCGGCATCCGGCGTGTCGGTCACAGGTCGCCGCCTTCCTCGACCAGCCGGCGCGCCTCACGTTCGACCAGGCCGAGCCGGGCCTCCTTGACCAACGGGACCTCGCGCCGGCGCTGACGGATCGTGCGCAGGTCGAGCTCGACGACGGTCAGGCTCGGGGTGTCCAGCGGTGCCTCGGCGATGACCTGCCCCCACGGGTCGACGACGTGCGAGCCGCCCCAGAAGTGCAGTTCACCCTCGTCGCCGACCCGGTTCACGAACACCACGTAGCACTGCAGCATGCGGGCGTAGAAGCTGGTGATGTCGCGCCAGTAGGTGGCGGAGTCGTAGCGCTCGGGAAAGCGGCTCTGGGCGCTGTTGGTCGGGATCAGCAGCACCTGCGCGCCGTCCTGGATGGCGAGGAAGGCGAGTTGGGGCTGCCAGGCGTCGTTGCAGATCAGCGTGGCCATGCGGCCGTCCTGGGCGTCGTAGGCGCGCATGAACTGGCCGGGGCTGAAGTGCTTGCGCTCCTCGAAGATGTCGTAGGTCGGCAGGTACAGCTTGCGATGGCAGTGCACGATCCCGCCGCCCTGCAGGTGGATCGCCGCGTTGTAGGTGTGGATGCTGCGCGGCCCCTCCTCGGGGAAGCCGAGCAGCACGCCGGTCCCCGCGGCCCGGCGCGAGAGCTCGAGCAGCCGCGGGTCGTCGGCCGCCATCCCGACACGCTCGTCGACATCGCCGAGCGAGTAGCCGGAGGTGGCGAGCTCCGGGAAGACGACGAGGTCGGCCCCGGCGGCCACCGCCTCGTCGACCAGTTCGCCGATGCGGACCAGGTTGGCGTCGGTGTCGCCGAGCACGGGCGCGAACTGGGCGAGCGCAACCTGCATGGGCCAGCTCCGGAGCGGGGGCGAGGGCGAGGTCGGACGGGGCGGGGACGGGCGGCGACGGGCGGGGACGGGGGTCGGGCGGGAATCGGACGCGCGTGTCGCTCGCCGGTCGGCGCATGTTGCCCGCTCGACGTCCGCCGCGCTGCGCCGTTCAGTGATCGGCACCCACCGTCACGGCACCCAAGGCCCGGCCGTAGAACGCGACCAGTTCGCCGACCAGCCGCTGATACGTCGGGTGGTCGTCGAACATCCACTCGGTGTGGCCGGCATCCTCGAACAGCACCAGCCGGGCGTTCCCACCGGCGAGTTCCAGCAGGCGTCGGGACTCGTCCGGGTGGTGCAGTTCGTTGCGCTCGCCGTGCATCAACAGCAGCGGACGTGGCGCGAGCCGGTGCACGACGTCCTCCGGACGGAACCGCAGCAGCAGGTCCGCGGATTCGAGCGTCACGCCACTGCCGAAGCCGGCGGCCTTGGTCAGCTCCGCATCGACGTAGCCGGCGGTGATCCGGTCGAGCCGGACGATGTCGAACGGGTGCACGATGCGGGAGCGGCCGGCGGCGGCGCGCTGGGCCCGGTCAGCGGCGACGGCCGCGATCAGTGCGTCGAACGACGTCTCGTCGTGCATGAACCTCGCGGCCCGCGCACCGTCGGCCACGGCGTTGCAGGTCGCGACGGCGGCGACCCGGTCGTCGTCGGCTCCGGCCGCGACCGCGACCCCGCCCCCGAGCGCCCACCCGAGCAGCGCGATGCGGTCGGTGTCGACCTCCGCACGGGCATGCAGCATGGACACCGCGGCACGGACGTCCTCGACCCAGTCCTGGGGCGCGAGGCGTCCCCGCTCCCCCTCGCTGGCTCCGAACCCGCGGTAGTCGAACGCGAGGCAGATGTAGCCGTGCGGGACCAGTGACCGGGCGAAGCGTTCCGGATGGATGGTCTTCAGCCCCTGGTAGCCCGAACACGCCACGATCGCGGGACGGGTCTCGCCCGGCTGCAGATCGTCGGGCAGGTAGATGTCGCCGTCGAGCAGGTAGCGGTCGGCGAAGAAGCGGACGGATTCGTGACGCATGGTCCAGTACCTCGCGGGTCGACGGGGAACGTCGACGTCGTCGTGGGGTGGTCAGCCGGGGGTGGTCGGCTCGGATGGTCGGCCGGCGTGGTGTGCCGGGGGTGGTCAGCTGGAGCGATCGCCGGCGGCGTCGCCCAGGTGGTCGGGTGCGGTTCCTTCGGGGTGGCCGGCCAGTCGCCGGGTGAGGTCGTCGGCCGCGACCCGGGTCGCGAGCGCGGCCGGGCGGACCTGTGCCCCGATGCGGAAGCGCGGTGCGGACAGGTTCAGCGCCGCGATGATCCGGCCACCGGCATCGCGGATCGGTGCCGCCGCGCCGACGAGCCCGGACTCGAACTCGTCCTCGACGATCGCGACCCGGTCGCGCCGGGCCCGCAGGATCCGGGCGTGGAGGTCGTCGAGGTCACGCGGTGCCCCCGGGCCGAACGCCTCCAGCGGCCCGTCACCGAAGAGCACGCCGAGCGCCGCCCGGTCGTGGTCGAACAGCAGCGCCCGCCCGGTCGACGTGCAGTGCAACGCCACGGGATGACCGACCCACCCCGCCGTCTGCACCGCGCGCTGTGGTGACTCGGTGAGCACGGTGATCGCGTCGGTGCCCTGGCGCACCGACAGATGGGCCCGCTCGCCGACCTGTTGGGCGAGTCGCGCCAGCGCCGGCGCTGCCAGGGACAGCAGCCGTTGGTCACCGGCACGGGCGGCCAACGTGAACAGCGCCCAACCCGGGCGGTAGACCAGCGTGGTCGGATCGCGCTCCACGAACCCCTGGTCGGCCAGGATCCGCAGCATGCGGGAGACCTGGCCCTTGTCGAGCCCGATGCGCTGCGCCAGTGCGCTGACCCCCAGCCCGCCGGCGGCCAGGGCCTCATCACTGCCGACCATCGTCAGCAGCTCGACACCCCGTCGGAAACTCGCCGCGTCACCCATGCCCGAACGATGCCATACTCAGCACCACGGGACAACAGCGGTTGTCTGTACCGCAACACGTTCTCGTGAGCCGGCGCGGCGACAGCACAGCCGTGCCCGTCACCGCGCCCCGCCACCCCCGGCCACCCCGCCACCGGCCACCATCGCATCGAGGCAGCGATGTTCGACCTGCACGTCCACGCCGGACCCTGTGTGGCCCACCGTCGCGCCGACGACGTCGACACGGTCGCCGCCTACGCGGCCGCCGGGTTCGACGGCCTCGTGCTCAAGGGCCACTGCGAGCCGACGGTCGGCCGCGCCGTGGCCGCCGCCCGCGCCGTGGCCGCCACCCGCACCGAGCCCAGCAGCCGGGCCGCGGCGGGCCTCAACGTCCACGGCGGGCTGGTGCTCAACGCGCCGGCCGGCGGCTTCAACCCCGTCGCGGTCGAGTCGGCGTTGACGCTCGGTGCCCGCGTCATCTGGCTGCCGACCGTGGATGCCCGCGCCCATCACGCCGCGGGTCTGGCCCATCCCCCGTCGTGTGCGCCGGCACTACCGCGCGGCCCGGGGTTCGCCGCCCCGCCGCTCGACCCTTCCAGTGAGGAGTCACTGCGCACCATCTTCGCCTCGATCGCCCGCGCCGATGCCGTCCTGGCGACGGGCCACCTCGGTGCGGTCGAGTTGCCGTGGGTCGTCGCCACCGCGCGCGAGCTCGGCGTCCGTCGCATCCTGCTCACCCACCCGACGTTCACGGTGCCGGACCTCGAGGTGGCGGACATCGACGCCCTGCTCGCCCCGGGCGTGTTCGCGGAGTTCACGACCTACCAGCTGTTGCACCAGCCGGGCATGGATGCCGGACGCATGGCCGCGATCATCGAGCGACTCGGACCGGAGCGGTGCGTCGTGTCGTCCGACGCCGGGCAGCCCGACTCGCCGCCGGGTCCCGCGGCCCTGCAGCTCCTGGTCGACGCGCTGATCGACGCCGGTCTCGACGCCGCGGCCGTGCACGCCATGGCATCGACCCAGCCCCGCCAGCTGGTCGAGCCCTGATCTCGCCGGGGGCGGCGGGTCCGTGCGCCCACGCGCAGGGTCCGACCCTCGCGCGGCGCAGCCGAGCCCAACGCCTGCTCCCCCGTCGCCCCCGCCCGTGATCCAGGCGCGGATCGGTCAGACGAGCATCCGCGAGGGTGACCCCCTGACGGTCGTTCGCGGACGCGTGTGCCGTTCGACAACCGATCAGGACAGCACAAGCCGACCCTCCTGCACGCCGCGCGAGGTGCCATTGATCGACACGAGCATCGGACGGGGCAGGACGACCTCGATCGCAACCGGTGGCCCCGTGCGCTCGATGGTCAGGGCCGACTGACCGTCGACGTCGGTGACCGTGGCGGCGATCTGCGCCTCGCGGCGATCCGCCCAGTGCCGTGACAGCTCATCGAGCGTGACCACCGGCAGACCGAGCGCCCTGGCCCGCGCGACGACCGGTGGGAGGACCTGTGGGGCCATCGGGCCGAGCACCTCGGGGTGGCCGTAGATGTGGACGGGGCGCCCACGGCGGACCTGTACCTCCAGGTGCGCGAGGTAGTGGTCGCGGACGTCGTTCGGCGTCGGGGGCGGATGGCCCTGTTCCGCAGCCCAACGCGTGGCCCGTTCGGGCGAGTACGCGTGGACGGGGAGCTGCAGGACGGGTCCGATCGGCCAGAAGGGCCGGCTGTCGGTCGCGAGCCCGAAATCCGACGACCACCGGTGACCGACCGCCGCGAGGGCCCGATCCAGTGAGGGGCTCCACAGTCCCCGTGGAGCGACGAAGCCGACCGGATCCCGACCGGTGACTGAACGGACCCAGTCCTGTCCCGACTCGACGTTGCGCCGGTCGTCTGCCGGCTCGTCGAAGAGATCGTGGGTGTCGGCGTGTTGCCCGACGTCGTGGGCGTCCAGCCACGTACCGAGATCGCCCGGATGCGCCTCGGTGAGTTCGCGGTTCAGAAAGAACGTCGCGCGCACATCGAGCGCGGTGGCGACCGTGCCGATCGTCTTCGCACGATCCCCGAAGATGCCGTCACCGTCGACGCGCAGCATGAGGACCGAAGGTGCCCCGGCCGGCCAGGGAGCACGACGGACCTCCGGCAGCCCGATCCGTGCAGCCGCCGCTGACACCATCCATCCCAGTGTCTCGCTGATGCCCGCCTTGTCGACGCTGGCCATCCGCTCGGTCACCGGGGACCATACAGCGACAGCCCGCAGGCGATCCCCGTGCGCCATCAACGCGTCGGTCAGGCGGGCACCGGTGAAGACGATCAGTCCCCTGCCGTACCGCCGGTAGCGCACCAGCGGGTAACGCCCCTGCTCGAGTCCGTGCTTGACGACCCGGTCCTCGTGGACCCGGACCAGGCCATCACCCTCGCCGGGATACAGCGCGATCGGACCCGGCATGACGACCCGGTCCCCGTCGATCGGATCGTCGAATCCCGACACCGTCGCCTGTCGCTCGCACGGTGGCACGACACCGTCATCGCCCGTCGCCGCCTCGACGACCAGGGCTCCTCCTCCACGGATCCATGAACGGAGGTCCGGCGGGACCACGCCGGTCGTGACAGCGATCGGCGTGGTCGGCCGCACCTGCTCGGTGTGCAACCAGCCGGCCTGTTCGAGTGCCGACGACCACGCAGCCGCACCCGGACCGATCAGCACCGTGATCGCAACGGCCCGGCCCTCAGGCGTCATTCGGGCCGCGGCCATCAGGGCGCATCGCGCTGACTTCGCAACGTCAGCCGATAGCGATCCCCCCGATAGGTCATCTCACTGACCTCGAGCGGCACCCCGTCGTCCAACCACGTGCGACGAACGATCCACAGGACGGGATCCCCGACGTCGATGCCGAGGAGACCGGCGATCTCCCCCGTCGCCTCGGTGGCCTCGACCGTCTCGTCCGCCTCGGTGAGGCGGAGGCCCCCCTGGTTCTCGAGCAGGTCGTACAGCGACCGCCCCGCCCGCAGGTCGTCGAGGTGGCGGCGCAGCAGATCGCCACACCGATCACCCCTGATGAAGGTCTGGTGCACGGCCATCGGCGCATCGTCGGCGAACATGAGCCGCTCGATGAGCACGACCTCAGCCCCCTGCTCCACGGACAGCGCACGGGCCAGCCGCAGGTTGGCCACCATGGTCGAGTGGCTCACCAGCCGCGACGATGGCACCAGCCCCTTCTGCCGCATGTCCTCGCTGAAACTGTTCATGCGGGACAGCGGCCGCTCCACCTTCGGCTCGGCGACGAAGGTGCCCCGGCCCTGTTCACGACGCAGCAGACCGGAGCGGACCAGCGCGGCGAGCGCCTGCTGGACGGTGACCCTGCTGACGTCGTAGTGCTCGGTCAGCTCACGTTCACTCGGGAATCGCTCCCCGGGCCCGAGCGAATCACACAGTGCGCGGAGCTCCCGAATGAGCTGGCGGTACAGCGGCGGGGCATCCGGGCCTCGATCGAGCAGGGACGCGCCCAGCATCGCCACCTCCATGGTCATCGCGCGGACCCTACCGCCCGCATGATCTCCTCCACCCGAGCCGGATCCACTTGCTCCCACCAGACGCCATCGCGCTTCATCGCGCTACCCACGATGGCTCCGTCGGCGACCTTGAGCAGCCGGTCGGCATTGTCGGCGTCGAGGCCGCTACCGACGAGCACCGGCCGGGAGGCCCGCTCCTTGATCGCCTCCACCTCCTCGATCCGCGTCGGATCACCCGTGTGCTGACCGGTCGCGATCAGCACATCGGCTCCGAAGGTCTCCGCATCGTGGGTCATCTGCGAAATGGGCAGGTCGCCGACGATCGCGTGGCTGCCGTGCTTGACGTGCACGTCAGCCAGGATGCGCACGTCGGTGGCACCGATCTGGGCGCGGAACCGGAGCGCTTCCGCCGCCGATCCCTCGATGTAGCCCTCGTTGGCGATGTAGGCGTTCACCCACTGGTTCGCACGGATGAACGTGCCACCGACGGCCTTGGCGATGGCGATCGACTGCAGCACCGCATGCGCGACGACGATGACACCCATCGGGACCTCAGGCAACGCCTCCCTGATGTGCACGCCGACAGCCGTCAACCCCGCCACCGTCTCCGGGCCCACGAGTTCCGGCCGCCGGTAGGGAACGTCGCCGGCGTTCTCGATCAGCAGGACGTCGACACCACCCTCGACGTAGGCGCGCGCGTCGACCAGGGCCTTGTCGGCGATGTCGCGCAGGGACGAGCCGTCGTAGGCCGGTGCACCCGGTAGCGGTGCGACGTGAACGGTGCCGATGATCGGCTTGCTCACATCCACCAGGTCACGGAGCAGATCGGTCGTCGGTGCGGGCGCGGGCATCAGCGGGCCTCCAGGGGGCTGCAACGGGCGGTCTAGTCGGTATCGGTCCGAGCGTGCTCGGTGAGTCGGTCGTCGGCCGGGCCTGTTCAGGTGGGCCCGAGCGCTGCGGTGAGTTCAGCGCGGGTCGGTGCACCCGTCTGCGCGCCGACAGCGGCACATGCCAGCGCACCTGCCGCCACGGCGACCCGGGCAGCGGCCACCTCGTCGCGCCCGCGGGCACGTTCGGTCAGGAAGGCGGCACAGAACGCGTCCCCGGCACCGGTCGTGTCGATGACCTCGGCCCGCACGCCCGGAATCGCCGTCACCTCGCCGCCCACGGAGACGATGGCCCCGTCGGCACCTGCGGTCACGACGACGCACGGGGGTCCGTGACCGTGCAGCGTCTCGATGACGTCCAGGGGGTCATTGGATGAACTCAGTTCCTGCGCGGCGTGATGGTTCACGAAACACACATCGAGCTTGGCGAGAAGCGGAGCGAGCGGACCGAATCCACCGCTGATGGAACCGGGCTCCAGATCCGCGCTCGTCGACGCTCCGGAGCTCTTCGCCGAGGTGACCGCCTCCGTGGCGGCCACGAGTTCGAAGGGCGCGACGTGGACGTGGTCGGCGGACCCGAGCAGTGCATGGTCCAACTGCGCCGATCGGGGAAACAGGCAGCCCGTGTCCGCCAGGGTGAGCGCCTTGTCGCCCGTGTCATCGAGTTGGACGACACAGAAGAACGTCGTCGCGTTCGCATCGATGACGAGTCCGTCCAGCCGGACCCCCTCACGTTCCAGGGCCGCCCGGGCGAGTCGGCCGTGGTGATCGTCACCGGTCACGCCATGGACACCCGCCCGAAGCCCGAGGCGCTGGGCGGCGACGGCCACGTTGGCGGCCACACCGCCCGGGAAGGCACCGAGGGCCCGACCACGGATCTTCTCCCCCGCGGTCGGCAGGCGCGGGACACGCAGGAAGATGTCCATGTCGATGTCACCGACGACGACGAGATCCAGGCCGGCGGTCATTCGTCGCCCTCGCCGGACAGCAGATTGTTCAGTACGACGCTTCCGACGAGGAGCGCGCCGAGGACACCGGATTGCCAGACCTGGTCGATGCCGTTGAACTGCAGACCGGCGTTCAACAGGATCACGACGAACAGGGCGAGGAAGGTGCCACTGAGCCGCCCGCGACCACCGAAGATGTGCGTGCCACCGAGCACGGCGATCGTCACCGCCTGCAACTCCAGTCCGGCCCCGGCAGCGGGTCGGGCCGTTTGCAGCCAGGCGTTGGTCACGACGGCCCCGAGCCCCGCCAGTCCACCGGAGAGGCAGAACA
>LFIK01000415.1_pt1 | contig 31849 bp, 24 predicted proteins | sample 643401 | NCBI WGS metagenome assembly LFIK01 (sample SAMN03777447, study PRJNA286221) | soda lake metagenome | biome: soda lake; feature: Kulunda steppe; material: water; isolation source: sample T5-Br brine of Lake Tanatar-5 | place: Russia: Kulunda steppe | collected 2010-07
CCCAGCGGCCATGCAGCGCGTTGAAGACGAGATCGGGCGCAGCCTCGATCAGCCGCGCGGGCAGATCCGCCCCCGCGTCGATTTCGATGACCTCGTATGCCTCGCCCCTCAGCGCCTCGGCGCAGGCGCCGCCCGATACCAGCGAGACCTCCCGCTCCGCGGAAAGCCCGCCCTTGAGGACGGCGATTCTGGGGGCTGCCCTGCTCGACATGCCCGCTCTCTGCCCTTTGGGACCTTTTCGGCCCGTTCATTATCCGGCGGCCGGTTTTCCGATCCGCCTCACTTCCCACTCTAGCGAAAGACCGCTGTTTTGGAAAACCCTTTTTCGCACCGCCTCGCCGAGCCCCTCGAGATCGGCCGCCGTGGCGCCGCCGGCATTGACGAGAAAGTTTGGATGCTTTTCCGACATCACCGCGCCGCCCCGGCGCGCGCCGCGCATCCCGGCCGCGTCGATGACAGCCCAGGCCTTGAGCGCGTGATCCTCGCCCTCAGCGCCCGTCGAGGAATGCCCGGCCGGGTTGCGAAAGGTCGAGCCCGCACTTCGCTCCTTCGTGGGCTGGGTGGCGTCGCGGCGCGCCAGCGCGGCGGCCATGCGCGCCTCGATGGCGGCGGGCTCGTCGGCGGGCGCCGTGAAAACGGCCCGCGTTATCACCCAGCCCTCGGGCAGCTCCGAGTGCCGGTAGGCCAGCCGCAGATCGGCGGCGGGCAGGGTCACGACGCGCCCGTCGCGGGTGACGGCCTCGATCTCGATCAGGTGATCGGCGACATAGCTGCCGTAGCACCCCGCATTCATCCGCACCGCGCCGCCGATGGCGCCGGGGATGGTGCGCAGGAAGCCCAGATCGCGCCCCGCCGCAGCCGCCGTCTTCGCGACATGCGCATCGAGCGCCGCCGCCCCCGCGATGACGCGCTCGCCCGCGATCTCGATGGCGTTGAACCCGCGCCCGAGCCGGATCACCACCCCGTCGATGCCCCCGTCGCGCACGATCAGGTTGGAGCCCACCCCCATCGGGAAGACGGGCGTATCCGCGGGCAGCGCCCCGAGGAAGGCGGCGAGGTCGTCGCGGTCGGCGGGCTGAAACAGCCACTCCGCCGGCCCGCCGACGCGCAGCCAGGTCAGATCGGCCATCGCCCGCCCCGGCGTCAGCCGCCCGCGCACCGGGGGCATCTCAGGCATCATTGCCCCGGTAGAGCCAGCGCGCGATGAACCGCCCGGCAAACGCCCCGACCACCAGCGGCACGACCACCACGAGCGCGAAGCCCACATAGCCCGGCCCGTCGAGCAGCCCGAAGGCGAAGATCACCCCGACGAGCCCGCCCACGAGCACCACCAGCACCGCGCCCACCACCCAAAGCGACGGCGCGATCCCGAAGCGCAGCTTGCCGCGCACGATCCAGTACCCGATCCCGGCCCCGATCAGCGCGCTGAGGATGATGACGAGGATCATGTGGTGGCTCCTTTCACGCTCGCTCAGCCGCTGCCATCATCCCTGAAAAAACGTGAGATGAATTTGGCAAGATCGCGCACTCCCGTGAACCGATGCCTGTAGACTTGGACCGTATCAACCGTCTTCATGGTCGTTGCGACGACCTTTGCCGCCTTTTCCTGATACACGGTGATCGTTGCGCCAACCTTGGCGAGCGTGAAGTCCAGTTCGCGCTGCAGGCTGTCGCGGAACGCCTCGCCGTTCGTGCCTTCAAGCTCCCGCGCCTTGGTGTCGAGGCTGTCCATGACATCGTCGAGCATTGCCGCATCCTCCGGCGCAAGCGCGGGAAGGCGGCCATTCGCGCCGGTCTTCGTCGCGTTGACGAGGGAACGAAACTCGCCAAGGACCCGCGCGGGGCTTGCGTCCTCCTCCATTCGAAGCGTCCGCAATGAGGAGAACCGCGCGAGCGTATGGGCGAAATGCGTGCGCATCAGCTCGCGAAGCTGCTCGACGGTGATGCGAAACGGCTCCGCGAGCGCGCCGAACTCGGCCTTGGTATCGTTATTCGCGCTCATCGACTCGAGCATGCGGCCGTATTCCATGAGCTTGTCGACGCGCAGCTCACCGACGTCATCGGCGCGGCGAAGCTCGCCCTGAACGGCGTTAAAATACACACCGACCGCCCCCGCACCCTGTACGCCGCCGCCTTCGGCCTGAAGCGCCGCGACAAAAAGGTCGATGCTCTCGCGCATCTTCCCGGCATCCTCGAGGAAGGCCGCAAGGCGCTCCGGGTCCTCGAGCGTCTTCCAGTCCTCGGGCAACGGGACGGCGCGCATGAGGCCGGAGAGTTCGTCAAAGCGGAAATCGAACAGGGTCGCGTTCAAAAGATCCGCCGCGCTCGGCCCTTCGGCCGCGTAACGGCCAACGATCTCCGCAATCCGCGCGTTGACCTGCTCGGGCGCTTGATCCCAGTCGATGGCGTCGGTGGTGGCGATTTCGGTGAGCATGGCGGTGTCGAGGGGCGTGCCGGACAGGGCGGCCTCGTACCAGTCGATCCAGAACTGCCAGTGCGCGCCGTCGGCCTGCAGGGCGGCGCGGGTTTCGGCCCAGTCCTCGTGCAGGGGGTTTTCGGCGTCGTGCCAGAGCGGAAGGTGGTCGAGCGCGGTTCCGGCTTCGACGGCGGCGCAATCCTGCCGGATTGCTTCCCAACTGGCGGCGCGGACGGCGGCGTCGGTGGTGGCGTCGGCGGCGTAGGCGGCGTAGGCGGCGTCGGCGGCGTAGGCGGCGTAGGCGGCGTCGGTGGTGGCGTGGGCGGCGTCGGCGGCGGCGCGGGCGGCGCGGGCGGCGTAGGCGGCGTCGGCGGCGTCGGCGCGGGCGGCGCGGGCGGCGGCGGCGCGGGCGGCGTCGGCGGCGTCGGCGGCGGCGCGGGCGGCGTCGGCCGCCCTGATTGCGGGGGTTGGACATGTGCCCGCAACCCCCGCAATCAGACTTGCCCGCAGAATCGGCAGCGCTGTCAAATCACGTTCGCGTGCATCCGCCGACAGGCTCCAGCGCCAGTAAAGCGGCAGCACCCGCATCGCCGCGCGGTGGGCGATGGCCACGGCGATGCGCCGCGCCTCTTCCTCCTGCGCAGCATCATCGCGCGGCAGCGCGTCGAGCCATGCCTCCAGGCTCTTCTGATCCTCGATTTCGTGCGCCGCCACCATCCGCCCAACCTGCCCCGGCGCGGCGCGGGGGTGCAAGCTCAGAGTCGGTCGGGCAGCGCGCGGGCCCAGCCGGAGATGGAGCCGGCGCCGAGGCAGAGGATGACGTCGCCGGGGCGGGCCTCGGCGCGCAGGAGGGTGCTGAGGGCGTCGAGGTCGTCCACGGGGTGCGCGTTGCGGTGGCCGTGGCGGATCAGCCCGGCGACGAGGTCGTCGCGGCTCGCCCCGGCCACCGGGTCCTCGCCGGCGGCGTAGACATTGGTGATCGCGACCATGTCGGCCTCGTTGAAGCAGGTGCAGAAATCCTCGAACAGCGCGGAGAGGCGCGAATAGCGGTGCGGCTGATGCACGGCGATCACCCGCGCGCCGTCGGCGGCGGACTGGCGCGCGGCCTTGAGTGCCGCGGCGATCTCGACGGGGTGGTGGCCGTAATCGTCGATCACGGTGATGCCGCGCGCCTCGCCGACCCGCGTGAAGCGGCGGTTGACGCCGCCGAAGCCCTTGAGCGCGTCGCGGATCTCGGCGCGTTTCATCCCCAGATGCCGCGCCACGGCCACGGCGGCGAGCGCGTTGGAGACGTTGTGATCGCCCGGCATGGGCAGGGTGCAGCCCTCGATCACCGTGCCCTCGGCGCGCAGCGCGATGTCGAACTGCGCCACCCCGCCCGCATAGCGCAGGTTGACCGCGCGCACATCGGCCTGCGCGTTGAGGCCGAAGGTGACCACGCGGCGATCCGTCAGCCGGCCCACCAGCGCCTGCACCTCGGGGTGATCCGAGCAGCACACGGCGAGGCCGTAGAACGGGATGTTGGAGACGAACTGGCGAAACCCCTCGCGCAGGGCATCAAAACTGCCCCAGTGTTCGAGATGCTCGGGGTCGATATTGGTCACGATGGCGATGGTGGCGGGCAGGCGGTTGAACGAGCCGTCGGACTCGTCGGCCTCCACCACCATCCACTCGCCCTCGCCCGCGCGCGCGTTGGAGCCATAGGCATGGATGACGCCGCCATTGATGACGGTGGGATCGAACCCGCCCGCATCCATCAGCGTGGCCACCAGCGTCGTCGTGGTGGTCTTGCCGTGGGTGCCGCCCACCGCGATGTTGGAGCGCAGGCGCATCAGCTCGGCGAGCATCTCGGCACGGCGCACCACGGGCAGGCCGCGCCGGCGCGCCTCGGTGAGCTCGGGGTTGTCGGGGCGGATCGCGGTGGAGACGACGACGACCTCGGCCTCGGCGAGGTTCTCCGCGGCCTGGCCGAGGAAGATGCGCGCGCCGAGACCCTCGAGCCGCTCGGTGATCGGGCCGGCGGCGATGTCGGAGCCCTGCACCTCGTAGCCGAGATTGAGCAGCACCTCGGCGATGCCCGACATGCCGATGCCGCCGATGCCGACGAAATGGATCGCGCCGAGCCCGCCGGGCAGTTTCGTCGCCGCCTGCATCAGCGCCGCCCCGCGACGGATTCGACGAGATCGGCGAGGCGCTCGGCCGCGTCCGGGCGACCCACGGTGAGCGCGTTGGCAGCCATCCGCGCGGCGGCGTCCGGGTTGGTGAGCACGGCGGAAATGTTTTCGGCGAGCACTTCGGCGCTCAGGGCGGATTCGGGAATGCGCACGGCGGCTTCGGCCTCCATCAGGGGGCGGGCATTGGCGGATTGATGATCGTCGGCGGCGGCGGCGAAGGGGATCAGGATCGCGGGCCGCCCGATCGCGCCGATGTCGGCCACCGAGGACGCCCCCGCGCGCGAAATCACCAGCTGCGCCTCCGACAGCCGCCGCGCCACGTCGGGGAAAAACTCCGCCACCTCGGCGGCCACACCGGCATAGGCATAGGCATCCTCGACGCGGGCGACGTCTTCGGGACGGGCCTGATGCGCGATGCGCAGATTGGCGCGCAGCTCCTCGGGCAGACGCGCCACCGCGCCGGGCACCGTCTCGGAGAGCACGCGCGCGCCCTGGCTGCCGCCGATCACGAGCAGGTGCATGGGATAGTCGCCCGGCGCGATGTAGCCCGCCCCCGCACGCTCATGCACCGCGGCGCGCACCGGGTTGCCGACATCATGGGCGGGCGTGCCGGGCGGAAAGTCGGCGGGCCAGGTGCCGCAGGCCACGGCATCGACCCGGCGCGCGAAGAGGCGGTTGACCTTCCCCGGCACGCCGTTGGCCTCATGGATCAACCGCGGCAGGCGCAGCATCCACGCCGCCACCAGCGCCGGCACCGACGGATAGCCGCCGAACCCGATCACCGCGGCCGGCCGCGACCGCCGCAGCGCCAGCACCGCCGATCCTATCCCGGCGAGGAGGCGCAGCGGCACGAGCGCCCGCGCCAGAACCCCGCCGCGCGCGAAGGTCGCCGCCGAAACCCGGCGCACCGCCACCGCCTCGGGAAACCCGTCCGCATAGCGCGCCCCGCGCGCATCCGTCGACAGCTCGACCGCCCAGCCGCGCGCGAGCAATACCTCGGCAAGCGCCTGCGCCGGGAACATGTGCCCGCCGGTGCCGCCGGCAGCGATAAGGATGTGTCCCGCCATCACCGCCCCCGCCGCAGCAGGATGTCGCCGATCTCGCCCTGCGGGCGCGTGCGGGTGAACGCCATGAGCATCCCGAGCGCCAGCCCCGCCGCGATCAGCGACGAGCCGCCATAGGACACGAAGGGCAGCGTCATGCCCTTTGCCGGAAGCACCCGCGCCGCCACGCCGATATTGATCAACGCCTGTGCCGCCAGCATCGCGGCGAGCCCGGTACCCGCGAGCCGGGTGAAGGTGTCACGCTCGCGCAGGAGGCGAAACAGCGCGCGCAGCGCGATGGTGGCGAAGAGGGTCAGGACGAAGAGCACGAGGATGAGCCCGTACTCCTCGGCGGCGACGGCGATGATGAAATCCGTGTGCGCGTCCGGCAGCGACCATTTCACCCGCCCCTCGCCCACGCCGACGCCGAAGAGCCCGCCCTCCTGGATGGCGTTGGCGGCGTAGCCGAGCTGCGTGCGCGGGTCGATCTCGGGCGACAGGAAGCCGTCGATGCGCCGCGCGAAATGCTCCGAACTGCCGTAGAGGAACACGCCCAGAAGCAGCGTCGCCGCCGCCGCGCATCCGAGGATGACGATCGACGCCCCGGCGACGAAATACATCACCCCCCAGGTGAACAGGAACAGCGCCGCCTGCCCGAAATCGGGCTGGATCGCGAGAAACCCGACCACCGCCCCGGTCAGCGCGAGCGAGATCATCCGCCCCGGCGGCCCGTCCGGCGCCTCCCCGGCCGTGAGCATCCATGCGCAGGCAATGACGAAGAAGGGCTTGAGAAACTCCGATGGCTGCAGGCTGCCGACGCCGAGCGAATACCACCGCACCGCGCCCTGCCCGAAATCGGTCCCGAAGAACGGCAACAATGCCAGAGCGGCGAATATCAGGCCAAAGCCGATCACCCCGATACGCCGCAAGATCCGCGGCGACAGCATCGATGCGACCACCATCACGATCAGCGCGACGATACCGAAGAAAGCCTGGCGTTCGACATAGAAGAAGGGTTGCAGCCCGTTGCGGCTCGCCAGCGGCGGCGAGGCGGCAAAGCCCAGCAACAGCCCCACACCGAAGAGCATGAATACGCAAGACAGCGTCCAGCGATCCACCGTCCGCCACCAGCGCGGCAGGATCGGCTCGCCCGCGCGCACGGGCATCTGCCCATAGACCATTTCCGTCATGGATACTGTCCCGTCTGCCTCGATCGTCGCCCGTTGCCCGGATCTGCGCCCAATGTACCCAAGAACGCGCCGCGATGCGAGAAAAAAGGGGGTTTCAGCACGGCGCCGCTTATCCCTCCCGATCCCGGCCGCGCCGCGGCGGCCCGGCCTGGTGCCAACGCCCTGCCGCACGGCAGGGCCAAGTGAGGGCACAGGCCGCGCCAGCGGCCTTCCGCAAGGTCACGCCGTGCCGGTCGCCCGCCGCACCTCGGCGATGAAATCCTCGCCGCGCGCTTCGAAATCGCGGTATTGATCGAAGCTCGCCGCCGCGGGCGCCAGCAGCACCACATCCCCCGGCTCCGCCTGCGCCGCCGCGCGCGCCACGGCCGTGGCCATGTCGCCACAGTTCTCGTGCGGCGTCGCCCCGAGCGCACCAGCGAAGGCCGCCGCCGACTCGCCGATCAGATACGCCTTCGCCACATTCCCAAGCTGCGGCGCGAGGGCCGCGATGCCCCCCTCCTTCGCGCGACCCCCGGCGATCCAGCGGATGCGCGCGAATGCCGCGAGCGCGCAGGCGGCGGCATCGGCGTTGGTGGCCTTCGAGTCGTTGACAAAGCGAACCCCGTCCGCCTCGGCCACGAGCTGGCTGCGATGCGCAAGCCCGGTGAAATCCGCCAGCGCCGCGGTCACCACGCGCGGCGCCACGCCGAGCGCGCGCGCCACCGCCCAGGCGCAGCAGGCATTCTGATGATTGTGCGCCCCCGGCAGGCCCCTGATCTCGCGCAGATCCGCCGAGGCGACCTGCTTGCCCTTGCGCCATTCCGCCAGGAACCCGCGCCGCGCGGCGACATGCCAGCCCGGCCCGGATAGCTTCTGTCCCGACGAAACCCGGATCAGCCGGTCATCCTCCGCCGCCTCGGCCATCTGGTTGGCGAGAAACCGCCCCTCCGGCTCATCGACGCCGACGATCGCCCGGTCCGGCCCGCCCTCGGCGAAAAGACGGCGCTTGGCCGCGAAATAGCCCCCGCGTCCGCCGTGGCGATCGAGGTGATCGTCGCTCAGATTGGTGAAAACGGCGATATCCGGGGTAAGCGCGCGGGCCAGCTCGGTCTGGTAGCTCGACAGCTCGAGCACGATCACCTCGCCATCCTCCGGCGGCGCGAGGTCGAGCGCCGCGCGCCCGATATTGCCGCCAAGCTGCACGCGCCGACCTGCCGCTTTGAGCACATGCCCGATCAGCGCGGTGACCGTGGACTTGCCGTTCGACCCCGTCACCGCGACGACGCGGGGCGGCTGGTCGAACGACTCCCAGCCCGCAGTGGCAATGGAGCGAAAGAACAGCCCGATATCGTTGTCCACCGGCACGCCCGCCGCAAGCGCCGCCGCGACATGCGGGTTGGGTGCGGGATAGAGATGCGCGATGCCGGGGCTGACGATCAGCGCCGCCGCCCCGTCGAGCGCGCCGGGGCGGGTGAAATCGCACAGCGTCACGTCCCCCGCCGCTGCGCGCGCCGCCGCGTCGTCGTCCCAGGCAAGCACCTGTGCGCCGCCCGCTTCGAGCGCGCGTGCCGTCGCCCGGCCCGTGCGCCCCAGCCCGAGCACGCCGATCCGGCACCCCGCGACGCCGCGCACCGGGATCATCGCCGCCCCCGCATCAGCGCACCTTCAGCGAGGCGAGCCCGATCAGCGCGAGCACCAGCGCGATGATCCAGAAGCGGATCACGATCTGCGATTCCGGCCAGCCCTTCTTCTCGAAATGGTGGTGGATCGGCGCCATCAGGAAGATGCGCTTGCCGGTGCTCTTGAAATAGACCACCTGGATGATGACGCTCAGCGCCTCGACCACGAAAAGCCCGCCGACGATGCCGAGCACGATCTCGTGCTTGGTTGCCACCGCGATCGCACCGAGCGCGCCGCCAAGCGCGAGCGAGCCGGTGTCGCCCATGAACACCGCCGCCGGCGGCGCGTTGTACCACAGGAACCCGAGCCCGCCGCCCACCAGCGCCGCCGAAAATATCAGCAGCTCCCCCGTTCCAGGCACATAATGCACGTCGAGATAGGTGGAGAAATCGACCCGCCCGACGGTGTAGGCGATCACCCCGAGCGCGGTGCCCGCGATCATCACCGGCATGATCGCGAGCCCGTCGAGCCCGTCCGTCAGGTTGACGGAATTCGCCGCCCCCACGATCACGAACATCGCGAAGGGGATGAAGAACCACCCCATATTAAGAAGTATGTCCTTGAACAGCGGCACCGCGATGCTGAAGGCCAGCTCCTGCGGGTGGATCATCGTCGCCACGAAGGCCGCCACGGCCGCGATCAGCAGACCGATTGAGAACCGCACCCGCCCCGGCACGCCGCGGACATTGCCGTTGGAAACCTTGGCGTAGTCATCGACGAAGCCGATCGCCCCGAACGCCGCCGTCACGAACAGCACCAGCCACACATACGGATTGTCGAGCCGCGCCCAAAGCAGCGTGCCGACCATCAGCGAGCCGAGGATCAGCACCCCGCCCATGGTGGGCGTGCCGGTCTTGGTGACGAGGTGGCTTTCGGGGCCGTCGGCGCGGATCGGCTGCCCGTTGCGCTGGCGTCTGCGCAGAAGATTGATCAGCGGCGGGCCGAACAGGAACCCGAAGATCAGCGCCGTGAAGAACGCGCCGCCGGCACGGAAGGTGATGTAGCGAAACAGGTTGAAGCCCCCGGCCCACTCGGAGAACTCGGCCAGCCAGTAGAACATTCAGTCGGTCCCCCGCGGATCGGATGCGATCGATTGGCGCAGTTTGCGCAGCGCGTCAACCACGCGCACCGCCCCGCTCGCCTTGGACCCCTTCACCAGCACCACGTCGCCGGCATCGACCAGCCGCTTGACGTCGGCGCAAAGCGCCTCGGGGGTCTCGACGCAGTCGCCGCGCTTCGCCTGCGCCAGCGCGTGCCACAGATGCGCCATCCGCGCGCCGATGCAGTGCACGATATCGATTTCGGCCATCGCCGGATGGTCGGCGAGGGCGGCATGCAGCGCGGCCTCGTCAGGACCGAGTTCGAGCATGTCGCCGAGAATGGCGATGCGCCGGCCGCGGCCGACCCGGCCCACGCCGTTGCGCGGCGCCGCGGCGGCGAGCACCTCGAGCGCGGCGCCCACCGATGCCGGGTTGGCATTGTAGGCGTCGTCGATGAGCTCGAAACCCGCATCCTCGACCGGGTCGAGCCGCAGATATTCGCGCCGGCCGCGCCCGCCCGGCGGCTGCCAACCCGCGAGCGCGAGCGCGGCACGCGCCGTGTCGGCCCCCGCCGCCTGCGCCGCCGCGAGGCAGCCGAGCGCGTTCATCGCGAAATGCCGCCCCGGCGCGCCGATCTTGAACAGGAGCGGTGCGCCGTCCGCCTCGGCCTCGACGATGGTGACGTCGCCGGACAGCTGCGCGCCGATCAGCCTGAAATCCGCCCGCGCCGTCGCGCCGAACAAGCGCACGCGCGGCGCGGCGCCCTCCAGCAGCGCGGTGGTGTCGAGATCGGCATTGACAACCCCGATGCCGCCGGGTTCCAGCCCGTCGAAGATCGCCGCCTTTTCGCGCGCGATTGCGGCGAGGTCGTCGAAGGCGGCCAGATGCGCCGGCGCGATCGTCGTGACGAGCGCGACATGCGGCCGCGCGAGCCGCGCGAGCGGGCCGATTTCGCCGGGATGATTCATGCCGATCTCGATGACGGCGAATTCCGCCGCCGGGTCGAGCCGCGCCAGCGTCAGCGGCACGCCCCAGTGATTGTTGTAACTCGCCTCGGCGGCCTGAACCGTGCCGCAAGCGCCGAGCATGGTGCGCAGCATCTCCTTGGCGGAGGTCTTGCCCACCGACCCCGTCACCGCGATGACCCGCGCCGCCGCCCGCGCCCGCCCGGCACGGCCCAGCGCCGTCAACCCGGCGAGCGTGTCCTCCACGATCAGGAGCGGCGCATTCGCGCGCACCCCCTCCGGGATACGCGACACCATCGCCGCGGCGGCGCCCTTGCCCAGCGCCTCGGCCACGAAATCGTGCCCGTCGCGCGCATCGGACAGCGCGACGAAGAGATCGCCGGCCGCGAGGCTGCGCGTGTCGATCGACACGCCCGTCACCGCCCAGTCGCCCCGCGCCCGCCCGCCTGTGGCCGCGGCGGCGTCGGCGGCGGTCCAGAGCGGCGCCATCAGCGCGGCTCCAGCGCGGCCACCGCCACGCTCGCCTGTTCGGCATCGTCGAAGGGGTAGATATCGTCACCCACGATCTGCCCGGTCTCGTGGCCCTTGCCCGCCACCAGAAGCGCATCCCCCGGCCCCAGCGCATCGACCCCGCGCAGGATCGCCTCCGCCCGATCGCCCACCTCGCAGGCCTCGGGGCAGGCCGAGACGATCGCCGCGCGGATCGCGGCGGGATCCTCGGAGCGCGGATTGTCGTCGGTGACGAAGACCTGGTCGGCATGCTCGGCGGCGGCGGCGCCCATCATCGGGCGCTTGGCGCGGTCGCGGTCGCCCCCGGCGCCGAACACGACCACGAGACGCCCCATCACATGCGGGCGCAGCGCCGCGAGAGCCGTCGCGAGCGCGGCGGGGGTATGCGCGTAATCGATGAAAACGGGCGCACCGTTGCCGCGGGTGGCGACATGCTGCATCCGCCCGCGCACCGTGGCGAGCCGTGGCAGCGCGGCGGCGACGTCATCAGGCGCGTCCCCGCAGGCGATGGCAAGCCCGGCGGCAACGAGGACATTCTCGCCCTGAAACCCCCCGATCAGGCCGAGCCGGAGCTGATGCACCGCCCCGCGCCAGGCAAAGCGCAGCTCCTGTCCGGTGGCGTCGAAGCGCTGCGCGAGCAGCCGCAGATCCGCATCGCCCCCGCGCCCGACGCGCAGCACCCGCTGCCCGCGCCGGCCCGCGATCTCGGCCATGTCCGCCCCGCGCGCATCCTCCATGTTGATCACCGCAGTGCCGTCCTCGGGCAGCACACGCCCGAAGAGCCCGGCCTTGGCGTCGAAATAGGCGTCGAGATCGGCGTGGTAGTCGAGATGGTCCTGGCTGAGATTGGTGAAGCCCGCCGCGCGCAGCCGCACCGCGTCGAGCCGGCGCTGCGCCAGCCCGTGCGAGGACGCCTCCATCGCGGCGTGGTCCACCCCGGCGGCGGCCATGTCGGCGAGCAGGCGATGCAGGGTGATCGGCTCGGGCGTGGTGTGGGCGAGCGCGGCGGAATAGTCGCCCTCGACGCCGGTGGTGCCGAGATTGGCGGCGGCATGGCCAAGCACCGACCAGATCTGGCGCGTGAAGCTCGCCACCGAGGTCTTGCCGTTGGTGCCGGTCACGGCGACCATCGTCTCGGGCTGCGCCCCGGACCACAGCGCCGCCGTCAGCGCGAGCGTCTCGCGCGCATCCTCGGCGATGATCACGGGCACCGCCTCGAGTGCCGCGGCCGCCTCGGCCAGTCCGGCGCGATCCGTGAGCACCGCAACCGCCCCGGCGCGCAGGGCCTGCGCGACGAAGGCCGCGCCATGGGCGCGGGTTCCGGGCAGCGCGGCGAAAAGATGCCCGGGGCGCACGGTCCGGCTGTCCACCGACAGCCCGGTGATGCGCGCCTCGCGCCCGCCCCGGGCGCGCAGCCCGAGGGCTGCGAGGCTCTTCGCCGTGCAGCCATTCGACGTGTCGGCCATGATCCGCGCCCGCGCCCCCTCAGTTGCTGACGGGTGTTATCCCATCCGGGTCGCCCGTTTCAATCTCCGGCATCAGCTCGGCGAGTTCGACGCGCGGGCGCACGCCGAGAAGCGGCGCGACGCGGCTGACGATCTCGCCGGCCACCGGGACCGCCGTCCAGCCCGCCGTGCGCCGCGGCTCGGAACCGCCGCGGTCCTCGGGCTCGTCGAGCGCGACGACGAGGACGTATTCGGGATCGTCCATCGGAAAGGCGCCGGCGAAGGTCGAGAGCACCTTGCCCTTCTGATAGCCGCGCCCATCGACGCGCGGCTTGTCGGCGGTGCCGGTCTTGCCGCCGACATTGTAGCCCTCGACATCGGCGAAGGTCGCGGTGCCGTCGGTGACGACCTCGCGCAACATATCGCGGATGATCGCGGAGGTTTCGGGGCGGATGATGCGCTCGCCGGGCTCCGGGTCGGCGCGTCGCTGAAGGGTCGGGCGCACCAGGGTGCCGCCATTGACCAGGCTGGCGTACCCGGCGGCCAGATGCAGCGGGCTCGTGGACAGGCCGTGGCCGTAGGAGATCGTGATCGCCGACATCTGCGACCACGGCTCGGGCAGGAGCGGCCGGCCCGTGCGCCCCTCGGCAAGCTCGATCGGCGTGGCCTCCAGAAAGCCGAGCCGGCCGAGGAAATCGCGCTGCGCCTCGGGGCCGATCTCGAGCGCCATGCGCGCCGTGCCGATATTGGAGCTCTTGACGATGATGTCGCGCACCGACATCTCGTTGCCGTAGTCGCGGTAGTCGCGGATATTGTGGCCGCCCCAGCGCATCGGCTGCGTCGTGTCGAGCATCGTGTCCGGGGTGACGAGCCCGGCGTCGAGCGCCTGCGCGGCGGTGAAGGTCTTCATGGTGGAGCCGAGCTCATAGACCCCCTGCACCGCGCGGTTGAACAGCGGGCTGTCGCCCTGATCGCCGATCACGAGGCCGGCCGGGCGCGCATTGGGATCGAAATCGGGCAGCGAGACCATGCTCACCACCTCGCCGGTGTTGGCGTCCATCATCACCGCCGAGGCGCCCTTGGCGTTGAACATGCGCACCGCGCCGTCGAGCACCTCGCGGATCACCGCCTGCGCGCGCAGATCGAGCGACAGCTCGAGCGGGCCGTCGCGGTCGGGATCGCGCAGCTGAGCCTCGAACTGCCGCTCGATCCCGGCGGTGCCGATGACCTCGGCGGTATTGACCGCCTCGCGCCCGAATGCCGCGCCGCCGAGCACATGCGCGGCAAGTTCGCCATTGGGGTAAAGCCGCATCTCGCGCGGGCCGAGCTTGAGGCCCGGATCGCCGATATCGCGCACCTTCTGCGCCTGCTCGGGCGAAAGGCGGCGCTTGATCCAGACGAATTTGCGATCGGGGTCCAGAAAGCGCGCGGCGAGCCGCTCGACGTCGATGTCGGGGAATATCGCGCCGATTTCGGCGGCGACGCGCTCGCGGTCGATCATCATCGGGGGGCGCGCATAGAGCGAATGGGTGACGAGGTTGCGCGCCAGGATGCGGCCATTGCGATCGGTGATGTCGGCGCGCGCGGCGGTGATGTCATGCACGGCCGCGGCGCTGCGCGCCTGCTGCGGGGTGCCCACCGCCATCACGCTCATCTTCGCGCCCACGATCGCGAAGGCCGCAAGCAGCATCATCCCGAGCACAAGGATGCGCCCCTCGGCGCGGTGGCGCGCGCGCTCCAGCGCCTCCTCGTGGCGCAGGCGCAGGTTCTCGCGCTCGACGGCGTCGGGATCGCCGCCGCGGGCGCGCGCGGCGAGGATGCGCGCGAGGGGGCGCAGCGGCTTGCGCGTCATTGCCCGTCCTCCAGCGCGCCCATGACCTGCTCCGGCGGCCCGGACAGGTCGAGTTCGGGGCCCGGATACGGGATGCGCTCGGGATGGGAGAAGTGATAGGTCTGCATCGGGATCAGCTCGAGATCGTCGAAATTGGCCTCGGCGAGCTCCCGCAGCCGCCCCGGGCGATTGAGATAGGCCCACTCGGCCTGCTGCACATCGATCGCCTCGTCGAGCCCGACGATCTCGCGCTCGAGGGCGCGCTTTTGCGCGAGTGCCTGCTGGGTGGCGTGATTGACGCTGTAGGCCCAGTAGGCCAGCCCGATCACCCCCGCCGCCGAAACGAACACCAGAAATCCGCGCATCAGCGTGCCTCCCAGCCTGTCGCATCGAGTCCTGGAAGCCCGAGCGCATCGCGATCCGCCGGCCCGGCCGGCGCCGTCGTCCGCCGCGCGAGCCGCAGCCGCGCCGATCGCGCCCGCGGATTGGCCGCGCGCTCGGCGGCGTCGGGCGTTATTTCGCCGCCGGCGCGAAACGGGCGCTCGGGCGGCGTTTGCGCGTCCGCGCGCGCATAGCGGTTGACGCGCCGGCGCTTCTCGGCGCGCTGCTGCAGGAAGCGCTTTACGATGCGATCCTCGAGCGAATGAAAGCTGACCACCGCGAGCCAGCCCTCCGGCGCCAGCGCCCGCTCGGCCGCCTCGAGCCCGTCGGCGAGCGAGTCGAGCTCGTGATTCACGGCGATGCGCAGCGCCTGAAAGCTGCGCGTGGCGGGATGGATCTGACCGGGGCGCGGGCGCGGCAGGCAGCGGCTGACGATCTCGGCGAGCTGAAGCGTCGTGGCGATCGGGGCCTCGCCGCGGGCGCGCACTATCGCGCGGGCGATGCGCCGCGAAGCGCGCTCTTCGCCGAAATGATAGAGAATGTCCGCGATACGCTCCTCGGGCGCCGCGTTGACGATATCGGCCGCGCTCGGCCCGTCGCGGCCCATGCGCATGTCGAGCGGGCCGTCGCGGGTGAAGGAGAAGCCGCGTTCGGCCTCGTCGAGCTGCATGGAGGACACCCCGAGATCGAGCACCACCCCGTCGAGCGGGGCGTCGGCGTGGCTGTCGAGCGCGGCGAAATCGCCCTCCCTGAGCGTGACCCGCGCGCCGTAAGCCGGCGCCCACTGCGCCGCCAGCGCCAGCGCGGCCGGGTCGCGATCGACCCCGATCACCCGCGCCGCCCCTGCCTCCAGCAGCGCCCGCGCATACCCCCCCGCCCCCAGCGTGCCGTCGAGCCAGACGCCCCGGACCGGCGCGACCGCCGCGAGCAGCGGCTCGATCAGGACGGGCACATGCGGCGCGGAGGCGTCGGACGCCGCCATCATGCCTCCTCCTGCGGCCCCGGCAGGAGCGAGAGCGGATCGAAATCCTCGGGCAGGCTGTCGAGCCAGGCCTCGGTCTCGGCCTCGGCCTCGGCGTGGGTTTCGGGTTTCCAGATCTGGAAACGGTCGCCCGATGCGATGAAGAAGGCCTCGCCCTGGAGCGCGATCTTGTCACGCAGTTTTTGCGGCAGGACGATCCGGCCGTCCTCGTCCACCTGGGTGGGGTGGGACTGGCCGTGCATCAGCCGCTCGAGCATGCGCCGCTCCTTGGAGCCGCGCGCCATGCGGTCGATCTGGCGGTCGATCTCGTCGATCGCTTCCATCGTGTAGCATTCGAGGAACTTGCGGCGGTGATCGCCGTAAACGATGACAAGGTTGGGGCGCTGCCCCTCGCTCCAGTCGGGATCGGCGGCTTCGATGACGCGACGAAAAAGCGCCGGGATGGACACCCGGCCCTTCGTATCCACCTTCTGGTGAAATTCGCCACGGAACCTGCGTGCCACCGTCCAGCGCCTCCTCGATCATGTCGGTCGCCGGGAATGAAAACGGCGGACCGGGACGCTGCCACTGCCCGATCCGCCGACCTCGTCCCAACTTGGGATGCCCGGCTACGCGCGCCACCTGGGGGATGCTGCTCGCCCGCGCGCCGGATCTCTTTGTTCGATGAAGGCGGGTGCCTGTATGAAACCTGACTTTCGCCGAGTTGGGGTCTTGGTGCCCCTTCGTCCCGTCTCACCGTGAGATAAGGGATGTCATGGGAAAGCATGGAAATCAACGGTAATTTGGCTCGCGCAACCCTGAGGAGCCGCCCCGCCCTGAGAGATCGCTCGGAACAGAGGGTGAAAATTCTACGGTGTAACGCAGTAATTGGTAGTGAATGCACACCCAATGCCAATATCTGGGGAATGCCGAAAATTTTCCAAAGCTCCCGTGAAATCCCGGAATGCTGCGCTCAGCTCGGTCATGGATGCCGATGATTACCCCGGAATCGGCGCCGATCGCGGCGAATCACATGGGTGTGAAGCCACTTGATTCGATACCGCGGCGCACCGTCCGGCGCAGTTCCATGAATTCCCGAGCTTCCCGCGGATACCCTCAGCTGAGCCCGGCGGCGACCAGATCGCGCGCCAGCCGCGCATACGCGGTGGCGACCGGGCTATCCGTCGCGGCGATCGGCGTGCCGGAGTCGCCCGACCGGCGCACCTCGAGACTGAGCGGCAAATCCCCGAGAAACGGCAGGCCGAGCCGCTCGGCCTCGGCGCGCACGCCGCCCTCGCCGAAGATATGCGCCTCATGGCCGCACTCCGGGCAGATATAGGTGGACATGTTCTCGATCAGCCCGGCCACCGGCACATTCATCGTCGCGAAGGCGCGCAGCGCCTTGCGCGCGTCGAGCAGCGCCACGTCCTGCGGCGTCGAGACGATCACCGCGGCGTCGAGCGCGAATTTCTGCGAAAGGGTGAGCTGAATGTCGCCGGTGCCCGGCGGCATGTCGACGATCAGAACGTCGAGCGCGCCCCAGCGCACCTGGGTGAGAAGCTGCTCCAGCGCCCCGGTCAGCATCGCGCCGCGCCAGACCACCGCCTCGTCGCGCTCCTTGAGGATCAGTCCGATCGACATCATCGTGACGCCATGCGCCTGCAGCGGCAGGATCACCTTGCCGTCGGGCGAGGATGGCTGCTGCGAGACGCCCATCATGCGCGGTTGCGAGGGGCCGTACATGTCGGCGTCGAGCAACCCCACGCGCCGCCCCTGCGCCGCGAGCGCCACGGCGAGGTTGGCCGACACGGTGGACTTGCCCACCCCGCCCTTGCCCGACCCGATCGCCACGATGCGCTCGACACCGGGCAGCCGCGCCGGACCCTGCGATGCGGCCTTCGCGTCGGTTTCCGGCGCATGCGCCGTCAGTAGCACCTGCGCCTGCGTCACCCCGGGCAGGCCGGCGACGAGCTCCTCGGCGGCCCGGCGCACCCCCTCGAGCGCGCGCGCCTGCTCGGGATCGGGCGCCTCGATGACGAACCGCACTACCCCCGACTCGATGGTGAGCGCGCGCAGCATGTCGGACGACGCCAGCGTCCCGCCCCCCGGCAGCGCGAGTCCCTCCAGCGCCTGCACGACATCGGCCCTCTTGACGGCCATCTGCGACCTCCGCGTGATTTCGCGCGAAGCATCGACGTTTCGGGCCGCGCGAACAAGGGACCGCGTTCGAACCGCGCCCCGGATGCGCGCAAAACTGCACGACGGAGTTCAAAATTTGTGCAGGTGCGAGATGTGTTTGCCGCATAGCGGCGTTGCAGCACCGGAGCATTGTGCATCTGCAGCACCGGCTTATATTCGACCCATCGAACGCGGCAGGGACCGCAGCACAGGAAGGTGGACCACGATGGCGACGATGCAGGAAACCCGGAGGACGAACGGCAGCGCCGATCGCCGGCCCGGCCTGGTCGCGCGGGTCGTGGATGCCTGGAAGCGCTGGCGCCTGTTTCATCGCACCCGGCGTGAGTTGCACCAGCTCACGGATCGGGAGCTCGATGAGATGGGTCTGTCGCGCGCGATGATCAGCCGTCTGGCTGCGGAAGCCGCCTACGGTAAGTAGTATTCGGTTCAGGGAACCCGATCTCCTCCCCGGGTTTCCTGTCTTAGGCGGCGGCGCGCACCTCCTCCCGCGCGTCGCCGCCCTTGAAACGCGGAGCCCGCAGGCTCCAACGGAATGTGGCGGCCCTACCTCCTCCCGGGGCACGTCGCAGGAACGCCGGACCCCACCTCCTCCCGGGGAAAGGCGTTGAAAACGGGGCCGCAAGGCCCGAGCGGCAGACCCTTCTCCTCCTCCCGGGGTCGGTCGCGACTAGAGGGCGACGGCATCCACCTCCTCCCGGATGTCGTCGCCTTTCTCTTCCTCAGAACGGCACGTCGTCGGCGCGATCCGCGGCCACCACGAACCGCGCCACCACCTTCTTGCTGCCCGCCTTGTCGAAGGCGATATCGAGCTTGTCGGCGTCGACCTCGCGCACGGTGCCGTACCCGAATTTGCGGTGGAACACCCGCGCGCCCTCGGCAAAGCCCTCCGTCGCGCTGCCGTCGATCATCTGACCGCCACCTGGGCCGCCACCGGGCGCCGCGGAGGCCGGCCGTGTCGCCCCGCGCGCCTGAAGCCGGCGCCAGCCCGGTGAGTTGTAGGCATCGGCCCGCGCCGCGCGCCCCTCGATGTCGCCGCGCATGCCCGCCGCGCCGAAGCCACCGCCGTAAAGCCCCGGCGGGGTCAGCACATCGACGTGATCGGCGGGAAGCTCGTCGATGAAGCGGGACGGAAGCTGCGACTGCCACTGCCCGTAGAGACGGCGATTGGCCGCGAACGAGATCGTGCAGACCCGCCCCGCCCGCGTGATCCCGACATAGGCGAGGCGGCGCTCCTCCTCGAGGCCGGTGAGCCCGCTCTCGTCCATCGTGCGCTGCGAGGGAAACAGCCCGTCCTCCCAGCCCGGAAGGAACACCACGTCGAATTCGAGCCCCTTGGCCGCATGCAACGTCATGATCGAGACCTTCTCGGTCGCGTCCTCGGTCGCGTTGTCCATGATCAGCGCGACGTGTTCGAGAAAGCCCTGCAGGTTGTCGAAGCCCTCGAGCGCCTTGACGAGTTCCTTGAGATTCTCGAGCCGGCCGGGCGCGTCGGGGCTGGTGTCGGCCTGCCACATTGCGGTGTAGCCCGATTCGTCGAGGATGCGCTCGGCGAGTTCGATGTGGTTGCAGCCTTCGGTGCGCGCCTCCGCGCTCCAGCGGCCGAGGCTGTCGAGCAGCGTCCGGAGCGCTTGCGCGCCCTTGCCCGTCAGCCCCCCGGCCGCGAGCATCCGCCGCGCCCCCTCCACGAGCGGCACGCCCTCTGCGCGCGCGGTGGTCTGGATCTTCTGCTGCGCCTTCTCGCCGAGGCCGCGCTTGGGGGTGTTGACGATCCTTTCAAACGCGAGGTCGTCCTCGGGGCTGACGACAAGGCGGAAATAGGCCATCGCGTCGCGGATCTCCATGCGCTCGTAGAAGCGCGGCCCGCCGATGACGCGATACGGCAGGCCGATGGTCAGGAACCGGTCCTCGAAGGCGCGCATCTGGTGGCTCGCGCGCACGAGGATCGCCATGTCCTCGGGGCCGAAGCGCTTGCCGAGCTGGAAATTCTCGACCTCCTCGCCGATCCAGCGCGCTTCCTCGTCGCCATCCCAATGGCCGATGAGCCGCACCTTGTCGCCCGCCTCCTCCGCGGTCCAGAGCGTCTTGCCGAGCCGGCCCTCATTGCCCGCGATGACCTGCGCCGCGGCGGCGAGGATATGCGGGGTGGAGCGGTAATTCTGCTCGAGCCGGACCACCTCGGCGCCGGGAAAGTCCTTGTCGAAGCGCAGGATGTTGCCGACCTCGGCGCCGCGCCAGCCATAGATCGACTGATCGTCGTCACCGACGCAGCAGATATTCTGGTGCCCCGCCGCCAGCAGCCGCAGCCACATGTACTGCGCGACATTGGTGTCCTGATACTCGTCCACGAGGATATAGCGAAACCAGCGCTGGTAGCGCTCCAGCACGTCCGGGTGGCTCTGCAGGATGGTGACGACATGCACCAGCAGATCGCCGAAATCGACGGCGTTGAGGGTGCGCAGCCGCTCCTGATACGCCGCGTAGAGCGCCGGGCCGTACCCGCCGAAGGCCTCCGCCTCGGCCGCGGGCAGTGACCGTGGCGTGAAGGCGCGGTTCTTCCAGCCATCGATGATCCCGGCGAGCACCCGTGCGGGCCAGCGCTTCTCGTCGAGATCCGAGGCCCGGATGAGCTGCTTGAGCAGGCGGATCTGATCGTCCGAATCGAGGATCGTGAAAGTCGATTCGAGTCCGACGAGCTCCGCGTGCCGGCGCAGAAGCTTGACCCCGATGGCGTGGAACGTCCCGAGCCAGGGCAACCCCTCGACGGTGTGGCCCAGAAGCGACCCGACCCGCTCCTTCATCTCGCGCGCCGCCTTGTTGGTGAAGGTCACGGCGAGCACCTCGTCGGGCCGCGCGCGCCCCGCGGCCAGCAGATGCGCGATCCGCGCCGTCAGCGCGCGGGTCTTGCCCGTCCCCGCCCCCGCCAGCATCAGCACCGGGCCGTCGAGCGTCTCGACCGCGCGCCGTTGCGCCGGGTTGAGCCCGTCGAGATAGGGCGCGGGGCGGGCCGCCATGGCGCGCGCCGACAGGCTCGCCTGTGCGGCGGCCTCGAACGCGTCGCTGTCATCATGCTCCGTCATGCGCCCCAACCTAGCGGCGATGCCCTTTGATTGAAAGCACATGTTCGCCAGATGTTCGCACGAAATCCACCGCCATCCGGTCGCCGCCGCGCGCGCCCGCGCGCGGCGGCCCGGCCCAACGCGCCGCGGCGCGCCCCGCGCGCCAAGGCGGGGCGGGAGCCCCGGCCCCCGGCATTTGCATCGGCGCGCACGGCCCGTATAACACGTCGATGGATCTCGATCTCACCCACCCCGCCCTTTCGGATCTGCGCGCGACCTGCCGACGCAAGGTGCCGTATTTCGTCTGGGAGTATCTCGACAGCGCCACGGGCACCGAATCCGCGAAGTCGGGCAATCGCAGCGCCCTCGATGCGGTGCGTTTTCGCCCCGCCGTCCTGCGCGGCCCGATCACCCCGGAGCTCACGACCCGGCTGCTCGGGCGCGATCATGCGCTGCCCGTCGGCATCGCGCCAGTGGGCATGTCCGGGCTGATCTGGCCCGGCGGCGAAGCCGTGCTCGCCCGGCTCGCCGCCGAGACGGGGATTCCCTATTGCCTGTCGACGGTCGCCACGCGCACCCCCGAGGAGGTCGGCCCCCATGCGGGCGATTCCGGCTGGTTTCAGCTCTACCCGCCCACCGATCCGCAGATTCGCCGCGACATCCTGCGCCGGGCCCGGGAGGCGGGATTTCACACGCTGGTGCTGACGGTCGATCTTCCCGGTGCGTCGCGGCGCGAACGCCAGCGACGCGCGCAGCTGTCGATCCCGCCGCGACTCACACCGTCGATGCTCTGGCAGATCGCGCGACGGCCGCGATGGGCGCTCGGGACGCTGCGGGCGGGGACGCCGCGGCTGCGCCTGATGGAGGATTACCTCAAGCTCGACGGTGCCGCCGATTCCACGAAACACCCCGGCTACCTGCTGCGGGCCGCGCCCGACTGGGACTATCTCGCCGCCGTGCGCGCGGAGTGGGACGGCCCGCTTGTCATCAAGGGCGTGCTCGAGCCCGAGGACGCCGTGCGGCTCCGCGCGGCGGGGGCCGACGCGGTCTGGGTGTCGAATCACGGCGGGCGGCAATTCGACGGGGCGCCCGCGGCGCTTGCGGTGCTGCCCGCGATCCGCGCCGCGCTCGGACCCGGCTATCCGCTGATCTATGATGGCGGGGTCGAGGGCGGGCTCGATGTGTTGCGCGCGATGGCGCACGGGGCGGATTTCGTCATGCTCGGGCGCGGCTGGCATTATGCGCTCGGCGCGTTCGGCGCGCGCGGAGCGGCGCATCTTGCGCATATCCTGCGCGAGGATCTCGTCTCGAACATGCAGCAGATCGGCGCGCGCGTGCCCGCCGATGCCGCGGGGCGGCTCGTGCCCGCGCCTGCGGGGGCCGTTTCGGGGGCGGTGGCGTCGGCCTGACGCCGCTGCCGGGGGCACGCGATCGCGCGACGCATCGGGGCGTTTACGCCGCCGCGCGATCTCGCTTAAAAGGTGAGCGCGCCGACAGCGGAGGGCCACGGCCATGTTCGACAAGATCCTGATCGCCAATCGCGGCGAAATCGCCATCCGCGTGATGCGCGCGGCCAACGAGCTCGGCAAGCGCACCGTCGCGATCTATGCCGAGGAGGACAAGCTCGGCCTGCACCGCTTCAAGGCCGACGAGGCCTATCGCGTGGGCGCCGGGCTCGGCCCCGTGCAGGCCTATCTGTCGATCGAGGAGGTCATCCGCGTGGCGCGCATGTCGGGCGCGGACGCCGTGCATCCCGGCTATGGCCTCCTGTCGGAAAATCCCGATTTCGTGGATGCGGTCACCGCGGCGGGGCTGGCCTTCATCGGCCCGGCGGCCGAGACGATGCGCGCGCTCGGCGACAAGGCCTCGGCGCGGCGCGTCGCCATCGCGGCGGGGGTGCCGGTGATCCCGGCCTCCGAGGTGCTCGACGGCGATACCGAGCGCGCCCGCGTGTGGGCCGAGGATATCGGCTATCCGATGATGCTCAAGGCGAGCTGGGGCGGCGGCGGGCGCGGGATGCGCGCGATTCAGGGGCCGGACGAGCTGGAGACAAAGATCCGCGAGGGTCACCGCGAGGCGGAGGCGGCCTTCGGCAACGGCGCCGGCTATCTCGAGAAGATGATCGAGCGCGCGCGCCATGTCGAGGTGCAGATCCTCGGCGATCACCATGGCGACCTCTATCACCTCTATGAGCGCGACTGCACCGTGCAGCGGCGCAACCAGAAGGTCGTCGAGCGCGCGCCGGCCCCCTATCTCGACGCCGCGCAGCGCGCCGAGCTGTGTGATCTCGGCCTGCGGATCGGCGCCCATGTCGGTTACCGCAACGCCGGCACCGTCGAGTTCCTGATGGACATGGACACCGGCGCGTTCCACTTCATCGAGGTCAATCCGCGCATCCAGGTCGAGCATACCGTGACCGAGGCGGTCACCGGCATCGACATCGTCAAGGCGCAGATCCGCATCGCGGAAGGCGAGACCCTGGCCGCCGCCACCGGCGCGCCGGATCAGGGCGCCGTCGATCTTCGCGGCCACGCGCTGCAATGCCGCATCACCACCGAGGACCCGCAAAACAGCTTCATACCCGATTACGGTCGCATCACGGCATATCGCGGCGCCACGGGGATGGGGATCCGCCTCGATGGGGGCACGGCCTATTCCGGCGCGGTGATCACGCGCTATTACGACTCGCTGCTGGAGAAGGTCACCGCCTGGTCGCCCACCGCCGAGGAGACCATCGCGCGCATGGACCGGGCGCTGCGCGAGTTCCGCATCCGCGGGGTGAGCACCAATATCCGCTTTATCGAGAACCTGCTCAAGCACCCGACCTTTCTGGGCAACACCTACACCACCCGCTTCATCGACACGACGCCGGAGCTGTTCAGTTTCCGCAAGCGGCGGGATCGCGCGACCAAGATCCTGACCTATCTCGCCGACATCACCGTCAACGGCCATCCCGAGACCGCCGGGCGCCCCCTGCCCCGCCAGGAAATCAAGGCCCCGGTCCCGCCCGCCACGCGCGGCGCGCACATCCCCGGCACGCGCGACCTGCTCGAGCGCGAGGGGCCGCAGGCCGTCGCCGACTGGATGGCCGCGCAGGAACCGCTGCTGCTCACCGACACGACGATGCGCGATGCGCATCAATCGCTGCTGGCAACGCGGATGCGCTCGCTCGACATGGTGCGCGTGGCCCCCGCCTATTCCGAGACGCTGCCGCAACTCTTCAGCGTCGAGTGCTGGGGCGGTGCGACATTCGACGTCGCCTATCGCTTCTTGCAGGAATGCCCGTGGCAGCGGCTGCGCGACATCCGCGCGGCGATGCCGGGCGTGATGACGCAGATGCTTCTGCGCGCCTCGAACGGGGTCGGCTACACGAACTACCCCGACAACGTGGTGCGTTTCTTCGTGGCGCAGGCGGCCGAGACCGGCGTCGATGTGTTCCGGGTCTTCGACAGCCTCAACTGGGTCGAGAACATGCGCGTCGCGATGGACGCGGTGCGCGAGTCGGGCAAGCTGTGCGAGGGGTCGATCTGCTACACCGGCGACATCCTCGACCCCGACCGCGCGAAATACGATCTCGACTATTACGTGAAGATGGGCAAGGAGTTGCGCGGCGCGGGCGCGCATGTGCTGGGGCTCAAGGACATGGCGGGGCTGCTGAAGCCCGCCGCGGCGCGCATCCTGATCCGCGCGCTCAAGGAGGAGGTCGGCCTGCCGGTGCATTTTCACACCCACGACACCTCGGGGCTGGGCGGGGCGACGATCCTCGCCGCCGCCGAGGCCGGGGTGGACGCGGCCGACGTGGCGATGGACGCGTTTTCGGGCAACACGAGCCAGCCAACCATGGGCTCGATCGTCGAGGCGCTGCGCCATACCGGGCGCGAGACCGGCCTCGACATCAAGGCGATCCGCGCGATCTCCGACTACTGGGAGCAGGTGCGCGCCCATTACGCCGCCTTCGAGACCGGCCAGCAGGCGCCCTCCTCCGAGGTCTATCTGCACGAGATGCCCGGCGGCCAGTTCACCAACCTCAAGGCCCAGGCCCGCGCCATGGGGCTCGAGGATCGCTGGCCCGAGGTCGCGCGCGCCTATGCCGACGCCAACCGGATCTTCGGCGACATCGTGAAGGTCACGCCGTCCTCCAAAGTGGTGGGCGACATGGCGCTGATGATGGTGTCGCAGGGGCTCACCCGCGCCGATGTCGAGGACCCGAAAGTGGAGGTGAGCTTTCCCGACTCGGTGCTCGACATGCTGCGCGGCAATCTCGGCCAGCCGCCGGGCGGCTTTCCCGAGGCGATCACCCGCAAGGCGCTCAAGGGCGCGGCGCCCGACACCTCGCGCCCGGGCAGCCATCTCGACCCGGTCGATATCGGGGCGGCGCGCGACGGGCTCATCGAGGAACTCGAGGGTTTCGCCGTCGATGACGAGGATCTGGGCGGATACCTGATGTATCCCAAGGTGTTCCTCGACTATATGGGCCGGCACCGCATCTACGGCCCGGTGCGCACCCTGCCGACGCGCAACTTCTTCTACGGCATGCAGCCGGGCGAGGAGATCTCCGCCGAGATCGACCCGGGCAAGACGCTGGAGATCCGGCTGCAGACCGTCTCCGAACCCGGCGCCGACGGCGACGTGAAGGTGTTCTTCGAGCTCAACGGCCAGCCGCGCGAAGTCCGCGTGCCCGATCGCAAGATCAAGCTCGAGACCGCGCAGAAGCCGCGCGCCGAGGACGGCAATCCCGGCCATGTCGGCGCGCCGATGCCCGGCGCCGTCGCGGCGGTGTCGGTCGAGCCGGGCCAGAAGGTGACTCCCGGCGATCTGCTGGTCACGATCGAGGCGATGAAGATGGAGACCGGGCTGCACGCCGAGGTCGCGGGCACGGTCAAGGCCGTCCATGTTGCGCCCGGCGGCCAGATCGAGGCCAAGGACCTGCTCGTCGAGATCGAGCCGGCCTGACCCGCGATTTTGCCCTTGCAGCCCGCGCGCGGAGTTTGTAGAGCACGCGCATCAACGGAGCGGGTGTAGCTCAGGGGTAGAGCACAACCTTGCCAAGGTTGGGGTCGTGGGTTCGAATCCCATCGCCCGCTCCAGTAAAACCGGTGCGTCAGCGGCCGGTTGCGGAAGCCCCCATGACAGCCCGGGAGCCGGCGGCGACGCCGCCCCCTCGGGATACTCGGGCGAAAGCCGCGCGTCGATTCGCGCCACGATTCGCACATGCGGGCACGCCATCATCCGACTGATGGGTTGCACCGGCACGCCCTGCTGCACCATGCGAACGCCGCGGGCATGTCACAGCACCTGCGGCGTCACCTCGTCCCGCCCTGCGCGGCGACCGGGCGCCGCGCAATCGTAACCGATCGACCCGCCACTCCCTTCGATCACTTGGTCGCCCGTGGTCCTGTCGACCGGGCACAGATTGACAAGCCCATGCACTGTCCGGCCGACCGAGCTGGCCCCGCCAGTGGTGAAAGCGCCGCGGTTGGCACCCTGTTTTGCAGTTTGGCGCGGCGCGCGCCGGCGCCGCCAGTAGCTTGCAATGAACGGCGCGGACTCGGCATCCGCGCCCGTTCGTTCTGCCGCGTCGTAAGGGCGAGCCGCGGGTTCCGCGCCGGACCATGCGTTTCGCCCGGCCCGGGATCCCGGTACAGGAGGCGGGTGCCTTTTGCCTCCGCGCGAACCCTCTTGAGATTTGCCTTGGGGAAGGCATCAGGGTATGGTTGAGAAGTTGCTCATGCTGAAGTGCAAATTGCCCGATTTGACCGCGAGGCCCGGCAAACGCGCACGCCAGTTGGGGAATGCCAGACAGAAGGAGAGCGCGATGCGCCCGTACCATGCCCTTGCCCTGGGCTCGTTGCTGGCATCGACAACGCCGGTCGTTGCAGCGAGCGAGTATCTGCAATCTCTCGGTCCCGGCGATCCGGTCCATGAACTCGCCGCGGAAATGGAAGCGCAGGGCTGCGCCATGACCGAGAGCGACATATTCGGATTCCTCGGGGAACGGGGCGCCGACCTTGGTACGGTCCAATCCATCATCATTGACCTGGCACGGCTCGGCGATCTCCTGTGGGACGGCCAGGCAAGCTATACCCTGGTCGGATGGGGTCAGTGCGCGTAGCGTCGCCGCTCCGGACCGAAGGCGGGTGCTCGGAAGCATCCCGCCGCCGCCCCCATTGCGCACGGATATCGGCACAGGGCGCACGAACCCGCCCGGCCCGATTTTCCGCGCCTGTGCATCACGGATGACCCCGCGAAAGAAATCGACACTTGCCGGAACAGCGGCAGCGGTCAGCACAATGCGCGACGACTGCCGAGACTGACGACGGGTCGTTGAGCGGCGCGCGTTGCCGGGGTTCTCGGGCGCGATCACGCGCGAGCGTCGTCTGTCTTGATCCTCAGTCGAAATTCACCATTATGTGCCGGCCGACTTCGCGTCACCATGAACGAGAACGCAACGAGAGGCGAGCAGACAGATGCAGATCAAGCGACGCCTGTTCGGGCTGGGGCTGCTAAGCCTTGGCCTTGCCGCGTGTTCGCGGGCGGTGCCCGTCAATGGGGGCACCAGCGCACCCGCGGGGTTGCCCGACGATCTGCGGCCCGAGCCGAACAGCGCCTATGACGCCTGGGTGGCGTCGTTTCGGGAGCGTGCGGCAGAGCAGGGTATATCACGATCCACCCTGGACGCGGCGTTTCGGGGTGCGGGCTACCTGCCCGGCGTCGTCACGCGCGACCGCAACCAGACCGAATTCAGCCGCAGCCTCGAAGATTACCTCTCGATCGTCGCGTCGGATGAGCGGATCGAGCAGGGCCGTGCGGCCTTCAGGCGGCATCGCGGGACGCTGACCGCGCTGGAGGACCGCTACGGCGTCGATGCGGAAATCATCGCGGCGATCTGGGGGGTGGAGAGTGCTTACGGCGACCGGCGCGGCGATGTGCCAGTGATCTCGGCCACCTCGACGCTGGCCTTTGACGGGCGGCGGGGGCGGTTTTTTGAGCAGCAGCTGATGGCGGCGCTCGAGATCCTGCAGAACGGCGATGTCCCCGCCGAACGGTTGACGGGAAGCTGGGCCGGCGCGATGGGACACACGCAGTTCATCCCCACCTCGTATCAGCGATTCGCGGTGGATTTCACCGGCAATGGCCGGCGTGATATCTGGTCGGATGATCCCAGCGACGCGCTGGCCTCGGCGGCGGCGTATTTGCAGCGTAATGGCTGGACGCGTGGCCTGAGCTGGGGGGAGGAGGTCACGGGCAGCGCGTCAGGGTCGGTGATCCAGCCGCAGCCCGGAGGACCGCGCTTTGCCGTCACGAGCAATTTCCGGGTGATCAAGCGCTACAACAACTCGGACGCCTACGCGATCGGTGTGGGGCATCTGGCCGACCGTATCGGGGGCGCGGGTCCCTTGCGCGCCAGCTTCCCGCCCGACGCCCACGGTTTGACCAGGGCGGACCGGGTCACCTTGCAGCGCCGGCTCACGGCGCGCGGCTTCGACACGCAGGGTGCGGATGGCGTCATTGGCCGCAACACCGAGTCCGCGATCCGCGCCTATCAGGCCAGCGAGGGCCTCGACGTGACCGGCACGCCATCGCAGGCTCTCCTGCGACGGCTCGAATAGGGCCGAACCCGAGTGCCGGTGTCGCTGCGCGCCTGTGGCGGAACGCGGCCCGAAGGTGCCGGTCGCGTTGCCTTGCCGCGTTCTTCGACCCGGTCGCGCGCGCGTCTCGCAGCGCGCGGCCCGACGGGGCCCCGAAGCCGCCGGTGGTCCGGAATTTCGAGGACTCCGTGATCCGGCGCCGTCCCCGGGGTCCGAAAACTGCGCGATTGGCCAACGTTCCACAGCCTGGCATGGGCCACGGTCGTGTCATGGTCGGGGCCGAGGGGTCGAACCCCGTCGCCCGCGCCGCGTTGCATCTGCATGACGGCATGATGACCCCGCCCACGGGACCGTTCACTGCGGGTGCCGCGCGGTGCGCAGGCCGGCGGTACCGCCGTCACCCCTGCGCGAGGCCCTTCGACGCCTCGCTCATGTAGATCCGCGAATAGCCGCGATGAATGACCTCGAGGATCTCGTCCTGCCGCCGGGCGATATGCGCGCGCAACCGATCGGTGACCTCGGCCGTATCGCGGCGCATCAGCGCGCGGGCGATTTCCAGATGCTCGCGTTCCGAGCGCGCGTGACGACGCTCGCGCTCGATGCCGCGCACGAAACGGATCTGCGAGTTGAGATTGCGCAGGGCGCGCAGCATTTCATCGTTGCCACTCGCTTGCATGACGGCTTCGTGAAACGCCTCGTCGCGGTCGATGAGCTGGGCCGGGGTCAGCGCCTCGAGCACTGTTTCATCCGTCTCGCAAAGCGGCTCGAGCTTCGCCAGCGTCGTCTCCTCGGCGCGTGCGCAGCTCAGCCCCGCCGCCGCGACCTCGATCTCGCAGCGGAACTCATAGAGGTCGAAGACCTGCTTGGCGTTCAGCGCCCGGCAACGGAACCCTCGCCCGCCGTCGCGCACCAGAAACCCCTCGCTAGAGAGCCGGTTGAGCGCCTCGCGCAGCGGCGTCCGGCTGACTTCGAGCTGCTGGGCCAGAAGCGATTCGTTCAGCCTTTCTCCGGGCTTGAGCCGATATTCGACGGCCATCGCCCGCAGCGCGGCATAGGCTCGATCAACACTGCTCGCCATCCGCCAATCCCTGCCCGTCAATCACAACCATGCGCCCTCAACCCGTCCTTTTTCACACATCCGGTTGACGACCGCAATTTGGCATGTAAATTTGCATACAATATGGCATACCAAAAAGTGCTCGCGGCGAGCGGCGTCAGCGGACGCAGCCCGCACCGGAGCACCGCGCGAGGGGAGGAGCGCATGCGGGTGCGGATCGCGGATCACGCCGAATTCTGGTCGGGCGTGATGTTCATCGGGTTCGGAGCCGCCTTCTGGTGGAATGGAACCGATTACGACGTGGGAACGGCGCGCAACATGGGGCCCGGCTTTCTGCCGCTGGTCCTGAGCTGGCTTCTGATCGGGCTGGGGATCGCAGTGCTCGCAAAGGGCCTCGCCGTTGACGGGCGCGCCGGTGCGCGCGGCACGGGCGACCAGGACGCATCGGGGTCGGACCCCTGGCTGATGGCGCGCGCGCTCGGCGCGGTGACGGCGGCGCTGATCTTTTTCGGTCTCGCTTTGCCGCGCATCGGGCTGGTGCTGTCGGTGTTCGGGCTGGTGGCGATCGCCTCCTTCGCAGATCCGAAGCTGCGCTGGCCCTCGGTGATCGTAATCGGGGCGGTGATGTCGGCGGTCTGCGCCGGGGTGTTTCGCTACGGCATCGGCCTGTCGCTTCCGATGTGGCCCTGATCCATGGAGCTGTTCGCCAATATCGCGCATGGCTTCGACGTCGCGCTTTCGCCGACGACGCTGCTCTACTGCTTCATCGGGGTGACCTTCGGCACCTTCGTCGGCGTGCTGCCCGGGATCGGGCCGCTCGCGACGATCGGGCTGTTGCTGCCGATCACCTTCCATCTGCCGCCGATCGAGGCGATCGTGATGCTCGCGGGCATCTATTACGGCGCCATGTATGGCGGCTCGACGACGGCGATCCTGCTCAATCTGCCCGGCACGGCGGCATCGCTGATGGTCGCGCTCGACGGGCATCCGATGGCCAAGCAGGGCCGCGCGGGGCCCGCGCTGGTGATGACGACGCTGGTGTCGTTCTTCGCGGCCTGCGTGGCGATCGTCTTCATCGCCGCCTTCGCCCCGCCGCTGGCGCGCTTTGCGCTCAGTTTCGGCTCACCGGAGTATTTCTCGCTCATGGTGATGGGGCTGATCGCGGCGGCTGTGCTGGTGCGCGGCTCGCTGGTGAAGGGGCTGGCGATGACGGTGCTCGGGCTTTTGCTCGGCATGGTCGGGCAGGACCTGACCACGGGCACGCCGCGCTACACGCTGGGATTCTACCCGCTCTATGACGGGCTGAGTTTTGTCATCGTGATCATCGGATTGTTCGGGCTGGCCGAGGTGATCAACAACCTCGCCCTCGGCGACAAGCGCCAGGCCTTCACCGACCGTGTGCCGTGGCGCGACCTGATCCCGTCGCGCAAGGATCTGCGCGACTCGCGCTTCTCGACGCTGCGCGGCACCGGGCTCGGTGCGCTTCTGGGGATCCTGCCCGGCGCGGGGCCCGCGATCAGCACCTTCGCCGCCTATGCGCTCGAGAAACGCGTCGCCAAGGATCCGAGCCGCTTCGGCAAGGGCGCGATGGAGGGCGTCACCGCCCCCGAGGCCGCCAACAACGCCGCCGCGCAGACCTCCTTCATCCCGACCCTGTCGCTGGGCATACCCGGCGATGCGACGATGGCCATCATGCTCGGCGCGATGATGATCCACGGCCTTGTGCCCGGCCCGCAGATCGTCACCGAGAGCCCGGATTTCTTCTGGGGCCTGGTCGCGAGCTTCTGGATCGGCAACCTTCTGCTCCTGATCCTGAATCTGCCGCTCGTCGGGATCTGGGTGAAGCTGCTGTCGATGCCCTATTCGTGGATGTTCCCGGCGATCCTGAGCTTCATCGCGATCGGGATGTACAGCCTGCATCTCGACCCCTTCGACGTCTATCTCGCGCTCGGCTTCGGGCTGCTGGGATTCCTGATGCTCAAGCTGCGCTGCGAGGCGGCGCCGCTGCTGCTCGGGCTCGTTCTGGCGCCGCTTCTGGAGGATAATCTGCGCCGCTCGCTGCTGCTGTCGCGCGGCGATCCGATGATCTTCGTCGAGCGCCCGCTGAGCCTGCTTTTCCTGGTGCTGGGAGCGGGGTTCCTGCTCCTGGTGGTCGGCCCTGCGGTCGTGAAGTGGTGGCGCGAACGCAAACAGATACCCGCGCGCGACGCGGGCGAGTGACGGCGAGGCGGGGCTGACCGGCCGCCGCGCACGGGCCCCCGGGCCCCGTGAACCGGTCCGAAAACGGAGGAGGAAACGACATGCGTGACACGAGCAAGCTCACTCTCGCCGTA
>LFIK01000416.1_pt1 | contig 31839 bp, 32 predicted proteins | sample 643401 | NCBI WGS metagenome assembly LFIK01 (sample SAMN03777447, study PRJNA286221) | soda lake metagenome | biome: soda lake; feature: Kulunda steppe; material: water; isolation source: sample T5-Br brine of Lake Tanatar-5 | place: Russia: Kulunda steppe | collected 2010-07
ATCAGACGCCCCAGCACACCATGCCCGACCACGAGGTCGGGCATGGTGGCGTGAGCGCCCGCCACAGCGTGACGGGCAGTGGCGGCCAGTGCCAGTAATGCGCCTGCTGCGCCCATGCCGGGATCAATGCGGGTGACCCGCTTTGCATCTGTGACAAGAGTTCGCGCTGCGCCGCCAAAGAGACCGAAGACCGGCCCCTGTTCGCCTGATTCGAAGCAATTCGCACCGGGGACGAAGACATGCTCGCCGACCCGAAAGCCGCTCTCCGGTCCGGCTTCGACCACCTCGCCCGCGGCCTCGTAGCCGGGGACAAGCGGGTAGCCCATACCGGGGAAGGGAGGCATCTCGCCCGACCAGAACAGCTTTTCCGTGCCGGTCGAGATCCCTGAATGCCGGATGCGCACCACCAGATCGCCCGGTCCGGGCGCCTTCAGCCCGACAGCGGCCAGACCAAGCTGGCGCGGGGCGGAAAGGATGACGGCATCGGTCTGCACAAGGTCCTCCGGCTCTCGCAGGTCGCAGCGGGTGTGTCAGCCCGACTCGACATGCGCAGCTGTAATCTTAGTGATACAGAAACGACTGTCAACTAGCATTGACAGTTGGCGTGCTCTTTTCTTGGGCAGAGGCCGCTTTCCGCGCGGTGATGACCTGCGCCAGATAGGGGCGGCGGCCTTTGGCCGGCGAAATTTCTGCAAAGCCTGCCGCCCGCAGCAGCGCCGTGATCTCGGCCGGGCTACGGGTGCGCCCCGTCTGCATGGCGAGGGTGTAAACCGCGAAATACACATCTGTCTGCGGGTCGGGGCGGGCGCCGCCCGACATGGGCTCGACGATCAGCACCTGCCCGCCAGGCGGCAGTGCGGCATGGACCCGCGCCAGAAGTGCGGCCACGGTCGAGTCGCTGTGGTCATAGAGAACCCGCACCAGGCTGATCGCATCTGCCCCGCCGGGCAGGGCGCCGTCGCGGAACGATCCGCCATGCCGCGCAACATCTGCAGGAAGTGCCGCCTGCGCCACCACGTCGGGCAAATCGAACAGCGCCAGTTCCAGCCCCGGCCAGCGCGCCCGCACCGCGCGCAGGAAGGTGCCGGTGCCGCCGCCCACATCCATCAGCTTCCGCACGCCTTTCAATGACAGATGCGCCAGTGCCTCGTCGGCCACCAGCGTCTGGCTGTCGGCCATCAGCCGCGAATAGCGGGCCGTCACGGTCGGGTCGCGCGGGCCATCCGCGCCGAAGACATAGGGCCAGAACCGCGCGAGGTCGGGATCGGTCTCGCCGCGCAGAAAGGCGACCGGGTCGGCGAGATCGCCATAGAGAACCGAATGGTGGCGTACCATGTCCTCAAGTCCCGGCACGGCCAGAAACGCCGCCCCCCGCCGCGCCAGTGCGAATTGATCGCCGCGCCGTTTCAGCAGGCGCATCGCCGCCCCGGCCTGCAGCAGGATTTGCATCCGCTCGGGCGACAGGCCTGCCCGCGTTGCAATCATGTCCGCGCGCGCCGGGCCATCGGCCAGCAGATGCAGAATGCGCAGTTCCACCAGCGCGCTTAGCATCTGGCTCTGGACGAAGCCCTGCATCAGGTCGAAAAGTGCCGCCCCCTCGCGCCGGGCGATCCCGCGCAGCCCCGGCACCCTGGCGCAGAGCGCCTGAAACCTGGGCGAGGCCGCCAACCGGTTCACCCAGCCCGCGGGCCGGGGGGGCGGCGCGCCGATATCGACCACGTACCTAGGCCCGGGCCGGGGCGACCGGGGTCATCCGCTCGGCATAAAGCTGGACGAGTTGGGCGAGCTGCGCCTCGCCCGGGCAGGAGGGGATCGAGGCGATAGCGCCGCCCAGAATGTCCTTAAGCCGCCGGATCGCACCCTGCACGCCCAATTCCTCGACCGCCGAGGGGCGGGCATTCGCGGCGTCCTGCCCGGCGGGTTTGCCAAGCGCGACTTCGTCATAAAGCGCGTCGCGCAGATCATCGGCGACCTGAAACGCCTCACCAATGCGGGCGCCGAGTTCTTCCCACGGCTCGGGCTCGTGCCCGGCGGCCAGCGCCCCCATCTGGGTGGCGGCCATGAACAGCGCCCCGGTCTTGGAGCGGTGATAGGCGCGCAGATCGACGCGCGCCTCGCTCTCCCAGGCCTGCCCGGCGCAGATCCCGCCCGGCATTCCAGTGTGTTGCGCCAGCAGGCCGACAAGCCGCAGCGCGCGCAGGGCATCGGCCTCTGGCACGCGCGAGAGGGTTTCGAAGGCCGCGATGATCAGGCTGTCGCCGGTCAGCACGGCCAGCGGTTCGGAGAACGCCAGATGCACGGTCGGCTTGCCGCGCCGGAAATCGGCATCGTCGAAGGCGGGCAGGTCGTCATGCACAAGGCTCGCGCAATGGATCAGTTCAAGCGCGATGGCAGCGGCATCGGCCAGTTCCGGGCGGTCATCGCCGCAGGCGCGGGCGACCGAGAGGCAGATGGTCGGGCGGATGCGCGCCCCGCCCGGCGTCACGGCATAGTTCAGCGCCGCCGCCAGCCGCCCTGGCGCGGCCCCGTCTGCGCCTTGTGCCTGCGCGATGGCGGCGCTCATGGCCTTGTCGATTCGCTTGCTCAGATCCATTGGCGCCTCCTGCCGGGCAGTGTTGTCATTCCGAGTAGACATGCATGTGTAAATTAGACTGGACAGATTTGCCGAAAGAGTCAAGAATTCCCGACATGGTCACGCGAAAAGACAGGGTCGCCGTTATCGGTGCGGGCATGGGCGGGCTGGCCGCCGCGATCCGTCTGGCGGCGGCAGGGCGTGAGGTGTCCGTGTTCGAGGCGCAAGCCTGGCCGGGCGGCAAGATGCGCGTCATCGATTCCGGCGCGGGCCCGGTCGATGCGGGGCCGACCGTGCTGACCCTGTCGCATGTGCTCGACGCATTGTTTGCCGCAGCGGGGCAGGACAGGAGCGCGCATCTGACGCTCGACCCCTTGCAAGTGCTGGCGCGGCATTACTGGAGCGATGGCGCACAGCTGGACCTTGTGCCCGACCCGGCGGCCAATGCGCGGGCGATAGGTGAGGCCTTCGGCGCCCGTCCGGCAGGCGAGTTCACCCGCTTCGACGCCGAGACCCGCGCGCTGTTCGACGCCTTTCGCGCGCCGATCATGGACCGCGCCCGCCCCGATGCGCTGGGCGCCGCGCGTGCCGCGCTCACCCGCCCGGGGCTCTGGCCGTGGCTGGCACCGGGGCGCAGCCTGAGCGCGATGCTGGCCGCGCGGTTCTCCGACCCGCATCTGCGCCAGCTTTTCGGGCGCTATGCGACCTATGTGGGTGGCAATCCGCTGCGCGCGCCCGCCGTGCTGGGGCTGATCTGGCAGGCCGAGGCGGCAGGCGTCTGGACCGTGCGCGGCGGTATGGCCGCACTCGCGCACGCGCTGGCCGACCTGCTGGGGCGCGCGGGTGGCACGCTGCGGCTGCAAACCCCGGTCGCCGCGATTCTGACCGAGGGCGGACAGGTCACCGGGCTGCGACTGGCAGACGGGGCCGAGCATCACTGCGCGCAAGTCGTCTTCAACGGCGATCCGGCCGCGCTGCCCTCGCTGCTCGACACCGGAGCACTGCCCCGCCGTCGTACCCGGCCGCGCAGCCTGTCGGCGCATGTCTGGACCTTCGCTGGACAGGTCGCGCCCGAGGCGCGGGACCGCCTTGCCTATCACACGGTCTTCTTCGCCGATGACCCAGGGCGCGAGTTCGGCCCGCTGGCGCAGGGGCGCATCCCTCGCGATCCGACCATATATGTCTGCGCGCAGGACCGCGCCACCGGACTGCCCGACGGACCCGAGCGGTTCCAGTTCATCCTGAACGCGCCGCCCCACGCCCCAACGCAAACGGAGCCCCCATGCCCGACCGACCCCTTCGCGCGGCTCGCGCAGTTCGGCCTGACGCTGACCCCGCAATTGACGCAGGACAGCGTGACACCGCCCGCGCGCTTCGCCCGGCTGTTTCCGCACTCGCACGGGGCGCTTTACGGCCTCAGCCCGGACGGGGCGCTGGCGACGTTCCAGCGCCCGACAGCGCGCACGCGGGTGGGGGGGCTCTATCTGGCGGGCGGGGGCGTGCATCCGGGGGCGGGCGTGCCGATGGCGCTGACCTCGGGGCGGCATGCGGCGGAGGCCGCGCTCAAAGACCGGATTTCCGCACCCATGTCGCGCCCGATGGCTATGCCTGGTGGTATATCGACGGGATCAGTGACTGTGGCTCGCGCGCCGTCTCGGTGATCGGCTTTATCGGGTCGGTCTTCTCACCCTGGTACCGCTGGTCGGGCCGGCAGGACCCGCAGAACCATGTCTGCATCAATGTGGCGACCTATGGGCCCAAGGGGCGCTTCACCATGACGGACCGGGGGCGCGCGGCGCTGCGCCAGTCGGAAGACGTGTTCGAGGTCGGCCCCTCCTCGATCCGGTGGGAGGGCGACCGGCTGGTGATCGAAGTGAACGAAATTTCCTCGCCGCCGCTGATCAGCCGTGTGCGCGGGACCATCACGCTGCACCCCGAGGCGCTCTTCGGCCAGAGCCACGACCTGACCCCCGAAGGGCGGCACCGCTGGCAGCCCTTCGCCCCCATCGCGCGGATCGAGGTGGATCTTTCCCCCGGCCATCGCTGGCAGGGGCATGGCTATTTTGACGCAAATTTCGGCGATGCCGCGCTGGAGGCCGATTTCAACTACTGGACCTGGGGCCGCTTTCCGCATCGCGGCGGCGCGCGCTGTTTCTATGACGCCACGCTGCGCGACGGGTCCGAGCAGGCCACGGCGCTACACTTTCACCCCGATGGCCGCGTCGAGCAGGTCGCGCCGCCCCCCAAGACCCGTTTTGCCCGCAGTTTGTGGGCGGTGCGGCGCGAAACGCGGGCCGACGCAGGCTTTACGCCGCGGCAGGACCTGGCGATGCTGGACGCGCCCTTCTACACCCGCGCTGCCGTGCGCACCCGGATCGATGGTGAAGAGAGCGTCGGCGTGCATGAGGCGCTTGACCTGCGTCGCTTCGCTCAGCCGCTGCTGAAACCGATGCTGGCCCTGCGCGTGCCGCGTCGGCCGGGCTGGCGCTTTGCGCAAGCCCCGGCACGCTGAACGGCGGCCGCATAGGGTGGCCCAGTCCCTTGCGTTCGGATGCAGGGCCGCCAGAGTGAGCGCTCAGCCGTCGCGGCCCGCAGAGGCACCCACAGGGCGAAGCGCGGCGCAGATATCGGCCTCGCCCAGAATGGCCCGGATGGTGTATTCGACATCTGCTTCCAGCCGCGCAAGGTCCCTCAGACTGTCGACCTCGACCTTGGCCATCAGATCGACGATGTGACGATCGGGCATCCGGCGGATACGCAAAGTGGTTATCGCATCGACCTCGGGCAGGGCGGTCAGACTGTCCAGAACCTCGAGCGAAAGCGCGGGGTCGATACGGTCCAGTAGCATGCCAAGCGCGCGGCGCCCGACGCAGAAGGCCGTGTAGCTGAGAAGCCCCGCAACCCCGATCGCGGCCAGGGTGTCAGCGACCGGCATCCCGTACCACGCCCCCAGCAGGCCCAGCGTGACCAGCACGGTCCCCAGCGAATCGGTCAGGAAATGCGCGGCATTGGCTTCCAGCGCCATGCTGCCTGTCGTTCGCGCGGCGCGCTTGATGATCAGGTGTCGAATGTAGTCGGCACTGGCCGCGACGGCCGCCACTGCCAGATACCACACCTCGATTTCCATCGGCGGCGTGCCGTGGATCAGCTTTTGTGCCGCCAGATGCCAGATGAAGACCGCAATGATGCCCAGCAGCACCGCCTCTGCCAGTGCGGCGAAGGCCTCAAGTTTCTCGCGGCCACACGTCCAGGCCGGGTCCGAGCCCCGGTCGGACAGGCTGACCACGATGACCGTCACCGTTGTCACGATGATATCGATCAGCCCCTGCAGCGCATCTGCAACCAGCGCGAGCGAGCCGGACAGCAGGCCAACGATCATCTTGCCGCAGGTCAACACAATCGTCGTGATCAGCGAGCCGATCGCGACGACGAGCTTGTAGGTGCTGGTCCCCATCGCCAGCCACCGACGAAGCCCACGCGGTAGCCCGGAATTTGCGCTGTAATCCGTCATCCGCTTCCCCTTTGCGCGGGGGGTATCACCGGATTCTGGCAAAAATGCGGAATGCAGACGTCAGGCTGCGCCGGTTTCGCGGATCGTCCAGCGCGCCGCCGTGACAGCGGGCTCAAGGCTAAGGCGCCCGACGATCTGTTCCAGCGCCGAGTCCGAGGTTGTGTCGGCATTCACCTCGGCGGTGACCTCGACGCGGTCGGTATCCTCGATATTCTCGGAATCGAGGCCGGTCAGATGCAGCCCGTTCTCGGTGAAGCCCTGCAGCATCAGCGCGCGCACATGGGCCTCATGCGCGCCCTTGCAGATGATTTCGACCGCATAGCAGCGCGACAGCTCGGTCGTCTGGATGGGCTGACGGTCGAGCACCCGCGCCAGGGGGCGCAGGGCGAGATTGACGAACACAACCGCGCCGGTGACCGCAGCCGCCAGCAGGTATTCGCCCGCCCCCGACAACATTCCGATCGCGGCTGCGCACCACAGCGTCGCCGCCGTGTTCAGCCCGCGCACGTTGAACCCCTCGCGGAAGATGATGCCCGCGCCCAGAAACCCGATGCCCGAGACGATCTGCGCGGCGACGCGGGTGGGGCTGATCTCGTCAGGGAAAACGGCCGCGAACAGAACGAAACTCGCCGCGCCGAGCGAGACCAGCGTATTCGTGCGCAACCCGGCGAGGCGCTGGCGCCACTGGCGTTCCATGCCGATCACGGCACCGAAAAACACGGCGGCGGTCAGGTTGAGGATCGGTTGCAGGGTCGCGATATCAGGCATGTGCAAGCTTTCTGTTACATCGACACGTGTGCTGCGTCTGCCCATCGGGACCAGCACCGTGCGACGGTTTCATGACCCGGTCGCCCAGAGCAGGCGGATTTCCGACAGGTCGCTTTGCATGGCCTGCAAGCGTTCCGCCACACGTGTCTGTGCGCCCTGGGCCGGGGCATCGCGCAGTTCGACCACGGCGATCACTCCCTCGTCGCGGTAATCGAGCCGCAATTCACGGATCGCGCCCGTCTCCACAATGCCGCGCAGGCAGTCTCTTACCACCTGGGTCAGTTCCGGGCGCAGGGCGCTTTCATGCGCGGCGGGGCCGTCGGCATGGCCGTCCGGTTCGGGGTGGATGATGATCTCGGCCACATCGGGCAATTGCGCCAGCACTTGGGTGCGGGCGGCCTCGGACACGCGATGCGCCTCTGACAGTGTCATCGAAGGGTCGAGCGCGACATGCACATCGGCCTGGATGGCACCCCCCATGCGACGCAGGCGCAGGTCATGCGCGTCGCGCACCCCGGGGGTTGCCATCAGTGCGTCGGTGATCCGCGTGCCGACGGCAGCATCGGGGGCAGTGTCGACCAGCTCGCGGATCGCGGGGCGGCCATACGTCCAGGCGACCCGCGCCAGCATCAGAGCGATGATGGCCGCACCCAGCGCATCGGCCCAGGGTGCGCCAAGCATCGCCGCCCCGATGCCCGCCAGCGCCACGACCGAGGTTGCCGCGTCCGAGCGGTGATGCCAGGCATTGGCCGCCATCATCGCCGAACCGGTGCGTTTCGCGACCGCTCGCGTGTAGTGATAAAGCCCCTCCTTCAGCGCGATAGAGGCCGCCGCGACCCAGAGCGCCAGCGCGCCGGGGGGCGTGTCCGGCGGGTCGATCAGCCGCGCGCCCGCATCGATCAGAATACCGCCAGCGGCCAGCAGCAGCATGGCTGCGATGACCAGCGTGGCCAGCGTCTCGAATCGGGCATGGCCGAAGGGGTGGTCGGCATCGGGCGGGCGGTGCGAATGGCCCAGCGCCCAGATCACCGCCGCGTCCGAGACGAGATCGGACAGCGAATGAACCCCATCGGCCACCAGTGCCTGACTTTGCGCGACGAGCCCGGCGAGGATCTTGCTTGCGGCGAGCGGCCCGTTCAGCACGACCCCCGCCCACGCGGCGCGGCGTTTGTCGCCCAGCGACTGGTCGCCCTGCGTCTCGGGGGTTGCTGCCATTCTCACATCCCCTCAGATCCGGCCTGCCGGGGTCATCTGACCTGTAAGCCCTGTGACCGCAAGCGCTGCGTGACAGGCTTGCAGGATCGGCACCACTCTGCCCCATTCGGCGCAGTCGCGCGCAAGCCGGGCGCGCGTGGGCGCGTCGAGCCGCGTTGCCACAGCGATCTGCAACCCTGCGGGCAGCAGCGCCAGAAAGCGCGCCGCCTCGTCGCTGGGCAGCCCGGCAAGCGCGCGGGCAATGGCCTTGGGCGGGTGGCGCAGCACGGCGGGGCGACCCGGCTTCATGCTGCCGCCATGCACGAAGGCGCGCAGGTGCGCGCGCGTCAGCGGGGTGGCGGGAATCGTATCGGCCATGACAGCCTCCATCGGTGCAAGGCCCCTTACGCGTGGCCCCACCGGGGGTAGCGCGTCAGGACAGGCGGCTTTTGGGCCGGATGATGAAATATCCGGCGCAAGGGTAGGATAATCGGTCGCTCACAGCACCTCCCCGGGCGCCGGCAGCATATGGCAGGCGCAGCCGAAGCCGTGGCCGCAGCCGAAATCGCCCTGTAGCGGGTTGCATTGGTCGAGCGCGCCCGACAGCAACGACAGGTCGGGATAGACCTGCGCGACCGCTACCAGCGCCGTGCTCGACAGCGCCAGAGCGCTCAGCCCCAGCACTGGCACCAGCATGTCGGAGCGGTGCAACGAGATCGCAGCGCGGCGGACGCGGTGTAGGGTCGGTTCGGTCATCGGGGGGCTCCTCGGTCGATTACGTTCCAAGTTAGGATATCGCGGTCGGGCCGTACCGCAAGGCACGGCCCGCGCGACGGGAAGCTTAGACTTCCACCCCGATCAGCCAGGCGGCCATCGAGAAATAGACCAAGAGCCCGGTGAAGTCCTTGATCGTGGTGATGAACGGGTCGGCCCCTGGCGCGTGGTCGATGCCGAGCTTGACCATGATGTAGGGCAGCAGGAAGCCCAGGCAGGCCGCCAGAAAGACAGAGGTGAACAGCGCCACGCCGACGACGACGCCCAGCTGCGGGATATCATTGGGCACGCCCTGCCAGAAAAAGGCGACCGTGCCCGCCACCAGCGCCACGCCCACTGCCATGACGAGGCCCACCAGCGCCTCGCGCGCGAAATTCTTGCGCCAGAAATCGGCCATGGTGATATGGCCCAGCGCGAAGCCGCGCGCGAAGATGGTGGAGCTTTGCGTGCCCACGTTGCCCCCCATGTCCATCACCAGCGGGATGAAGATCGCCAGCGCCAGAACCGCGCCCAGCACATCCTCGAACGTGTCGATCAGCCCGCCCACGATCAGGCCACCGGCCAGCGTCACCAGAAGGAACAAGACGCGCACGCGCACCGTGTACCAGATCGGACCCTGCGTCAGTCTCTCCGAGCGGATGTGATCGTCCGAGTTGAAGACGTCGCCGACCCCGGCCTTGAAGAGGATGTCGTCGGTCGTCTCCTGCTCGAGGATGTCCATCGCGTCGTCAAAGGTCAGCACACCCGTCATCTTGCCGCTTTCGTCCAGGACGGGAAGCAACGGCACGTCCCTGAGTTGCAGACGGCGCGCGGCGGTTTCCTGCTCCATGCTCTCCGGAACCGCCAGTTCCGCCCCTTCGGCGGAGGGCATGATGGTGCTTTCCGGGTCGGCGCGCAGCAGAGCGGACAGCCGTGCGAAGCCTTTGTACTTGCCCTGTGCATCGACAATGAAGACGAGCGCCGCCTGCCCGGCGGGCATGCGCGAGCGTTTCACGGCGTCCAGCGCCTCGCCGACCTTGGCTGTGTCGGTGACATAGACAAAGGCGTCGCGGATGCGCTCGCCGATCGGGTCGCGGGCGGGGCGGCGCTCTTCGCCGCGGGTTGCGTCAAGTGTTGTGGTGGTCATGAGAAGCCTCCGGTTCTTCTTTTCCGAGTATCAGGTCATGTGAAGCGTGTGTGCGGGCTCGGGCGGGTCCCAGCCGCGCGCCGTTGCCAGAGCGTTCCGCAGGCATCGCAAACGCGTCTGACGAATGCGTGACAGATGCTCCGGGCGCTGATTTGTGTTCCGTGCCGACATGTCCGGCCCCCTTTGCGTGCGCCTCAGCCCAGCGCGCCTGACAGGGTGACCGGACCGATCCGGTCGCCCGTGCGGTAGATCGCGCTGGGGCCATCGGCCCGGCGGGGGGTGCGGGCCAGGCGCTTGCGGTCTGGCCCCTTCTTCGGCAGCTTCTCGGGAATCCCCAGCACCGCTGCGCGGCGCGCCATCTCGGCGCGGATCTCCTGCGGGGACACGCCGCGATCATGCCACAGCACCGCGAGGTGGTAGAGCAGATCGGCGCTCTCTGTGATCAGCCCGTCGCGGTTGCCCGCCACCGCATCAAGCGCCACTTCGGTCGCTTCCTCGACCAGCTTGCGCGCTTTCTTGGCGGTCGGCGCAGCGGTCAGCTTGGCCGTGCGTGTCGTGGGCGGCGTGTCGAGCTGAGTGATCAGATGCTCGATCAGGCCCAGCAGTTCTGCGGAACGGTCAGTCGAAGTGATCTTGTGCGGCACGGTCATGTCAAATCCTCCATGTCAGCGGTTCGTGGCGGTCAGACAGGTTGGGGTGATGCGCTGGCCTTGCGGGTCAATGACAGCCACGCGGGCGCGGACCGCCTGGGCGATCAGCTCGGCCGTGTCGCTGCCACCGGGCAGGGCCAGCACCATGTCGGGGCGTGCATCCTCGAGCATGAAGGCATTGCGGATCGCCTCGGCCCGTTTGCCGAAGGCCCGCCAGTTTGCCGGATAGCGCACCACATGCAGATGTTGCGCGCGCGCCCAGTCCTCGGCGGTGATGCCCAACAGCCCCGCGCTGCCATGGATGACGACCGTGATCGGCCGCGTTGCATGGACGCGGGCAAGGGCGCGGTGAATGCCGGGCACATCATCAAGATGCCGCCCGCCAGCGATGATGAGACGCATGACGCTCTCCTCTCGCGATACCGGCGAAAGGCAGCGGGCGTCAGCCCGCGCGCCTCGGCGCGGGACGGGTCAGAAGAGGGGTGCGTAGATGTGACGTGGCAGCGATGCGCGCAGCGTCCGTATGGTGCCAGTGGCGCATGAGCTGCCCGCTGCGGGCATCACGCTGCCGGAAGGCCGAAAGGATTGCCGGACGCGCCAGTGCGCCAGGCGGTGCCATGTGTGGGAAATGAAAGGTCATCGTCTTGCCTCCGTCCAGCCGCGCCGGTCTGGAGGCGAGAGGGCAGGCGCTACATGCCCGCAGCCCAGAGCCGCAGACAGGCCGGGTGGTCCTGAATGATCCGGAAGGTCTGGCGGCTGCGCAGGTTGTCACCGAACACAGAGGTCAGACCGCTACTAGAGCAACTGTCCATGGGTCTCTCTGGTTGATACACGATTATGGCCCATCAGCGGGCTTGGTTCAGCTACCCCTGTCGCCGCGCATTGTCAACATTCAATGCGCCCGGCGAGCGCGCGAGGTCACGGGCCTGCACAGGACCAACGCTGCGCGTTGAAAACACATGCGTGCCGACGCCCATCTGCCCCCGAGGCAGCACTGTGGTGCCGATAATGAACCGAGCCTATGCCGACATCAGTCTGAGAAAAGGCCAGTAAAGCGACCAGGCACGCTGGCCAGATCCCGACCGATCTGCTGCACAACGACCCCGGCATCCCGCCGCAGACTGACTGTATGGCGCAGATCGTAAACCGCGTCCCCCAGTCCGTCCCCAAGTTCTGCGACGACGGCAACAGGCGAATCTGCCATCCGATCGCGCAGCGCTATCAGCTCACCCATGTTCAGTTGCCCTTTGTGCAGCGCCTCAATCGCCACAAGAGATGCAGTGATGAACGAATCGACGCCGACACCGCCGACGCCGACAGGGTCCAAGGTCCGGACCGCCCGGAAGAAACGCGAATCGGCAGCACCGGGAAAAAAGACGGTAACGATCCCCTGGATCGCATTTACCATGCTCGCCCAAGGGAACCTCTTACCGATCCAGAGCTGGTAGATGATCGAAGCTGCCGCGCCCCAGCGGTCATGCGCCACATGGTCGTGCACCTCCATCGCCACCATCACCAGGGCCAACCGGTCTGCCGCTGTTGCAAAGCCGCTCAAATAGCGCACGAAGCCGGGCTTTTTGCCGGCCTGCGTGATGGCCTTGAAGTTCGCTTCACTGTTGCGTGAGTCCGCGAGCGCTCGGACTAGATCGCGATTGCTGCATCCGCCGCTGCGCATAACTCGCCAGCCATGAAGGAAGTCCTTGGCGGTCTCGGTCGTTGTAATGACCGACAGCATACCCATGCCGATACTGCGATTAGGATTGTCCAGGACATCCCGTGCGAAGGCATCATATTCCGCGCTGGACCAACGCAACTCGTCCGCGGCCTCGTCGAGGTATTTCCGCGCGCGGCTTTCGGACTGGCTTTGTGGGGCAGACGGGCCGACTGCTGCCGGACCCGCAGCTGGGTCTGGTGCTCCGACAGCGGGGCATTCGGCGCGCACGGCAGTCATGTTGCTGCCCTTCCAGATATCCGCTGACAGCGGGTCGTTCAGGTTCTGATGCGTGCGTTTGCCGACATCGACCCGTCCGTCCGGCCAGCTCATGCCGACAACCGAGCGCTGGAAATCACGGATCGCGCCGGTAGTCTTGGGGCCGTTCAGGCCGTCAACCGTGAGCGGCATGCGCGGGGTGCTCATCAACTCGTTCAGCCGGGTCTGGACCGCGCGAACATCCTCGCGCTTGTTGCGCCCGCCGCGCCCGACACTGCCGTCAATCACGAGAGTTGATGATATTGCCATAGTATCCCCGCATCCTTCTCTATTTCAAATAAGTTTCGAGCCTGCCAAATGCCCCGTCATGCGTCAAGAAAAGCCGCCCCTGCGCTTTGGTTGCGGAGGTCCGCATCAACGACGCGGCAATCATGTCTCCTCCAGCAGCGAGTCGATGATCTGGCGGAATTCGGCCAGACCGTCGGGTTCGCGAATGACGGCGATCCGACCCGAGGCGCCGCGCATGCGCCGTTCGGCCCATTCCACGACGTAGCCCGCGTCTTTCCCGCGCAGGAACGGGTTGGCGTTGATGACCCCGGGGCCGAACAACTCCAGCAGATCGGCATGGGGCGGCGCGCTCAGCGCCGTATGCGCACCATCCATCCCGAGGAAATGCGCCAGATAGAGCCGCCCGGCCGTGATCTCGTGACCGCGCGCGCGCAGGAAGCTCTCTCCCTCGCGCGCGAGGTTCAAAACCATCTCGCGCGAGATGTCGGGGTCAGTGCGCAGATCAAGTTGTTCGCTGCGCGACAGCGTGGCGCTGAGGTCCGGGCGATAGGTGCGCATCATCCGCAGCCAGGTGCTCTCGATGAACTGGCCCAGCCCCGTGGCGGTCGACAGCGGATTGCGCGCATCGGCGCGGCCCGCCGACTCGATCTGGATGATCCGGTTGACCAGATGCTCCACCGCATCACCGCCGGTCAGGCTTTGCGTATCCCCCGATGGCGCCCGCGCCCCGCTGCTGCCGGTGCTCGCCGCCGGGCCGGAGCCGCGCGTCGGGCCGTAACAGGCGGGCGCGCGGTTGGGTCCGGGGCGGTGAACATAACAGCGCAACGCTGTCTCGCCGCCCGAATGCAAGGCGACATAGAGGATCTGGTCAAGCTCCGAGGTGGCGCTGTCATCCTCGGGCGCGCCCGGAGTGGAACTGTAGATCAGCGTCAGCCGGTCATCGGGCGTGGCGTCCTGGTCAAGCTTGTGTGTCTGCGCCAGCAGCATGATCACCTGTCCGACCAGTCCCGGCGACAGGCCATGGCGCAGCGCACTGGAATACAGTGCATCCATCACCCGTGGCGTGCTGGTGCTGGTCGCAGCACTGCGCGCCGTGCCTTCCAGCAGCGCGGGCAGGTCCTGGCGCAGCCAGGGATCGGCGGCAATGTCGATATCCATTGCATCGGGGTCGTGAAACAGTCCCGTGCCATCGCCCCGTCCGAGCGCCCCCAGATAGCGGGTGCCGTCATAGATCGCCAGTTGCGCGAACGCATTGCCACCGCCGGGCGCGCTCGACTGGCGCAACGCCAGCACCTGCCCCGGCTCAAGCGTGACCACATCGAACATGTCGGACGCGATCTGCGCCACGGCCTCGGCCTCGCTGCTGGACAGCCCTTCGCTTTGCAGCATCTCCGCAAGGCTGGTCGATCGGCTGAGCTTCAGGAAGCTGTCGACAAACGGACGCTGGCGGGCATGGGTCGGCACCAGCGCCCGCGCATCGGCGCCCAGCCGCCCCCCGGCATCTGCCCCGTTGCCGACCAGCGCGCGCGCCTCGGCGACCGTGCGCGGGCGGGGCAGCGGGCCGGTTTCGGGGATCACCGGGGGCTCCACCGGTGCGCGGGCAGCCTGCATCAGGCGCTGCCTTTGCGCCTGAAAAATGGCGAAATCTTCCGGGCTGGTCGGCAGGCTGAGGCTGAGCCGCTCGCCCGCCTCGAGAAGTGCTGACTGGATCTTCACCACCGCGCCCTGCCCGCGCGCGGCGGGCAGCGCATCGGGACGCGGCAGGCGTGTAGCGGCAGCGCCGCTGCCGGTCGCGCCGACGTTCAGAAGCAGCGGGTCACCCGGCAGGTCGATGCTGCCGCGAATGGCGCTGCTGTCATCCTCGACGGGGTCCGAGTGCGGCGCCGGAGATGCGGCGACCGCGACCGGCTCAAGTTCCAGCGGCAGGCTGTCGGTGGCGATGTCGGCTTCGGGGGCGGGGGTGTCTATCGCGGGGGCGCCGTCGCGCGCGGTCAGGCGCTCGAGCATCCCGGCCTGCCAGACGAACCATCCCCCACCCCCGAGTGCGCCCAGCACGAGAACGACCAGCACCGCCCAGAGGACCGCGGACGCGCCCCGGCCGCCACCCCCGGCCTTGCGCTTGTGCCGCAGGCTGGCCTGCTTGCGCGCCTGAAGGAAACGGGGGTCAACCTGGCTCACATGCGCGCCTCAGCGAAAGTTGCGGATGGCGCTTTGCAGCCGCCCGCCACCGCCCCCGCCCGAGGGCGGCGCGGCCTGCTGCGGCTGCGGTGCCGCCTGTGTTTGCGGTGCAGGCGCCGGCTGCTGACGGGGTGCCGCCTGTTGCTGCGGCTGGCGCTGCTGGCGTGGGGCGGCGACAGGGGCAGGGCAAATTTCGCCCTCGCTCGCCATCGCCAGCACCAGGATTTCGCGCGTCGGCTCGGTGTCCAGCGGCCTCTGGTCGGTGCGTTCGAAGTAATCCGCCAGCGCCCGACGCGACCCCGGCCCCCATGCCCCGTCGATCGTCATGCGGTAGCAGCCCAGCCGCTGCAATTCGGTCTGAAGCGCGACAGCGAGTTCGCGCGCGTCCATCTCGGGCAGGTTCATCCCCGGCGGGGTCACATCCTCACCGATCAGCCGGTCGCGCCCGGTCAGATTGTCCGCCCCGCGCAGTGCCGGACCGAGCGAGGCCAGCCATTCGATCGGCGCGTCGGGCACAAGCGGCGAGCGCTCGGTGGCGCGGATCTGGGAGGTGGAGAGCTGCTGAAGCGCGCGCGTCACCCCGACGTCAGCGGGCGCGAGATCAGGCTCGGGCAGCGCCGCGAGGGTGAGTGCGCCATCCAGCTCTGTCTCGGGTTCGGGCAGATCCTCGTCGAGGATGATGAGGTCGAAGCTGAGTTCCTCGGGCTCGGGCGCGGCGGCAAGGGTCAGTTCGGGCAGGGGCTCAACCTCATCCACCCGCGCGCCCTGCGCGCGCCACATGCGCAGCGTGCGCGCGCGCCGCTCTTCGGTCATGGCGGCCAGATCGGCCATGTCGTCATCCGTGGGCGTGAAAGGATTGAAAAAGAAAGGCGCGGTCAGCGAGGATTGGTCCCACGGGATCTGCTGGCCCGAGGTCGCGGCCTCGACCTCGTTGCGCACGGCGATCATCAATTCCGAGATGGGCTGCCCCTCGGTCCCCAGATGCCGCAACAGGGCGCGGGTGAAGGGGCTGTTCTGCCCCTTGCGGCCGTCGAAACTCAGATTGCCGGGCTGGGTGGCGAAGGCGACAAACGTATCGCGCCCGGTCTCTGGCACCGCCAGCCCGTCGGCAATGATCGCGTCAATCTCTGGCGAGAGCGGGTTGTTGCGGCAGGCGTCCAGCAGCACGATGCTGTGCAACGCTGGCGCGCTGATCTGGTCGGTCACATCATCAAGCCGCACGGTCTGGCTGGCAATCGCGGCGGCCGTGTCGAGCCGTGCATCCACCGGGGCGAGGTAGTTCACACCGCTTTTCTGGAATCCGTGCCCCGAGAAGTAGAACAACGCCGCCTCGGCCCCGTCGACCGTCGCGGCGAACTGGGTGATCGTCTCGGTGAATTCGGCATGTGTGCCATCCAGAAGCAGTGTCACCTCAAACCCGTATGCGCGCAGCGCCGCGGCGATATCGCGGGCATCGCGGGTGCCGTTCGGCAAAGGGTCGAGATGCGCGTAATCACTGTTTCCGACAACAAGCGCCAGACGGCGATCCTCGGGCGCGGCCTGTGCCGCCAGCGGGGCAAATGCAAACATCAGCCCCAATGCGAGCATCGTCAGCGCATGGGCGACCGGCGCGGCTAGCGCGCGGCAGTCGGTCGAGTGTCCAACGAAAATCATACGCCACATGGTTGCAAACACCCTTGCATACCCAGTGTAGCCCGAAACGCCGATTCAGGCGAGTCCCGCAAGGACGATGCACACAGATTTCCCACGCGCTGCTGACTTGCGCAGCGTCTGAGGGCACAAGCCGCGATCAGCGGAAGCCGCCGACACCCCCGCTCAGCCCACGGCCGCTACTGCTGGGTGCTGACGGCGCCGGGGCCGGGGCTGTCTGCTGTGGCTGTGGGGCAGGCTGTTGCGGCTGCCGCGCCGGGGCGGCAGAGCGCGCAGGCTGCTGGGGCGCGGATTGCGCGACCGGGGCGGGGCAGACCTCTCCGTCAGAGGTGCGCACAAGACGGATCAGCTCGGGCGAGGGGTCCTGCCCCTCGACGCTTTCACTGGTGCGGGTCAGGTAGTTTGACAGCGCGCGCCGCGAGCCCGGCCCCCACTGGCCATCGACCCGCATCCGGTAGCACCCGACACGGGCGAGTTCGGTCTGCAATTCGCGTGCCAGCTCCTCTGGCGACAGCGCCGCGAGTCCGTCATCCTCCTCGTCCTCGGGCGGGGTGATGTCAGTGCCGATCAGCCGCGAACGCGCATCGAGATCGGGCCCTTCCGCTGTTGCGGGTGGCGTAAGCGATGCCAGCCGCGCCACCGGGTCGTCATGCGGCATTTCGCGTTGCACAGGTGCAGCAAGCTCGCGCGCGAAGGCGCTGCCGCTTTGCGGCGCGACCGACGCGGGGTCGCTTTGTGGCCGCAAGGTCAGCGCGACGATTTCGGGGCGCTGCGGCTCGGGCTCGGGTGCCAGCGTCAGCGATGCGGGCGTTGCCTCCGGTGGGTCGTCGACAATGATGAGATCAAAGACCGGCATGTCGGCGCGCGCCTGCTGCAGGGTGCCTGCGCCGAGGAAGAGCCCGCCCATAACGATAGCGCCAGCGAAATTGGCACGCGAAAGCCAAGCGCGGCGCGCAGGCCGGGAGCGGCGTGTCCGCTGGTGGTAGCAGTGGCGAAACCGCGTAGGCATAACATCACCATAGCGCGAAATCCCGTTCCACACGAGACCCTGATCGCTGCGCTTTGGCGGTTTTGTCGGACTTGCAGACCTGCTAGGATCACGATCTGGCGATCACTGCGCGGGCGCGCGGCGATTTCCGTCATCGGAGAGGTCGGCGCCGCTCATGCGCCCCAGGCGGGAGAACAGTTGGATGCCCCTTGCGCCGCAGTGTGAACAGACGCCGGTCGGCGGTGCCCCGATCTGCCTGCCGCGACCTGCCAGTGCCAAGGTGCCCCACCCATGAGCCTGCAGCGTTTCCTCGAGCCGATCAGCCCTGACGACCCCTGCGGCCCTGACCTGTTCGAGGCCATGGACGACCCGTTCGAGTCCTACATGCTCGAGGCCGAAGACCGGTTGCCGCAACAGTTCTTCACCGCCGAGGGGCGGTTCCGGGTCGACCCCGTTTCGATCAAGGTCAAGGCCGAGATTGCCAGTGCCAGCGCCCTGCTGGAGCGGTCGCGCGATCTGCGGGTTCTGGCTTGGCTGGCGCAATTCTGTGCCGCCGCCCGCGATCTGGGGACGCTCGTCGAGTGCGTCGAGGTGATGGCGGGGCTGCTCGAGACCTATAATGCAGAGGTTCATCCGCGCCTGACCGAAGACGAGATCGACCGCTGCAACGCGCTCGAGATGCTCGATGGCGGCACTGCGATGCGGCTGCCGCTGGAATTCATGCCGCTGGCCAAAGACCGCCGACAAGGGGTTCTGACATGGCGGCGCGTGGCGATCGCGGACGGCCGGCGCAATCCGGTCGCCGAAGATGGTGATCCGACCGACCGCGACACGCTGCTTGCGGCGCTGCGCTCTGCCGAGAACACTGACCAGGTAACGGAGAGTCATGGCCTGATCACCCGCCTGCAGGAAGGGCTGTCGCGGATCGAGATGGCGTGTCTGGCCAGCGATACCCGTCCGTTCCGCCCCAATCTGGAAAAAGTACAGCTGCACATAGAGCAGATGCTCGAATTGCTGCACGAGGCGCGCCCCGATCTCGGCGGTGAGGACGCGCCAGAGGGCACTACCGACAGCGGTGATGCTGCCCCGGGCGATGCCGATGCGCCTGCCTCGGCGGGCAGCGCGCCTGCTGCGGCCCCCACAGGCAGCATCACTGACGCGCAGCATGCCCGGCGCGCGCTGGCCGCGCTCGACGCGTATTTCACGCGGTTCGAGCCATCGTCACCGAGTTTCATTCTGGTCCGACAGGCGCGCCAGTTGCAGGGCCGTCCGCTGGTCGAGGCGCTGGAGCTGCTGATCCCGTCAAATCACGACGATGCGCGGATCGATTTCAGCCGCGATACGGGTTTCGTGCTGACGATGGAGCGGATGCGCGCGCTGTCGGAGTTGGAGGACACCGGGGACGACATGTCGGAGGAGGGCGAAACCGCATCCGATGCGGGAAGCGAGCTGCCGCCCGTGGTCGTCGAGAGCCGTTCTGCAGCCTCAAGCATGATGAGCGCGCTGGAGCGGTATTTCAGCGCCACCGAGCCCTCGAGCCCGATTCCGCTGCTGCTGTCGCGTGCGCGTGGCTATCTGAACCAGAGCTTCGCCGCAATCATCGCCGAGATGTTCCCGCCCGAAGACTGACACAGGCTCTGTTCGGCCCGTGCGATGCCTCGTCTCCCGAACGGGGCGTTCGAAAACGCCCTTGGGCCGTGCCCACCCACCCGCCCTTGCACGCCCCGAGGGCGGTTTCGGAATGGTCGCGTGTGTCGGGTAACCGGTCCCGATGAGAGGGGACCAGCCGGACGCGATGTGAGGGATCGCACTGCGCAACTTGGAAACGACAAGGCCTCCCATCTGGGCGGCCCGGGTCGTTTGCTAAAACCGCCTCAGCGGAATGCGCCCGAGGACCAGGGGTTCTTCAGGCGCCCGCGTGTCTGGGTTGCAGGCGCACCCTGCTGCGGTCGTGTCGTCGCGGGCATGACCCGTTGTCCCGCGGGCGGTGTCGATTGCGGCACCACGGCTGCGGGCGTTGCGCTCTGGGCGCCCTCACCCGGACGGGGCGCGGGGCGCGGCGTCTGGGCCTGTGCCGTCTCGACGTCGATAGCAGGTTCAGTGGTTTCAGCGGAGGAATCGAACTCGAAGACGATCTGCGGCGGCAGCGTCATCTCCTCGACCTGTGGGGCAGGGCGCGGCTGGCGAAAGGCGGCTGAGTCCACAGTCAGGCTGGGAACGCGCGTCTGTGTCACCTCGGGCATCTCGGCCGCGAGCGCCACGGTGGGGGTCATCTGCTGGCGCGTCGTCTCCACAAAACCGCTGATCGCGGCGGGGTCGTCCGGTGCGGTTGATGCCATCTCTGTCGGCACCAGCACGGTTTTCAGAACCGGCCAGGCCATGGCGGCCGAGCCGGTGACCATCAGACCCGCCACGCCCAAGGCTAGGGGCAATCGCAGGCTGGCTGACGCGGATTTCCGTGAGACATGTGTCATGTTTTGATCCTGTCTGTTCATCCCGCACAGCGGGACTGTGAAACCTGTCTCGCCCCACAACACTGTGTTCGGCAAATGCTGCGGACAAGTCCTCCTCCAAAGGGCTGCCACAGCATTATGATCGGCAATTGCGGCGAGATTATAGCACAATCTGAAGTCGCAAGATAGCTGCTGTCTTGCTGGTCGGTGCCGTGTGGCGAAAAGCTGCGCCGCCGCGTTTGGCGCGCCACTCAGCGCCGGTGGATGCGATACTGACCAGTATCGTCGCGCTCGGCGCCAAGCCCTTCAAGTTCGGTGCCGCCATAGGCAGAAGGAAAGGCAGTCGGCGACATCTCGTAGATCAGGCGCGGGTCATCTGTCGGGATTTCGACGGCGCGGCCCCCTTCGACCGGGATAATGCGGTTAAATCGCCCAGATTCGTGCAGCACCTCTCGCGGATGGTCACGACCCGCCATCCGCACCAGCCGGAAAATGCTGCCCGGGGCCACGCCCGCCCAGTCAGTGCCGCCGATCAGTGTTACCCAGTATTCCACAACATACCCTGCACGCGGGAAGTTCAGCAGATGCTTGACATCAAAATAGATGCCACGCGCCTTGAGATGGTAGACGATCGGCAATCCGCCGTCGCCGACATACGGTTCCGTCCAAAGCTGTACGCCGTAGTCATCGATCATCCGACTGTTCATCTGCCGTTGCAGAGACGGGTCGGGCGGATCGTACTGACCCAGGATAATCGCCTCACTGGCCGTTCGAAGACGCTGCAGGGCGCGGGCGGCAAGCTCTTCTTCGGATACGCTCACGTCTTTGCCTCTTGATCGGCGCGACCGGTTCGCAACGCGCGCAGCGAAACATCGTCATTCCCGCGGAGTGTTCCGACACGCACGCCATCGTCGGTTCGCGCGCATGATGATGGCCTTCCGGGACACCTGCCTGCGCGTTTCACCAGCCCGGACGCAGCGAGTTCACCGCGATGTCGAAGGCGCGGCGATGGATCGCGAAAAGCTCCATCTGGTCTTCGGCGGTCGGGCTCAGCAGGGTCAGGGCAACCGGAACCTCGTGCAGCGTGACCTGTGCCGACAGGATCGAGAGTGCCTGCCCCGCGCGTTCGGCGCGCCATGACTGCGCCAGCAATTGTGCCGTGCCGTCCTCGCGGCTGAAGCGGCTCAGCACATCGGGGCCGGCGGTTCGGGTGATGCCATTGGCCTCGAACTTGCCGAGCGTGACGTCCTCGATTTCGGCGGCGGTGATCCGTCCCGCCACCCCGGCCACGCCGATCAGGCTGCCCAGAAGCGTTTCCTCTTCGCGATGCTCGAAGCGCCGGATCGCGCCACCTTCGGGCGGCGCGGTGCCAGCCGGGGGTTCGTGCCAGAGCGCCGAGACGAGGAAACGTACGGGCCGTTCGGCGGCCAGGTCAGTCTCCCGAAAGGGTTCGGCATAGGGTTTCGAGGTTGGCGCGGTCAGGCGGAAATGCGCCACCGCCATGTAGGCGGGCTCTTGCGAGGGGGCGTCGGGTGTGGCCATCCGGCTGTCGATCAGGAAGATCCTGCTGCCATCCTTGATCGGCGTCAGACGATGCCCCATGCCTTGCGTCTCGCCCGTGCCCGCGACGAGAGCATCGGCGACGCGCCCGAATTTCGAGGGTCGCTCGCGCCAGTCGAGGACCTGATAGCCTGCATTGGCGATATGGATGCGCAGCCAGTCCGCTGGATGCACCTCGCGCGGCAGATGTGCCCCGGTGATGATCGTCTCTCCAGGCCCGTCCGGATCGAAAAAGCGGGCCATGGGGACCATCGGATTGGCATCTGTCGGCCCGACCCGGTCCAGTAGCTCGACCTCCCAGCCCTCTGGCAGCGCCAACTGAAAGCCCAGGGGGCCTGGAAAGACCTCGCCCATCGGCATGATGCGGTAGGACTGCTCCAGCGTCGCCGGGTCCGAGACGGGCTGAACCAGCAATTCGGGCGAATCAGTCACGACGGGCCTGCGCTGTAAGTGTGAAAGAGGACATGTCAGTGCCTTCGGTCGCGGGTTTCGTAGGCCGGGCCGACGCTGATATCAAGATCCCCGCCCAGCCCGAGGCCCAGCGCCGCCCGGCCGAACACCCCCACATGAACGCGCCCGGTCTCGATATCCTGATAGCCGTATCCGCCCGCCGAGCCGCCTGCCGACCCGGCGGAACCGGACCCCTTGAAGCGTACGGAGATCGTGTGGTCGGTAAGCGGAATACGGATGTTGCGTTCCGCCCGGACATGGCCGGTTGCGGCCTTGGCCTCGGCCCCGGCGCCAAGTGAAACGCCACGCCGCCGCCCGTCACTGCCCAAGAGGTAGTCGAACTTCGCCTCGGCTGTCATCAGCTTGTAGCCTGCATCAGCCTCGATAAACGGGTTGTTCTCGTCCTCTCCCAGAAACAACGAACCCTGCTGCTCAACCATCGAGGCGCTGGCCTTGGCCTCCATGCCGCCACCATACCGGGTGTCACCCGCATAGAAGCTGGCCTCGCCGGTCAGGACATTCAGATTGTGCGACCCGCCAAGCGGTCCGGCCAGATGGCCCGAATGGTCCATCCGGACCCCGCCAAGCCCGAACTCGCCCTCCAGCGTTGCCGTCTCGCCATCGTCCGTGAACGAGCCCGAGCCCTCGATATACATCACATCAACGTTGTCGTCCCCGCCAAGGCGGTGCTTGAAGCCCTCGGGCGGTGGCGCGACGGGGGGTGGCTCTCCGCCCGGGGCGGGATCGCCAACCTGTGCCGGGCTGACCGTTGCGGGGCTAGCGCCGGACGCACCACCGGCGCCGCTTTGTCCGATCAAGACGTTCGCCGCCCCCGAGGCGATTGAGCCGCCATGGACCGTCGCATCCCCCAGGCGCGCCGCCGGCATGCCGCAGACGATCACAGTCGGCGAACCCATCGCGATCGCGTCGGGCGGGCCGACGCAGGTGCAGGCATCCGCGACCCGCGCCTGTGGCAGGCCCGCCACGATCACGGTTGGCGCACCTGCGACAATGGGGCCGCCGACATGCGGCACCGGCGGCAGGCCCGGTGTCACCAGGGGACAGACATGCATGTCGGTAATACGTGCGGCAGGGGGCATGAGATGGACTGGACCAAAGCACGGGGCACCATAGTGTTATCAGGACCGAAGCGCGATGTCATCAAGCGCTTGTCCTTGGGTGCAAGAGTTGCGACCCTGACCGCCAAATCTCTCCGAGGAGGATCGCCATGCCGCTCATCTGGTTGTCTGTCGTATGCGCCGCCATAATGGTGATCCTGTTGATGCTGGGCGAGCGAACGCTGCCGCTTTTCGGAAATGATCGCGCGCTGGCAGAGCGCAGCTACAAGACCATTTTCCTGCTGTTGACGACCGGGGTCGTGGCCGGTCTGGTGCCCGCCTTCTTTCGCTACATGGCCGCGTTCGGACATGCCCGCGCCGAGGCCGAGGGCCGGTTCCCACCCTTCCTTCGTGTACTGGTCGCCGTGTTCGAGAATGCCGGTCCATGGCTGTCGGCGCTGATCGGTATCGCGGGCGTGGCCTTGGCGGTGGAAACCTGGAGAGCCGGGTAGGTCTACGGCATGGCAGCCCGAGCGGCGGGTGCCGACGGCATCACGGGCGACCCCTCGGGGCGGCCTGCGCCAGCCAGCCCATCGGCAACTCTCTGCCTTGTGTCGCATGCGTGAGCGTTTCTGCCCTTCCGCGGGCAGGTAAATGCGATATCTAGACGGCATGACACTGACCCGACGTTCCCTCATCTTGTCCGCGTCCGCCATGCTGCTGGTGGCGCCTGCCCATGCGCAGGCGATCCCGCTGTCCGAGATTTCGCGCTACTTCAACAGCTTCAGCACGGCGAAGGGCGATTTCACCCAGATCAACCCGGATGAATCGATCAGCACCGGGCGCGTCTTCATCCGCCGCCCCGGTCGCGTGCGGTTCGAATACGACCCGCCCGAGCGGTCGCTGGTGATGGCCGGGGGCGGGCAGGTCGCGATCTTCGACGGGCGCTCGAACCAGGGTCCGAACCAGTATCCGCTGCGGCAGACACCGCTGAACCTGATCCTCGAGCGGAATGTCGATTTCTCGAACCGCGACATGGTTGTCGGCCATACCCATGATGACGACACCACCACGGTCGTCGCGCAAGACCCGGAGAATCCGCAATACGGCTCGATCCGGCTGGTGTTCTCGGCAAACCCGACCGAGTTGCGCCAATGGGTGGTGCGCGATGACACCGGGGCCGAGACGACAGTGATTCTGGGCGATTTGCAATTTGGCGAGACACTTTCGGCGCGGCTTTTCGACATCACCGCAGAGACCAACTCTCGTCGCCGCTGATCGGGCCCGGGCTTGATGCGCGCGGAGAGCACGCCATCTCTTGCCCATGTTCATTCTCAGCCCCGATACGGTGCTTAACGCCAGCGCGCTCGATATCCGCTGGCTGCCGCGCCGATTTCTGGGCCTCACCGCCGTGTGGCCGCGCGGGGGCGGTGTGCGGCTCTGGGCGCGTCTGATCTTCGAGAAGGAAGTCCTGCGCTACGGGCTGACACTGTTGCCCTTCGTCGCGGCAGCGCTGATCTGGCGGGACTATGCCGTGGTTATCGCGCAGGCGCCGATCCCCATGCTGATCTGTATCTATCTGGTCGAGTCGAAACTGCTGCGTGCGTCCGAAGCGCGGCGCAAGACCCTGGTCTCGGATGTCGAGGCCGAGGCCGGGCTCGACACGCTGCGCGCCCGCGCCAAGCGCCTGCTGAGCCGGATCGCCGCCCGGCGGGGGCTGACAGACGGGCGGCTGCATCTGGTCATCGAGCAGTCCGACCTGCTGTTGCTACCACCGCTGACCCTTGTTTCCGTACAGGCCGAGGAGGGGCCGGACCTGCTCGCGCTTGATGCGGAAGAGCGCGCGATGATCGCGGATGAGTTGTTCGCACCGCCCCTGACCGAGCGGGCGCTGCAACATATCGGACTCGCGCGGCGGACCGGGACCCATGACCTGACCTTCGATCCGGCGACTGTCTCGGCCCATGCGCGCATGGCGGCTCTGATGGCGGCGCAGCAGAGCGAGAAGGGCGCAGCCTCGGCAGGCTGAGGGGATCAGCGTGCCAGTGAGAGCACCTGGCCAAAGGGCGCGCGCGGCGGCTCGGCCGCCGGACAGGCCCAGATGACGCGCAGCCGCGGGAGCGCTGTGCCCATCGGCCCCTGCATGTCCGACAGGCAGACGAAGGCGGCGGGGCGCAGCGCGGCGGCCCGCGCCAGCACCGGGCGGAAATCCGTCCCGCCGCCTTGCGGCAGCGACAACTCGCCCAGCACCTGACGGATGCGCCACGCCTCGAGCACCATCTCGTTGCGGATCGCCTCGTCAAACACGATCAGCCGCAACTCCGTCTGCATCCGCCGCACGATCCCGGTGATCTCTGCCAGAAACATCCGCAGCATCGGTTCGGGTATCGAGCCCGAGCAGTCGAGACCCAGGACAAGGCGCGGCTGATGTGCGGGCGCGAATTGCCGCGCGTCCCAGGCGGGCAGTGGCGCACCCTCTTGCAGCGCGTGGCCCGCCTGCGCCACCCAGCGCCGCGACGGGCGTGCGGGGTTGGGGGCGTGGCGTGGCAGCGTCGCGTTCAGCAGAAGGCGCCGCAGGACCATTTCCCACGGCACGGTCGGCCGGGGCAGATCGCCCAGCGGCGCGCCCAGCGCGCCCAGCCCCACCCCGGCAGCACGCCCCGCCGCCATGGCGCGCGACACGTGGCCGCGCCAGTCAGCGGCCTCTAGCTCGGCGTCCTCTGCGCCGCTGTCCTGCCCCGGCGACAGGTCGGGGCGGAAGCTCTGTGCCTGTGCATAATCGCGCGCCGCGCGGCCTGCCCGGTCGGTGCCGCCGCTGCCGCCGCGCTGCACCTGATGGTAGAGTCGTTCGGCATCCCAGTCCGACAACAGACCCGCACCTTCGCCGGTTCCGCCGGTCGCCGCCACGAGGCCCGACAGGCGCAGCGCCGGCGGCGGCAGCGCATGGCCCGCTTGCAGGATCGTCTCGTTGACGATGGCATCGCAGGCGATCTGCCACAGTTCGCTATTGAAGTCGGGGCCCATCCGCTCGGCCATCGCGCGCATCCGCGCCGAGTGCTGCAGCGCGACATGCAGGATGTGATGCCCGGCAAGCCCGATCTGGTGGTGTAGCGGCAGGGCAACAAAGTCTGGCCCGTAGCGGATCTCGCTGCCTTGCGTTGTGACCAGCGCCACCGCGTCACTGTCACGGTGGCGGCACCACAGCGACAGGGCGGCCAGCGCCGGATCGCATTCGGTCAGCGCCTGCAATGCGGGGCTGGCACGGGCCGAATGGCGCGGCTCAGCCAAGCCCCGCGGCCTCGCGCTCGGCGGCATAGGCGGCATAGGCGGGCGAGTCGAGAAACGCCTGCTGCCAGCCTTCGTCGAGCGCACGGGCCAGCAGCAGCTCGAAGCCATGCGTGCCTAGCTCGGCCAGTGGCATCGCGTCGAAAGGGGCGCCGCGCGCCGCGCCGAGCGCGCGCAGCTCGGCCATGATCTCGATGATTGCGGGCAGGCGCGCTGCATCCGCCCGCGTCACCAGCGCATAGACCAGCGCGGTCAGCCCGTGCAGCGAAGACGGATAGAGCGCCAGTCGATTGCCCGCCTGCGCCTCGAGCAGGGCTTCAAGCTGCACCGTCGCGGCGATGTCCTCGGCGATCAGGCGGAATTCGGCGGCCACGGCCTCGCCCAGCACCCCGGCGATGGCGGTGTTGCGCAGACTGCGGTCGGGCACTGCCCCCATCAACGCCGAGACCCGCGCCCAGGAGCGTGGCGTGCAGGCGATCATCTCGCCCCGGCGCAGCGCCTCTTCCGTGGTGTCGAGGCATTCGGGCCGCGTGCGGATGAAAGCGATCACCGTCGGGTCCAGCCGCTGCGGCAGGGCGTAATTCGCCAGCCAGTCCTCTGCCGTGGCGGTCAGGCGCAGATGGATCAGACGGTCCGACAGCGCCGTGCCCATCTCATAGGCGATGGCGCCATCCTCGACCATGTTGCCCGCGGCCACGACGAAGCAGCTTTCGGGCAGCACATGCCTTCCCACCCGGCGTTCCTGCAACAGGCCATAGACCGTGGGCTGCAATTGCGGCGGCGCGGCGGTCAATTCGTCGAGAAACAGGACCGACGGGGCTTCCGGGTCGTCGGGCAGGTCCTCGGGGCGGAACCAGACTGTCCGTTGCGCCTCGAGGTCGAAGAAGGGCAGCCCGCGCAGATCCTGCGGCTCGATGGTGGTCAGCCGCAGATCGTAGAGCCGCGCATCGATCCGGCGCGCAAGGTCCTGCACGATCTCGGTCTTGCCGATGCCGGGGCGGCCATGCAGCATCCAGCTTGCCCGCAGACCGCCCTGCGCCTGCGCCTGCCAGCCCGCGAGCAGCAGATCGCGGGCCTTGCCTGTGGGTATTGCCGGGGCATTCACCATGCGTCGCAACCTCCTCTCGGGCCAGAGATGGCGCGCAAGGCCCGCGCGGCAAGCGCGCCCTATCGCGCCAGTGCGAGCAGGCCCTCCACGTCGAGATGCGCCTCGACATGATCAGCCAGCGCGTCGAGCGTGGCCTCGACCCCGGCAGTGTAATCCACCCCGCCGCCAGGCGCACCGAGTCCGGCCAGCACATGCGCCCGAAACGCGTCGCAGGCGAACATGCCATGCAGGTAAGAGCCCGTCACCCGGCCACAGGCCGAGACCGCCCCCTCGGGCGCACCCGCCACATGGGCGAAGGGCCGCACGCGGTCGGGGCCGTCGGTGACACCCATATGGATCTCGTAGCCCGTGATCGGCAGGCCAGAGGCCGCGTGCACCGCCGCGACCCGGCTGAGCTGCTTGTCGGCGCGCATCTCGGTCGCCACGTCCAGAAGGCCGAGCCCCGCCTCCTCTCCGGCGGGCCCCTCGATGCCTTCGGGGTCGCAGACCGTCCGGCCCAGCATCTGATACCCGCCGCAGATGCCCAGCACATGCCCGCCGCGCCGCCAATGCGCGCGCAGGTCGATATCCCAGCCCTGCGCGCGCAAAAAGGCCAGATCGGCGCGCGTCGACTTGCTACCGGGCAGGATCACCAGTCGCGCCTCGGCCGGGATCGGGGCGCCTGGGCGGACCATCACCAACTCCACCCCCGGCTCCGCCGCCAGCGGGTCGAGGTCGTCGAAATTCGCAATCCGCGAGAGCGCCAGGCAGGCGATGACCACACCCCCGCCCGCAGGCCCGCTGCGCAGGTCGAGCGCGTCCTCGGCGGGCAGACGATGCGCCTCGGAAAACCAGGGCAGCACGCCGAAGCCCGGCCAATCCGTGCGCGCGGCGATTATCGCGTAGCCATCATCGAAAAGACGCGGGTCGCCGCGGAACTTGTTGATCACGAAACCCCTGATGCAGGCGGCGTCCTCGGGGTCAATGACCGCCTGCGTGCCCACGATCTGCGCGATCACCCCGCCGCGGTCGATATCGCCGATCAGCACCACCGGCACGCGCGCGGCGCGTGCGAACCCCATATTGGCGATGTCGCCCTTGCGCAGGTTCACCTCGGCCGGGCTGCCTGCCCCCTCCACGATGACCAGATCATGCGCCGCCGCCAGCCGCTCGAAACTCTCGAGCACCGAGGCCATGAGTTGCGGCTTGAGCGCCGCATAGTCGCGCGCCCTTGCCGTGGTCAGACGCCGCCCCTGCACAATCACCTGCGCCCCGGTCTCGCTTTCGGGTTTGAGCAGCACAGGGTTCATGTCGGTCATGGGCTCCAGCCCGCAGGCCAGAGCCTGCAGCGCCTGCGCGCGCCCGATCTCGCCACCATCGACCGTGACGGCTGCGTTGTTCGACATGTTCTGCGGCTTGAACGGGGCCACGCGCATGCCCCGCCTGCGCGCTGCGCGGCAAAGCCCTGCGACCAGCATCGACTTGCCGACATTCGACCCGGCCCCCTGCAGCATCAAGGCAGTCATGCGAGCCCCGCCTGCGGTATGCCTTTGCGCTCTTGTGCGCCTCCGGCGGGGATATTCGGGCAAAGATGAAAGGACAGGTTGGGCAGCAGGCGGCATCGCGCTTCCGACCGGCGGGCCGGGGGAGGCGCGGCGCTTTCACCTGGGGCCGTCATCGGGGTCCCTCCCTGTACCGCCGCCCCACCTCGCCACCGAAAGGCAAACAAACCGTTCCTTCATCTTTGTCCAAATTTCCTGCGGGCTTTCGCGGGCCAGCCCCCCAATCGGGCGGTCAGAACTCGACCCCTGGCTGCGCCTTGATGCCGTCGCGGAACGGATGCTTCACCTGTGCCATCTCGGTCACCAGATCGGCCATCTCGATCAGCTCGGGTTTGGCGTTGCGCCCGGTCAGCACGACATGGGTCATCGGCGGCTTCTCGTCGCGCAGGAAGGCCAGCACCTCGTCGAGGGGCAGATAGTCGTAGCGCAGCGCGATGTTGATCTCGTCAAGCAGAACCATGCGGATCTCGGGGTCGCGGATCAACGCCTTGGCCTGCTCCCACCCGCTGCGCGCTGCGGCGATGTCGCGGTCGCGGTCCTGCGTCTCCCAGGTGAAGCCCTCGCCCGAGACGACGAAGCGGCATTCCCCGGCGAAGCGTGTCCGCAGGAACTCGCGCTCGCCGGTGGTCCAGTTGCCCTTGATGAACTGCACCACGGCGCAGGGCATCCCATGAGCGATGCAACGCATGATCATGCCGAAGCCGCTGGAGGATTTGCCCTTGCCCGGCCCGGTATGGACGATGATCAGCCCCTTCTCGCCGGTTTTCCCTTCCATCATCCGGTCGCGCGCGGCCTTGATCTTCTGCATCTTGTCGCGATGGCGCGCGGCGTCGGTGATCTCGCTCATAGGATCGAATCCTTGCTTGACACATGCGCGTCATGCCCGCATGACGCTATTGCTGGTGCCTGTTCCTGACAGGTGAAAAGGGAATGTGACAAGGCCGGATCGCAAGATCAAGCCCCAAGCACAGCCGCCCCCGCGACCGTGACCGGACAGGTCGCCCGATGCCACTGGCCTTCGTGCCGGGAAGGCGGGCAGACCGCCCGAGGCCCGCCTCGGAGATCCGCAAGCCGGGAGACCTGCCAGCACTTAAAGCCGCCCCCTCTCTCGGGGGCATGTCAACCAGCGGGGTGTTCTGGTTGGGCCCAAGCGGATCGCGCCCTGCGCCTGCCGGCCCTGCCAGACCCGCCCGCGCGAGAAACGCGTGACGGGTGGTCGCGCGGGAAAGCGATGCCAATGGCCCGAGACCTGGGCGCCGAGACGCCAGCCCCTGTCGATCTGCTGGTCTGCACGACCTGCCGGCTGCCTGACGCCGCGCCGGAGGCCGCGACCGCGCCGCGCGCCGGGGCCGAGCTTGCGATGGCGCTCGCCGCCAGCGCGCAAGACGGGCTGCGCATCATCCCGGTCGAATGCCTCTCCAATTGCAAGCGCGGCTGCACCATCGCGCTGCGCAAGCCCGGGGCCTGGACCTATGTCTATGGCAACCTGACCCCCGAGGCGCATCTCTCCGCCATCATCGAGGGGGCGCAGAAATACCGCGACGCCGAGGGCGGGCTTGTGCCCTGGCGCGAACGCCCCGAACACTTCCGCAAGAACTGCATCGCCCGTATCCCGCCGCTGGAGGCCCCCAATGTCTGATCTGTCGAAAACCCCCGTCACCATCGTCACCGGCTTTCTGGGAGCGGGCAAGACCACGCTCATCAGCCATCTGATCCGCAATGCGGGCGGGCGGCGGCTGGCGGTGGTCGTCAATGAATTCGGCACCGTGGGGGTGGATGGCGAGATCCTGAAATCCTGCGCCATCCCCGATTGCCCCGCCGAGAATATCGTCGAGCTATCGAATGGCTGCATCTGCTGCACGGTGGCCGATGATTTCATCCCCACGGTCGAGGCGCTCTTGAAGCTCGACCCGCGCCCCGACCACATTCTGATCGAGACCTCGGGTTTGGCGCTGCCAAAACCCTTGCTGATGGCCTTCGACTGGCCCGCCATCCGCTCGCGAATCACCGTGGACGGGGTGATTGCGCTTGCCGATGCCGAAGCGGTGGCGGCGGGGCGTTTTGCCCCCGATGTGGCCGCCGTGGATGCCCAGCGCGCCGCCGATGACAGCATCGACCACGAGACCCCGCTGGCCGAGGTGTTCGAGGATCAGATCGCCTGCGCCGATCTGGTGCTGTTGACCAAGCCGGACCTCGCGGGGACAGAGGGGGTGGCGCGCGCTCGCGAGATCATTGCTGCCGAGGCGCCGCGCACTCTGCCGGTGGTCGAGGTGGCCGAGGGCGTGGTCGATCCGGCGGTGCTGCTGGGTCTCGAGGCCGGCGCCGAGGATGATCTGGCCGCGCGGCCCAGCCACCATGACGGGCATCATGACCACGAGCACGAGGATTTCGACACGGTGATGATCGAGATGGGCGAGATCGACGATCCGGCCGGGTTTGCCGATCGGCTGCGGGATCTCGCGCAGGCGCAGCATATCCTGCGGATCAAGGGCTATGCGGCCGTTGCGGGCAAGCCGATGCGGCTGTTGGTGCAGGCGGTGGGGGCGCGTGTGCGGCACCAGTTCGACCGCCCCTGGCGGCCGGGCGAGGCGCGTGTGACGCGGCTGGTGGTGATCGCCGAGCATGACCATATCGACGCGGGTGCCATCCGCGCCGCGCTGGGGGCCGCGCCGGTGAGTGCCTGAACGCGTCGGGCGCGCCGGGGCAAGGCGCCCCCGGACCGTGCCCCACCCACCCACCCGCACGGCCCGGGGGC
>LFIK01000417.1_pt1 | contig 31802 bp, 27 predicted proteins | sample 643401 | NCBI WGS metagenome assembly LFIK01 (sample SAMN03777447, study PRJNA286221) | soda lake metagenome | biome: soda lake; feature: Kulunda steppe; material: water; isolation source: sample T5-Br brine of Lake Tanatar-5 | place: Russia: Kulunda steppe | collected 2010-07
CATGACGGTGACGACCACCGGGCCGGGCGCGTCGGCCTCCCCGCGCCCCTTGGCGGCCAGCGCGGCCAGCAGCCGGTCCACGCCGATGGAGACGCCGGTCGCCGGAACGGACTGGCCGGTGAAGCGCTTCACAAGGTCATCATAGCGCCCGCCGCCCGCGACGCTGCCAAACTGGCGCGGGCGGCCCTTTTCGTCGGTGATCTCGAAGGTCAGTTCCGCCTCGTAGACCGGACCGGTGTAGTAGCCGAGGCCACGCACCACCGAAGGGTCGATGATGATCCGGTCCGCCATATACCCCTGTTGATCCAACAGGAATTCGATTTCGCTGAGTTCCTCGACGCCCTCAATGCCTTGCCTCGATGATCCAACCAGCTTACGAAGCCTTTCAATCACAGCTTCATTCCAGATGTAGGTGTAATCCAGCGCTTTTTCAGCAAGCTCTCTTTCGTCGCTTTCCATCAGCGCTGCATTCTGTTGCAAGTCGATGCGAGACCCCGGCGAAACAAATCGGCGTACGTCTCCGTCTGTCTCCAATTGCCTTTCCACAAAGCTGCTGCATTCAACAAAGCCGAGTATCGTTTCGATTTGTTCGGGGGCTAGCCCCGCACCCTTCGTGAAATCCCCACTCTCGTCCTTGCGCCCCTCGCCCAGCAGGGCGCGCACGCCTTCCACCCCCAGCCGGTCCAGCTTGTCGATGGCGCGCATCACGATGCCGCGCTCGGCCTCGAACTTCGACGGGTCGGCGGGGTCCAGAATGCCCGCCACCTCCATCACCCCGTTCAACACCTTGCGGTTATTCACCCGGATCACATAATCCCCGCGCTCGATCCCCACGGCCTCCAAGGCATCGGCCAGCATGGCGCAGATCTCGGCGTCCGCAGCCACGGACGCGGCCCCCACCGTATCGGCATCGCATTGATAGAACTGCCGGAACCGCCCCGGCCCCGGCTTCTCGTTGCGCCAGACCGGCCCCATGGCGTAGCGGCGATACGGCGTCGGCAGGTCGTTTCGATACTGCGCCGCCACGCGGGCCAAGGGCGCGGTCAGGTCGTAGCGCAGCGCCAGCCAGTCGCCCTCTTCCTCCCAGGCAAACACGCCCTCGTTCGGCCGGTCGACATCGGGCAGGAACTTGCCCAGTGCCTCGACCGTCTCCACTGCCGAGGTCTCCAGCGGGTCGAAGCCGTAGCGCTGATAGACCTCGGCGATGCGCGCGAGCATGGCGTTGCGGGCCGTGACCTCGGCGCCGAAATAGTCGCGGAACCCCTTGGGCGTGGCCGCGCGGGGGCGCCGTGGTCCCTTGGATTTTGCCATGCTGCGCTCCGCCCGCTGTGCTCGCCCGTGTTGCGCGCGTGTCCTAGCCGAAGGGGCAAGGGGGGGCAAGGCTGCGCCAGAACAGAGGGCGCAATCAGGATGCGCAGCCCTCCGTGCCGGTGCCCTCCTTGCGTGCAAAACCGGGAAAACACCGCAGATCGGCGCCCGCCCTGCCACGCGGCCGCCCCGCTTTTGCCACGCCTTCGGGTCACACCCCTGTCATGTCGGGCGCTTGAAACACCCGCCACATTGGCCCACATACGGGTGAGCGAACGGCGCTGATACCGTTCGGAAACGACAGTTTGAGGCAGATGATGAGCGACGCCAGTTTCACCAGTTACCCGGTCCTTCCCCTTCGCGACATGGTGGTGTTCCCCCACATGATCGTGCCCCTGTTCGTGGGGCGCGAGAAATCGGTCCGCGCGCTGGAAGCGGTGATGGCCGACGAGAAGGAAATCCTGCTGGTCTCGCAGAAGAACCACGCCGACGAGGACCCGGGCCCCGAGGCGATCTATGAAACCGGCGTGCTGGCCAATGTGTTGCAACTGCTGAAACTCCCTGACGGCACGGTCAAGGTGTTGGTCGAAGGGCGGACTCGCGTGCAGATCACCAACTACCTGGACAACCCCGCACATTTCGAGGCGTTGGTGGAGGTGCTGGAGGAAACCCCCGGTGACACCGCGACCCTGCGCGCGCTGACCCGTTCGGTGCGGATGGAGTTCGAGCGCTACGCCAAGGTGCGCAAGAACATCCCCGAGGAAGCGCTGAGCGCCATCGCCGATTGCGACGATCCGGCCCGGCTGGCCGACCTGAGCGCCGGGCATCTGGGGGTAGAGGTGGAGGAAAAGCAGAAGCTGCTGGAACAGCTTGTCACCGCCGAGCGGCTGGAAGCGGTCTATGCGATGATGCAGTCCGAGATGTCGGTTCTGCAGGTGGAGCGCAAGATCAAGACCCGCGTGAAAAGCCAAATGGAGCGCACACAGCGCGAGTATTACCTGAATGAGCAGATGAAGGCCATTCAGAAGGAACTCGGCGAGGGCGAGGATGGCCAGAACGAGATCGGCGAGCTGGAACAACGCATCGCCGAAACCAAGCTGTCCAAGGAGGCCCGCGCCAAGGCCGAGGGCGAGTTGAAGAAGCTCAAGTCCATGTCCCCCATGTCGGCCGAGGCCACGGTGGTGCGCAACTACCTGGACTGGATGCTGTCCCTGCCCTGGGGCAAGAAGAGCCGGGTCAAGAAGGACCTGGGCCGCGCGCAGAAGATCCTGGACGACGACCACTACAGCCTGGAGAAGGTCAAGGAGCGGATCGTCGAGTATCTGGCCGTGCAGGCCCGCAGCGCCAAGCTGAAGGGACCGATCCTGTGCCTTGTCGGCCCGCCGGGGGTGGGCAAGACCTCGCTCGGCCGGTCGCTGGCCAAGGCGACGGGGCGCGAGTTCATCCGCATCTCGCTGGGCGGGGTGCGCGACGAGTCGGAAATTCGTGGCCACCGGCGGACCTATATCGGCTCGATGCCCGGCAAGATCATCCAGTCGCTGAAAAAGGCCAAGACCACGAACCCGCTGATCCTGCTCGATGAGATCGACAAGATGGGTCAGGATTTCCGGGGCGATCCGGCCAGCGCGATGCTGGAGGTGCTGGACCCGGAACAGAACTCGACCTTCGTGGACCACTATCTGGAAGTGGAATACGACCTGTCGAACGTGATGTTCGTGACCACGGCGAACAGCTACAACATGCCCTCGCCGCTGCTGGACCGGATGGAGATCATCCCGCTTTCCGGCTACACCGAGGACGAGAAGCTGGAAATCGCGCGGCGCCACCTGCTGCCCAAGGTTCTGAAAAACCACGGGCTGCGCAAGGGCGAGCTGGAGATCGGCGACGACGCGCTGACCGAGATCGTGCGGCGCTACACCCGCGAGGCCGGGGTCCGCAGCCTGGAGCGTGAACTGGCGAAGATCGCGCGCAAGGCGGTGACGAAGATCATCAAGAAGGAGAGCGAGCAGGTGGCGGTGAGCGCCGAGAACCTGTCCGATTTCCTGGGCGTGCCGCGCCACAAGTTCGGTCTGGCCGAGAAGGAGGACCAGATCGGCGTGACCACCGGGCTGGCCTGGACCAGCGTGGGCGGTGACCTGTTGCAGATCGAGGCGCTGCGCCTGCCCGGCAAGGGCCGGATGAAGACCACCGGCAAGCTGGGCGACGTGATGAAGGAATCGATCGACGCGGCCAACAGCTTCGTGCGCTCCATCGCGCCCGCCATCGGGGTCAAGCCGCCGCGCTTCGACGGGCTGGACATCCATGTCCACGTCCCCGAGGGCGCAACGCCCAAGGACGGACCGTCGGCCGGGATCGCCATGGTGACGTCCATCGTGTCGGTGCTGACCCAGATCCCGGTGCGCAAGGACGTGGCCATGACGGGCGAGGTGACGCTGCGTGGCAACGTGCTGCAAATCGGCGGGTTGAAGGAGAAACTGCTGGCCGCCCTGCGCGGCGGCATCACCACGGTGCTGATCCCCGAGGAGAACGCCAAGGACCTGCCCGAGATTCCGGACAACGTGAAGGAAGGGCTGACGATCATCCCGGTGAGCAGCGTGCGCGAGGTGATGGAGCACGCGCTGGTGCGCAAGCCCGAGCCGATCGACTGGGACGAGGAAGCCGAAGAGGCCGCGCGCCTGGCCCGGCGGGCCGAGCCCCCGGCGGACGAGATGCAGGCCCGCACGCACTGAACCAGTGCGTCACTGACATCAGCGAAGGTGCGCCGGAGCCCCCGGCGCGCCTTTTTTCATGTCCTGCATGCTGCTCATGGCCAGAAGCAGCGGCCCCCTCAGCGCCCCGCCCACCCGCCCCCAGATACGCTCCTGGGCGCTTCTGGGATGCTGCTCTTGCTGACGCAAGGGCGGGCGTGACGGCCGTGGACGCACCGTCGCTCAGAGTGGTCGGATCCGCAGCCGCGTCAGCCGGTTCTCCACCCGCTCCACAACCTCGAACCGGAAACCATGGAAGCCGAACACCTGCCCCTCCTGCGGGATCTGCTGCGATTCGTGGATCACCAGCCCGGCCACGGTGATCGCCTCGTCATCGGGCAGTTGCCACTCCATGGCGCGATTCAGGTCGCGGATGGTCATGGCGCCATCCACCAGCACCTCGCCGCCCTCGACCTTGTGCATGGGCGTTGCCTCGGCCACGTCGTATTCGTCCTCGATCTCGCCGACGATCTCTTCAAGGATATCCTCCAGCGTGATCAGCCCGTGCAGCGCGCCGTATTCGTCCACCACCAGCGCGAAATGGTTCCGCCGCTGCAGGAAATGGCGCATCTGTTCGTCCAGCGGCGTGGTTTCGGGGACGAAATACGGCGGGCGCAGGATGCTCTCCAGCCGCAGCTTCCGGATCGCCTTGAGCCGACCCTTGCCGCGCCGCACCTCGTCATGCACTTCGCGCATCAGATCGCGCACATGCAGCACGCCGACAATGTTCTCCGGGTCGCCCCGGAACACCGGCAGCCGCGAATGCGCGGAGGCAACGCATTGGGCGATCACGTCGTCGATGGGGGTGTCGGCGTCCAGCATGGTGATCTGGCTGCGGTGGAGCATGATCTCCTCGACCGTGCGCTCACCCAGATCGAGCGCGCCCAGCAACCGGTCGCGGTGATCCTTTTCCAGCATCCCTTCGGAATGGCCCAGCGCCAGGGCGCCTGCAATTTCCTCGTGGACCGATAGTACGTTGCGGTCCGGGTCGATGCGCACGCCGAAGAGCGCCAGCACCCGGCGCACGATGAAGCGCACCACATTGACCACAGGCGCGAACACCGCAACGATCGGGCGCAGCACCGGCGCCACGCGGCCCGCGGCGGTTTCGGGGTTGGTGATGGCATAGGTCTTGGGCAGCACCTCGGCAAAGACCAGCACCAGCACGGTCATCACCAGCGTGGCCAGCGCGACGCCGCTTTCGCCGAACATGCGCGTGAAGAGCGCGGTGGCCAGCGAGGCCGCCAGGATGTTGACCAGGTTGTTGCCCAGGAGGATCGCGCCGATCAGCCGCTCGCTGTCCTCGGTCAGATGCAGCGCGGTGCGCGCGCCCTTCTCGCCCTTGTCGCCCTGGGATTTCAGCTTTCCGCGGCTCGAGGCGGTCAGCGCCGTCTCGCTCCCCGAGAAGAAGCCCGAGACGGCGATCAGCGCCAGGATACACCCCACTGTCACCCAGAACACCGTGTCCAGCAAGGCGCCCGCCTGTTCCATCTGTCCCCGAAACGTTGCAACGTCCCCGAATCCTTACGGAACGCGCCCGGCCCCGTCCAGCCCTCGCAACGCTCACGCCCGCTCGCGCGTCTCCACCCGCCACCGCGCCGCGGTCACCGCCGGTTCCAGGCTCAGCCGACCCACGATCTTCTCCATCGCGGCATCGGTGGCGGCCTCGGCGCTGGCCTCGGCGGTCACTTCCACCCGGTCGCTGTCCTCGATATCCTGCGATTCCAGCCCCGTCAGATGCGGCGCGCCCTCGGGCCAAACCCGTTGAGCAGCAGCGCCCGCACATGCGCCTCCTGCGCGCCGCGGCAGACGATTTCCACCTCATAGAGCCGCATGAGTTCGGTGCTTTCGATGGGCTGGCGGTTCAGCCGCTGCACCAGTGGGCGCAGGGCAAGGTTCACAAAGACCACCAGCGCCGTCATCAGCGCCGCGAAATCCCAGGCCCCCGCGCCCGCCAGCATCCCGACCGAGGCCGAACACCACAGCGTCGCCGCGGTGTTCAGCCCGCGCACGTTGAACCCTTCGCGCAAGATGATCCCCGCGCCCAGAAAGCCGATGCCCGAGACGATCTGCGCCGGCACCCGCGTGGGGCTGATCTCGTCCGGGTAGATGGCGGAAAACACGACGAAACTCGCCGCCCCCAGCGCCACCAGCGTGTTGGTGCGCAACCCCGCCAGGCGCTGGCGCCACTGCCGCTCGGCGCCCACCAGTGCCCCCAGCACCAGCGCCACCAGCAGGTTCAGCGCCGCCTCCTCGAACACGATCGGCTCCATACCCGACCTCCGTGATTGCGGCGCCCTGCCGCCCCTTCATCTTGCCGGAAATACCCCTGGGGGTGAGGCCGCCAGGCCGAGGGGGGCAGCGCCCCCCTCCCCCGGCCAGCCAGCCTCAGCCTGCCACTGACATGTCCAGCAGCATCGTCGCCATGGCGAAATAGATGATCACGCCGATCGCATCGGCGAGCGAGGTCACCAGCGGCGCCGAAGCCGCCGCCGGGTCCAGCTTGAACTTGCTCAGGATGAACGGCAGCGACATCCCGATCAACGAGCCCACCAGAACGATGATCACCATGGTCAGCGACACCACCATGGCAATGTCCGGCCCGCCCCGGAAAACACCGATCCCCGAGACCGCCAGCGCCATGGTCAGCCCCAGCATCCCCGCCACCGCCGCCTCGCGCGTGACCATCTTGCCCCAGTCCTTCAGCCGCACATCGCCGGTGGCCAGCGCGCGGACCATCATGGTGGCCGACTGGCTGCCCGCGTTGCCGCCCGAATCGACCAGCAGCGGCAGGAAGAAGACCAGCGCGATATAGGCCGCGATCGTATCCTCGAAATACGCGATCCCGGCGCCCGAGAAGATGTTGCCGAAAACCAGGATCACCAGCCAGGGCACCCGCTTGCGATACAGCAGACCAATGCTGGCATTGAGCATCGAGGTCCCCAGCCCCCCCACGGCCGAGGTCTTGACGAAGCTGATATCCTCGGCCTCGCGCGCCACGTCCATCGCATCGTCATAGGTGACGATCCCGGCCAGCCGGTCGCCCCCATCAATCACCGGCAGCGCCAGCAGGTCATACTTGCGGATCGGCTCCACCGCCTCCTCGCGCTTGTCTTCGGCGCGGATGAAGGGGGGCTCGCGGCGCATGATGCTCTCGACGGTGGCATCGTCGCGCGCGACGATCAGGTCGCGCAGCGACACGGTGCCCAGCAGGCGGCGCTCGTCGTCCAGCACGTAGGAGTGATAGATCGTCTCGGCATCCGGGGCCACGCGGCGCAGATGCTCCACGGCCTGCACTGTGGTCAGATGCGGCGGCACCGTGGCATAGTCCGAAGTCATGACCGACCCCACCGTGCCCTCGGGATAGGCGGCAAGCTTGCGCATGTCCTCGCGCTCGGCCTGCGCGAGGCCGGGCAGCAACGCGTTCTTCTGCTCCTCGTCCAGTTCGGCGAACAGGTCGGCGCGTTCGTCATGCGCCATCTGGCCGAAGATCCTTGCCATGTCGCGCCTGTCGAGCGTCTGGGCCAGTTGCTTCTGCGTTTCGTGGTCGAAATAGCCGAACAGCGTTGCCTGCTTGTGCTCTTCGAGGCAAAGCAGCACCTTGGCGGTGTCTTCGACCGAGAATTCACCGATCATGCCGACGATATCGGCCGGATGCTCATGGCGCAGCGCCACGCGAATCGAGTTCATATCGTCAACCCGCAGGAACCGCTCCAGCGTTGCCGCGTTCATGTTTGCAGTATCCATCGGTCATCCTTCGCTTGTGGGGCCGGACAGCCCCCGCACGAAGGACTGCGGTTCAACCGCAGATCGGGCGCAGCACCGTCGGACCGGTTCGATTGTGCAGGAAGGCCACGGCCCCGTGGAACGGATCGCGCAGCGCGCAAGGCAGGCGCGCAACGCCACACAGGGCCATGCTCCTACTTCCGTCTTCCATGGTTGCCTCCAACGCGGCGCCCGGCAACTCGCGCGCCCTCAGCGCATCGCGTAACCCGCGGGACACAGGCGGTCAACCCACCGCGCATGCACATCCTCGCGCCTTGGGCGCAAAGCCCCGAAAAGCGGTTTCCCTGCGCAACACTTTCGGTCTAGCTGTGAAAACAATCCAGCGCCGGAGGGCCCATGTTCCAGAGCTTCACCGCCACCACCAGCCCCGAACAGGGTCCGCCCCGGCTTTCAGCCTTGCGCGAACACATGGCCGCGCAGGGACTTGACGGCGTGATCGTCCCCCGCGCCGACGCGTATCAGGGCGAATACGTCGCCGCCTGCGACGAGCGGCTGGCCTGGCTCACGGGCTTCACCGGCTCGGCGGGTTTCGCCATCGTGCTGGCGGAAAGCGCAGGGCTCTTCATAGACGGGCGCTACCGGGTGCAGGCGCGGCTGCAATGCGCGCCGGTGTTCACCCCGGTCAACTGGCCGGAAACCCGCCCCGCCGACTGGCTGCGCCAGACCCTCAGCGGCCCGGCGGTGATCGGCTTCGACCCCTGGCTGCACACGCCCGGGGAAATCGCAAAGCTGGAGACGGGACTTGCAGGGAGCGAGATCACCCTGCGCCGCATCCCCAACCCGGTCGATCCGCTCTGGTCCGACCGCCCCGCCCGCCCCGCCGGCCCCGTAACCACCCACCCCGAGGCGCTGGCGGGAGAAAGTGCCGCGTCGAAATGCACCCGCCTGGCAAAGTCGCTGAAGGAGGCGGGACAGAGTGCGGCCGTGTTGACGCTCCCGGACAGCATCGCCTGGCTTCTGAACATCCGCGGCCGCGACCTGCCCCGCCTGCCCGTGGCGCAGGGTTTTGCCATCCTGCATGCGGGCGGCAACGTGAGCCTGTTCATCGACCCCGCCCGGCTCGCGCCCGAGGCCGCGCAGGCGCTCGACCCCATCGCCACCCTGCGCCCGCCCGAAGCCTTCGAGCCCGCACTGCGGACCCTCGAAGGCCCGGTCCGGCTGGACCGCGCCACCGCGCCGCAACGCATCGCCGACATCCTGACCGAGGCCGGGATCGATGTCGCTTCAGGCGACGACCCCTGCATACTGCCCAAGGCGCGCAAGACCGCCGCCGAACTGGACGGCGCGCGCGCCGCCCATCTGCGCGACGGCGCCGCCATGGCGGAGTTCCTCGCCTGGCTGGACGCACGGACCGAGGCGCTCTGCGCCGACCCCGACGGCGTCCCCCTCACCGAAATCGACGTGGTCCGCCAGCTCGAATCCTGCCGCACCGCCACCAACCAGTTGCAGGACATCAGCTTCGACACCATCGCCGGGGCGGGCCCGCACGGCGCCATCGTCCACTACCGCGTCACCGAAGCCAGCAACCGCGCCCTGCGCCCGGGCGAATTGCTGCTGGTCGATTCGGGCGGGCAATACCCCGACGGGACCACCGACATCACCCGTACCATCGCCATCGGACCGCCGGGAGTCACCGAGGCGCAGGCCTTCACCCGCGTGCTCAAGGGCATGATCGCCATCTCCCGCGCCCGCTTCCCGCGCGGCGTGGCGGGCGCCCACCTCGATGCGCTGGCGCGCTTCCCGCTCTGGCTCGCCGGGCAGGATTATGACCACGGCACCGGCCACGGCGTGGGCGCGTTCCTGTCGGTCCACGAAGGCCCGCAACGGCTCTCGCGCATCAGCCAGGTGCCGCTGGAGCCGGGCATGATCCTGTCCAACGAACCCGGCTACTACCGCGAAGGCGCCTTCGGCATCCGGATCGAGAACCTGATCGCCGTCCAGCCCGCCCCCGCACTCGACGGCGCCGACGACCGCGACATGCTGGCCTTCGAGACCCTGACGCTCGCCCCCATCGACCGCCGCCTGATCCGCACGGACATGCTGGACAACGGGGAGCGCGCCTGGCTCGATGCCTATCACGCCCGCACCCGCGACGCGCTCGCCCCCCTGGTCAGCGCCCCGACCCGCGCCTGGCTCGAAACCGCGACCGCGCCACTCTGAGCCGCGGACACCACACCCCGGACCGGCTGCATCCCGCAGGTCCCATCATCTGTGCAAAAATATCCTCAGGGGGTGAATGCGCGGCTTGCCGCGCAGAGGGGGCGGAACGCCCCCTTCAACCGCACGCAGTGCCAGAAGTCTTGCGCCCGGAACGGGCGCGCCGCAAGGTCACGCCCGCTCAGCCCGCCGCCATCTGGTTGTGCTTGCGCGCCACGAAATCCTTGGCCGTTTCCACCGCCACGGCGGCATCGCGGCAATAGGCGTCGGCGCCGATGGCGCGGCCGAATTCCTCGTTCAGCGGCGCGCCGCCAACCAGTACGACGTAATCATCGCGGATGCCCTGCGCGACCATCGTGTCGATCACCACCTTCATGTAGGGCATGGTCGTGGTCAGCAGCGCCGACATGCCCAGGATGTCGGGCTGTTCGCGCTCCAGCGCCTCCAGGTAGTTCTCCACCGGGTTGTTGATGCCGATATCCACCACCTCGAACCCGGCGCCCTCCATCATCATCGCCACCAGGTTCTTGCCGATATCGTGGATATCGCCCTTCACCGTGCCGATCACCATCTTGCCCATCCGCGGCGCGCCGGTTTCCACCAGCAAAGGCTTCAGGATCGCCATCCCGCCCTTCATGGCGTTGGCGGCCAGCAGCACCTCGGGGACGAAAAGGATCCCGTCGCGGAAGTCATGACCGACGATGGTCATGCCCGCCACCAGCGCCTTGGTGAGGATGTCATAGGGCGTCCAGCCGCGCTCCAGCAGGATCCGGACCGCCTCCTCGATCTCCTCCTTCAGGCCATCGTAGAGGTCGTCCATCATCTGCTGGACCAGTTCCTCGTCATCGAGATCGGCGAGGATGATGTCGTCTTCTGCGTCGCTCATGGCGGATCTCCGAACGCTGTGTGCCGCCTTGATGCGCTGCCCCGCCGCTTTCCACATGGCGAAATCCGACTTGAGGCGGTCTGGCGCCGACCTGCGGTGCGCTTTCGCATACCGCCTGTGGCGCTTTTACCTTGCAAATGTTCACATAATGTTTCTACTGACCCCCATGGACTGGCCACAAGACATTCCGGACGGGGCGCTGCCAGCGCAGGGCGTGCCAAAGGCGCGCGGTGCCGGGCTGAACATGGCCGGGCGGTTCGAACGGCACCGCCGCGCCGCGCTGGACGATGGCTGGGACCGGCCTGAGGACCCTGACCCCGCGCGCACCGAAATCCGTACCGAACGGGCGCGCAGCGTGATCTCGCGCAACACCTCGCCCGACATTCCCTTCGACCGCTCGCTCAACCCCTACCGCGGCTGCGAACACGGCTGCATCTATTGCTACGCGCGGCCCGGCCACGCGCATCTGGGGCTCTCGCCCGGGCTGGAGTTCGAAACCCGCCTGATCGCCCGCCCTGATGCCGCCCGGGTGCTGGCGGCCGAGCTGCGCAAGCCCCGCTACCGTCCCGCGCCGCTCTGTCTCGGCAGCGCCACCGACCCCTACCAACCCGCCGAGGCCCGCCTGCGCATCACCCGCGCGGTGCTGGAAACCCTGGCGGATTTCGGGCATCCGGTGTCGGTTCAGACCCGCGGCACGCTGATCGAGCGCGACCTGGATATTCTGGGCCCCATGGCGGCGCTGGGGCTGGCGCAGGTCGGCGTGTCGCTGACCACGCTGGACGCGGGGCTCTCGCGGCGGCTGGAGCCGCGCGCGCCTGCGCCGGCGCGGCGGCTGGCCACCATCACCGCGCTGGCGAACGCGGGCGTGCCGGTGCGGGTGATGGTTTCCCCCGTCATCCCCGGCCTGACCGATGCCGAGGTCGAACCGATCCTGCAGGCCGCCACGGATACCGGAGCGCGAGCGGCAAGCTGGGCGCTCCTGCGCCTGCCGCACGAGGTCGCGCCGCTGTTTCTGGAATGGCTGGACCGCCACGCGCCCGGGCGCCGCGACAAGGTGCTGAACCGACTGCGCGACGCCCATCGCGGCGCGCTCTACCGCGCCGAATTCGGCCACCGCACGCGCGGCAGCGGGGTGATGGCCGACCTGCTGGCCCAACGCTTCCGCGCCGCCACGCGGCGGCTGGGGTTGGATGGCGGGCTGCCGCCGCTCGACTGCACCCGCTTCGCTCCGCCACCGCGGCCGGGGGACCAGCTCAGTCTGTTCTGACGCTGCACCGGATGATGGACCGCACAAAGCGCCCCCTCAGCGCCCCGCCCGCCCGCCCATGGCGCTTCGGGGGCGCTGTCCGGCGCGCAAGCGCGCCGGACTGGGAAACCGGTTTCATGTTTCTTGTCAGCGCTCTGCCGTGATCCCTTCAACGGCACGGCGCATGGCGGCGGTGAACGCGGGCCGGTCGTAAAGGTCATTGTGCCCCGCGCCCTCGATCACCGCGTCCAGCACCAGCCAGGGCGCAATATCGCGCAGCGGCGCGGTGCGCTCGGGCGGGATGATGGTATCGCGTTCGGCGGCAATGATCGCCACCGGGGCGGCGACGCGGGCCAGATCGGTCGCCACCTCCATCCGATGGCGCAGCAGCCAACGGACCGGCGCCCAGGGATAATGCCCCTGCGCGAGCGCGTGCATGGAATCGAAAGGTGTGACCATCACCAGCCCCGCCAGCGACCGCTCGGCCGCCAGATGCGTTGCAGGTCCCGCGCCGAGGCTCAGCCCCACCGCCACCACCGCGTCGGCGTCCCCACCCGATTCCAGCGCGTCATGCACCGCCACCGCATCCGACAGGAGCGCCGCCGCCGAGGGCCGCCCCTCGGACGGGCCGTAACCGCGGTAATGGAAGACCACCACCCGGTGCCCCGGAAGCTGACCGCGCAGGAACAGCGCCAGCGCGTCAGCGGGCCAGGCGTTGCCGCCAAAGCCCAGCACCACCGGCAGGTCCGGGTCCGCACCGGGCAGGTCGATCCCCGCCAGTGTCACCCCGTCCGGGCGCGTGACCTCCAGCCTGCGCGCCTCGGCGGGCAGCGCCGCCTCCGACCCCGGCATGGCCCAGCGCGGAAAGATCAGCGCCGTCTGCGCCAGCGCCAGCAACGCCACCACGCCCGCGTAGAGCACCGCGACGCTTAACAGCAGTTTCAGAAGCGTGTTCATGGCCTTTCCCGGTGCAATCATGCGCCCCGGAGGTGCGCGTCAACGGTTCCCGCCGCCCGTGAAGCGCCCGGCCTCCTCGGCGGCGCGGCGCAGCGCGCGGGACTTGTTCACCGTTTCCTGATACTCGGCCTCGGGGTCGCTGTCATGAACCACGCCGCCCCCGGCCTGGATATGCAGCAGCCCGTCGCGCACCACCGCGGTGCGCAGGCAGATGCACATGTCCATCTCGCCATTGGCGGCGAAATACCCCGCACCGCCGCCATAGACGCCGCGCTTTTCCGGCTCCAGCTCGTCGATGATCTCCATCGCGCGGACCTTGGGCGCGCCCGAGACCGTGCCCGCCGGAAGCCCCGCCAGCAGCGCCGAAAGCGCGTCATGTTCGGGCGCGATCTCGCCCACCACATTGGACACGATGTGCATCACATGGCTGTAGCGCTCGATGATGAACTCTTCCGTGGGGCGCACGGTGCCGATCTTCGCCACCCGCCCAACATCGTTGCGGCCCAGGTCGAGCAGCATCAGATGCTCGGCCAGTTCCTTTTCGTCGGCCAGCAGGTCGGCCTCCAGCGCGCGGTCTTCCTCGGGGGTCGCCCCGCGCGGGCGGGTGCCGGCGATAGGGCGGACCGTCACCTCGCCCTCGCGCAGCCGGACCAGGATCTCGGGGCTGGCGCCGACGATCTGGAACCCTGCGCCAGGGCTGCCGAAATCGAAATAGAACATGAAGGGCGAGGGGTTGGTGCGCCGCAGCGAGCGGTAGAGCGCGAAGGGTGGCAGCGTGAAATCCTGCGTCCAACGCTGCGAGGGGACAACCTGAAAGATATCGCCCGCGCGGATGTAGTCCTTCGCTTTCGCCACGGCGGCCAGATAATCGGGCTTGGCGAAGTTCGAGCGCATCTCGCCCACCGGCGCGGCATCGCCGATGTCGCGCGCTGCCCCCGAGACCGCGCGGTCCAGATCACGCACCGCGTCCATCACCCGCTCGCCCGCCTGGGCATAGGCCGCCCGCGCCGACAGCCCCGAGCCGATCCAGGCCGGCGCGACCACGATCACCTCGCCCTTCACCCCGTCGAGGACCGCCACCACCGACGGCCGCAGCATCCGCGCGTCCGGCACGCCGATGGGGTCCGGGTTCACGTTCGGCAGATGCTCCACCAGCCGGATCATGTCATAGCCCAGATAGCCGTAAAGCCCTGCGGCAGCGGCGGGCAGGTCCGGGGGCATGGTGATCCGGCTTTCGGCCAGGAGCGCACGCAGGCTGTCCAGCGGCGCGGCGTCCTCGGGGACAAACGCCTCGGTATCAAACCGCGCGGTGCGGTTCAGCCGCGCCCGATCGCCGTGACATTCCCAGATCAGATCCGGCTTCAGCCCGATGATCGAATAGCGGCCCCGAACCTCGCCCCCGGTCACCGATTCGAGCATGAAACTGTCGCGCGACCCGCCCGCCAGCTTCAGATAGAGCGAAACCGGCGTGTCCAGATCGGCGGCCAGGCGGGCGTGGACAAGCTGGTTCTCGCCCCGCGCCCAGCCGGCCTCGAATGTGGCGAAATCGGGGGTCAGCGAGGCCATGCGCGGGTCCGGTTACTGGAACTGCGCGTGCACGGCATCGATCACCGACTGGTTCAGCCGGACCTCCGTTTCATTCTGCAGCGCGGTGACGTAATAGGCGAACACATCCTGCGCGAGGGACTGTTCCAGTTGCTGCGCGATGGTATTGTCCAGCCGGATCACGTCCGGGTCGTTGCGGTCCGGCCCGCTGACGGCCTCTACCACGACAAGATGCAACTGGGCGCCATCGGTCATCGCGGCGGTACCGCCGGGGTCCAGTTCGAACGCCATGGAGACCAGATCGCGCGGCAGGTCCGGCAGGAAATCCGTGCGCACCAGCCCCTCGAACCGGGCGGGCGCGAAGCCCAGATCGTCGAAATCCTCGCCCTGCGCCAGACGGGTTTGCAACTCCTCGGCCTGCCGTTCCAGCCGGGCAGCGATCTCGGCCTCTTCCCAGGCGCTGATGACCTCTTCGCGGACCGCGTCCAGCGGCTGCGGCTCAGCGGGCAGTTCCTCGATCAGTTCCACGGCGAACAGCCCGCCGTTGTCGAGGATCTCGATCTCGGGGAAATCGCCCGCCTGCACGCGGCGCGCGGCCTCGCGGAATTCGGCGTTGGCGGCGATCCCCTGGGGGTCTTCCTCGTCGCGCCAGTCGATCACCCCGCCCTGCATCTCGGTTTCCGCCGCCAGATCGGCCACGCTGGCGCCACCGGCCAACAGGTCCTCGTAATCGTCCAGTTGCTGCGACAGGACGCGCGCGGCCATGTCGGCGCCAAGCTCGTCGCGCAACTGCGAACGCGCCTGCTCGAAGGTGGTTTCCTGCGCGGGAAGGATGGCGTTGACCCGGAACAGCGCCGGGCCGAGCGAGGTTTCGACCGGCCCGGCCACCCCGGCGCCGTCCAGCGCGAAGACCTCGGCCCCTGCCGCGCCCAGATCGGCGGCGGTCACATCGCCCATGTCGGTGTCTTCCAGCTCCAGCCCGCGCTCGGCGACCAGGTCCTCGAAGCTCGCCTCGCCCGCGTCCAGCCGCGCGCGGGCAGCCTCGGCGGCGGCCTCGTCGCGGTAGACCAGCCGCTCGACCAACCGACGTTCGGGGCGCTGGAACTCGCTGGCGCGGCGGTCGTATTCCTCGCGCAGGGCATCCTCGTCGATGTCGAGCGTATCGAGCAGCATCGCCGGGGTCAGATGCGCATATTGCAGCCGCTTGCCCGCGGGCAGGGTGAAGCGGTCGATGTTGTCCTCGTGGAACCGCTCCAGATCGGTTTCGGTGGGCGCAGGGACAGGGGTGTCCAGATCGAAGCGACCCAGCGTGAGCACGGCGAAATCGCGCCGCTCGCCTGCGAATTCCAGGATAAGATCGCGCTGCGCCAGGGGCGCGGTCGCCCCCGAGACCACGGCAGCCTGCAGGATGCCGCGCGCGGCATCGGCGCGGAGTTGCTCCTCGAAGTCGGATTCCGAGAGGTTCGCGTTCTGCAGTGCAAAGCGATAGGATTCGCGGTCGAAGCTTCCGTCCAGCCCCTGAAAGGCCGTGATCGCGAGGATCTCGCGCTGCACGGTCCCGTCGCCAACCGAAATGCCACGGCTTGCGGCCTCGTCGTCGAGCGTGGCGCGCATGACCATCTGTTGCAGCACCTCGCGGTCCAGCCCGAACATCTGCGCCTGCTGGAAGGTCACCGCCTGGCCCATCTGTTGCGTCAGGGCGCGCAGTTCTTCCTGCAGGGCGCGGGCGTATTCGTCGGTCGAGATATCGCGGTCGCCGACCTTGCCGATGCTGCGCGCCGAGGTGCCGAAGCCCTCGACCCCGAAACCGGCCATGGCCACGATCAGCAGGAGCAGCAGGAAACCGCCGCCGATCTTGGTGGCCGTGCTGGTTTTCTTCGCCATGTCGCGCCTCCCGTATGCGGTTGGGCGGATGGAGCGCGCCGCCCGCCGCTTGCACCGCGTGTCTAAGGAAAGCCATGGACGGGGGCAAGCGCTCATGGCGGCGCTGACAGGGGCGTTACGGTGGCGTTACGGTGGCGTGACCGCCCCTGCCCAAGAGCCATGCTCCATCGTCAACGGCGCGCCGACAGCGCGCTCAGATGGCAGGCGACGCGCTCAGACCCGCTCGAGCGCCAGCGCAATCCCCTGCCCGCCACCGATACACATGGTCACCAGCGCGCGCTTGCCGCCGGTGCGTTCCAACTCGTAAAGCGCCTTGATGGTGATGATCGCACCCGTGGCGCCGACCGGATGGCCCAGCGCGATGGCGCCCCCGTTGGGGTTGACCTTGTCGGCGTCAAACCCCAGCGCGCGGCTGACCGCGAGTGCCTGCGCGGCAAAGGCCTCATTCGATTCGATCACGTCGAAATCCTCGACCGACAGCCCGGTGCGGGCGCACAACGCCTGCACCGCCGGGACCGGGCCGATGCCCATGACATCGGGGCGCACACCCGCGTGGGCATAGCCCAGCACCCGGGCGCGCGGGCTCAAACCCGCCGCCTCCGCGGCCTCGGCCCGCGCCAGGACCAGCGCCGCCGCCCCGTCGTTGATCCCGCTCGCGTTCCCGGCGGTCACCGTTCCGTCCTTCTGGAACACCGTGCGCAGCCCGGCCAACGCTTCGGGCGTGGTCGCCTTGGGATGCTCGTCGCGCGCGAATTCGACCTCGCCCTTGCGGGTCTTCAGCGTCACCGGGACAATCTGGCTGTCAAACCGCCCTTCCTCGATTGCCCGCGCCGCGCGGGTCTGGCTTTCGAGTGCAAAGGCGTCCTGATCCGCGCGCGTGATCTCGTGCTCGCGGGCCACGTTCTCGGCCGTCACCCCCATGTGCCCGGTCCCGAACGGACAGGTCAGCGCCCCGGTCATCATGTCCAGCGCGCGCACATCGCCCATCTTCTGGCCCCCGCGCGCCGCCTGCAGGATATGCGGGCCGCGGCTCATGGTCTCGGAGCCGCCCGCCAGCGCGTAATCCGCATCCCCCAGCGCCAGCGCCTGCACCGCCGAGACAATCGCCTGCGCACCCGACCCGCAAAGCCGGTTCACGTTCATGGCCGGCGTGCTGTCGGGCACACCCGCCGCCATGGCCGCGCGGCGTGAAAGATACATGTCCGCCGGTTCCGTGTTGATGACATGGCCGAACACCACATGCCCCACCTGCGCGCCCTCGACCCCCGCGCGCTCCAGCGCCGCCCCGGCCGCCACCGCGCCCAGGTCGATGGCGCTGGTGCCTGCAAGGCTGCCGCCAAAGGTGCCGATGGCCGTGCGTGCACCGCTCAGAATGACGATTTCGTCCATGATCCGTCCTCGCTCCCCTGTTTCACATTCCGCAGTGCAGCAAGCCCGCAAGCACAGGCACTGTCAAGCCATCCTTGCCCGGACACCGCGCATCTGACGGCGCAACCGCGCGCGCAGCGCGCCCGGCCCAACGGGAGGAGGGGTGCGCAAGCGCCCCGACGACGGGCGGGAGCCACCCTTTGCCGGTGGACACCTCACCGCCCGCGTTTGCGCGCTGCCTTCTTCGCCGCCTTGGCCTTGCGCGCCCGCATCTTGCCCGCCATGCGCCCCACCGACCCGCGGCGTCCCTTGGGCGCGCCGCCCCCCGGCGGCACCGCCTGCCCCTCGACCTCCAGCAATTCCAGCACCAGCCCCCCGGTCGCAGGTTCCGCCTCGGCCAGTTTCACCGCCACCCGCTGCCCCAGACCAAAGGCGCGGCCGGATTGCTCTCCCACCAGCATCTGCGCCTCCGCATCGTGGCGGAAATACTCCGTCCCCAGCGTGCGCACCGGCACCAACCCATCGGCCCCGGTCTCGTCGAGCTTCACGAACAGCCCGTGCCGCGTCACGCCCGAAATCCGCCCGCCCAGTTCCGCCCCCACCCGGTCGGCCAGGAACGCCGCCAGATAGCGGTCATTGGTGTCGCGCTCGGCCACCATGGACCGGCGCTCGGCCTCCGAAATCACCGTAGCCGTTTCTTCCAGCCGCTCGATATCGCCACGCGACAGCCCGTCCTCGCCCCAGCCATGCGCCGCAATCAGCGCCCGGTGGACGATCAGGTCCGCATACCGCCGGATGGGCGAGGTGAAATGTGCGTAGTTCCGCAGCGCCAGCCCGAAATGCCCGTAATTCTGCGCCGCGTAATAGGCCTGCGGGAGCGAGCGCAGCGTGCTCATGTTGATCAGCTCGTCAAACTCGGACCCTTCCGCCTGCGCCAGCAGGTTATTCAGGTGCCGCGTCTGCAGCACCTGCCCCTTGGCCAGCGTGAACCCCGAGGCCTGTGCCACCTCGCGCAGCGCGTCCAGCTTCTCGGGCGAGGGTTCCTCGTGCACCCGGAACAGCAGCGGGCTGCGACGGCGCACCAGTTCCTCGGCGGCGGCAACATTGGCCAGCACCATGAATTCCTCGACCAGCCGGTGCGCGTCCAGCCGCTCGCGGAACGCGACCGAAGTCACCTTGCCCTCGGGCGACAACTCGATCCGCCGCTCCGGCAGGTCCAGATCCAGCGGCTGGCGCCGCGCCCGCGCATCCCGAAGCGCGTGATACGCGCCAAACAGCGCCGCGATCTCGCCCGCCAACGCCTCGGTCACGCCATCATGCCGCCCGTCCGCCGCCGCCTGCGCCTGCCCATAGGTGAGCGAGGCCTGCGAGCGCATCACCCCGCGCACGAATTCATGGCGCAGCTTCTCGCCCCGCGCGTCGATCACCATGCGCACGGCGAGGCAGGCGCGGTCCACGCCTTCATGCAGCGAACAGAGGTCCGCCGACAGCCGCTCGGGCAGCATCGGCACCACCCGGTCGGGGAAATAGGTGGAGTTGCCGCGCAGCCGCGCCTCGCGGTCCAGTTCGGACCCGGGCCGCACGCAATGCGCCACATCGGCGATGGCGACCCAGAGCACGAAGCCGCCGGGGTTGTCGGGGTCGTCATCCGGGATCGCCGCCACGGCGTCATCATGGTCGCGCGCATCGCGCGGGTCGATGGTCTTCAGCGGCAGGTCGGTCAGGTCTGTGCGACCCTCGGGCCCCGGCTCGGCCACCGCCTCGGCCTCGGCGATCACCGCGTCGGGGAAATGATCGCGAATGCCGTGCTGGTGGATGGCGATGAGCGAGACCGCCCTGGGCGCGCCGGGATCGCCCAGCCGGTCGGTGATCCGCGCCCGCGGCAGGCCCAGATGCGCGCGGCCCAACGCCTCGGCCTCGACCAGCTCGCCGTCCTGCGCGCCGCCCGCATCCGCCGCGCCCACCATCCACTCGCGCCCCGCGCCCTTCTCGATGGGGCTGATCCGCCCGCCCTGGCTGCCTGCGCGAAAGATGCCCAGCACCCGCTGCGCATTCCCCGAGAGCTTGCGGATGATCCGCGCCTGATAGTCATGGTCAGGTGCGCGCACCTCCTCCAGCTTCGCCAGCACCCGGTCGCCCGCCCCCAGCGCGCCATCCTTCGGCCCGGTCACCAACAGGATGCGCGGCGAGGCGCCCTGCAACCGCGCCTCCACCGGCACGGCGAACAGGTCGCCCTCGGCATCCGGGCCGGTCACCTCCAGCACCGCCACGGGCGGCAGCTTTCCGGCCGCGCGCGTCGCCGCCCGTCGCTTCGGCAAAAGCCCTTCGGCGGCCAGTTCATCGGTCAGCACGCGCAGGTCGCGCCGCGCCGCGCCCTTGATGCCATAGGCGCGCGCGATCTCGCGCGGACCCGCGCCGGGGTTCTGCGCCAGAAAGGCGCGCAAATCGTCAAGCGAAGGAAGCTGGTTCATGCCCCGCCCCTAGCACGTCCCCCGCAGCGCGTCACCGCCCATAACGCGCGTCAGGCAGCGCCTGCACCATCATCCGGTGCGGGATGCCCGCATCCAGAAACTCCGGCCCCTCGGCCACGAAGCCCAGCCGCGCGTAGAACCCCAGCGCATGGGTCTGCGCGCCCAGCCGCGCCTCCGCCACGCCCTCCAGCGCCGCCAGTTCCGCCACCGCCGCGCGGATCAGCGCCGCGCCGATCCCCTGCCCGCGCGCCTCGCGCAACACACAGACCCGCCCGATCTTGCCGACAGCGCCCGAAACCAGCAGCCGCGCAGTCCCCACCACCCGGCCCCCCTGCCGCGCCAGCAGATGGATCGCCTCGCCGTCCCGCCCGTCGATCTCGTCGGCTTCCGAAACCCCCTGTTCCTCGATGAACACCGCCCGGCGCAGCGCGCGACAGGCGGCCAGATCATCGCTGCGTCCGATCTCAAGCATCGGCGAAATACCCCCGCAGGATGCGGCCATAGATCGCCTTGAGCGCCAGGATCTGGTCGATCTCGGCGTATTCGTCCACCTGGTGCATGGAATTGCCCACCAGTCCAAATTCCACCACCGGGCAGTGGGCCCGGATGAACCGCGCATCCGACGTCCCGCCCGAGGTCGAGAGCACTGGCTTCACCCCCGTTTGCGCCGTCACCGCCGCGGCCACCAGCGCCGACAGCGGCCCCGGCGGGGTGACGAAAGCCTCGCCCGACACGCTGACCTCCAGATCGAACGCGACCCCCGTCTCCGACGCCACCGCCGCCGCCTCGTCCCGCAACCAGCGCTCCAGCGACGCGCCGCTGTGGCGGTCGTTGAAGCGGATGTTCAGCACCGCCCGCCCCCGCGCCGGGATCACGTTGGACGCCGGGTTGCCCACGTCCACCGTGGTCAGCGCCAGCGTGGAAGGGTCGAACGCCTCGCTGCCCGTATCCAGCTCCGCCCGCGCCAGCCGGTCCAGCAGCGCGACCAGCCCCGGCAGCGGGTTCAGCGCCCGGTGCGGATAGGCCGCGTGCCCCTGCCGCCCCGTGGCGGTCACCACGGCGGTGAGCGACCCGCGCCGACCGATCTTGATCGTGTCTCCCAACCGATCGGGGCAGGTCGGCTCGCCCACCAGGCACACGTCCATCCGCTCGCCCTGCGCGTCCATCCAGTCCAGCAGCGCCACCGTCCCGTCGGTGGCCGGGCCCTCCTCGTCGCCGGTGATGGTCAGGATCACCGCGCCGTCAGGAGGCGTCGCACGCACGAAATCCACCGCCGCCGCCGCAAACGCCGCCAGCGCCGATTTCATGTCGCACGCCCCGCGACCCCAGACGCGGCCCCCCTCCGCCAGCCCGCCGAACGGGTCCACCGTCCAGGCGCCCGCATCGCCCACCGGCACCACATCCGTGTGCCCGTTGAACCCGAAGCTCCGCGCCGCCCCCTTAGGCCCCCAGCGCGCGAACAGGTTCGCCACCCCGCCCCGGTCCACGCGGACACACTCGAACCCCGCGTCCCCCAGAACCCGCGCCAAGACCGCCAGAGCGCCACCCTCCTCGGGCGTCACCGAAGGGCACCGCACCAACTCCGCCGTCAGCGCCACCGGATCAAGCTCTTCCAAATCCTGCCTCCTTCATCTTGCCCAAAATACCCTCGGGGGGTGAGGCGCGGCACGCGCCGAGGGGGGCTGAAGGCCCCCCTACTCTTCGCCGAACCATGTCTTCTGCGCCACGATCACCGCATCCTCCGCCGCCGCCCGCGCCATCAGCGCTTCTTCCTCGGCACCGATCTCCTCGCCTGCCGCTCGGCGCTCGGCCAGCGTGCCCTGCGCGGTCACCTCCAGCGGGTTCAACCCGGCGGATTTCAGCAGCGCCACGGTCTCGCGCACCGCCTCGGCCTCCGATCCGGCGCTGGCATAGCACAGGAGCGCCCCGCCCAGCGCCCCTTCGGGCAGACCATCGCCCGGTGCGCGACCCAGTTCGACGATCAGGGTGAAGACCGCATCGGTGGCGGGGTCTGGCATGCGCAACGCTCCATCGCTGTCGCGCAAGGGTGTGGCAGGAAGCGCGGCCCGAGGCAACACTCACCCAGCCCCCAGATCGTCGCAAATACGCGCGGCGATGCGTGCCGCCCAGATGCGGCATAGCTCCGGGCCCGGGTGGTAGCCGTCATCGGCCATCAGCGCGGGCGTGAGCAGGTCGGCGTCGATGGGCATGTGCACCATCCCCGTCCGCACCGTTGCCAGCGCCGCCAGCGCGTCATCCAGCCGCGCCGCCCGCGCGCCCAGCACGCCCGCCAGCGGCTGCGGCAGCAGCGGAAAGCGGTCGAGCGGCGGCACACCGGTGGCATAGATGCGCGCCACCCCGAAGCGCGCGACCAGCAGATCGGCCAGCGCGGTGTAGTCCGCGGCCCAGCGCGCGGAGCGCACCAGCTGCGTGGTGTCATTGACCCCCAGCGCAAGCACCGCCACATCGAAGCGCGCAGGTGCCAGCCCCGCAAGCCGGCCACGCGTGCGCGCCGCCGTCGCGCCGCTTTCCGCCTCCAGCCGCCAGTCCACGGCGAAATCGCCCGCCAGCGCCGCCACCAACCGCCCGCTCAGCGCGTCCGCCTGCCGCGCCACACCGACCCCGGCGGCAGAACTGTCGCCCGCCACCAGCAGCCGCAACGCCGCCCCCTGCCCGGCCCGGCCCGCGCGCGGCCCCGCGGCCTCGGGCAACCGATTGGCGCGCCAGGCCACGCCCGCGGCCTGCGCCAGCAGCACTGGCGCCTGCAACAGCTTCATCATCGCAAATCCCGCACCGTTTGTCCCCCGGCTACGGGACCAGAATCACACGACCGCCGCGATCAAGCCGACCAACCGCCAACCGCGCGCGGTCCGTCCGATGAAGCAATCCGATCTCGGGCCAGTCGCGCTCTGATCTCGGGCTTGGCGCTCGGAGCGACGGCACGGACCTGCAAGCGAAGCAGACCGGCCCCTCGGACGGGATCTCGGAGAGCGTTCAATCGCGCAGCAATTCGTTGATCGAGGTCTTGGCGCGGGTCTTCTCGTCCACCCGCTTGACGATGACTGCACAGTAAAGGTTCACGCCCCCTGAAGACGGCATGGAGCCCGAGACCACCACCGCGCCCGAAGGCACCTCGCCGTAGCTGACCTTGCCCGTGGCCCGGTCCACGATCTTGGTGGATTGGCCGATATAGACCCCCATGCCCAGCACCGCGCCCTCGCGGACGATCACGCCTTCGACCACCTCGGAGCGCGCGCCGATGAAGCAATTGTCCTCGATGATCGTCGGACCCGCCTGCATCGGCTCCAGCACCCCGCCGATCCCCACGCCGCCCGAAAGGTGAACGTTCTTGCCGATCTGCGCACAAGACCCCACCGTGGCCCAGGTGTCGACCATCGTCCCTTCGCCCACGTAGGCGCCCAGGTTGACGAACGAGGGCATGAGCACCACCCCCGGCGCGATATGGGCCGAGCGGCGGACCACGCAGTTGGGCACGGCGCGGAACCCCGCCGCCTTCCATTGCGCCGCGTCCCAGCCCTTGAACTTGCTGTCCACCTTGTCCCACCAGCCGCCGCCCTGCGGCCCGCCGGACTGCGGCTCCATGTCCTTCAGCCGGAAGCCCAGCAGCACCGCCTTCTTGGCCCATTGGTTGACGCGCCAATCGCCGTTGTCCTGCCGCTCGGCCACGCGCAGCGCGCCGCTGTCCAGCGCGTCCAGCGTGGCCTCGATGGCCTGACGGGTCGCGCCGCCGGTGGCCGGGGTGATGGTGTCGCGCGCCTCCCAGGCGGCTTCGATGGTGTCTTCAAGATCCTGGAGGTTCAACTCGGTCATCAAGGGCTCCACTGCGGCTCCACTGCGGGGTGGTGAAATGGTCGCGCAGGCTATAGCGTTCCCCTCCCGGCCATGCAACGCCGGGCAGACCACAGCCGCAGACCACCGCCACAGACCCCCAACCGCACGAGGCACGCGTGAGCAAGGACGACCATTTCCGCCCCTTCCCCGATGCTGGCGAAGATGCCCGCCACGCAAGGCATATCCCCGAGACGCCGCAGACCAGCCACCCGGCCTACCGGCTGGCGTTTCATGATGCCGATTTCATCCTGCGCGACGAGTTGCGGCCGGTGCGGCTGCAACTGGAACTCCTGAAGCCGGATCTGATGATGGACGAGCGCGGCATCCGCTCCACCGTGGTCATGTTCGGCGGCGCCCGCATCCGCCCGCCCGAGGAGGCCGATGCGGCGCCCACGCCCACAATGGCGAAGCTGTCGCGCTACTATGACGAGGCGCGGCAGTTTGCGCGGCTGATGACCGAACGCTCGGTGCGTTCAGGCGGGCGCGAGGATGTGGTCGTCACCGGGGGCGGGCCGGGGGTGATGGAGGCCGGCAACCGCGGCGCGGTCGAGGCCGGGGGCATCTCCATCGGGCTGAACATCGTGCTCCCGCACGAGCAGGCGCCGAACGGGTATGTCACGCCGGAGTTGAGCTTCAACTTCCACTATTTCGCCATCCGCAAGATGCATTTCCTGATGCGGGCCAAGGCGATCACGGTTTTTCCCGGGGGCTTCGGCACACTGGACGAGCTTTTCGAAACGCTCACCCTGATCCAGACCCGGCGGATGAAGCGCCTGCCGTTCCTGATGTTCGGGCGCAACTTCTGGGAGCGGGTGATAAACTGGGACGCGCTGGTCGAGGCCGGGACCATCAGCCCCGAGGATCTGGACCTGTTCGACTACGTCGAAAGCGCCGCAGAGGCCGTGGCCCGGATCGATGCCTTCGCAGCCCACAGCGCGCCCGACCCCGGCTGACACCGGCGCCAGCGCCAAGCAACCGAGCCGCAAGCGCGCGCGAAGGGCGCAAGGGTGGGTGGGGGTGGGGCGCCCTTCGCGCGCGCTTGCACCGGCCCGGCAGGGTGCGCGCGGTCAGACACGGATGCAGAATTGCCGAGGAGGGATCACACGGTCGGGCTGACCCGGTCCTGAAACGCCAAAGGCCGCCCCGACAGGCGGCCCGGCATCCGGAACTTGCACTCACGCGGCGGCGCGGATCATCCGCACCGCACGGGCAGGATCACTTGATCTTGCCTTCCTTGTATTCGACGTGCTTGCGCGCCACGGGGTCGAACTTGCGGATGCTCATCTTCTCGGTCATCGTGCGGGCGTTCTTCTTGGTCACATAGAAATGCCCGGTCCCCGCGGTCGAGTTCAGACGGATCTTGATCGTCGTCGGTTTAGCCATTGGTCCTGTCTCCACTGCCGGGCGCGGGCCAGTGCATGGCGTCCATCCCGGAAAAATCCTGCCGTCTTTTACCGGGTGCGTGGGTGTTGTCAACCGCAGCATGGCGGCGGGATCGCGCCGCGTTCAACCGAAAGAAGCGCCCGTCGGGACAGCCTGACGGAAGGTCAAGCCATCAACGCGGGCGGCCCCAGCGGCCACGCCCGCCCCGGTCCAGCCGTTCTTCCAGCCGGTCGGCATAGGCGGCGCGCTCCGCCGGCGCCATGGCCGCGATCCGCTTGACCACCAGCGCGGTGGCTTCCTGCCCGGCGATGCGCGCGCGCGCCTGCGGCGCCTCCAGCGCGGCGCGCAGCGCCTCGGTATCCAGGTCATCGGCACGCAGGAGCGCCAGCACGGATTCGGCATCGGCGGGACGCGGCGCTGACCCATCCACGGCCACGTCCCGCATCCGGGTGCGCCACTCGACGCGCAGCGCGCGGCGGTCATCCTCGGGCAGCGCGGCGAGGGCGTGGCGCAGGCCAACCGCGGCGTCGGCCCCTGCGCGCCATGGCGCCGCCACGGGCGAATCGGCCGCCCGGCGCAGCGCGATGCCGCCGACCAGCCCCGCCACCGCCAGGTTCACCGCCAGCGACAGCGCCAGCAGCAGCTTCATCCACCCCGGCGCGCGGGGTTTGGGCGCGGGGGCGGTCATGGCCCCGCCTCCGGATCGGGCGCAAGCTCCGCCAGCAGCAGATCGAACTCCGCCTCCAGCGCCAGCAGCGGGTCCGCGCCCCAGAGGGCGGTTTCCAGCGTGGCCACGGCATCAGACCCCGCGAGCCCAAGCCACAGCCCGCCCAGAGCCGCCGCCGCGAGCCCGGCCACCACCGCCCCGGCGCCACCCGGGCGCCAGCGGACCACCCGGTCGACCACGCGCCCCCACCCGCCCGGCCGGCCCGCGCGTGGCGGCGCCATCGCTGCCGCCGCGCGCGCGGCATCTGCCTGCACCCGGGCCATCAGCGCGTCTGACGGCTGCGGCGCCGTCGCCCGCGCGGCGGCGAAAAACCCGTTCAGCGAATCGCCACCCGGTTCAGCGCCTTCGGCCTCATGATCATCCCGGCTCATCGTCATACCCCAATTCTGCCCTGCGCCCGGCCAGTGCAGCCTGCAAGGCCCGTTTCCCCCGCGCTGTCAGACTTTCGACCGCCTCCACGCCCGTGTCCATGATCTGCGCGATCTCGGGGTTGGACAGCCCCTCGATATGGCGCAGGATCACCGCCTGCCGCTGGCGCTCGGGCAGCGATGCCAGCGCGGTTTCCAGTGCCGCCGCGCGGGTGGCCGCCATCATTCGCGCCGATGCGCCGGGGCCCGGGTCCGGCGGCTCGGCCACGGCCTCGAGCGTCACATCGCCGCGCCGCGCCCGGCGCCGCAGCCTGTCGGTGCACAGATTGGCCGCCACGCGATAGACCCAGGCCAGAACCGGCGGGCCGTCCGCGCGCCAGTCCGGGGCGTGGCGCCAGAGCCGCAGTAGCGTTTCCTGGGTCACATCCTCGGCCTCGGCCCGGTCGCCGCCCAGCATCCGCGCGGCAAACCGCAGCACCGGCGGCGCCAGCCGCGTGGCCAGCGCGCGCGCCGACCGGGCATCGCCGCGCGCGGCCTGCGCCAGCAGCGCGGCATCGCTGGCCGCATCGGTGACGGTGTTGCGCTGCCCCATGACTGCAAGGCGCTATGCCACCGCCAGCGCCACCGCAAGCCCGGGACGCCCGGCCGTGGCCGCGCGCGGCCAATCGCTGCCCTGTTGCCCGCGGGGCCTCACCGCCAGCGGCCCTGGCCGCGCGCCGCACGCGCCTCCAGCCGGGCCACGGCGGCCTCGTATTCGGCTTCCGAGATGCGCCCGTCCCCATCGGCATCGAAGAACCCGAAGAGCCGCGACAGCGCGCGCTCAGGCATTGCTGCGCCGGAACCGCGGGGCTGCATCATCCGCCCCCCGGCGCGCGGCCAGTGACCGCGCACGCTGCGCGCATCCATCCCGGCCCGGCGCGCGTCACGTGCGGCACGCTGCGTTTCCATCCAGTCCTCCAGCCCGGCGCGCAGGGCGTCGGCGTCCAGTGTGCCATCGCTGGCCCCTTCCATCAGGTGATCCACCAGCGCATCCAGCCGGGCCCCCTGCCGCGCAGCGCGCATGTCCTGACGCGCTTCGGCGCGTTCGGCGGCGCGTTCGGCGATCCGGGCTTCGACAAGGGCGCGGAACGCCGCGCGATCCAGCGCGCCATCCTCGACACCCTCAAGGCTGTCGAAAGCGGGCCAATCCGCGCCCTGCATGATGCCATGGCTGCGGGCGTCGACCGGCGCCGTCACCAGGACGAGGGCCAGCGCGCCAAGGGCCAGAACGCCCGATGCGGAACGGAAACGGTTGCTCATGATCTTCTCCTGCTTGCGTCCGGGCACCCCCTCGGCACCCGCGCGAAAGGATCACGCCGACGCCCCGGCTTTCCGTCGCACCGGCGTTCACGCCTGCGCGAGGGCTGGTCGCAGAGAGGCCCGATCGGCCCCGCCCGCGCGCGGGCGCCTGTCCCTCCCATGCGCGCTTCCTGCGGGTGCGGGAGCATCTGGAAGAACGGGCCGTAAGGATCAGGCCCGCGCGCAGGCCGCCGGGATCAGGCGCCAGGCGTCAATCGCACGCCGATCCGGCCCAGCGCCCAGGGTGTCAGGTCGCGCAACACATCGGCCATGGCGCTGTTGAAGGCCTCGGCGATCTCGAGCACATCATCCGAGGCGGCGGGCGCCAGCGCCTGGAACGTGCGGGTGGCCAGCACCTCCCCGTCATCGTCGCGCACCAGGCGCGCGGTCAGCCGTACCCTGACTTGCACCGTGTCATCGCCGCGCAACTCGGCCTGAAAATCGGTCAGATCGGTGACCAGCGTGAAATCGCTCATTCCCCCCGGCAGCGCGCGGCGGCCCACATGGCGCAGCGCGTTCGTATCCTCGAACGCGCGCACCATCAGCCCGCGCACCATCGCCGGCGCCTCGTCGATCCAGCGCGCGCGCGGCAGATAGGCCGCCTGCAGCGGCGTCGGGCGGATCAGGATCCGGTCGGTAGCCAGCGCCCCGGTGCTTTCCGGCGTTTCGATCACCAGCGACCGCGCCACACTGCGCGACGCCTGCCCGATATCGCCGGGCACGCGCAACTCGTAGGCATCGAGCGGGCGCGTCGCCTCGCCCAGCCCCAGAAGCCCCCCGCAGCCCGAGAGCACGAAGGCGCCCGAAAGGGCAAGCGCGGCGCGGCGGTTCAGAGGGCGGGTCAAAGCAGTCATCGGCGAAACTCCGGTGTCTGGCGCCCGAGGAAAAACCGGGCGGGGTCGCGTTCGATCTGGCGCAAGAGACGCTCCAGACTGGAAATCAGGGCGCGGGTCTCGCGCCCGACCTGGGTATATTGCGGCAGCGCCTGGGTGGCAAAATCGCGCACCGCGGGCCCCGAGGCGGCAATCACCGCGCCCAGTTCCTGAAAGGCCTCGTTGGCCATTTCGGTCGCTTCGCGCAGGCCGGCGGTGACGGCGGGGATATCGTCCGACACCTGCGCGATGGCACCATCGAGGCTTTGCATCGCGCGGCGCAGGTCCGAAATCACGCCGTCCAGTTCGTCGTTGATCACGCGGTCGGCCCCAGCAAAGGCGCCTTCGGCGGCAGCCAGCGTGCGCTCGCCCACCTCCAGCGCGCGGTTGATCGCGGCCAGCGTGTCATTGGCGTTGGCAAAGGTGTTGCCCACCTGCCCCAGCGTGTCCTCGGCCGAGAGCAGCACCCCGTCCAGCCGCCCCGAGGCCGCCGAGATATCCGCGCCCAGCGTTTGCACCGTCTCGGTCGCCGTGCGCGCGGCGCTGCGCACATCGGCCATCACCGTCGGCAGGTCGTCGCTGGCCGCGCGGCTGACGGCCTCCACGGCTTCGGTGGCGCTGGCGATCATGGTGCGGGTTTCGGCGATCAGGGGCGCGCCGTCCTCGTCCAGCATCCGGTCGAAGCGCCCGGCGGCACCGTCCACGGTCTCCAGCGTCCCGGTCAGTTGCGCCAGCATCGCATCGGTGCGGGCGATCGTTTCCTCGGCTTCCCGCAGCCGCGCGGTCGCCTCGGTCCCCGCCTCGGCCAGCCCGGCCATGAGTTGCCGCGCCTCGCCGCCCAGGGTGTCGACCTCGCGGCGCACCAACGCGCTGGTGTCGGTCAGATCGCGGGTCAAGAGCGCCAGATCGCCGTCGATGAAGGCGCCCGCCCGGTCCAGCGTGCGCTGCGCGCTTTCCAGCGTCGGCCCAGCGCTGCGCGCGGTCGCGCGCAGATCGTCGGCCAGCGTGGTGTATTCCGCCACCGCCGTGTCGATCCCACCAAGGGTGACCCCCGCCGCATCGGCCAGCGGTCCCAGCCGCTCGGTCAGATCGGTGATGGCAGCAATCGCGGTCTCGGCCTCGCGCAGCCGCGCGGTCACTTCGGCGGCGGTTTCGTTGACGGTGCCGAACATGTCCTGCGCCTCGCCGCCCAGTGCATCGACCTGCCCGCGCACGGCGGCGCTGGTGCGGGTCAGTTCGTTGGCCAGTTCGGTCAGATCGGTACCCAGAAACCGGTCCGAGGTTTCCAGCACCACGCGCGCTGCCTCCAGCGTGGCGTCGGTGACATCAAGCGACGTCTGCGCCCGATCCGCAAGTTCCGAATAGATCGCAAGCGTCTCGTCCACCGTGTCCAGCGTGGCCAGCGCGCCCTCGGCCACCGGCACCATGCGTGTGGTGAAATCGGCAATGTCGGTGGTGGCGGTGCCGATGGTCTGGCTGACTTCGGCGAAATCGGTCAGCGCGCCTGCCAAGCCGTCAGAGGAGGTTTCCAGATTGACCAGAATGCGGTCGATCCGGCCACGATTTTCCGCGCCCAGGATCAGGTTCACCTGCTCCACCGCTTCCAGCACGCGCTCCAGGATCGCGGGGCCATCCTCGAAGACGATATCCAGCGGCGCGCGCCCGGCGGTGATCTCTGGGATCTCGGCGGTGTCACGCAACAGCGGCTGGGTCGGATCGCCCCGGCTCAGCGCCACAAAGGACACACCGGTCACGCCCAGCGCGCTGATGGTGGCAGTGCTGTCGATGCGCAGCGGCGTCTCCTCGTCCACCTCCAGCCGCACAAGGATGGTGCCGTCCATGTCCGGGTGAAGGCGCACATCCACCACCTGCCCTACCGGCAGCCCCTCGAACCGCACCTCGGAGGCGCGTGAGAGCCCGGAAATCGACGTGAACCGCACATCGTAATTGGTGTAGCGCCGGTCCAGCTGCACATTGGCAAAGAGCATCAGGAACAGCAGCAGGCCCAGAAACCCGGCCAGCGCAAAGGCCCCGATCAGCACATAATTGGCACGCGTTTCCATGCGTTACGCCGTCCTTGTGGTGGCCTCGATCGCCGCACGCGACCTTGGCCCGTGAAAATACTCGCGCACCCATGGATGATCCACATGCAGCATATCGGCCATGCTGCCGGTGACCAGCACCTTCTTTTCGGCCAGCACAGCAATCCGGTCACAGGCCGCGTGCAGCGTATCAAGATCATGGGTGACAAGGAACACCGTCAGGCCGAGGCTGTCGGCCAGTTGCCGGATCAGCACATCGAAGGCGGTGGCGCCGATGGGGTCCAGCCCGGCGGTGGGTTCGTCCAGAAACACGATCTCGGGGTCCAGCGCCAGCGCCCGCGCCAGCCCGGCGCGCTTGCGCATCCCGCCTGAAAGCTCCGAGGGGTACTTGTCCCCCGCAAACCACGGCAGGCCGGAGAGCGAGATCTTCAGGTCCGCAAGCTCGCGCCGCAGCGCGGGCGTCAGGCCCGTGACCGCCTGCATCGGCACCTCGACATTCTCGCGCACGGTGAGCGAGGAAAACAGCGCCCCGTCCTGAAACATCACCCCCATGCGAAGGTCGATTTCGCGGCGTGCGTCGTCGGTGCAGTTCAGCGCGTCGCGGCCGAAGATCTCGATGCTCCCGGCCTGCGGTCGGCGCAGCCCGGCGATGGTGCGCAGCAACACCGACTTGCCTGTGCCCGAGCCGCCGACCACGCCCACCACCTCGCCGCGATAGAGGTCCAGGTCGAGGTTCTCATGCACCACCTGCGCGCCGAACTGGTTGCGCAGGCCGCGGATGCGGATGATCGGCTCCCCACTCATGGCGTCAGACGCCCTCCGGCGGAGAAGCGCGAAAACGCCCTCGGGGCGTGCGGGTGGGTGG
>LFIK01000418.1_pt1 | contig 31763 bp, 24 predicted proteins | sample 643401 | NCBI WGS metagenome assembly LFIK01 (sample SAMN03777447, study PRJNA286221) | soda lake metagenome | biome: soda lake; feature: Kulunda steppe; material: water; isolation source: sample T5-Br brine of Lake Tanatar-5 | place: Russia: Kulunda steppe | collected 2010-07
TGCGGATTGGGAAACTAACCCATATGGCTTTGTTGTCGAGGAGATGGAAGTGACTTCAGAAACTGAATTTACTGTCAGCCTTGCGCCAGGCGGCGGTCAGGCCGTTCGGTTTATGCATGTGAGTGAATAATAAAATTACCGGTCATAAATGACCGTCTCGGATATTAAGCCCCAGGTTTGGGGCTTTTTTTATACAATATCCCAATCATTAAAACCCATTCATGGGTTTAACATGCGAGATCAGGATTCATTCCCTCTCGCCTGTCCAGAGGAGAGAGTAATGAGGGAATTAAGAGGTGCGTTAAAGGACTGAGAATAACTCTATACCTACCGTACTTCCGTGGCAACTTTAAAATCTATTCTGATAAAAATGAGGATTTTTTATACTTCCTTCTCCATAAAGAACATTCTGGGCTCACCGTATGAAAAACCGGCTCTTTCATAGAGATTTCGTGCCCGGTTATCTTCTCGAACTTCCAGGGTAACTTTACAGCAGTTTTCTTTTTTAGCCTTTCGCTCCACTTCTGCCAGCAGGGCCTCCCCGATTCCATTCCCGCGAAACTGCGGATTAACCGCCAGATCGTGGATATTTATCACTTTTTGAGCCTTAAACGTAGAGAAACTGTACACGCAGTTGGCAACTCCGGCCGGCTGATCATCCATAAACGCCAAAAAACCGATGTAGGCCGGAAACTCCTTTAAACGATCAATCAGCTCTTTTTTAACCTCTTCTTTCAACGGACGTTTCAAGCCCATTGAATCTCTCGCATACTGATCTGTGCTGAATAATAAAGCTTCCGCATGCTTCGGATTATTCAAATCCGCTTCCACAATTTCCAATTTTTTCATACCTGATATTATTGAATATTCTACCGATTTTACTTGCTAACTGATTCCACAAGAAACATTTACACATCTCGACCATTAAAATAAAAGAATTCGAAACCAAAACTAGTCAGTCATTATGAATGTTCGATACGCTCTATCTTTATTAATCATTCTATTTCTATTTCTTGCTGCGTGTGACTCCGGTACTGTAACCGATACAGACGAAAACGAATTTTCGTTCAATCATGAGATCAATCCCGGACAATCCGCTACTGAATTTCTTACCGATGACGATTTCGATCAGCTGATTGTTCAGGTTCAGTACATGCAGGGGTATGAGCCCACACAGGAAGGTTTAAGCAATTTGGAGGTTTTTCTGAATGAACGTCTAAATAAAACCTCCATTACCATCATGACACCGGAGGAGATCCCGGCTTCAGGCCAGAGCAGCTATACAGCTGATGAGGTCCGGGATCTGGAGCGCGATCACCGAAGTCAATTCTCATCTGAGAACCGAATTGCAGCCTACTTCATCATTCTGGACGGAGAGTTTGAAAATGCTGATGTTCTTGGAATTGCCCACTTTAATACATCTATGGCGCTGTTTGGCCCTAAATTTGATGAAGTCAGTTCCGGAATCGGGAGCCCATCAAAAGAGGATGTTGAGACCATTGTTTTGAGACATGAATTCGGCCACATCTTAGGTCTTGTAAACAACGGTATTGATATGCAGGAAAATCATCAGGACACCGAAAACGGGCGGCATTGTGTTAATGACGAATGCCTGATGTACTAAGCATTCCGCAATGCAGATCTTTTTGGAAATATTTTTGGAGGAAATATTCCTGAGCTGGATGAAAACTGCATCGCCGATCTTCAGGCAGCGGGCGGAAGGTAGTTTAGCCCGGCCATGAATGACCGACTCGTATTTTAAGCACCACAGTTGTGGTGCTTTTTTTATGATCAAAATCTTGCTCTTGAAAAACCCATTCATGGGTTTAAGATACGAGCCTGCCTGCGCTTAAGCCTTGTAAGACAGGCCGGGGATTTATCCCCGGTATAAAGGTGTATTTAATCCTCGATCAAAGTAAAACCTACTCAACACTCAACTTTGCCCCATCTGAGCACTCTATTACGCCTGGAAATATTGAGCCATATTCTCCCCAGGGCTATGATCTAATTACTTCTTCGAAGCTTCCCTGTGAGCCCGGCCATGAATGACCGGCTCGCGTATTTAGCCCCACAGGCGTGGATCTTTTCTTTTTTATCTACGCGCCCTTCGTGAAATTTTATCTTTGTAACCATTTCTAATCTAATCTGTCACGGATGAACGGAAACGTTAAGGAGCACATAGTTTTTACTGCGAAAATCCGCGAAGTAATCTGCGCAACTCTGCGAGAAAGCAGACGCGGGCCGGTTTTTTGAACGCTTACAGGTCTTATTAACACAAAACCCATTCATAGGTTTAAGATACGAACCGGGGATTTATCCCACTCGCACAATGACGTTCTGAATTCATTAAAATTCTCCACAGTCTTGTAAGGTTTTCTTTAAAACCTTGTCATACCTATAAAAAAGTAAGACAAAGACTATGAACAGTTTTGTAATTAATCACCTACACATTGTATTTAGTACGAAGGGCAGGTTACCATTAATTGAATCCAAATTTGAGATAGCTATATACAAGTATATTGTCGGAATTGGTCGGAATATGGGAATTTCAATCCTTAAAATAGGCGGTATGCCAGACCACCTTCACATCCTGCTAATGCTACCTCCAACTATTTCATTAAGTAAGGCAATGCATAGAATAAAAGGTAGTTCATCCAGATGGATTAATGAACAATTTTTTGATGATTCAGGGTTTAAATGGCAGGGTGGATACAGCGCGTTTAGCGTGAGTTTATCAAACCTTGAAAATGTAAAACATTACATCAAGCGTCAGAAAATTCACCACCAACATTACAGTTTTGAAGAAGAACATCGAGGTTTACTCAGAAGGCATAATATTACTGAATAATCCTGCCTTACAGCCCGGCCATGAATGACCGACTCGTATTTTAAGCACCACAGTTGTGGTGCTTTTTTTATGATCAAAATCTTGCTCTTGAAAAACCCATTCATGGGTTTAAAATACGAGCTGGGGATTTATCCCCGGTGAAACTCAAGAAAACCGGTCCGCCAAACGATTGATCAGGTACCCACTCTCTTTCAATGCCTGTGACGCAAAACTGCCAAAATAATCCGTAACCGTTTCAAACTCTTTGATAAATCCGGCTTTGTCATCTTTCTCAACCATCTCCATCAATTTTTTCTGGTGGTTGAAAAAAGTGAGAAGCAGTTCCCGACGCTCTTTATTGGCAAACACAATGTCTGCATAGAGTTCAGCATCCTGCGCAAAAATACGTCCGGTCATCATTAGTTCAGCTCTGTAAATTGGACTGGAGTACTCCAGCATCTCTTCCGGGTTCAGGTCGTACTCCTTCATAAATGATCCGTGCAGAAGTGCCACAAAATGTCTCAGACCCTGTACAAGGTTCATCACATAATCGTGTTTTCCAGGCTCAGCATCGATCACCCGCATTCCCCATAATCGACACTGCTCTTTGAACCAGTCTGCCTGATCAGAATCGCGACCGGAGCAAAATACCATAAGCTGTTTTGATAAATTTGGAACGGACGGCCCGTGCATCGGGTGGAGACCGACAACCGGACCTGAATGCGCATCCAGCATCACCTTCAGCGGTTCTGATTTATTGGATGTAAAGTCGGCTAGAATAGTATCCGGTTTCAGTTTTGGAGCCAGCCTTCGGATCACATCTTCAGTCACCCGAATCGGTACAGTCACAACCACCATGTCCAGTTTGGGGGCAATCTCATCAAGCTGATACCAATTTCCTTTATCGATGGAGTATGCAATATGCCCGCTGTTTTCTGTAAACTTTCTATAAAGGGCGCCCATACCGCCTTCGCCGCCAACGTAGAGAATATGCTTTGGCTCTTGGGTCGATCGAGGGAATGTATTAGCCGACTGTGCTGCCCGGGAGGAAGCCATCACCATTCTTAAAAAGTCCTCAGCCCAGTCCGGATCAATCCCTCTCTCCCTCGCTTTTTCACGAAATGCATTTGTTTTTTCGTTCTCGCGTCCGGCTACAAAAACCGGCAACTGCTTCTCAACTTTGGTTTGAATGACATCCTGAACAACACGATTACGCTGCTGCAGCAGATCTAATATCTGGTTGTCAATATCATCAATCTGGTTGCGTTGTTTGCTTAAATGGTTCTGGTCTGACATTGTACTGAGCTATTAAAATTTCTGATCGAACACAAGAAGGGCTAAAAGTACCTTAATTCCTGTAAAATTGCGCAATAAAGAATGATTTTACCATCTATTTGTTTTAAACGGTGAATCACATTGTTATCTTTGTTTTATGTCAAAATTTAAGCTTCATTCCCCCTGGGAGCCGGCCGGCGATCAGCCAAATGCCATTGAAGAACTTACCGAGGGCGTTCATAACAACGACAAATTTCAGACACTTTTAGGAATTACCGGTTCAGGTAAAACCCGCACCGTTGCCGGTGTGATTGAAAACGTGCAGAAACCCACACTGGTTATGAGTCACAACAAAACGCTTGCGGCTCAGCTCTATCGAGAACTAAGTGACTTTTTTCCCGAAAACAGGGTCGAGTTTTTCATCTCCTATTACGACTACTACCAGCCGGAAGCCTATATCTCATCCCAGGATAAGTATATCGAGAAAGATCTCTCTATTAACGAAGAGATTCAAAAACTCAGATTGAGAGCAACGAGTTCACTCCTTTCAGGGCGAAGGGATGTAATTATCGTTTCATCTGTAAGCTGTATTTACGGTATCGGTTCACCCTCGGAATATGAAAAGCTGATTATCAACCTGGAAGTGGGACAGGATATCCCCCGTAATACGCTTCTATACGACCTGGTAGACCTCCACTATCGGCGAAGCGACCATGAATTTACAAGAGGCACATTCAGGGTTAGAGGCGATGTAGTTGATATTTATCCCGCTTATTCTGAAGAGGGCTTACGGATAACCATGTGGGGCGATGAAATTGAAAAGATGCAGGTTTTTGATGTAGAAACAGGTGACATTATTGATGATGTGGATGAGTTTCGCATTTATCCCGCCTCACACTACGTAACCACGCAAAACCGGCTCGAGGAATCGATTAAACAAATTCGGGATGAGATGCACTGGCGCGTCGACGTACTGCAGGACGAGCACAAATTCCTGGAAGCCAAGCGGCTGGAACAGCGCACTCTTTTTGATATTGAGATGATGCAGGAGATCGGATACTGCTCTGGAATTGAAAACTACTCACGATACCTCAGCGCCAGAAAACCGGGAGAACGTCCTTACACATTGATGGATTACTTTCCGGACGATTATCTTCTGGTTGTGGACGAGAGCCACCAGACTGTCCCCCAGATCGGCGCCATGTATGGTGGTGACCGATCACGTAAGATTCAGCTGGTTGAGCACGGTTTCCGTTTGCCATCAGCTCTCGACAACCGCCCGCTTACATTTGAGGAGTGGGAAACCATGGTTAATCAGGCCATATTTGTAAGTGCAACGCCCAGCGATTATGAACTGGAGAAATCAGGCGGAGTATATGTAGAGCAGATTATACGGCCAACCGGACTTATGGAGCCGGAAATTGAGGTTCGACCACTCGATACCCAGGTAGATGATCTCCTCGAGGAGATTCGAAAACGGGCTGAGAAAAATGAGAGAGTGTTATGTATTACATTGACTAAACGACTCAGTGAAGAGTTGAGCGAATATCTGAAAAATCTCGGAATTCCGGCCGCCTATATGCACAGTGAACTGGATGCTATGCAGCGTGTGGAGGTTCTTTACAAATTCCGGCGTGGAGATTTCAAGGTACTGGTTGGGATTAATCTGCTGCGTGAGGGGATTGACATTCCTGAGCTGAGTCTGGTTGCCATCCTGGATGCTGACAAAGAGGGATTTTTGCGATCGGAAACATCGCTCTTCCAGATTGTAGGTCGCGCGGCTCGTAATGTTGGAGGAAAAGCTATTCTCTATGCTAACAAGATTACAAAGAGCATGCAGAAGGTCATTGATGAGACAGACCGGCGCCGGGAAATTCAGAGAAAGTATAACGAGGAGAATGGAATCACACCTCAAACCATTAAGAAAGAACTGAAACCTCTGGTAGACCCAACACTGATATCCACTCAGGATTTTACTCTTGATTCAACTGAACAGGAGCAACAGGACTATCTGGAGACTGTTAGAGTAGCTGAAGATGGGATTCAATACAGGGCAAATCCGGCCATGAAAGAAGTTACATTTGAAAGTAAGGAGAAGTTTCTCGAATATTTACGCGGGTCGATGTTGCAGGCTGCTAAAAACATGGAGTTTGAAGAAGCCGCCCGTATCCGCGATCAAATCGCAACACTGGAAAAAGAAATCTAAACTGTCATTTACACATGGGTAAGAAAATAGAGTTTTTTAAAACGTTTGTTAAAGATCGCGATGTCGCATCTGTTATTCCCACCTCACCGCGTTGCGTTAAAAAAGTCTGCAAAAACATCGATTTCTCAAAGGATTTTACCCTGGTAGAGTACGGACCCGGAAATGGCGCTTTTACCCACTACCTGGTTGAAAATATGTCGGCCGGATCCAGACTGATTTTAATCGAGGCAAATCAGGATTTTGTCTCATCCCTGAAAGAGTCTATAAATGACCCCCGGGTTGAAATTCACAATATACTTGCCGGAGATGTTGAATCAATACTTAGTGATGAGGTTGTGGGAAATGTTGATTACGTCCTCTCAGGAATCCCTTTCTCCTTTCTCGACTGGGAACGAAAAATTGAGGTACTGAAGGCTACCAAGAAAATTTTAAAGGATGATGGTAAATTCCTCGCTTATCAGACCAGCGGCCATTTAAAAAAGCCGGTCATGGAAGTTTTTGGAAACTTCGAAACCGATTTCGAACCTCTCAACATCCCTCCATATTTCATCTATAAGATTTACAAGAACGGACATTAATCCTGCTCCTTCAGACCGCTACACGCGGACAGGTGGATTGGTAAGTCTGAGATTTAACACCCCTCGTCACGCAATTGGCGTGACACTCCCCTCAAGGGGAGATGTTTTCATAAAGTCATGGTAAGTTTTAATGAGCGGGACTCCTTGTCGAGGAGATGAATAGTTGATAAAAATTCAGATCCATTTTTAACTTCTTAATCAAACAATGGTCTGCCTGCTTGAAGCAGACTGACCGGTTCTGCGTATGAATACTGATAGCAAGAAAATCATCCCTCCGGAAACTCTGCTTGAAGCGTACAGTCAGGGAATTTTCCCCATGAGTGAATCACGGGATGATGATTCTGTAGGCTGGTACTCCGCACGCCGCCGCGGAATCATCCTTATGGATAAATTTAAGGTCTCCTCAAACGTACAGAGAATCACTCGACAGGGAAGGTTTAAATGCAAGGTCAACACCCGGTTTCGTGAAGTGATGGAGGAGTGCGCCAATCGTAATTCTACCTGGATTTCTGAGTTGATTATCGATTCGTTTGAAGTGCTGCACCTTGCCGGCAATGCACACTCCGTAGAGATGTATAATTCAGCCGGAGAACTCGCCGGTGGTCTTTATGGTGTTTCTTTGGGGGCTGCCTTTTTTGGTGAATCGATGTTCAAACATGAAAAGGAAGCGGATAAAGTAGCTCTTTGGCACTGCCATCAAATTTTGCACAAGAACGGGTTTACACTTTGGGATACACAATTCTATACCGATCACCTGGCACAGTTTGGATGTGTGGAAATTTCAGCCGGGGAGTATCAAAAACGATTGAACATTGCGCTCGGTGTAAGAAACAGAGAGTTTAAAAGATAATAATCTTCCCTTGAGGGAAGTGTCCAGACTGCTTTTGTTGGGACGAAGGGTGTGGGGGCTATTGGTCTGTTCCTGATCCACGATTTATAAACAAAAAAAGACCTGCCAGGTTTAGAAAGATGACAGGTCTAATAAGAAATCTATAAAAACTACCCGACTGACCGCTTGAAGCGGTCTGACGGGTGGCTTGAACTATTTAGGATCGAGAATATTCTCAATTCGATTCTGTACATCCTGAAGATGTAAAACTGTTCTGCGATCTACAGTTCTGTTCACAGCACGATCAACTTCTGTTTTCAGCGTTCTAAGTTCTTCGCGCAGCAGTGGTTTAATGTCGCTACCGTCCACATCGCTGTCTTCACTCTCCATCAAAGATTTTACGTGATTCACATAGGTTCGCTGCAGATTTCTGCGATAAACATCAACGGATGAGCTGGAGTTAAGTTCACTCCAAACTCCTTTTCGAACATCTTCCAGCATTTCACTAATCGTGTATGCTTCATCACCGCGAAACGTTTCATCCTCAATCAGACGTGCCATTCGGGAAGTGTTCATCACACTTCTGAGATGCCGCCCCTGAAGTGACTGAATCCGATCAACAGCGCCTGCATGTTCAATATTTCGCAGAATATTCTCATCCAGCAGCCACTCCGGAGTTGTGAATGCGTTCTCTACCATAAACTGCATCGCTTTTTTCTGATAATCTTTGTCGACCGGACGATATACATTTCCATCCTGATCGGAAGCAATGCGTTCCATGTATACCCCGCCAATATTCGTAATCACGTGGCCTACATAGCGATTCCACTGACCAATCAGCTCACCGTAAATTTCACGTAAATCATCGTAACCCTCTCCCGGACGAGAAGTCCACTCAACCAGATTTGGTGTAACCCGCTGAAGGTTCATCATACCGTAAATGGAAGCCTGAACCGGATCATCAGAAAGCGTCTCGGTTTGAGCCGAAGGATCGTACCCGGTTGACTGTCCAAAACGGTACATGGGATCATCCGCTTTATCGAGAATCCATTGATTCAGTGTTGAAACTTCATCTTCCGGTGTTTCTGCATCAGGAATTATCCGGTACCCCCAATTGATGGCATAAAGATCATAAGGACCAATTTTCCGGATAAATCGCTCTACACCGTCGCCCGGCTGAGCGATATAGTTCTGACGCGCATAATCCATAATGGTAGCCGACACACCGTACTGCGAGGTAAACTCCGGATCACGAAGAGACTCCACGGGATAAGATGAGTTTGCCTTCATGTTGTGAGGCAGTCCCAGAGCGTGGCCAATTTCGTGCGCGATTACCTGGCGAATCGCCTCTTTTAGATAGTCATCATCTACCCGGAGGTTTTGAGCTTTCGGATTGGCGGCGCCGGTTTCCAACATCAGGCGGTTCCGGTACGAACGAATGTGGTTATGGTACCAGATGATATCACTTCCGATGATTTCACCGGTTCGGGGATCAGACATGCTCGGGCCGGTCGCATTTCGTGTGGTGTTTGCGATCCAGCGCACCATGTTGTAGCGAATATCTTCCGGTTCAAAATAGGGATCTTCCTCTTCAGTTGGCGGAAGTTTTGCCTGAATGGCATTTTTGAAACCGGCTTCTTCAAATGCCACATTCCAGTCTTCCACACCGTCAATCACGGCCTGGCGATACTCTTCCGGCGTGCCGGGATCTACGTAGTAAACAATGGGTTTGATCGGCTCAACCAGTTCTCCACGGGCATACGCATCCGGATCGGACGGCTCGAGCCTCCATCGGCGAATCAGTGACCGAGTTGCTGCCTTCTGCTCATCTGAGCCAAAATCGAGCTGTGTAACCGTAAACCAACCCACCCGATAGTCGTAATGGCGTGGACGCATCGGTTCAGCCGGTAGCAGAACCATCGATTGATTCATCAAAAGGGAGATACTGTTGGTATTGGATGATGACGGCGGGTTCATCGCCTCATAAGTCATTACATGACGAACCTCTACATTTTGCGGATAGGCTCGAACTCGTTCAATATAGCTTCTGCTGCCATCTAACCGGCGAACCTGGTAGGCACTTCGCAGCCAGCCCTGCAGGCCTGAAATTGCGGGTACATCACTTTCAAAAAGACTATTCACTTCAACTACCGTTGTTGTACTGTCCGGCCCGATCGCCTTCACATCAAAAGATGCAATGATCGGTTCGTAGTTATTCATGCGAACAGAGCGGGAGATCGGGAGGGAGTCCGGTGCAACACTGTTATAGAGCCGTTGTCGGATGTTGATCTTTCCGTTTGCCTTTTCGAAGGCTATAACCTGCTCTGCTGTTTTTGAACCACTGCTGGTAAAGCCGGAAAAATTATTGGGAACGGCTGCTACACGACTCACCATCAGGAAATCACGGCCAAGCAGTGAGTCGGGAATTTCGTAATAGATTTTATCGCCAACGGTGTGGACATCCACAACGCCGTGCTGGGTTTCAGCTTCGGATGTAATCACGCTGCTGTAGCCGTTTGAACCGGAGCTTCGCTCAGCCCTCGGAGCGTCGCTGCCGGAGGTTGTAGCTGCCGGCTCGGTTGATGCACAGGATATTGCAAAAAACCCTGCAAATAGAATAATGGTGAAATTACGTATCAGTAGATTCATTAGAAGTGGGTTCGTATTATGGTTAGTCTTTCGGTACTTAATAAACAAAATGTTGAAACCATTCACTGCAAAAGGTTGAAAAAAGAGTTGTTAAAATCGGTGCTCTTCAGCAAGCAGTTGTTTCCATTCGGGATGACGCTGAATATAGGATTTCACAAACGGACAGATCGGCGCAATTTCTAAACCGCGTTCTTCAGCATCTTGAAATGCCGATTTGATCAACTTAGAAGCCACACCCTGACCTTCAAGCTCCTGTGGCACTTCTGTATGTGTGAAAAAGAGAACCCCCTTTTTGTTTAATATATATTCGGCAACTGCAGTAAACCCATCAACTTCCAGTTCATACCTGTTCTTTTCCCTGTTATTAATCACATCGTTGTTCATCTGCACAGATCCTTAAATTTTAGGTTTCAATTTTTACTGCCTCTTTGCAATCAAGAATATAACAAGAGCAATCAATAAAATAGCTGCTACCGGCCAGATCCAGAGCGGCAAAGTATATGTCACTGTAAGCCTACCCTCCGGAACTTCATATCTATTAGGTATGACAGAAATTTCGTCTTCATTTTTCTCAAATGATTGCACATAGTTTAGTACGCTTTCCCACACTTTTAGCTGCTGATCGCCATCCATAATAATCGCTTCTTGCAAAGAAATTGCGCGGCCGTTCGCATCACGCAGCGTAATCGCCAGATTGGGTAAACGCTCACCAACCATCGGCAGAAAACCCGCAATGTAGTAGTCTGTCACAACATGTATCAGGTTATCTGAATCTTTACGAATGGATGTAACTTCATCACCATTCACCAATTCTGCTCTTAATATAGAGCGCGAGGTGGGGATCGGTGTCCCAGTAAACGGAACTCGGAATAGAACCGCCCGATCGGGATTGTACATCATATTCAGTCCGGAAAACTGTAGAAAGTAGTTGTCGCCCATAAGCTCTGAAAGAAGTATGGAAACTTCGAGTGCATTTCGCACCTCCTGTTCTGTTAAATAGAAAGATACAACCGGATAGCCCGGAGATCCGTCATCTCCGGAGCCAAGCCCAAATGCCATCATCATATCATAAAAAGTAATCTCTCCATTATTCCATACATCTGTTCCCGGTTCAATATTTCTTCGAATGGCTCCATTGGCCTGAACCGCTATATCAACCGGCTGTTCCAACACTTTTTCAGCAGAATATTTCATGGCGTCTGTCACAAAGTTACCAATCGCTGATTCCCGCTGTGGGTCATTTCTCAAGATGGGAAATTCTGCGAAAGCAATAGTTTTCCGAACATCATCAATTCCACCGGCCGTCAATTCACTTAACCAGTTGTTTAATATCTTCTCGTAATTTTCAACTTCTTCAGCTATTAGGGAATCAATCGGGGTTTCATCCTGAATTGGAATTAAATTGGGGTTGCCATTCTCTTCATTTAAAACCCGGACGGTTTTCTCTTCAGTGTTCCATGCGAGCTCCAGCACTCCAAGAAATTGCATATAGTGCCCCGCTTGTACAATGATAGTCTCCCCCTCGATAATAGGCTGATGTATTGGAGTATGGGAATGTCCGCCAACAATAACATGGATCTCAGGAATAGCCCTGGCCAGCTCCCGATCTTCAGCTACTCCCGAGTGGTTTACAGAGATCAATATATCAACGCCCTGTTCCTGAAGTTCACTTACCGCTTTCCGGGCAGACTCAATAGGATCATCAAATACAACAGGACCCGGCTGAGCGGTTTTTGATATTGCATCATTCCCAATCAACCCAAAAACTCCAATGCGCAAACCGTTCTCCAACTCTTTAACAAAATGGTTACGTATACCTCGTTCACTTAGCGGATGATCGTGAGGAGGGCGGGTATTGGTTCCCAAAATCACGGTTTTATCATTTGCTTCCGGGTATCCTGCATCCCGCAGATACCTGGCATAAACATCTGCACCATAATCAAACTCGTGATTGCCTATAGTAACAGCATCGTACCCCATTTTTTGAAAGAGATTTAACTCAGGAGCCAATCCTTCACGCAAAGGAAGCCAGCCAAATGCGGGACCGCCCAGAATATCGCCACCCGAAAACAGAAGAACAGGTTCGCCCGCTGCCGCCTTCTCATCCCTGACTTGATTGATAGCGCCCGCCAGCCTTGCTATACCGCCTCGAGCTGTGCTTTGAAATTCCCTGCTATGCTCAACCACGGGGATCGGTATCAGGTGTGAATGTTCGTCATTGGTGTGCAGAATTGTAAAACGAACTTCATTCTGCAGATTAGACTGCCCATAAAGTGACGATGAGACAATACAGAGGAGGACAAAAAATGTAAATTTGAGTTTCAAACCAATTGGGGGCTTTTAGCAGTTATCGGTTTTGATTAAGTTGTAGCACATTTTGCTGCAACCAAATCAACAGGCTTCTTAGATTATGAAAAAACAGTTAAAAAGCATAAGTGCATTTCTTACACTTTTCCTTTTCTCCACCGGAGCATTCGCTCAGCTCCAGTCTCCCGCAGAGTTTTTGGGATACGAACTAGGCGACCGATATACGCCTCATCACCGGGTAATCAGTTATGTTAACCATGTAGCCGATAACTCCAATCTGGCAACCATTGACCAATATGGCACTACCAACCAGCACAGGGAACTTGTCTACCTGATTGTCACCACAGAAGAGAATCACGCAAACCTTGAAGAGATTCGCCTTAACAATCTCAGGTTGACCGGTCTTGAAGAAGGACAGGCAACCGACAACAAAAAAGCAATTGTATGGCTCAGCTATAATGTTCATGGGAATGAAACATCATCCAGCGAAGCCGCTATGCAGACACTATATGAGCTGGTAGACCCAACAAACAGCGAAACCAAACAGTGGCTACAGAATACCGTTGTGGTTATGGATCCGATGATCAATCCTGACGGGCGTGACCGCTACGTAAACTGGTTCAACGGAATAGTTGGAACCGAGTACAATCCCGACCCGATTGCCCGGGAGCACCGCGAGCCATGGCCGGGCGGACGCTCCAACCACTACTATTTTGATATGAACCGTGACTGGGCGTGGCAAACACAAAAAGAGACACAGCAACGCATTGAAATTTATCAGCAGTGGATGCCGCATGTTCACGTCGATTTTCATGAGATGGGGTACAACGCCCCCTACTATTTTGCACCTGCCGCAAAACCTTATCACGAGGTTATTACCGATTGGCAGAGTGAGTTTCAGACTATTATCGGGAAAAACCATACCCGATATTTCGATGAAGAGGGATGGATCTACTACACACGTGAAGTGTTTGATCTGTTTTATCCCAGCTATGGCGACACCTGGCCAACGTATAATGGTGCGATCGGTATGACCTACGAAAAAGCCGGAGGTGGCCGTGCAGGAGCAGCCGTTTACAACGAGGAGGGTGAAGTTCTGACGTTAAAAGAGCGTTTAACCCATCATCACGTAGCCGGTCTGTCTACCGTTGAAGTTACCGCCATGAACGCAGAGCGCGTTATTTCTGAGTTTGAAAACTTTTTTGATCAGGCCGTTAACAGTCCGGCCGGAACCTATAAATCTTTTGTGGTAAAGTCCGACAACAACCCGGACAAAATTCACCATCTGTTGAGATTTTTGGACAGCCAAAAAATCCAATACGGAACAGCAGGCTCGAACCGAAACACAAATGCCTATAATTTCAAGACCGGACAGAATGAGCGGGTATCCATCTCTTCAGATGATATTGTCATAAGTGTGCACCAGCCACAAGGACAGCTGGCCCGGGTATTTTTTGAACCAAACCCGGCACTGTCTGATTCACTCACATACGATATAACCACATGGGAAGCTCACTACCGTTTCGGGCTGGACGGTTATGCACTGGAGTCTAATATTTCACCCAATCAAAATATTACTGCTGATGATTTCCGTAACGGATCCTTCTCCGGAGCTGAGAAACCGTACGGTTATGTAACCGGCTGGAGCAGTATGGATGATGCCCGTTTTCTGGCTGAAATCACCCAAAAAGGTGTTAAAAGCCGGTTTTCAAAGGTTGATTTCGTCATTGAGGGGCAGTCATTCAAAAAAGGTGCCCTTGTTATCCTGCGCGGAAACAATGCACATCTCGGAGACTCATTTGATGAAATCGTACGAACAGCCGGAGATAACCACAACAGGGATCTTTTCGGCGCTTCAACAGGATTTGTAACTTCCGGATCAGATTTTGGGTCAAATAATGTAAGCTTTATCGAAAAGCCTGAAATTGCCGTACTGATGGGTGAGGGTACATCGTCTCTTAGCGCCGGTGAAATCTGGCACTTTTTCGACCAGCAGCTGCACTATAAAACGACCCTGATTGATACAGGTGATTTTATGAGCGCGGACCTGTCAGATTTTAATACACTCGTGCTTCCTTCCGGCTCATACAGCGGTGTATTAACCGACAGCGCCATTGAAAAAATTTCCGGCTGGGTGCGTAGCGGTGGAAACCTCATTTTAATTGGCAATGCCAATCGCAACTTCACCAATCGAAATGGCTTTCAACTGACACGCAAGCATGTTGAATCTTCTGAACCGACAAATGAAGATCTTCTGGCCCCGTACGGCGAGCGTTCAAGGCGGTATATCAGCACAACCACATCAGGTTCTGCGTTTGAAGTTACTCTCGACACAACACATCCGCTGGCATTTGGTTACGACGAGCAATACTACACGCTTAAATTAAGCGCGGACTCCTACAGCTATCTGGATGGCGGATGGAATATTGGAACCGTTCGTGAAAACGCATATCGAAGCGGGTTTGTAGGTGCTGAAGCCAAGCCAGTGATTGAGAACTCGCTCTCTTTCGGCGTTCAGAATTATGGAAGCGGGCAGGTGGTTTACATGATTGAGAATCCCCTATTCAGAGGGTTCTGGGAGAATGGAAAGCTACTCGTTGCTAACAGCCTCTTCTTTGTAGGAAACTAATATTGGTATTGGGTATTGAGGAATAGTATCAGGACGCAACTTTTTGCATTTCCTGATACTTGCTACTCAATACCTTCTACTCTAATTATTTTTCAAACTTCATCTTCATCAATGCGGCCGCAATTTCGATCGGTGAGTAGTCACCTTCTGCAAGCGGCTCCAGCTGATCAATATACTCTCTCAGCCCGCCCTTTTGGAGTACGTCCACGATTTCATCCAAGTGCGACTCCATCTTCGACATTTGCACCTCTTTGGATGATGGCATCGGCAGCGGCCTCAGCTTGGTTCCGATAATTTTCTCAATAAAACGGATACTTTTTCTCTTCCTTCCGGTTGAGAATGTAATGGCCATCCCTGATTTACCTGCACGTGCGGTTCGCCCGATTCGGTGCACATAAAACTCCGGATCCTGCGGTACATCGTAGTTGAATACGATATCAATATCATCCACGTCCAGTCCGCGTGCGGCAACATCTGTGGCTACCAGCAGCTCGATCTTTCCGTTTCTGAATTTATTCATCACCTTATCGCGAACATTCTGACGCATATCACCGTGAAGGGCATCAGCAGAAAAACCCCGGGCCTGAAACTCCTGTACAAGCGAATCGCATCTGCGTTTTGTATTCGAAAATACGAGAGTCAGATTAGCGCCGGTCATATCAATTACGCGAGAGATCGCCTCAACCCGCATGGAGTCACGAACCTCCATCACATACTGCTCAATACCTTCGGCTGTTTGGGCTTTCCCCTCAACCTTGACCATTTCGGGCTTATCCATCCACTTGTTCATGATGTTCTTAATCGCTTTCGGTACAGTCGCTGAGAACATGACCGTCTGCGATTTCCCTTTACTGTAGCTTAAAATCTGCTCCAGGTCTTCACGAAAACCCATATTGAGCATCTCATCCGCTTCATCCAGAACAACCATTTCGAGTGCGCCCAGTTTTAAGGTACCTCGTTTCAGGTGATCAATGACTCGGCCCGGAGTCCCCACAACGATCTGAGCTCCCTTTTTCAGAGCTTTAAGCTGTCGACTGATGGGCTGGCCGCCATAAACGGGTACGGTAAATACTCCGTTGACGTGTTTGGCAAGCTTTATCAGTTCGCCCGTAACCTGAATTGCCAGCTCACGAGTGGGAGTTAAAATTAAAACACTTGGAGATTTTGAGCCTTTATTGGCCATTTGAAGTGCAGGAATTCCAAATGCGGCGGTTTTACCCGTTCCGGTTTGTGCCTGGCCAACCAGGTCTTTTCCGGATAAAATTTGAGGTATGCACTTTTCCTGAATAGATGTTGGTGCTTCAAAGCCCATGTCATTTACGGCTTTGAGAATTTCAGGCTGAATTCCCAGCGCTGAAAAAGAAGAATTTTTCATTGGTTGTCTTTTGTTTGAGTAAGATCTCAGGACATAGATGATCAGCCAACAGTGAACAACGTTCAGCTGGATGTTGATATACCTACCCTGGGTATCCTGTTATAAATGTCTGTCGCTCTCCACGCGCATCGCTCCGCTCTTGTGTTTTTAAACATTCCGGAGATACTCCCTGGCCAAAAGCGCGTTTTACAAACATTCAGGAGAGAACTACTGAAGAGAGGCAAAAAGGTACCGAGTTGGGCAGGTCAACGTCGAACGTCAGTTGAAGGTGCACAAGGTAAGAATAAGAATTGGATTTATTACTATGGGTTTTTGTGGGTATAAAGTATTGGACTAACTAACCAAAATATTATCTACATAGACCCCTTTTTTGTTTCTCGCAGATTTGCACAGATGATTTCGCTGAATATCGCAGATACTCAGCGTAAATCTGCGGTTAACTTAGCGGAACTCCGCGAGCAATGAAGCAACCGTCGAACGGATTATAATTTTCTTTTATTTTCATGTGCCTGCCAAAATGTTATGAATTTCTGGAATTCTTGAAGCTAGTACCCAATACTTACTACTCTATACCTGATACCTGCTACTCAGCAACCCTACTCCATACTCTTCTTCCGGAAAAGAGCATATGCCTCGAGTATAATCCAGATCGAAAAGCCGAGAATTACAGCACCGAATGAAAACAGTAGCAGATTGAAATCAGATTCGCCCAAGCCGGACCAGTCAAAAATAACCTGTTCAACCATAGCCCAGATGGTCATAAACAGAACAAAAATCATAGGCACAAGCGTGTAGATAATGGGACGGCCGAGCCGTTTCAGCCAGATGGTTATAAGAAGCAGGCTGATACCAGCGAGCAGCTGATTCGACGTTCCAAACAGCGGCCAGAGAATATATCCCCCGGAACCCAGTCCGCGCGGACCCTCCGGCAACAGAACGAGAGCCGCACTTGCTCCCACAGCAATGAGTGTTGATGTGTGAAGCTTGGTCAGCGGTTTTACTTTGTACTCCTCACCGAGCTCATTTAAAATGTAGCGCATCAGGCGGACGGAGGTGTCGAGGGTTGTAGCCGCAAAACTGATCACAATAACTCCAATAATCGTTTGGGCTGCTTCCAGTGGAATCATCAGACCGGTTGCGAGACGGGCCGCGCCTTCAACGAAAATATTCAAACCTGAGGCCCCGGCTGCTTCAAAAGAGTGGTAGTTGTCCAGAAATTCACCGGTTGTGTTGAAATAGGTAACAATCGCCACAATGGTAATCAGAGCAAGAGAACCTTCTCCAATCGCTCCCAGATATCCGACGAAACGGGCATCCGTCTCCTTATCCAGCTGCTTTGCGGTTGTTCCGGAAGAGACCAGTCCGTGAAACCCGGAAATCGCCCCGCAGGCAATGGTGATAAAAAGAAGCGGAAACCAGCTTACATCACCTGTATCTGTGTTCGTCGGTGGGGCGGTAATTTCCGGACTGATCACAAAAAGGCCGAGGTAGAGAATAGCCAACCCCAAAATCAGCTGATAGGCGTTGATCAGGTCACGGGGCTGTAGGAGCATCCAGACCGGGAGAGTCGAAGCAAAGTAGACATAGACCATCAGCACGATAATCCAGGTTAAAAATGCCATTTCAACACCGGTAAGTCCAAGAAATGAAATCGCCTCCTCCCCGCCAAAATATTGCACCAAGTCGATCTGGAGAATCGGAACATAACTGGCGATAACGGCCGTGAAGTACATCAAAAAAAGTACAATTACCGATGGGATGATCATACTTCCGCTCGCTTTGTATGCTCGGAATCCAATCCAGATGGCCAGCGGAATTTGGATAAATATGGAGAGAACCGTGGCCGGAAAACTGATAAACAGGTTCGATATTACCCAGGCAAATACGGCATTCACCATGAGCACCAGAATAAGGATGATGAAGAGAAACAGCAGGCGTCCGCGGCGACCCACCAGTTTATCAGCAAGCGTGCCTACGGATTGGCCTTTGTTGCGAACTGAAAGTACCATGGTTCCAAAATCGTGAACACCAGCAGCAAAGATGGTTCCAAAAACCACCCAAAGCATCGCCGGAACCCAGCCCCAGTAAACAGCTATGGCAGGCCCCACAATCGGGGCGGCACCGGCTATAGAAGTGAAATGGTGACCGAGAAGTACAAATTTATTGGCCGGCACATAATCCCGACCGTCATTGAATTCGTGTGCCGGAGTCATGAAGTTTGGATTGAGCTGATAGATCTTTTCAGCCAGATACTTCGAGTAGTATCGGTACCCGATAAAGAAGAGAATGAGCGATAAAGCAGCGACTAAGCTTGCCGGCACAGTTCGATGGGTTTATAGAGCGTTGTCGGATTCACCTTTCAAAATATACTTTTGGAGTAAATGTGCAATTTTGAATAAGCCACGGAAGGTCGGAACCTACTAATGACTCTTTATACGTTTTAATAAAATCTTCATTGATTAAGATCTTTTGAACCGCAGAATGTCGAACTCTGAATATCGAATTTCGAAGTGAAGTTACTTCAATATTCGATATTCAGTATTCTGCGGTTCGACGTTCTCCCCTCTCTTTGATTGAATCAAAATTGTAAGGAATCTCATCTTCACGTTTCTTACATAGAAAGAATAAAGCGAAAGAAGTATAAGTATGAAAATTTATGACCTTGAAGACCGACTAATTGATTTTGCAGTAAACATCATTAAAGTTGCAGAACAGCTTCCGAAAAACTACACCGGCAATCATTTAGGTAAACAAATAATCAGATCGGGAACGGCTCCCGCGCTCAATTACGGTGAAGCCCAAGGTGCTGAATCGAGAAAAGACTTTATTCATAAGATGAAAATTTCACTAAAAGAACTCCGGGAAACTTTCATCAATTTGAAGATCATCAAAAAATCGGGCCTGATAATGGATTATGAAACCTTTACTGAAGTCTTAAATGAGTGTAACGAACTGGTTTCCATTTTTGTGAGAAGTGTGAAAACTGCGGAAAAAACTCGGTAGCCTGAACCGCAGAATGTCGAACTCTGAATATCGAATTTCGAAGTGAGGTTACTTCAACATTCGATATTCAGTATTCTGCGGTTCGATATTCCTTACAACTACTCATTAAATAAAAACAACAACCCCCTTCCCGACAAACTGCAATCGGGACACTCCCCTCAAGGGGAGATTTCTCCATCAACTTCCTCCAAAAATCTTCTTTTGAACTTTCCGTGTTTCCGTGGCTTAGACTAGTCATTCAACAAAACCGCATCCCCGTAGCCCAATCCACTCAGTCTGTCGAGCTGCGTCCGGGCGTCGCCTACAATCACATAGTACATGCGGTCAGGATTTGCATACCGGCTCGCCAGTTCGCTGATCTCCTCTCGGGTCATATTTCGAACTACATCCTGCTGTTCGTTGATGTAATCGGCCGACCACCCGTTGGCGCTCATGGTTTGCAGAATACCGAGTTTAGCACCCAGTGTCTCAAATGCGCGAGCGTTGCTCTTTAGCAAAAAGCTCTGGGTGTTATCCAGATCCTGTTCGGTAAATGATTCCGGATAATCCGTCATAATATCCCGGATCAGCTCCACGGCTTCGAACGTGATATTGCTGCGAACACCGCTGCTCACAGAAAAAGGTCCCGGCAGGTTGCTGGCGGAGAAACCGGAGCGAATTCCATAGGTGTAACCCTTGCCTTCACGTAGCTCCTGCGTGAGACGCGACGCAAATCCGCCGCCCCCAAGAATATAGTTCATAACCGTTGCGGGGTAATAATCCTCATCCGTTTCCGGCATAGCCAGATAACCGATTCTCAATACCGACTGTGATGCATTGGGAACATCGTAGAAAAAGACCTGAGATTGCTCAGGCGGCTCCGGCAACTCAAATTCAGGTATATCCACTGACTTCGCTTCCCAGCGTGATTCCAGTTTAGACAACGATGCCACAGCGTTTCTCTGATTGATGGCACCGGCTATATGAAAAGTAGCTACTGATGGTGAAATATATGTTTCATAATATGTTTTCAGATCATCCAAAGTGATAGACTCTACCGTCTCTTCAGTTCCAAGGCTACTGTATGATAAAATGTGTCCATCCCCGTACAAAAGTTTATTAAACTCGCTGGTTGCTATACTGTTCGGATTCGATTGCTGCTGAGCAATACGGCTTAACACGCTCTGCTTAGCCAGGTCAAACTCTCGCTCATCCCATCGCGGCTCGAACAGAATCTCCTCAACCAGATCAAGAGTCGCCTCATAATTTCGCGCCAGCGTATTACCGGAAATTGTAAAGTATTGCCGGCCTGAACTAACATTTATGTTGGCACCCAATAGAGCTATTGCTTCTTCAAGTTCGGCGGGAGTTTTATTAGCTGTTCCACGCGTCATTACATCAGCCAGAAGATTAGCGGCGCCCGCTTTTTCAGGATTTTCAACAAGCAGACCGCCATCAATACGGATGTTAAACTGAACCAAAGGCAGCTCTCTGCCTTCAATTCCATAAACCTGCAATCCGTTACTCAGTTCAGAAGTCCAAACCTGCGGAACTGTTATCTCAGGTTCCGGGCCGTAAGGCGGTTCCTGAGTTCGATCAAAAGAGGTAGGTGTGCGTTCAAAATCGGTATCTTCCGGCAGAACAAAATCTTCTCCCTCGGCACTCTGAACAATCTCTTCTTCAACTACTTCCGCTTTTTCAGAACCGGCTAATACCAGATCCGTCTGACCCCGCGGTACAAAACTGGTGGCTACATACTGCTTATCTTTGATGTACTGTTCGTATACACGGTTTACATCATCAAGTGTCACATCCAGTGTTTTTTGAATATCCTGATTTATGTATCCAGGATCATTGGCAAAGATGTTGTATTGCGCCAGTTGGAATGCCTTGCCCAGCACGCTCGAAAGGCCGGTGTAGAAACGTGTCTCAATACCCGCTTTAACCCGTTCGAGGTCCTGCTCAGTAAATCCATTTTCCTCATATCGAGCGAAGGCCTCTTCAACTCCAACCAGTGCTTCATTTAAGTCCACTCCCGGATAGGCGCGAACACGAAGGGATATTTCACCTGCCAGTTCCGAATTACTGCTGAACATTCCCACACCGGAGGTAAGCTCTTTCTCCTCAACAAGCACTTCATAGAGCGGAGCCGTACGGCCGTCCGACAGCAGCTGAGTCAAAATTTGAAGCGCATATGAGTCATCATGATAGTTCTCAACGCCCGGCCATGTAAGGCGCATTTCGGGCAGACGCGCAAAGTTATCCTCGTGATACAGTTTTTTGGTTTCGCCCAGAACTGCAGGCTGTTTTTCAAGCGGTTCGATCTCATCTCCGGCAGGAATTTCATCAAAATATTTATGAATCCACTCACGGGCCTGATCCGAATCAAAATCACCGGCAATCACCAGAGTTGCGTTGTTCGGTACATACCAGGTGTTGTAGAAATTCACCACATCATCAAGCGTAGCGGCCTGAAGGTCGTCCAGCGAACCGATTACCTGCCAGCTGTAGGGGTGGCCTTCCGGATAGAGATTTTTACCAATTACGTAGTTGGTGTGGCCGTATGGGGCATTATCCACGCCCTGACGCTTCTCATTTTTCACCACCTGCTTCTCTTTTTCCAGAACCATTTCATTTACGGTGTTGATGAAAAAGCCCATCTTATCGGCTTCGGCCCAGATCATCTTTTCAAGGGCATCGTTCGGTACGGTCTGAAAGTAGTTGGTCCGATCACGACTGGTAGAACCATTTGCGCCTGACCCCCCGATTCTGGCACTCATCTCATCCAGTCCGCCGCGACCCAGATTCTCCGATTCGAGGAACAGCAGGTGCTCAAACAGGTGAGCAAATCCGGTTCTACCCGGAAGTTCACGGGCAGATCCTACATGAAACGTCAGCGCAACGGCTACGACAGGGTCTGAATAATCTTTATGAAAAATGACTTCAAGGCCGTTGTCTAGCGTGAATTTCTCATACTCTACGGAAAAGTCGGTTTCGGGTGAGGTGTTGCAGGCGCCGGCCAGAAATAGCATAGCACCTAGAATGGTGGCAAAAATCGGATAGGATAACTTCATGTGTTGTGTACATTTGGTTGAGTTGTCAGAGTGTGAATGTACACGATTTATAGAGAAGAATTTGTAAAATTAGTTTCTTCTGGATCTATTTCACTCTACGGATTTTTCCCTTCTTTGTGCTGATGTCTGTTATAAATCACAGTGAGAGCCCCTGCCCCTGTTATAAGCACAGTTAGTGCACTGGTTTCCCAAAACAACCACATCAGCAGAGTAATTAAAAACAGCCCGATGCTAAAGATGTATTGAAATCTCGTGACTTTTTTCTCCTCCTCTTTTCTGAGCATTGGCATAGCTAAATGGTTTTTTTATTCCGGTTTGGCTAAATAATAGTTTCATGGTAAAGCCATATAGGAGACCGCCTACTACAATTAACCCAATAACGGCACAGTAACCTGCTGCGAGAATATATTGATTCAGATAAATGGAAAAAAGATGAGCAGTAGAATGCTCATCAGAACTCCCCAGCTCAATCCTTCTTTAATCCAGCCATACCCCTCAAATGGGTTATAAACCTGATCTATATCGATCTATTTGTACCTGGCCGGCTGTTTTTCAATAATGATCCTCGTTGCATTATCTGAGGCAATTTGCTTCTTTGTAAGTGTTTAACCTCTAATACCGTTGCATAAACTCTGAATCCTATGGATCTGTCTGATAAAGAAATGCGTTTTCTGAAGCTGCTTGCTAAACAGTATCCGACGATACCGGCTGCTTCTACCGAAATCATTAACCTGAGTGCCATCATGGAGCTCCCAAAAGGTACGGAGCATTTTATATCGGATATACACGGGGAGTATGAGTCTTTTTTACATGTACTTCGCAATGGATCGGGCTCAATAAAAAGGCGTATTGAGGAGATTTTCCAGGACACTCTGCTGAAACAAGAGAAACAGAACCTGGCTACGCTCATTTACTATCCGCAGAAAAAACTCCCGCTCATTTTAAAAGATGTCGAGCACAAGGATGAATGGTACAGGATTACTCTTTTCCGACTGATTAAAATATGCCGTATCTCTTCATCAAAATATACCAGGAGTAAAGTACGAAAAGCGTTGCCGAAAGATTTTGCCTACATCATCGAAGAGCTTCTGCATGAACAGGAAAGTGCCGTTAACCGTCAGGAGTACTACAACAGCATTATTGAATCCATTATCAATACCGGTCGAGCGGAGGCATTTATTATTGCCCTGTCTGAGCTGGTTCAGCGACTGGCCATTGCCCGCCTGCATGTGATCGGGGATGTGTACGATCGCGGGCCGGGTGCACATATCATTATGGATACGCTGCTCGACTATCACTCGGTAGATTTTCAATGGGGAAACCATGATATCGTCTGGATGGGTGCCGCATCAGGCAGTAAAGCCTGCATTGCAAACGTGATTCGTGTCTCCCTTCGCTACTCGAACATGGAGACTCTCGAAAACGGCTACGCCATCAGCATGCTTCCGCTGGTGTCGCTTGCAATGGATGTTTATGGGGATGATCCCTGCGAGCAGTTCAGAACCAAAGGAAATACAGACGAATTTACTGAAAATGAACAACTCCTGATGGCTCGAATGCACAAGGCCATAACCATCATACAGCTGAAACTGGAAGGGCAGATTGTTAAAAGACGATCCCATTTTGGAATGAAAGACCGCTTGTTACTGGATAAAATAGATTTTGAGACGGGTACAGTTCAGATAGGTGAAAACTCATACCCGCTGCTGGATCATCATTTCCCAACAATCGATCCGGCAGACCCTTATACGCTCTCTGAGCAGGAGGAGTTGGTAATGGAAAAATTCCGCCTCTCATTTGCCAACAGTGAACGGTTACAGGAACATGTTCGCTTTCTCTTTTCAAAGGGAAGTATGTATTTAAAATACAACGGTAACCTGCTCTATCACGGCTGCATACCAATGACCAATAGCGGAAAGCTTCGCCACTTTAGCTTTGATAATGTCAATCACAGTCCAAAAGAGTTTATGGACAGACTGGAGCGATTGGCTCGTCAGGGTTACTTTACAACCGATGATCCTGAGAAAAAACAGTATGGACAGGACACCATGTGGTATCTATGGAGTGGAGATCAATCCCCACTTTTTGGTAAATCGAAGATGGCTACGTTTGAACGCTATTTCATCAGTGACTCCGAAACTCACACCGAAGAGATGAATCCTTACTATAATTTCCGAACGGATGAAGAGGTAGCCAAAAAGATTTTAACTGAATTCGGTCTTGATCCCGAAACTGGTCATATCATCAATGGGCATGTTCCGGTTAAAGTGAAAAAGGGAGAGAGCCCAGTTAAAGCCGGCGGAAAACTATTGGTTATTGACGGCGGTTTTGCCAAGGCTTATCAGGAAAAAACCGGGATTGCAGGGTATACGCTTATTTTCAACTCCTATGGTCTTCTTCTTGCTGCTCACGAATCCTTTGATTCTACACAGATTGCCATTGAAAAAGCACAGGATATTCATTCCAAGACAGAGATTCTGGAGCACAACAGAAAAAGAATCCGGGTTCGGGATACAGATAAGGGACAGGAAATCGGAGAAAAAATAAATGATCTGAAAAATCTGCTGAAGGCTTACCGCTCCGGCACAATCAAGGAGTCATACAAACTTTAGATCAATTTTATTTTAGCTTATTCACAAACTCAATTTCATTATTCTTACACTTTTCAGCCAAAGCTGTACTTAAGCGGTCTAAATTTTTGAAGCGTAATGTAAATGGAATTTTCAATGAACCTGTGATCCCGGTTTTTGCATACTGGAGATTAATCCTTTTTTTCTCCAGCTCTACTTTTTTAAGGTGCGCCCACTTAAATGAACTTTCTAAAGGACTTTCAGAGCTAATTTTTTCATCATCAATAATTATTGCCGATAAAGGATTTTTATTTCCAAATATTACACTTGATCCTGCAGCCACCCCGTATATTCCTGCAAATATGTGCGTAAACCAACTGAAATCAATACCTACGGATTGGTATCTGTAAATCGCTCCAACCAAAAGAAATAGTCCCAGCAATATCAAGGTGACGTTGTAAATTTTCACATATTTATCATCACCGGTGAATCTTAGACTACCCATAACCTCTTCTTTTTATTTCTTTTGTAAAAAAAATGATATTAAAAATTTACACTTTCAATTAGAAAATCAGGTGTAAGAATGGAATATTACAACGCTGAACAGAGCGCAAATTTATATCACGAACTTAAGTTGATGCGTTGCCACTGCAAATATTAATCTTCTCCCTATTTTGAAAAGGTTCATTTCTCATAATCTATGTCTACACATAAAGCCTAAGCCAAGAACACTTTAAAAATAGCGCCATAAGCCGCAAACAACGAGGCGCAAGCCTTTTTCATAAAAAATTCATCACACCATATTGAACCATCCCCATTCGCCACGTGTTTCTCTGATGAACTTTGTATCTTTTTGATTCTGACGAAATTTTGAGACCTAATTTATTCTATGGCCCGTAAAGAGTTTGAAATTCCGGCGATGTTTAAATCGCCAATCATCCGAAAAGTAAAAGAGGCGAATAAAATCACCGATCCTCGAAAGAAAGATCTTGCCCCGACCGAATTGAATTTTGGGCCGGTCACTTTTTTGATTCCGCGCCATTTTGGATTCTGCTACGGTGTGGAGAACGCTATCGACATCGCCTACCGGACGGTTGAAGAAAATCCGGGCAAGAATATCTATCTGCTCAGCGAGATGATTCACAACCCTACGGTGAATGAGGATCTCCAAAAACGCGGCGTAAAATTTCTATTTGATACCGATGGTTCGGTTCGAATTCCGATTGAGGATCTCTCTGAAGACGATGTAGTGATTGTCCCCGCATTTGGAACTACACTCGAAATTGGTGAAAAATTGAAGGCCAGGGGAATCGATCCCTACCAATACAACACTACTTGCCCGTTTGTAGAGAAGGTATGGAAACGTGGAAATCAGCTCGGAAAAAAAGGGTACAGTTTAGTCGTTCACGGAAAACATCAACACGAAGAAACCCGTGCCACGTTTTCGCATAGCGCCGATCATTCGCCAACCGTTGTTGTGCTGAATCCTGAAGAGGCTCAAATTCTGGCCGATATCATGACCGAAAAGCGCCCGATCGAAGATTTCGAGAAGTATTTCGGGCACAAAAGCACAGATGGTTTCAACCCGTTGAAAGATCTGGAGTTTTTTGGTGTGATCAATCAGACTACCATGCTCGCCACCGAAACACAGCAGGTAATGGATATCCTGAAAGCAGCAGCCAGAGAGCGATTCGGTGAGGAGAATGTACTTGATCACTTTGCCGACACCTCAGACACGCTCTGCTACGCAACAAACGAAAATCAGTCGGCCACCTACGCATTGGCTGATGCCAAGCCGGACCTGGCCATTGTTGTTGGCGGTTACAACTCTTCGAACACAATGCACCTGGTGGAAATCCTGGAAGATCACTGCCCAACCTACCACATTCGCGATGCAGAAGAGTTCGATTCAGCGAAAGAAATTCACCACTTTAATCAGTGGGAAAAAGAAATGAAGAAGACAGCAAACTGGCTTCCAAAAGATCAGGACGATCTCAAAATTGCGCTCACATCCGGCGCTTCCTGTCCCGATGTATTGGTGGACGAAGTGATGTTGAAAATTTTGGCTCTGTTCAACGGCACAAAAAAGGTGGAAGATGTAATCCGACCGTTTGAAGAGAAGCTGATTTCCGAAGGGTAATGATCCGTTAATCCGGAATAATATTGAAGTAGGAGACTCGCTGAGGCTGAAAACTTCTCAAACGCACATCAAAATCGTCTGTAATTTTTTCAACTCTTGGAGTAATAAATCCCGTGTCATCGGCCTCCAGATCAGCATAATCTACATAAACTGCAAATGGACGAATTCCCTGCACTTCTGAATATTGATGGATAGGCACATCGTAGCGAATTGTGATCGATGACGGATTAAACGAGACGGCTTTTCCTGAAGGCATGTTCCTTGTTCTAACCGGTACTCTAATTTCAGCTTCCGTAAATTCAGCTACATTAACCTGAAAGTCTACCTCATTCATGCTTAAAATGATTCCGCTGCCGGGGGTTCTCAGATTTATTTTCCTCTCCATGCTTCTTGAAACGTCATCAAAAGAGACTTCTTCGGTTTCCCACTGCGAAATTTCCTGCAGCCTCGACTCTGCGCCGGTAAGTGTAACACTGTCAGGGCTGATTGTTGGATCTCCGATCAATCCATAGCGGTTTTGCAAGTTAAGATCTATCAGAGGGACTATGGGGACCCGTTTTGTTGCTTTCTCTTCAGTTTCAATAGTTAACATGATAGGATCAACCTGCATTACACTTAAATCAGAAAAAGCACCCGACATATTCCGGATCTGCTCAAAAAGGTTGATCTGACGAGATTCTGCACTCAAACTCACTTTTGGAGGGTTTCTGTAGAGGGATATCAAGTTCCATCCCTCACCGCTTACGTTAACCGTAACCTCTTCAGGTACATCACTTCGCAAAGCCAGGTGTTCCGGCAAATTGGTCAATTCGATTGGGACCTGAACCGTGATGTTAAAATCGCGATTCATATTTACTACAAACCATAAACTCAAAGCAAAAACAAACGCGATACTGAACGCGATCACCTTCTCCCTGGCAAAGAAATTATGCTCATCAGGGTCCTCCGCTTCACCCTCTGCCGAAGAGAAGAATGTCTTAAATCGCTCGGTTATGAAGTTCCATAAATTCATAGGCTAAATATGCAGATTTAATTTAAGCTCGCACAACAATTTCTTTTACTACTTTTGAACCAACCTTATCGTTCAGTCGCTTAACGATAGAGTATCGGTTTGCATGAATTTCGTGCCGCCAAACATCACTTTCAACATTTACAAACAGCTTATCGCCTTCAAACCTTAGATTCTTGGTAACAGAGCTGATATTATCTCCAACCACCTCGGGCCAAAAGTGAAGCACCATACCCCTGCGAAGTTCCGTCTTCTGCGGAATTTTCTTCAGAAAATTTTTCAGCAGATGCTCTATCGATTCCGGTTTCTTTCCAAATGCCATAACCACTTAATATTTTTTTGAAATCTTGCCATCCTGTACAGTGTACCACGCATTGTCATCATTCTCTTCGAACTGACTGACCGTAAAAGGCCGGTCGGTCGCTGATGTAATAAACGTTTGTCCGCTGTGTTTCGTCAGTGTCTCTGTAATTACGTCAATTTTATGCTGATCCAGATTCCCAAATACATCATCCAGTAGCATAATCGGAAGATCATCCAGTTCATCCGTGTAGTAAAAGAGTTGTGCCATTTTCAGAGCCATCGAAAAGAGGCGGTGTTGTCCCTGGGAACCATATTTTCGCAACTCCATCTCATCCAGAAAAAATACCACTTCATCACGATGCGGCCCAATCAGTGTCTGCTCGCGCTCTGCTTCCTTTTCAAAGTTATCGTCGAGCAGCTCGAGGTATTTTTGCCGGATTACATCAGCGGATGCAAGATCTTCGCAGATTGTCTGATAATCAAGAGACGGTTCCAGCTTTAGTTCAGAAATGGATCGGTACTGAAGAGCAAGATATCGTTTAAACTGCTTCAGAACCTCAGAGCGTTTAAAAATGATGGATGCCCCAATATCTGCCAGCTGTTCGTCCCAGGGTTCAAGGTATGTTTTTAGCATAGACAGTGAACCACGATATTCCTGAAGCAGTTTGTTGCGCTGTTTTCTGATTTTTCTGAATTTCAGCAGATCCCGAAGATACTTAGGCGATATCTGGCTAATCAACGAATCCAGGAAAGAGCGGCGCTCAGCCGGTCCGTCGCTGGTCAGCTTTTTATCCTCCGGGCTCAGCACCACAACAGGCACCATCCCGATCAGGTCCGAAAGCCGATCCAGCGGGCTGTCATTTACAAAAATCTTTTTCCCATCGCCTTTCGAGTAGCTGCAGCTCACTTTAAACGAAGATCGGATCTCTCCTTCAAAATCTCCGTCTATCATAAAATACTTCTCATCGTGATGGGGAACATACATATCGCTGGAAGCAACAAAACTGCGACTCATACAGAGGTAGTGAATGGCATCTATAAGATTGGTTTTTCCAGATCCGTTCTGCCCCGTAATCAGGTTGATGCGGGGAGCAAAACGAACTTCCGTATCGATGTGATTTCTAAAATTTCGAAGCTTGAGGCGATTTATGCGCATATTCTGTTCATCATCAAATTCATCAGAAGAACAAAATACATGAAATAATGTTCACTCTCAGGGATATGCTTTACTCTTTTGACATTTCGTCGAGTGCGCTGTACACGCCGTTCGTCCAGCCATAGGCATTTTTACCGGCTGCAAAACCGTTTCCATTCTCTCGATCCAGATCAATCACGTTATATTTTTCAGTCAATTTACCTGTTTGCCGGAACTTCTGATCTACCAGACCTCTCCACCGTTTGCTTATTTCACCAGATAAGCGATCGAAACCATACTTGTTCAGACCCACCACAGCCATCCAGTGCAGCGGAGCCCAGCCGTATGGAGCATCCCATTTTAGTCCGGACTCATTAAGGCTGGTAACCAACCCGCCTTTCTTTAGAAATCTTCGTTCCAGATGTGACGCTACTTTTGTTGCCTGATCTTTACTGGCGAGGCCAAAATAGAGTGGATATACGGCGGCAAGAGTCCATTTATCAGACCGCTTTTTAGTCCGCACATTATAATCAAAAAAGAATCCTTCCGGCTTGCTCCACATCAGATCAACAATCGATTTTTTACGTTGGTACGCTTTTCGTTCAAAGTCTCTCGCTCTCTTTTCGTCACCGGTCTTGAGGCTCCACTCAGATATTTTTTTCTCCATATACCATATCAGCGTATTGAGATCTACCGGCAAAATATCTGTAGCAGATACAATCCGGCGTTCACTAAATTGCGCCTGCCAACGGCTGCTGAATTCCCAGCCCGATTCACTTGCAGCCCGAATATTTCTGTAAAGATTGTTCGCACGGCTTTCATCATGTGATTTAGCTTCGGCCTGATCTCTGTTCCAAAGCTCCTGTCTAGGAGATTCCAGATCTGACCAGTATCGATTGAGATGATGATTGCTTATTTCTACTTCTTCATCGATACCGGTTCTTTTTTCAGTTGAAAAAGAGACGGCATGTTTCTCGCGGCCCTCATCTTTATCCATCCAAAAGTTATACTCTTTCACGGCTGAGGGGAGAACCTCACTTAGCAAATCATCACCAAACAGTTTTACTCCCATCTCCGCAAGAGGCGTAAAAAAGGGAGGTTGAGATCGGTCAGACAGATAAACCCTGTTACCTCCCGGAATGCACCCCATTTCATTAATCAAGAAGCTGAAATTACGGATCATGTTCAGAATCATAGATTCGTGACCGTCTGCCCTGAGGCCCTGGGCTAAAAAGTAGCTGTCCCAGTAATTCACTTCCCTGGAGTTTTCGCCCGATACTACATACGGATGCGGTAGCGGTATTAAAGAGTCAAATTCGGAAACAGCTTTATCCGGTTTCCTAAATAGTGAGCTCCACATTGATCGTATCTGATCTCTGCAGGCTTTTTTTCTTTCAATATTTAAAACGTGAGAAAACTCTTCAGGTTCCTCAAAATAGGTGAGAACAAATGTTTTCAGGTCAAAAATGGGTTCATCTTTAAGCTTTTCCCATAGCCGCAAAATACGCTCCGGATCGTCTTTCGGCACCATATCCACAAACTGCTTGCAATCGGTAAAGACCTGCTTTTTTTGAACCGCCTCAAATAGCTGTCCGGCAAGTTGTATATGTCTCGTTTGCGACTTCATCTGCTACCCAATCTTTTAACCAGTTTCTCTGTAAGCATTTAAATAGAGTTGGAAAAAGTACAGTTCAGAAACGGTTTTTTAAAAGACCGTTTCTGAAATTAGCATATTTTAATCAGATATAACCTGAGTTCGATTCTAAATCATGCTTAATTGGTTTGTATGGACGGGATCATACTTAATAGCTGGCTTTTTTGGAAAGAAGGAGTAGGCGGCCAACCCGGCCAGCAGGTTTGACAGGAAGTTGGCCA
>LFIK01000419.1_pt1 | contig 31728 bp, 27 predicted proteins | sample 643401 | NCBI WGS metagenome assembly LFIK01 (sample SAMN03777447, study PRJNA286221) | soda lake metagenome | biome: soda lake; feature: Kulunda steppe; material: water; isolation source: sample T5-Br brine of Lake Tanatar-5 | place: Russia: Kulunda steppe | collected 2010-07
GCGGACAACCTCTCAAACAATAGGGCAAGAAAGCGAATATTACGAAATTATAAACAAGCATAAGCACATGTTTGCTGCATATCGTGTTCCGATTGCCAAACAAGAGCCCCATAGGATCAGTAAAGAAAGCGTGATTCAGGAGTTTGATCTTGAAAAATTCAAATCCGAAAAGACAATGGAGGGAAAGCTTGAAGGTATTGAAGTGCCTTATGAAGGCCCCGGCACGTATCGGGTGAAACCTTTGCTTGATGCGGATTCTGGATCAATCGGATTTGTAGTCTATGACGGAAAAACGAAAACGCTGGTAGGCGAACCGCGCAGGAAACTGTCCGACATGCTATTGGAAATGGGTGAAGGGCTCACTGATCTGGACAAGTAAGAGTTTTCCTTTCGCCTAGGCGGCAAGCAGCTCATTGGTCATTGCGGCGTGTCTGAACGGCAGCGAAGTCCCGCATAGCTGACCGTCACCATCCATGGCGAACCTTCTTGCCTGCCGATGAAGGCCATCGACAGCCGCCCACCACCCGACTCCGCACCTCCACCCCTCCCCCGAAACATCGCCCCCGGGGTCATGCTGCCCCCCGGGGCCAGCCCTGCCTTGATCGCGCGCTCGGCGGTCACCACAACGCCCCATGCCCGCGTCAAAGAAGGTTCCGGTGCACCTCGGGGACGAAGGTCTGATCGCCGATGGGCGGGCGCACATAGGCGCCTTGTGGCGGGCGCTCTTCCAGCACCATCGGTTCGGTCTCGATCTCCTTGTAGGGAATCAGCGACAGCAGGTGCGAAATGCAGTTCAGCCGCGCGTGTTTCTTGATGTCCGAATCCACCACATACCATGGCGCCTGCTTGATGTCGGTATGGGCGAACATCTCGTCCTTGGCCTTGGAGTATTCGACCCAGCGCTTGCGGCTTTCCAGATCCATCGGGCTGAGCTTCCACTGCTTGGTCGGATCGGTCAGGCGCTTCTGGAACCGGCGTTCCTGTTCCTCGTCGCTCACGGAAAACCAGTATTTGATCAGCTGCATCCCCGACCGGACCAGCATCCGCTCGAATTCGGGGCAGGAGCGCAGGAATTCGCGATATTCCTGTTCGGTGCAGAACCCCATCACCCGTTCGACCCCGGCGCGGTTGTACCAGGACCGGTCAAAGATCACGATCTCGCCCGCCGCCGGTAGATGCGGCACATAGCGCTGGAAATACCACTGGGTCTTTTCGCGTTCGGTGGGGGCAGGCAGGGCGACCACATGACAGACGCGGGGGTTGAGGGCTTCGATGATGCGCTTGATGGTGCCGCCCTTGCCGGCGGCATCGCGGCCCTCGAAGACGATCACCACCCGGTGGCCCGATTGCTTGACCCATTCCTGCAGCTTGACCAGTTCGACCTGAAGCCGCTGCAACTCGGCCTCGTATTTCCTGTTCTTGATCTTGGCGGGCTTCGCCCCGGAATCCTCGGGCATGCTGGTACCCCTCTATCTTGGCTTCAAAGTCGTTCTGTGTTTCCCGTCGACTGATCCGGCGCAGACGGGCTGATGCCGGTCCAGAGGCACCAAGGCTTGCGCGCGATGGTATGCCGCCCGGTCCTGCTGGATCAAGCGGCGGTTCCGGATCGTCGTCGCGCCGTTCTTCGCGGCCTGTCACCCGACCCGAACGCGCGAGGACGGGCCCGTTGGGGAGTATCGTTAAGGAGTTGTTGCGGCTATCGTGGTCTCCTCGAGCGGGCCGCACGGTCCATGCGTTCGCCTGGACGCGCAGATGCTGATCGTGAACGGGCTGGAAACGACGGCTGCGCTCCGCGGTGCTTGCGGATAGCGCGCGCGCGCGACATGCTGCGCGGCGTGGATGCGCGTGTCCCGGTGATGGTCGTCGAAGCGCTCCACGGGCGGGAGCGACGGCACGCGCCCGCCTTCGCCGTCGAAAGACCTTGCACAAGGACCCCGCAATGCCAGTCCGCAATGCCCACGCCTTCTGGTTCGCCCTCTCCCAGGCCTCTGCGCCGGTGTCTTCCGCGCCCACTTGCTTGCGCCAGCAGCGCGCGCCCAGGGCGTTCTGATGCGGTCGCTGCGGTCGGTCCAGATCGTCGGCTGCCACGCCGAGGGCGAGGTGGGCGATGTCATCACCGGCGGCGTGGCCCCGCCGCCCGGGGACACGCTGTGGCAGCAGGCACGCTGGATCCACCGTGATGGCGCCCTGCGCGATTTCGTGCTGAACGAGCCGCGCGGCGGCGTGTTCCGCCACGTCAACCTGCTGGTGCCGCCAAAGGACCCGCGCGCGCAGATGGGTTTCATCATCATGGAACCCGAACACACGCCGCCCATGTCCGGGTCGAACTCCATCTGTGTGGCCACCGTGTTGCTGGACACCGGGATCATCCCCATGCAGGCGCCGGTGACCGAGATGGTGCTGGAGGCCCCCGGCGGGCTGATCCACGTCCGCGCCGAATGCGCGGGTGGCAAGGCGCGGCGCATCTTCGTGCAGAACGTGCCGTCCTTTGCCGGGCGGCTGGACGCGGCGCTGGAGGTCGAGGGGCTGGGCACGCTGCGGGTCGATACCGCCTACGGCGGCGACAGTTTCGTGGTGGTGGATGCGCGCGCGCTGGGGCTGGAAATGGCGGCCCATGAAGCGCGCGATATCGCCGAGATGGGCGCGCGGATCACCGCCGCCGCCAATGCGCAACTGGGGTTCGAGCACCCCGAGAACCCCGACTGGCGGCATATCTCCTTCTGCCTGTTCGCCACCGCCGCCACGCCGGGCGCGGACGGCCCCGAAACGCGCCATGCGGTGGTGATCGAACCCGCCAAGGTGGACCGCTCGCCCACGGGCACGGCGGTCTCGGCGCGTCTGGCGCTGATGCATCGGCGCGGGCAGATCGCGGCGGGGGACGTTCTGACCGCGCACTCGCTGATCGGATCGCAATTTCAGGGACGGATCGTGGCCCGGGCGCAGGTCGGCCCGCTGCCTGCGGTGGTTCCCGAAATCTCGGGTCGGGGCTGGATCACAGACACGCGCCAGCTTCTGCTGGACCCCGAAGACCCCTGGCCGCGCGGCTACCGGCTGAACGACACCTGGCCGCTGCGCCATCGGGCCGGGCAGACGTGACCGACGACAATGCGCCACCGGCAAGGGTCGCACGCCTTCAGGGGCTACGAAACCGGTCCGCGCAACCGGTCCACGAAACATCTCAGACGATCATCGCCTCGGGCATCTGGAGCAGAGTGACAAGGCGGGCCATGAACCGTGCCGCATCCGCCCCGTTGATGACCCGGTGATCATAGGACAGGTCCAGCGGCACCATCGGCACGGGGCGCGGGGTCTCGCCCTCCCAGAGCGTGATGGTCTCGGTCCGCGTGATGCCGAGGATCGCCAGTTCCGGCGGGTTGACGATGGGCGTGAAGCCCAGGCCCCCGATCCCGCCCAGATTGCTGATCGTCATCGACGCGCCGCCCATCTCGTCCGGTGCAACCTTGCGCGCCTGCGCCCGGCCCGCCAGATCGGTGATCGCGGCCGAGATTTCCCACAGCCCCTTGCGGTCGGCATCGCGGATCACGGGCACCATCAGCCCGTGCGGCGTGTCGACCGCGATGCCGATATGAACATAGTCCTTCAGCACCAGCGTCTTGCCATCAGGCGAGAGCGAGGCGTTGAAGCGCGGAAATTCCCGCAGGCAGCGCGCCAGCGCCATCACCTGAAACGCCAGCGCCGTCAGCTTCACGCCGCGCGCGTGCGCCTCGGCCCGCCACGCCTTGCGCAAGCCTTCGATGGCCGAGACATCGGCGCGGTCGTGATGCGTGACCTGCGGGATCAGCGCATTGGCCGCGCCCAGATTGCGTGCGGCGACTTGGGCGAACCGGCTCATCGGCTCTTCGCTGACCGGGCCGTAAGCGCTGTGGTCCACATCCCAATAGCTGGTATCGCCCGCGCTCGCCGCCGGGGCGGCAGCGGTGGCGCCCAGGTCTTCCGGTCCCAGGGTCGTGCGGCCCAGTTCCTTCGCGCGGGCGTCCAGATCGACGCCCATTTCCAGCGCTTTGCGCCGCGTGCTGGGGCTTGCGATGACCTCTGCCATGATCCCCCCTTACCAGCTTGCCGAGATATATTGCGTTTCCATGAACTCGAGCATCCCCTCATGCCCGCCTTCGCGCCCCAGCCCCGATTGCTTGGTGCCGCCAAAGGGGGCGGCCGGGTCGCTGACCAGCCCGCGATTGAGCCCGACCATGCCGTAATTCAACCGCTCGCAGACCTGCAGCCCGCGCTTGAAATCGCCCGTGAAGACATAGGCGACCAGCCCGTATTCGGTGTCATTTGCGCGGCGGATCACGTCATCGGTGTCGGCGAAGGTCTGCAGCGCGGCGACAGGGCCAAAGATCTCGTCATGCACGCAATCGGCGGTTTCCGGCACGTTGGACAGCACCGTCGGCGGGTAGAAATAGCCCCTGCCCTCTGGCACCACACCGCCGCATTCGAGTTTCGCGCCCTTGGCGACCGCATCGGCCACGAACCCCGCCACCTTGTCACGGGTGGCGGCATTGACCAGCGGGCCGACATCCACGCTCGGGTCGGAGCCGTCGCCAACCTTCAGCGCCGACATGGCGGCCGTCAGGCGGCGGGTATATTCGGGGGCGATGGCCTCATGCACATAGATGCGGTTCGCGGCGGTGCAGGCCTCGCCCAGGTTGCGCATCTTGGCCAGCATCGTGCCCTCAATGGCCGTGTCCATTTCCGCATCATCGAAAACGATCAATGGCGCGTTGCCGCCGAGTTCCATCGCCGGTTTCAGCACCTGATCGGCGGCGCCCTTCAAGAGCGTGCGGCCCACGCCGGTGGAGCCCGTAAAGCTGACCACCCGCACGCGGGGGTCGTGCAGCATGTGATCGACTAACGGGCCTGTGCGCTTCGAAGGCAGCACATTCACCAGCCCCGGCGGCACGCCCGCTTCTTCCAAAAGCGGCATCAGCGCCAGCATGGTCAAGGGCGTCTCTGAGGCAGGCTTGATCACCACCCCGCAACCCGCCGCCAGCGCAGGCGCGATCTTGCGCGTGCCCATCGCCGCCGGGTAATTCCACGGCGTGATCAGCACCGCAAGCCCCGCCGGCTTATGCTGCACGATGATGCGCGCGCCCGAGCTTGGCGCATGCGTGATCATCCCATCCGCGCGCACGGCTTCTTCCGCAAACCAGCGGAAGAACTCGGCGGCATAAGTCGCCTCGCCCATCGCATCCACGCGCGCCTTGCCGTTTTCCAGCGTGATCAGCCGTGCGAAATCCTCCAGCCGCGCGGTCATCAACTCCCACGCCTTGCGCAGGACCTCGGAGCGCTGGCGCGGGGTGCGCGCGGCCCAGTCAGTCATCGCGGCCTCGGCCGCATCGAGCGCGGCGTCGGCATCCGCGGTCGTGGCCGAGGCGACCGAGGCCAGCACCTCTTCGGTGGCCGGGTTGATCACGTCGAAGCGCTCAGGCGTCTGGTGCCAGCTTCCGTTGATGTAGAGATCAGTGTGTTTCATCGAAACCTCGGGGTCAGAGCAGGTGGCGCAGCGGGTCATCCATGCGGCCTGCGAATTCGGAAAGTAGCGCGATGGCCAGCGCGGGCGCCATGTGGTGCGGGGCGGCTTCGAGGGTCAGCGCCAGCCCGTCGCCCTTGTTAAGAACGCTCAGCACCGGCACCTCCTCGGCACCCAGAGACACGCCTGAAAGCGCACTGGCGCGCAAATCGCGCAGCAGCAGGTCGGGGGCGTCATCGGTTTCGGTCACGGCGGACAGGCGGCGGTTCGCGGCCACGGCAAAGGCGCGCTGCGCACCGAAGCGTTCGACCGCCACGATACAGGGCGCGCCCAGGCTTGCCCCGGCCAGCCCGGCCAGCAGCGCGTCGGCATCGGGCAGCTTCTCTGCGACAGAGGCGGCGAAGGGGGCGAAGCCGTCCTGCGCGGTGACAGCCTCCAGCCGGAAGCCCTGCGCGGCGGCGCCCGGCGCGGCGGCAGGGGCCTTGGCGCTCAGGTCCTCCAGCACGCCCAGATCGCGCATGTGATAGGGCTGCGGGTGGCCCGCCTTGACCAGTTGCCCAAGGTCCAGCCCCTTTTCCAGCGCCACACGGCGCAGCTTGGGCGAGGCGAGGATGCGACCTGCTGCCGACGCCGCGCCGGACGGCTTGGCCGGTTTTTCAGGGGGCACCTCCGGCTCGGGGTCGGATGCCTTGGCTGGCGCGGGTTGGGTTTGCGCTGCCGGGGCGTGCGCGCTCTTGGCCAGCGCGCGGGTGACGGGGCTCTCGGGCTTCTCCACCGAGATGATCGCCACCGCCTGCCCCACCGGTACATCGTCGCCTTTCTGCGCCAGCGTCGCCGCCAAATAGCCCGCGACACCCGCAGGCACTTCCATCGTGGCCTTGTCGGTCTCGACCTCGAAGAGCAGGTCATCCGCCCCAACCTGCGCGCCGGGCTCGACCAGCCAGCCGACGATCACGCCGCTATCCTGCGCCATGCCAAGCTGCGGCATGGTGATCTCGCGCCCCTCGGGCAGCGCGTCGTCGAGGGCGGGTTCAGCGGCGGCGAGCGGGGCGGGGGCCGCGTCCTCCTCCGCACTCTCGGAAATCCGCGCAATCGCCTGCCCCACTGGCACATCCTCGCCCGCCTGTGCGCGCACATCGGTGAGGAAGCCACTGGCCTGCGCCTCGACCTCCATCGTGGCCTTGTCGGTCTCGACCTCGAAGAGCGCATCGCCCTTGGCGACCTTGTCGCCCGGCGCTTTCAGCCAGGACACGATCTTGCCTGCATCCTGTGCCATGCCGAGTTGCGGCATTGTCACCTCATGCGGCATGGATCAACTCCCCCGCACACAATCGGCGCGCATTGGCGACCACCTGCTCGGGCGTGGGCACCGTCAGATCCTCCAGCGCGGGCGAGAAAGGCACCGGCACATCCATCGCCCCCATGCGCAGCACCGGCGCGTCGAGATGGTAAAACGCCTTCTCGTTCAGGCGACTGGCGATTTCGGCGGTCACCCCATAGCTCTGGTGACCTTCGTCGATGACAATCGCGCGGCTGGTCTTCTTCACGCTGTCGAGAAGCGTCTTCTCATCCAGCGGCACAATCGTGCGCGGGTCGATCACCTCGGCGCTGATCCCCTCGGCCTCGAGCATCGCAGCGGCCTTCTCGGCCACCTGAACCATGGATGACGTGCCGATCAGCGTGATGTCGCGCCCTTCGCGCTTCACCTTCGCCTGCCCGAAGGGGATCAGGTATTCCTCTTCCGGCACCGGCGCCTTGTCCTGATACATCAGCTTGTCTTCGAAGATGACGACCGGATTGTTGTCGCGGATGGCGGTCTTCATCAGCCCCTTGGCCTCATAGGCCGAAGACGGCATCGCCACTTTCAGCCCCGGAATATGCGCCACCAATGCCTGCAAGCTTTGGCTGTGCTGCGCCGCCGAACGCCGTGTCGCGCCCATATTGGTGCGCAGCACCATCGGCACGGTCAGCTTGCCGCCCGACATGTAATGCGTCTTGGCGGCCTGATTGCACAGCTGGTCCATCACCAGAAAGATGAAATCGCCGAACATCAGATCCACGATCGGCCGCGCGCCGGTCATCGCGGCCCCCACCGCCATGCCGACGAAACCCGGCTCGGAAATCGGCGTGTCGATCACGCGCTCGGTGCCGAATTCCTCGACCAGACCGGACAGCACCTTGAAGGGCGTGCCCGCCTCTGCCACATCCTCACCCATGAGGAAGACAGTCGGGTCGCGGCGCATTTCCTCGGCAATGGCCTCGTTCACGGCCTGCGACAGGGTTATCTCGCGCATATTCATCCCTCCTCAGGCCGCGTAAACATGCTGGTCGACTTCGGAGACATCCGGATAGGCGGCCTCCAGCGCATAGGCGACGGCCTCGGCTGCGTCTTTCTCGATCTGGGCGTTCAGCGCATCGAGGTCTTCTTCGGTCGCGATCCCCTCACTGACCAGATGCGCCCGGAACCGGATGATCGGGTCGCGATTATCCTTCCAGTCCTTCTCCTCGGCCTTGGAGCGGTAATATTCGCGGTTGATGTCGCCGACATGGTGGCCGTGATAGCGATAGGTCATCAACTCCATGAAGAACGGCCCCTCGCCCTTGCGCGCCCGCGCCACAAGCTTGCGGGTCAGGTCATTGACGGCGAGAACATCCTGCCCGTCCACCTGATGCGCCTCGATCCCGAAAGCCTCGGCCCGCGCGGTGATCGAGCCTGCGGCGATTTCCTCGGTTTTCGTATATTCCGAATAGCCATTGTTCTCGCAGGCATAGATGACCGGCAGCTTCCAGAGGGCTGCCATGTTCATGACCTCGTACCACAGCCCCTGCGCGGTCGCCCCATCACCAAAGAAACAGACCGTCACATCGTCCGAGCCCTGCAACTTCGCGCGCAAGGCCGAGCCCGTGGCGATCCCCATCGAGCCGCCAACGATGGCATTTGCGCCCAGGTTCCCGTGGCTCTGATCGGCGATATGCATGGACCCGCCCTTGCCCCGGCAATAGCCCTCGACCTTGCCCAAGAGTTCGCAGAACATCGCCTTGAACTCCGCCCCCTTGGCCACGCAATGCCCGTGCCCCCGGTGGGTCGAGGTGATCCGGTCGTCATCCGTCAACGCCTCGCAGATGCCGACCGCAACCGCCTCCTCACCCGAATACATATGCGTCAGCCCCGGCATCTTGGCCGAGAGATATAACTGGTTGGCATTGTCCTCGAAGGTGCGGATGCGCACCATCTGGGAATACATGCGCAGATAGTCCTCGGTATTCGACTTGGCCTTGGCCATCGCAACATCCTTTCACGGGCCAACTGCCCCATTTTCTTGCGAAAAATACTCCCGCCGGAGGCGCGCCCCGACAGGGGCGCTCAGTAGCGGTTGGCGATCGGCAGATCCTCGGCCGGGAACAGGCTGATCACCTCGCAGCCCGTCTCCGTGACGACGACCTCTTCCTCGATCCTTGCGGCCGAGTAGCCATCGGTCGCCGGGCAATAGGTCTCCAGCGCGAAGACCATGCCGGTCTTGATTTCCATCGGATGCTCGAGGCTGACCGCGCGGCTGATGATCGGCCGCTCATGCAGCGCCAGACCCAGCCCGTGGCCGAATTGCAGACCGAATGCCGCGTCCTCATTCGGAAAGCCCAGCGATTCCGCCGTGGGCCAGACTTCGGCCACCTTGTCGGTGGTCACGCCGGGCTTGATCATCGCGATGGACGCGTCGATCCATTCACGCGCCTTGACATAGGCGTCGTTCTGCGACGGCGTCGCGCGGCCCACATTGAAGGTCCGGTAATAGCAGGTCCGGTAGCCCTGATAGCTTTGCAGGATGTCAAAGAAGCACTGGTCGCCCGGCCGGATCAGCCGATCAGTGAAATTATGCGGATGCGGGTTGCAGCGCTCGCCCGAGATCGCGTTGATGGCTTCCACATCATCCGAGCCCATCTCATACAAGAGCTTGTTCGACAGTGCGACGATATCGTTCTCGCGCACGCCGGGTTTCAGCTCCTCATAGATCATGTGATAGACGCCATCGACCATCGCGGCCGCCTGGGTCAGAAGCTGGATTTCGTCCCAGTTCTTGATCTCGCGCGCGGCCAGCATGATCTGCTGACCATCGACGACCTTGATCCCTTCTTCCTGCAGCGCATGAAACATCGCCGTTTCAGCATAATCCACGCCTACCGGCATGTCGGCCATGCCCGCATCCTTGATCAGCTGCGCGATCATCTTGGCATATTTGCGCATCAGGCCGAATTCCGGCGGGATGGTCCCGCGCATGCCCACTACGCCAGCGAGGCAGTGGTCCGGCTCCAGCCAGTCGGAATAGCGCTGGTGATGCACGGCGGCCGAGCCGAAGTCCCAGACGTAAGGCGAGTCGTCCCCGGTCAGCAGGCAGAAGCGGCACATCTTGTCACGCTCCCACTCGCCGATCTTGGTGGCGGTGACGTAGCGGATATTGTTCACATCGAACAACAGCAGCGACCCGGCCTGCGAGTTCTTCAACGACTCGCGCGTGCGCGCCAAACGGTAGCGGCGCAGGCGGTCATGGTCGATCCGGCGCTCGAAATCGACGGAAGTGTGGCCCCAGGCGGGCAGGCGGTCGCGCCATTCCCAGTTTGGGTCCAGGTCCTGCGGGGTCAGCAGGTTGGGCATCAAGGCTCGTGTCATGAGAAGACTCCGTAGGGTGCGTGACGTCACGCACCGCTTGTCTGAAGGTGAAAGGGGGTCAGCGGATCACTGGATGCACCAGCCGCCATCGATATGGATCATCTGACCCGTCATGTAGTCGCTGTCCGTACTGGCCAGGAACGCGGCCGTGCCCTTCACGTCATCCGGGTAGGACACGCGCTTGATCTGCAGCGCGTCGCGCACGATGTCGTCATAGGCCTGCCCCTCGCGATCCTTGAAGCCGATATCCACGAGGTCCTTGTCGAGCTGCTCCCACAAGGGCGTGACCACGACACCGGGCGCATAGCCGTTGACCGTGATCCCATGCTCGGCCAGCCCCACGGCGCCGCAATGGGTCAGGGCCAGACAGCCGTATTTCGACGTGCAATAGACCGTCACATCCACCAGCGGCTTGCGCGAGGCGATGGAGCCCACATTGATCAGCTTGTAGGGGTAATCCTGCTTGCCCTGGGCGATCATCTGGCGCGCGGTCTCCTGCATGCCCAGCCACATCGCCTTGGTGTTGACGTTCATGATCATGTCCCAGTTGTCTTCATCGATATCCATGAAGAACCGGGGCTTGTTGAGGCCCGCATTGAACAGACCTACATTGATCATGCCGAACGCGTCGACAGTGGCCGCGACAGCGGCGGCGTTGTCTTCGCGCTTGGTGACGTCCATCTTCACCGCGACCGCCTGACCATTGCCCTTGGCATTGATCTTGTCGGCCATCTCCTGCGCGGCATCGAGGTCGAGATCGCCAAGGCAGACATTCGCGCCCAGTTCGGCGAAATGCTCGGCATTGCAGGCCCCCATCCCGCGACCTGCACCGGTGATCAGAATGTTCTTGCCCTTCAGGCGTGTGGTATCCATGGCGTCCTCCTCTGCGCATTGGTTATTCAAGGGCGCGTTCTGCCCGGTCCTGGGCGCGCCTGAGTGCGTCACGCGGGCTTTGAACCCCGCGCAGCATGTCGTGGATTTCCTGCCCGCAGATCTCGAAGATCTCGGCGATCTGCGGGATGGGGGGGCGGGGCCAGTATTGCAGCTCGTCGCGCAGCGACATGGCATCGACCGCCTCGAAGATGGGCGAGAGGCGGCGCACCTCGGGGTCGGCGCCGACCGAATAGCGCGGCGCTGTGCGGCTGCCATTCAGAACATAAAGCTTCTGCGCCTCGGGCGAGGTGAAGGCGATCAGCGCCTCGGCGGCGGCGGCGCGGCGTTCGGGTGCGAGGTTTGCCGGAATGCCCATGACATACCCGCCCACCGGGGCCAGCGGTCTGCCCTTCGGCCCTGACGGGTGGGGCAAATAGCCTGTGGTCGCATGGGCGGGCGAGGACGGATCACGCTCGAAATACGGGGCGAGCAGCGTGTAGCCATAGGCCATCGCGATCTTGCCGGAACTATAGGGGCGCACGCGCTCATACCACGACATCGACAGGATATCGGGCGGCGAGTATTCAAGCAATTGCAACAGGTAATCGCAGGCATCGCGCGCCAGCGGCGTGTCGATGGTCGGCGCGATATCCCGGCGCCTGGCGGTGTCGGCAACGAACCCGCCCGCCATGGGCTCCAGATTCAGGATCGGCTGACCGAAATCGGCGCAGGTCATCAGGAACTGATGCCCCAGCGCCGTGCCGCGCGCCGCGTTCCAGGCAATGCCGTAGCGACCATGCTGGGGGTCATGAAAATACCGCGCCGCCTCGATCAGCTTTTCGGTCGTGTCCGGCGGCTCGAGGCCCGCCTCCGCAAAGAGGTCCCTGCGATAGAACAGCAGCTCTGGTGTCGTCTGGCTTGGCACGCCATAGGGCCGCCCGCCCCAATGCGCGGCCATCCAGCCGGCGGTGTGGAAATCCGGCGGATCAAGCCGGTCGAGGTCAAGGCATTCATCCAGCGGCAGCAGGACGCCCTTTTCGGCAAACTCGCCGATCCACGGCAGATCGACCGCGATGATGTCATACTTGCTGGACCGGCGTTCCGCGTTGCGCAGGGCTTCGATCCGCAGCCGATCAATCGAGAACGCGCGCTGGCTGATATTGCTGCCGATGATCTGTTCAAATTGACGCTTCAGGTTCTCCATCACCATGAAGGTCGGATCACCATGCACCAGCACCCGCACCCCGCCACCGATCTGCAACGGCTCGGGCAGCACTTGCGGCGGCGCAATGGTCTGGCTGGCGGGCATGTAAGAGGCGCCATAGTAATAGTCGCCCTCGGCATCCGGCGCATTCGCGGTGGTCTCGGCACTCAGGCGCATGATTCGGTCCGCAAACTGGCGCCAGTTGGCCATCAGGCGCTCGGTCGGATGCAGCGAGAAGGACCGCCCGGAGCGGGTTCTGACCCGCTGCTCGATCAGCCCGGATTGCAGCATGCGCTGCAATTTCCGGCGCCCGGTCGCATAGGGAACCCCAGAGGCCGAGATCAGCATCGTCGCAGTGACGATCTTGCCGCTCAGATGCGCGCGCAGAAGCGCTATCGTGATGTTCAGATACGGATTCGGCTCGGCAATCTCCATCGCGGTGTCGAGTTCGGCCTCGACGGCCTCGAGGAACGCCAGCGCGGCGGGCAGCGCCGATGTTTCTGTCGCTGCTGCGGTGACGGCACGCGCCGGAACGCGCGAAAAATCTCCTTTCTGGATATCTTCCAGCTGCACAACCCGTGCCTTTCTCGTGTCATCGGGCATTCCTGCCCCTTTCCGTGCGTCCACCAACGCCTTGCCCTCCAAAGATGTTCAAAATCGACACGCGATCATACCCCCGAAATGTCCAATTCGAACATCACGTTATTCATAATGAACAAATTCGCAGTATTGTTGCGGGTGAGAGTAGGCAATTTTCCACTGACGTTACTTGCGCCTGACGAGCCACCGGAGGGCTCGGAGGGCAGGGCACGGACGATGAACCCAATGGGAGGAACACCATGCGTAAATCCATGAGCATTCTGCTCGCCAGCTGCGGCACTCTCGCCCTGGCAGGCGCTGCGTCGGCAGATATGATCCGGATCGGGATCACACAGAACAATGTCGGCATCGACAGCTATCAGACGACATACGAGCGCGCCTTCATCGAGGCCGCCGATGCCAATGACGACGTCGAGGTCATCGTGCTGGACGCCGGCGGCGATGTCGCTCGCCAGATCAACCAGATGCAGGATCTGATCCAGCAAAACGTCGACGCGATCATCATCTGGCCGACCGATGGTCAGGCGCTGGTCCCCGCCGTCCGCAGTGCCTATAACGAGGGCATTCCGGTCATCGTGACCAATTCGAACATCGCCGAAGCGGGGATGGACTTCATCGCCGCCTTCTCCGGGCCGAACAACATCCAGCAGGGCATCTACTCGGCCGAGATGATGTGCGAAGCGCTGGATGGCGAGGGCGAGATCGTGCAGATCACCGGCATGCCGGGCTATACCACGGCCATCGAGCGCCAGCAGGGCTTCGATGATCGCCTGGCGGAACTGTGCCCCGATGTGGTGCAGCTGGACATCCAGCCCGGCGACTGGAACCGCGAGCGCGCGCAGCGCACGATGGAGACTTTCCTGACCCGCTTCGACAATATCGACGGCGTGTATTCGGGCGATGACAACATGGGCGTCGGCGCGCTGAACGCCGCCATCGACGCAGGCCGCGCCGAGGGCATGGTCTTCATCGGGGCGACCAACTTCGCGGTCGGCTATGACGCGATGGAGCGTGGTGAATACTGGGGCTCGGTCTATCAGTCCCCGGTGGATGACGCCCGCGCCGCGCTGCAGACCGCGCTCGACGTGCTGGCAGGCGAGGACGTGCCGAAGCTGAACTACTTCGACACGCCGAAGATCACGCAAGAGAACATGCACGAGTTCGACCGCCCGGTTTTCTGATCCCGGGCAGCTATCAGGGCGGGCGAGTCCCGCCCTGATTTTCGTGATACGATGCGTGTATCGTCACCCGCGCCGGGGAGGGCGCGGGCCATGACTTTTCGGGAGGACCCAGATGCTGTTGACCCGCCTCAAGGCCGGGGGCCCTGCGATTGCAAAGCAGGGTATCCTCATCGCCTTCATCGTCTTCATGATCGTGTTTTCGTTCATGTCGGAACGGTTCATGACCACCGCGAACATCATGTCGGTGTTCCGGCAGGCGACGATCATCGGTGTCATCGCACTCGGGGTCACGATTGTCGTGATCGGCGGCAATCTGGACCTGTCGGTGGGCTCGATGCTGTCCTTCGCGACCGTGCTGGTGGTCGATCTGCATGACAAGATCGGCCCGGAACTGGCTATTCCTGTCATGGTCCTGGCGACATTGTGCCTTGGGGCGATCAACGGGTTCCTGATCGGGATATTACGACTTAACTCGCTGATCGTGACGCTCGGGATGCTCTCGGCCATTCAGGGGCTGGTGCTGATCTACTCGGGCGGACAGAATGTCGATATCGCGGATCAGAGCGGCACCTGGTTTGCCATCTTCGGGCGCGGGGCGATCTTCGGCGTCGCCACACCGATCATCATCTTTCTCGGGCTTGCGCTGATCTTCCATGTCATCATGACGACAATGCCCTTCGGGCGGCGCGTCCATGCCGTGGGCGGCAACCCGACGGCCTCGGTCTTCTCGGGCATCCCGCGCTCGCGGATCGTGTTCATGACCTACCTGATCTCGGCGCTCTGCGTGGCCATTGCCGCGATCATCCTGGGCAGCCGGGTCATGGGTTCGCAGAACAACGTGGGCCAGGGCTATGAGCTGCAGGTTCTGGCGGCCGTGATCCTGGGGGGCACATCGCTGCTCGGCGGCTCTGGCAGTATCCTGCGCACCGTGCTGGGCGTGCTGATGCTGGCCTTCATCCAGAACGGTCTGATCCTGATGGGGCAGCCCTACTACACGCAATGGCTTGTCACCTGGGCCGTCATCATCGTCGCGGTCTGGCTGGATGTGGCTGCCAAGCGTGGCCGTCTGTTCTCACCCATAGCATGAGGCCCGCCATGACAACGCTGACACAAAACCCGATCCTGCGCTGGCTGATGAGCAATCCGATCTGGGGCTTCGTGCTGATCGTCTTCATCTTCTTCAGCTTCTCGGCGGACAATTTCTTCAACGAGCGCAACCTGATGAACATCGTGGTGCAGACCTCGACCATCGGTCTGATCGCGCTGGGCATGACGCTGGTGATGATCAACGGCAATATCGACCTGTCGGTGGGCGCGACCCTTGCACTGGCCGCCGCTTTCGCGGTCGATGTGCAAAGCTGGGCGGCTTTTGCCACCTGGGGCAACTGGCAGATCTTGCCTGCGGTCTGCATCGCCCTGCTGGTGGGCATATTGATGGGGGCGATCAACGGCTTCATTGTCTGGAAAACCGGGGTCGATGCCTTCATCGTCACCCTGGGCGCGATGTTGGGCATCCGCGGGCTGGTCTTTGTCTATACGGGCGAGCAGTCCTTCTATGCGATGAATTTCGCCTACTCCGACTTCAGCTTCATGACCATCGGCCCGTTCCCGGTGCTGGCCGTCATCTTCGCCGTGGCCGTGATCGCCATGCATCTGCTGCTGTCACGCACGGTCCACGGGCGCAACACCTATGCGGTGGGCGGCAATCGCGAGGCGGCGGTGAACGCAGGCATCCGCGTCGGCCCGCACATGATGATCAACTTCATGCTGATCGGCTTTCTGGCCGCACTCTCGGGCGTGCTGCTGTCCACGCAGATGGGCGCCGCGACGCCCAATCTGGGCCGCGATTACGAGTTATGGGTGATCACGGCGGTCGTGCTGGGCGGCACCAAGCTGACAGGCGGCAAGGGCGATATCATCGGCACGCTGGGGGGCGTTCTGGCCATCGGCATCCTGCGCAACGGGATGAACCTGATGCAGGTGCCTGCCTTCTATGTCTATGTCATCCTCGGCAGTATCCTGATCGCGGTCCTGTTCCTCGACAAACGCTTCAACCGCACCGCTAACGGAGGGCTGCGCCTATGAGTGATGCACGCGAACCCGCCCTGCGCCTGAAGGGCATCGTCAAGACCTTTCCCGGTGTGCGCGCCCTCGATGGTGTGGATTTCGAGGTCATGCCGGGCGAGGTCCACGCTCTGCTGGGGGAAAACGGCGCCGGCAAATCCACGCTGATGAAGGTGCTGGCGGGCATGTACCAGCCCGATGAGGGTCAGATCGTCATCGCGGGCCAACCCGTGCAGATGACCAACCCCATCGAGGCCAAGGCGCAAGGCGTCGTCCTGATTCACCAGGAGCTCAGCCTTGTGCCCGAGATGTCGGCGGCCGAGAACATCTACCTTGGCGAATTGCCGCGCAAGGCCTTCGGCCGGGTGGACTGGAAGACGCTGGAAGAGCGCTCGAACGCGATCCTCAAGCGGCTGAAATGCAATTTCCGGTCCGAGGTGACGGTTGCAAATCTGTCCATCGCCAATCAGCAAATGGTCGAGATCGCCCGCGCCCTGACCGTCGATGCGCGCGTGGTGGTGTTCGACGAACCGACAGCTTCGCTGACCGATGCCGAAAAGGTCGTGCTCTTCGACATCATCAACGATCTGAAATCCCAGGGCGTGGGCATCGTCTATATCTCGCACCGCATGGACGAGATCTTCACCCTCTCCGACCGGATTACCGTGCTGCGAGACGGGGCCTATCGCGGAACGCTGACGACATCCGAGACGAATGAGGACGAGGTCACGCGGCTGATGATCGGACGCAGCCTGGACCTCTCGCGCGACGATGCCGCGCCGAAGCTGGGCGACACCATGCTCGAGGTGCGCAACCTCACCTGCCCGGGGCTGTTCGAGGATGTCAGCTTCAGCGTGCGCGCGGGCGAGATCGTGGGCTTCTACGGGCTGGTCGGCGCAGGCCGGACCGAGATCGCCGAGACGCTCTTCGGCCTGCGCACCCCGAGCGCGGGCGAGATATGGGTCGATGGCAAGAAGGTCGAGATCACCTCGCCGCGCGACGCCATCGCGCTGGGTGTGTCGCTGGTGCCGGAAAACCGCAAGGAGCAAGGTCTTGTGCTGCAGATGAACTGCCGTGACAACATGACCTTGCCACAGGTGCAGGATCTCACCGCAGGGCCCTTCGTCGCCAAGGGCGCGGAGCTGGCAATTTTCGACCAGTATCGTGACAAGCTGGCCATCAAGACCCCAAGCTGGCGCCAATCCGCGGCTGTGCTCTCGGGCGGTAATCAGCAGAAGATCGTGATTGGCAAGTGGCTGTCCATGAAGCCCCGCGTCCTGATCGTCGATGAGCCGACGCGCGGCATCGATGTCGGCTCGAAGTCCGAAATCCACCAGTTGCTGCGCGAACTGGCGGGGCAAGGCTATGCGGTGATCGTCATCAGCTCGGAAATGCCCGAGGTGCTGCGCGTATCCGACCGGATCGTGGCCATGTATCACGGACGGATCATGCGCGAGTTCAGCATAGAAGACGTGACCGAGGATTCGCTGGTGCAGGCCATTTCCGGCATCAAGGCGACAGCAGAGCCCGCCTGACGGGACAGCGACCGCGCGTGCGGCTTGACGGGCGGGTTTTGCATACAGCCTGCATGGGCGACGGCGGGCATGGCCCGCAGCGTTTCCGAATCGCGGCTTGCGGCGGAGAGAAATCGCCGCCGCGGGTCGTGCGTGTGACCGCGGATCGCTTCACGCCAGCCGGTGGGTAAAGCCGCAGCGTATCTTCCTGCGACGACGGCAGGCGCAGTCGCTATCCGCTTGCAGTGCGCGGACGAACGCGGTTTTGTGGCCGCGTGCTGCCCGCGCCCTGCCCGCGCGCGCGAGCCGCCCCACCCGCCCGCGTCTCGCGCGCGCGGGCAGACCGCCATCTGCGAGGAGTCGTGCCATGCCCCAGCCCTGCATCATCGCTGTCGCCATCACCGGATCCGTCCCGACCAAGGCCGACAACCCCGCCGTCCCGATCACGGTCGCCGAACAGGTGGAAAGCACGCAGGAAGCCTTCGAGGCCGGTGCGGCCATCGCGCATTGCCATGTGCGGGCCGATGACGGCACGCCGACTTCGGACCCAGAGCGTTTTGCGGCGCTGAAAGAGGGGATTGAACGGCACTGCCCCGGCATGATCGTGCAGTTTTCCACTGGCGGGCGCTCGGGCGCGGGTGCGGCGCGGGGCGGGATGCTGCCCCTGCGGCCCGACATGGCCTCGCTAGCCGTGGGCTCGAACAACTTCCCCACCCGCGTCTACGAGAACCCGCCCGATCTGGTCGACTGGCTGGCCGCCGAGATGCGCACCCACGACGTGATGCCCGAAATCGAGGCGTTCGATCTGAGCCATGTCATCCACGCCGCGAAGATGGCACAGGACGGGCGGCTGCCCCGCCCGCTTTACGTGCAGTTCGTCATGGGGGTGAAGAACGCGATGATCGCGGATGAACGCATCCTGGAGATCTATATCGAGACGCTGGCCCGCTTCACCCCCGATGCGCTGTGGTGCGCTGCCGGGATCGGGCGGCACCAGATCGAGGTCAACGAATGGGCGATCAGGCGTGGCGGCCACACCCGCACCGGGCTCGAGGATAACATCCGCCTTGATCGCACGAGGATGGCCCCGTCGAACGCGGCCCTGGTGGCGCGGACGGTGGAGTTGTGCGCACGATACGAGCGCCCGGTCGCGACCTGGCGCGAGGCCCGCACCATGCTGGGGTTGCGCATGCCCGCCTGAGCCGTCGCTCAGGCCTCGGCCCGGGGCGCTGCGGGCCTGGACCGCCGGGCAAGCCCCGCGATGTGGTGCAGCGAGGCAAGATGCACATGCATCAGCCCCAGCATGTCGGCGCGGAAAAGCTCTGTCACCACGGCGTCGCTCAGTGCGCGCAGGCGCTCGCGGCTGACCCGCTGGAACCCCTTGACGGTCTGCTGCTGCCCGTCGGGCAGCGTCACCGTGGCCATCGCGGGCTCGAGCAGATCCAGTTCGACCAACCGTTTGCAGAAGGTCCGCGTCAGCCCGTGCTGGGTCTGGAAGTCCGAGGCGAATTTCAGCATCCGCTCGAGATACTGCGTGCGCGCGCTGGTGCTGTCGAAAAGCCGCTCGCCGCGACCTTCGGTGTTGAGGCCGTCATGATCCTCGTCGATGCACAGGGTCAGTGTCTGCCCCTCGGGCCCGGTTTCGGCAAAGACGAAGGGGTAACGCCGGAAAAAGGCCGGGATGTAGCCGCCCGACCAACTGCCATCGGGCGCGACAAAGACATTCTCGCCGCCGCGCACCGACAACAGGGCAACCGGCGCGACAGCGTCACCCTGGCCGGTAAAGACGATGGGCATCTCGGCGCTGGCGGGCTCGATCTCGGCGACCAGCAGCGGCGCCATGTTCAACCCGGCGGCAAAGCGCCAATCCGTGCCGGTCTGCACCGATGTCCGGCCGTGGCGTTCATGCGTGATGGGGACCACGCGGCTGTAGATCATCAGTTGCTTGGTCATCGCGATGCCTGTCCGTCGGGGCGGGGGTCCCCTTCGGCCCTGGGGCGGTTTGGCGCATGGGTCAAGCCTGCCTCCCCGACCGGGCGCGGCAGACAAAGCGGTTGTCTTCGCCGGGGCGAGGCCGTAATCCTCGCCCGGTCCGGGGCGCGCGGGCCCGTTGTCAGGGCCCGGCAGCCGGACAGGGCGCGCGGCCGTGTCTGCCAGCACGGCCCGCCCTTCACCGACGCAAATTCAGGTGCCACCATGTCCGACAGCCCCCCCCGCCGCAGGTTCCGCAGCCAGGAATGGTTTGACAATCCGGGCAATCCGGGCATGACGGCGCTCTATCTCGAGCGCTATCTGAACGAGGCCTATACCCGCGCCGAGTTGCAGGGCGACAGGCCGGTGATCGGCATCGCCCAGACGGGCAGCGATCTGGCGCCGTGCAACAAGATCCATGTCTTCCTCGCCGACCGGATCAAGGCGGGCATCCGCGATGCGGGCGGGGTGCCGATGGAGTTTCCCGTCCACCCCATCCAGGAGACCGGCAAGCGCCCCACTGCCGCGCTCGACCGCAACCTCGCCTATCTGAGCCTCGTCGAGGTGCTGCATGGCTACCCCATCGACGGCGTGGTGCTGACCACGGGCTGCGACAAGACCACGCCCGCGATGCTGATGGGCGCGGCGACGGTCGATCTGCCCGCGATCGCGCTCAATGGCGGGCCGATGCTGGATGGCTGGTGGCAGGGCAAGCGCGCGGGCTCGGGCACCATCGTCTGGGAAAGCCGCCGCCTGCTGGGCGAGGGCAAGATCGACTATGACGAGTTCATGGCGCGGGTCTGCGCCTCGGCGCCCTCGCTCGGGCATTGCAACACGATGGGCACGGCGAGCACGATGAACGCCATGGCCGAGGCGCTGGGCATGACCCTGCCGGGCTCCTCTGCCATCCCCGCGCCGTTCCGCGAGCGCATGGCGATGGCCTACGAGACGGGTCGGCGGATCGTGGCGATGGTGCTGGACGACCTCAAGCCCTCGGACATCCTGACGCGGCAGGCCTTCGAGAATGCGATTGTCGTGAACTCGGCGATTGGCGGGTCCACCAACGCGCCGCCGCATCTGCAGGCGATTGCCCGGCACGCGGGTGTGGACCTCGATGTGCGCGACTGGCAGACGCATGGCTTCGACGTGCCGCTGCTCGTGAACATGCAGCCCGCAGGCGCCTATCTGGGCGAGAGCTTCTTTCGCGCGGGCGGTGTGCCTGCGGTGATGGGCGAGTTGATGAAAGCGGGCAGGCTGCACGGCGGCGCGATGACCGCCAGCGGCGCGCCACTGGCAGAGGTGCTGGCCGGGTGCGAGAGCCGCGACCCCGAGGTGATCCGCACCGTCGCTGAGCCCCTGCGCGAGAAGGCGGGGTTTCTGGTGCTCTCGGGCAATCTGTTCGACAGCGCGCTGATGAAGACCAGCGTGATCTCGGAGGATTTCCGCGCCCGTTTCCTGTCGGTGCCGGGGCAGGAGGGGGTATTCGAGGCCCGCGCGGTGGTGTTCGAGGGGCCGGAGGATTATCACCACCGGATCAATGATCCGGGCCTCGAGATCGACGCGGGCACGATCCTGTTCATCCGCAATGTCGGCTGCGTGGGCTATCCCGGCTCGGCCGAGGTGGTGAACATGCAGCCCCCCGACGCGCTGCTGCGCGCGGGCCTCAACCACCTGCCGACCGTGGGCGACGGGCGGCAATCGGGCACCTCCGAGTCGCCCTCGATCCTGAACGCGAGCCCCGAGGCGGTGGTCGGCGGCGGGCTGGCGCTCTTGCAGACCGGCGACCGGGTGCGGCTGGACCTGAACGCCTGCCGGATGGACGCGCTGGTCGCGCCCGACGAGTGGGACGCGAGGCGCGCCGCCTGGACGCCCCCCGCGCTGCACCACCAGACCCCGTGGCAGGAAATCTATCGCACCCATGTCGGGCAACTGGCCGAAGGGGGCTGCCTGGAGCTGGCAACCGCCTACCAGCGCATCCGCCACGACATGCCGCGCGACAATCATTGAGCGAGATGCCTGCGTGACCCCGCGCCCTGCCCCGCTCCCGGCCGCCACCCCGGATGTGCTGGTCATCGGCGCGGGCGTGATCGGGCTGAGTGCCGCGCTGGAGATGCAGCGCCGGGGGCTGGCGGTGAACGTGCTGGAGCGTGACCCCGCGGCGCAGGGTGCCTCGCGCGGGAATGCCGGGGCGTTTGCCTTCACCGATATCGAGCCGCTGGCCGCGCCCGGGATCGTCTGGCGCGCGCCGCGCTGGCTGATCGACCCGCTGGGGCCGCTGAGCATTCCGCCCGCCTATGCGCTGCAGATCGCGCCGTGGATGCTGCGCTTCTGGCGCGCAAGCTGGCGCGACCGGTTCGGGGCGGCGCGCGATGCGCAGGCCGCACTCATGGCGCACTCGAAGGCGGCGCTGGACCGGCTGGTGCCGCGCCTCGGCGGCGCGACATTGCTGCGCCACGAAGGGCAATTGCAACTCTACGACAGCGCTGCGAGCTACCGCGCCAGCCTGCCCGGCTGGGAGCATCGCCGCGCGCATGGCATCGCTTTCGAGTTGATCGAGAACGCCCCCGCGCGGCTGGCCGAGATCCAGCCCGGCCTTGCCGACCGGTTCCGCAACGGGGCCTTCACGCCCGGCTGGAGCAATGTCACCGACCCGGCGTTGTGGCACGACCGGCTGCGCGCGGTGTTCCTGGAGCGCGGCGGGCGCATGGTGCAGGGCGAGGCGCGCGCGCTGGCGCCGCAGGGCGATCATGTGCAGGTGACGACCGACGAGACCGATCTGCGCGCCGGGCATGTGGTGCTGGCGGCGGGCGCGTGGTCGCATCATCTGGCCCGGAGCCTCGGCGCGCGGCTGCCGCTCGAGACCGAGCGCGGCTACAACACCACCCTGCCCGAGCCGGACTTCGATCTGCGCACGCATCTGACCTTTGCCGACCACGGCTTCGTGGTCACCGGTATCCGCACGGGCATCCGCGTCGGCGGCGCGGTGGAGCTTGGCGGCCTGCGCCTGCCCCCGAATTACCGCCGCGCAAAGGCGCTGCTGGACAAGGCGCAACGCTTTCTGCCGGGGCTGAACGCGGCGGGCGGGCGGCAATGGATGGGCTTTCGTCCGTCGATGCCCGACAGCCTGCCGGTGATCGGGCGCGCGCAGGGCGCGGCGCGGGTGATCCATGCCTTCGGGCACGGGCATCTGGGGCTGACGCAATCCGCGGGGACCGCGGAACTCGTGGCGGATCTGGTGACGGGGGCACCCCCGGTTATCAACCTTGCCCCCTTCCGGCCCGACCGCTTCGCCTTCGCAAGGGGCTGAGCCCCCTACCCCTTCGCGTACAGATCAGCCCAGCTTGGCGGCAGGTCGCCGGGCTGGCTTTGGGCGTGCCAGACCGCGCGGGCGATGGCGCGAGACAGGCAGGTCGCCCCCGCATGGCCGATCCGCAGCAGGGTGGCGGGGGTCGCCTCTCGCCCCGCCCCGGTCGCGACCGCAAAGACCAGATCGCCGTCGAAGGGCGTGTGCGACGGCACGATGGCGCGGGCGATCCCGTCATGCGCGGCCACGGCCATCCGCGTAAGTTGCGCCTTGTCGAGCGTCGCATCAGTGGCGACGATGGCGAGCGTCGTGGCCTCGCCCATGCCCTTGGTCACCGGCACCAGCCCGTCCCGACCCACGCCCAGCCCGCCGAACTCGGCCCCGATCTCGAAGGGCGCGGCCCAGAACTCGGGCCCGCCGCCCATGGTCACGCAGCCGACCGGGTTGACCGCCACCAGCGCCCCGACCGTCACCCCGTCCCCAAGCATCAGCGAGGCCGACCCGATCCCGCCCTTCAGCCTCGCTGTCGTCGCCCCGAACCCCGCGCCGTGGCTGCCCAGCGCGAAATCGGGCGCTGCCGCCCGCAGCGCAGCGGCGCCCAGCGCCGGATAGGGGTTCTCGCGCCACGCCTTGTTGCCGCCATTGGCCAGATCGAACAGGATCGCCGCCGGAACGATGGGCACGCGCTGCCCGGCCACGGCAAAGCCGCGCCCCATCGCGTGCAGCCCCGCCATCACGCCGCCCGCCGCCTCGAGGCCGAAGGCCGAGCCGCCCGACAGCACCAGCGCATCGACGCCCGGCACCAGCCGGTCCGGGGAAAGCGCCTCGGTCTCGCGCGTGCCGGGTGCGCCGCCCATCACATGCACGCCCGCTGCCAGCGGCGCATCGCCCAGCAGCACGGTCACACCGCTGCGCAGGCTCGCATCATGGGCATGGCCCACGCGCAGCCCGGCGACATCGGTGATCAGGTTCCGGGGTCCCGGCGCAGGTGTCATTTCGCTTTCTCCTCGTGCTGCCAATGGGCCAGCAGATCGGCGGCACAGGCATGGGGCTTGCCGCTGACAGCGAGGAAATGCACCTCGACCGCGACCATCGCCGCTTGCTGCCAGACGCGCTGCGCGCGCCGCGCGCTCTCGCCATTACCGCGCAGCACCGCCTGTGTCGCCTCGGCCGCCGAGGCCAGCACGAGGCTCAATTCCAGCACGGGTGCGTCGGGCGCCATGCGCGCGATCTGCTTCGGCAGATGGTCGAGCGGGCTTGCGGGGTCGCAGATCACATTGGCCGCATGCCCGATCAGCCGCTCGATCCGCGCCGCGACCGACACCGCGCGGCCTGCCGTCCCCTCACCCTTGTCCGACACATCTGCACCCGACACACTGGCAACCCCCCAGCGGTTATGCGCCGCACTGCCCGCTGGTGCAACTCCGACACGGGGGCGCGGGCGTTTTTGGAGCGATTCCTGCCGAATCCAATTGAGTCTCGCGCCGCAATTTGGGACAAACCCCCGATTCCTGCCCGGGAGGCGCCTTCGCTTTCCGGGTTTTGATTACCCGACGACCCGGCTGGCGGCGCCAGTTCAAGCCGCCCGAACCATAGGAGCCCGACCCCGACAATGGCGGATAATTCGGACCCCAACGCGCCGTGGAAAACCCTTTCCGGCCTCGGCACAACCGCACTGACGGCGCTGCTGTTCCTGTATTTCCTGCAATTCCTGGCCCCTGTCGCGGCGGGCGAGCCGGTCCGCTTTGTCTGGGACTGGATCCCCAGCCTCGATATCAGCCTTTCCTTCTATATCGACGGGCTGAGCCTGATGTTCGCGCTGCTGATTACCGGCATCGGCGCGATGGTGATGCTGTATGCGGCGAAATACCTGGCAGGGCACGCGCATTACGACCGTTTTGCGCTGTATCTCTTCAGCTTCATGCTGTCGATGCTGGGGCTGGTGCTGGCCGACAACCTGATCGCGCTGTTCGTGTTCTGGGAACTGACGACCTTCACCTCCTACCTGCTGATCGGTTATCTGCACACTGACCCGAAGTCGCGCCGCAACGCGCTGCAGGCACTGCTGCTGACGGCAACCGGCGGGCTGGCGATGCTGGCGGGCTTCATCCTGATCGGGATCACGCAGGGCACGTTCGAGCTGTCGGAGCTGAACGCGGCGGGCAGCCTTGCGGACCAGCCCTTCTATCTGGGGATTCTGATCCTTGTGCTGGCGGGCGCGTTCACCAAATCGGCGCAGGTGCCGTTCCATTTCTGGTTGCCCAACGCCATGGCCGCCCCTACCCCGGTCTCGGCCTATCTGCACTCGGCCACGATGGTGAAGGCGGGCGTCTATCTGCTGGCGCGGATGCATCCCAGCCTGTCGGGCAGTGATGTCTGGGTCTGGACCCTGTCGATCTTCGGCGCGGTCACAGCCGTTTTTGCGAGCTTCATGGCGCTGCGTCAGACCGACCTGAAGCAGACGCTGGCCTATACCACGCTGATGGCGCTGGGCACGCTGACGATGTTCCTCGCGGGCTCCACAGGCTACGCGATCACGGCCGCCATGACCTTTCTGCTGGTGCACTCGCTCTACAAGGCCGGGCTCTTCCTGATGATCGGCGTCGTGGATCACGGCACGGGCACGCGCGATGCGAATGTGCTTGGCGGCTTGCGCGGGGCGATGCCGATCACGGCTGCGGCCGCGGCTGCTGCGGGGCTGGCGATGGCGGGCATCCCGCCCTTCCTGGGCTTCATCGCCAAGGAAGTCGCCTATGCCGGCGCGCTGGAAATGCAACTCTGGCTGTTCGTGGTCCCGATGTCGCTGATCGCCTTTGCGCTGATGTTCGCGGTGGCGGGAATCGTGGCCTACAAGCCGTTTTACGGCCCGCAGGGCGAGCTGCCGCACGAGCCGCATGAGGGGCCGTGGCCGATGCTGCTGGGCCCGGTCGTGCTGGGCGTGCTGGGCCTGCTGTTCGGCCTGATGCCGGGCATCGCTGCCTATTACCTGATCGAACCGGCGGTCGCCGCCGTGATGGGGGCGCCGGATGTCGGCGGGCGCGTGAAGCTCTGGGCCGGGTTCAACCTGCCGCTGCTGCTCAGCCTGATCACCTTTGCCCTGGGCTTCCTGCTCTATCAGCGCCACATGGACCTGCGCGAGCGGCTGGCGCGGATCGAGGCGCGCGCGCCCGATCTCGATGCGGGCTGGGACCGCTTGCTCGCGCAGTTCGTCCTCTACACCAAGGCGCAGACCAAACGCATCCAGACCGGTGTGCTGCGGCAATACATGTTCGCCACCTTCTCGGTGTTCGCGCTGACCGTGCTGGTCACGCTGATCACCCGCGATGTGGGCGGGGTGGCGCTGCAATTCACCGGGCTATCCTTCATGGAATGGGGTGTGGCCATCCTGATCATCGCGGGGACGGTGCTGGTGGTGCAGACCTCGTCGCGGATCGTGGCGCTGGTGGCGCTGGGCGTCGTGGGGATCGGGGTGGCGCTGATCTTCATCATGTTCTCGGCGCCCGATGTGGCGATCACGCAGTTGCTCGTCGAATTGCTGGTCGTGGTGCTGCTGGCGCTCGCCTTCCTGAAGATGCCCAATCTCGACCCCGAAGGGCGCCAGAAACACAGCCTGCCCAATGCCGTGCTGGCCGTGGCCGTTGGCGGGCTGACGACCGTGGTCCTGCTGCTGGTCGTCGATCAGCCCTTTGACCGCCGCCTGACCGACTTCTTCGAGGCGGCAAGCTGGACCCAGGCCTTCGGGCGCAACATCGTCAATGTGATCCTGGTGGATTTCCGCACCCTCGACACATTCGGCGAGATCGCGGTCGTCGCGGTCGCAGCCCTTGGCGCGTTCGCGCTGCTCAAGGGCTTCGCCCGCGCCCGCGACGCGAAAGAGGAGGACAAATGAACTCCGTCATCTTTACTGCCGCCGCGCGGCTGCTGGTCGCGCTGATGTTCGTGTTCTCATTGTTCATGCTGCTGCGCGGCCACCATCTGCCCGGCGGCGGCTTCATTGGCGGGCTGATCGGGGCGGTGTCGTTCATCGTCTACTCGCTCGCCTGCGGCCCGGCCGAAGCGCGCAAGGCGCTGCGCATCAGCCCCGAGGTGATCGCCATGCTGGGGCTGGGCATCGCGCTGCTGGCGGGGATGTTCTCCTTCATCGTGGGCGACCCGCTATTTACCGGGCAATGGCTGTGGGTCGGTGGCGACAGCTACGAGACTGCGGCCTTCTCGCTCAACACGGTGCTGGTGTTCGATATCGGCGTCTATCTCGTGGTTCTGGGGGGTATCCTGTCGTTGACCTATGCATTCGAGGAGGAGACCTGAGATGGAAGCCCTCACTGCCATTGTCATCGGCACGCTGACCGCGGCCTCGGTCTATCTGATGCTGGCGCGCAACTTCATGCGCTTCCTGTTCGGGCTGGTGCTGCTGTCGAATGCCGTCAACCTGACGATCTTCGCCTCGGGGCGCATGACCAAGGGCCACCCCGCGCTGGTGCCCTATGGCGAGGATGCGCCGCTGGGCGTCGTCGGAAACGCCCTGCCGCAGGCGCTGGTGCTGACGGCCATCGTCATCGGCTTCGGGCTGCTGGCCTTCACACTCGCGCTCGCCTTCGAGGGGTACCGCCGCATGCGGTCGGTCGATACTGACAAGATGCGCTTCGCCGAACCCAAGGAGGACGCGCAGAAATGACAAGCTGGGTTCTGGTCATGCCCATCGCCGTGCCTTTCCTCGCGGCGGTCGCGGCCTTCCTGTGGCGCGCGAATCCCGCCGGGCGGATGATCTCGCTGGGCGGTTCGGTGCTGACGCTGATGGCCTCTATCGCGCTGATGGTCGCCGTGCTCGACGAAGGCGTCATCGCGGCGCAGATGTCGAACTGGGACGCGCCCTTCGGGATCACGCTGGTCGCCGATTACCTGAGCGCGGTGATGGTCGTCATCACCGCCATCACCGGGCTGGCGACGGCCATTTACGCCATGGGCGAGATCCCCGAGGCGACCGAACGGCTGGGCTTTCACGCGCTGTTCCAGACACTGATTGCGGGCGTCACGGGCGCGTTCCTGACGGGTGATCTGTTCAACCTCTATGTCTGGTTCGAGGTGATGCTGATCGCGTCCTTCTCGCTCTTGGTGATCGGCGGCGGCAAGGAACGGCTGGATGCGGGCATCAAGTATGTCGCGCTCAACCTCGTCTCGACGCTGATCTTCCTGTCGGGGATCGGGCTTCTCTACGGGATCACCGGCACGCTGAACCTCGCCGACATGCGCGAGGGGGTGGCGAATGCCGAGAACCAGGGCCTCGTGACAGTCATCGCGATGATGTTCATGGTGGGCTTCGGGGTCAAGGCTGCAGTCTTCCCGCTGTTCTTCTGGCTGCCGGCCTCGTACCACACGCCCTATTTCGCCATCTCGGCGGTGTTTGCAGGGCTGTTGACCAAGGTGGGCGTCTATGCGCTGATGCGCATGTTCACGCTGGTCTTCGTGGGCGATGTCGGATTCACGCACGAGATCCTGATCTGGGTGTCGCTGCTGACAATGTTCACCGGCGTGATCGGGGCGGCGGCGCAGACCGATTTCCGCAAGATCCTGAGCTTTCACATCATCAGCCAGATCGGCTACATGACGCTGGGGCTCGCGCTGTTCACCCCGCTCGCGCTGATGGGGGGGGTGTTCTACCTTGTCCACCACATCATCGTGAAGGCGAACCTTTTCTTCGTGGCGGGGCTTGCCAAGCAATATGCAGGGCATACCGATCTCGACCGCATCGGCGGCCTTTACAAATCCGCGCCGCTGCTGGCCGCGCTGTTCATCATCCCGGCGTTTTCGCTGGCAGGCTTCCCGCCGCTGTCGGGCTTCTGGGCGAAATACCTGATCGTCAAGGCGGCGCTGGAAATCGACGCGTGGTTCGTGGCCTTCGTCTCGCTGCTGGTGGGCTTGCTCACCATCTACTCGATGACGAAGATCTGGGGGCTGGCGTTCTGGAAACCCCACCCCGACGGGATCGACCCCACGCCTGACCGCGCGCCGCCGCAGGTGACGCGGGCGATGCTGACCCCGATTGCCGGGCTTGCCGCCATGACCATCATCATCGGCTTTTTCCCCGAGCCCTTCGTGCAGTTCGCAGAGACGGCTGCGACGCAGCTTCTCGACCCAACCGCCTATGTCGATGCCGTGCTGGGAGGGACGCCATGAACGGGCTTGTCATCAACCTGCTGCTCGCCTTCGCCTGGGCGGCGATGACGGGCGATTTCAGCTTCGCCTCGCTGTTGACCGGGGCAGTGCTGGGCTTTTTCGCGCTGTGGCTCTCCAAGCCGCTGACCGGCATTGACGACCTCTATTTCAAGCGGCTGACACGCAGCGCCTATCTGGCCGGGTTCTTCCTGTGGGAATTGCTGCTGTCGTCCATCGCCGTGGCCTGGGACGTGATCCGCCCGGTGCCGCAGAACCGCCCGGCGCTGATCGAGGTGCCCTTGACCGTGCAGTCGGATTTCGAGATCCTGCTGCTGACCAACCTGATCTCGCTGACGCCCGGCACGCTCAGCGTCGATGTGACCGAGGACCGCAAGACCCTGATCGTCCACGCCATGTTCGCCGAGGATGCCGACGCCATCCGCCGCGACATCAAGGACGGGTTCGAGCGGCTGATCATGGGGGTATTCGAAAAATGACGTCTGCCGAGTTTCTTGGCCTCGCGGCGCAACTTTCGTTGGCTCTGATCCTGCTGGGGCTGGCCGTGGCGCTGATCCGGCTGGCGCGCGGGCCGTCACTGGCCGACCGGGTGGTGGCGCTCGACATGATGACCGTCACCATCATCTCGTTCTGCGGGGTCTATGCGGTGTTCATGGACGAGCCCTCTTTCCTCGACGTGGCCATCGTGCTGGCGCTTGTCGGCTTCCTCGCGACCGTCGCGCTGGCGCGCTATGCCGAGCGCCGGCTGGAGCGCGAGGGCGAGGATGAAGACACCGCCCGCGACGCGGAGACCGGCCATGAGTGATGTTCTTGTCGGCCTCTTCCTGCTTGCCGGTGCGGGTTTCGTGCTGATCGCCGCCATCGGCATCGTGCGGCTGCCCGACCTGCTGACGCGGATGCACGCCTCGACCAAGGCGGGGACATTGGGCGCGCTTCTGGTTCTGGTCGGGCTCGCGCTGCACGAAGGCTCGGGCGAGGTGGTCAGCAAGGTGCTGGCGACCGTGCTGTTCCTGCTGCTGACTGCGCCTATCGCCGCGCATATGATCGGGCGCGCCCATGCGCGGCTGATGAAAAGCCTGCGCAGCGACGGGCTGAAGGACTGAGCCGAACCGAGGCGTTCCGCTCCGACGCCAAAATCAGCGGCCCGGCAAGGCTCGTCAACCAGTGGGGCAACCCACGCCTCCCGACCCGCCAATGCGCTCTTCGCGCATTGGCAGCGCCCGCGAAGGGGACATGGGCGGGTGGGTGGGCTCCCCTGAGCGGGCGCTTCCCGCCGCTCAGGCGGCGGGCCGCGCACCCGGAAGCGGCGTCACCCCGGCACGCGCCGCGCGCAACTCGCGGAAATGCGCCATCTCGGTCTCTGTCCACACCCCGATATCGAGGCTCTTGGCCGAGCGCTGCAGCGCCTGCATCCGCGATGCCGCCTCTTCTTGCGTCATCGCCAGCGCCTGATCCAGCCCCGCATCCATCGAGGCGTGGCTGAACGGATTGACCGGAATCGCCCCTTCCAGCAGCACCGCGCAGCCTGCGAATTCCGACAGCACCAGCGCACCCGGAAAGCCCGGATCGCGCGCCGCGCAGAATTCCTGCGCCACAAGGTTCAGCCCGTCCGCGAGTGGCGTGATCGAGGCGAAATCCGCCGCCCGGTAATAGGCCACAAGCTGCGCCAGCGGGATCGCGGTCGAGATCAGCGCCACGGGCTGCCATTCGAGGCTGCCATAGCTGCCATTGATCCGCCCCGCCAAGGCCTCGATGCGCTCCTGCACCTCGGCATAGGCGGTCATGTTGCGGTTCGCGCCGACCGAGACCAGCATCAGCCGCAGCTTGCCACGCATCTCGGGGCGGCGCTCCAGCAGCCGCCCGAAGGCCTCGAGCTGCTCGATATTGCCCTTGGTGTAGTCGGTGCGCGAGACCGACAGGCACAGGCGGCAATCCCCGAGATCGGCGCGGATGTCGCGCACCCGCGCCGCAACCTCCGGGGTTTCCGCGAGCCCCGCGATATAGTCGTAATTCACCCCTACCGGGCTTGTGTGGATCGCCACGGACCGGTCCTTGTGATCAAGCCGCAGCGGCATCACCCGGTCGTTCAGCGCCACACCGGCTGCGGCCAGCGCGGGCGGGGTGTCGGCATCCTCGACCAGCCGCGCGCCGGTCAGGCTGCGCGCCACGGCTGCGAAATTCTGTGCGTAGCGCGGGATGTGAAAGCCCACCGAATCGCAGGCCAGCAGGCTTTCGACGATCTCGCCCCGCCAGGGCAATACATTGAACATGTCCGGCCCCGGGAACGGCGTGTGATGGAAAAAACAGATCGTCGCATCGGGTTTGAGCTGGCGCAGATAGCCGGGCACCAGCCACAGATTGTAGTCATGCACCCAGATCACGGCGTCATCGGTCGCCTGCTCGGCGGCAGCCTCGGCAAAGGCCCAGTTCACGCGCCGAAAGGTCGGCCAGTCCACGGGGTCGTAATTATACCGTTCCTTGAAGCCATGCAGGATCGGCCAGAACGCCTCTTTCGATGTGACATGATAGAAGCTGCGCACCTGTTCGCGGGTCAGCGGCAGGCGGCTGACATTGTAGGTACCGAAGCTGTCGGTGATCTCGACCACCGGGTCGAAACCGGGATTGGAGGTGTCCGCTGCCTCTTTCCACGCCACCCAGGCGCCGCGGCTGGCACGGCCCAGAAACCCCTTCA
>LFIK01000420.1_pt1 | contig 31710 bp, 29 predicted proteins | sample 643401 | NCBI WGS metagenome assembly LFIK01 (sample SAMN03777447, study PRJNA286221) | soda lake metagenome | biome: soda lake; feature: Kulunda steppe; material: water; isolation source: sample T5-Br brine of Lake Tanatar-5 | place: Russia: Kulunda steppe | collected 2010-07
AGGATGTGTGCGATCTCTGCGCCTCCTTCCAGGCGGCGGTCACCGATACGGTGGTCGACCGCACCCGCACCGCTTTGCGTGATTTCCAGAACGTGGCGGCGCGCCCCACCGCCCTCGTCGCGGCGGGGGGCGTTGCGGCGAATCAGACCATGCGGCGCGGCTTGCAGCGCCTCGCGACGGAAGTCGGCCTCAAACTGGTCACGCCGCCTTTGGAACTCTGCGGGGATAACGGCGCCATGATCGCCTGGGCGGGGATCGAGCGGCTGCGGCTCGGGCTGATAGACGGGCTCGACGCACCGGCGCGGGCCCGCTGGCCGCTGGACGAGGGGAAACGCGCGTGACGAACGACAACCAGCCGCAAGCGCCCGCCGAATCGGGCCTGCGCGTCGGCGTGATCGGCGCCGGGGCCTGGGGCACGGCTCTGGCCAATGCGATTGCCGGGGCGGGCCATGAGGTCGTGCTCTGGGGCCGCGATCCGGATGCGGCGGCGGCGATGGAGACCGCCCGCGAGAATGCGCGCTATCTCCCCGGCGTCGCCCTGCACGAGGCGATTCGCGTCACCGCCGATCTGCGGGCTCTCTCGGATGTCGCCTTCGCCCTGCTCGTGACCCCGGCCCAGACGGCGCGCGAGGTCGCTGCGGCTGCGGCGCTGACGCTGCCCGAAGGCGCGCCGCTCATTCTCTGTGCCAAGGGGATCGAGCGCGAGACCGGCTATTTCCTCTCCGACGTCGTCGCCGAGGCCCGTCCGGGCGCGCCGATCGGCATTCTGTCGGGCCCGAGCTTCGCCGCCGATGTGGCGCGCGGCCTGCCGACGGCGGTGACCCTCGCCTTCCGCGAACCGGGTCTCGCCGCGCGTCTCGCGGAACTGATGTCCGGCCCGGCCCTGCGGATCTATCACGGCACGGATCTGCGCGGCGTCGAGATCGGCGGGGCGGCCAAGAACGTGCTCGCCATCGCCTGCGGCGCGGCGATCGGGCGGGGGCTCGGCGAGAGCGCCCGCGCGGCGCTGATCGCGCGTGGTTTCGCCGAGATCCTGCGTTTCGCGCAAGGCTATGGCGGCCAGCCGGAGACGCTGATGGGTTTGTCGGGGCTGGGTGATCTCGTGCTCACCTGCGGCGGCCCGCAATCGCGCAATTTCGCCTTCGGCCAGCGCCTCGGTGAGGGCGCTTCGCCCGAGGAAGCCGCCGGCGGCAAGCTGGCGGAAGGGGCGCATACGGCGGCGGTGCTCGTCTCGCTCGCGCGCGCACGCGGCATCGAGATGCCCATCGCCGAAGCCGTCGCCGCCCTCACCGAAGGCCGCCTCACTGTCGAGACGGCCATGGACGCCCTGATGAACCGCCCCTTGCGCGCGGAGAGCTGATCATCCGATCAGGCGCGCCTTGATGGCGCCGAAGCCCTCAGCCGCCGATCGCCTCGCGGCCATGCGGTGCGTCGAGATCGAGGACGGGGCCGACGGGGACGACCCGGTGCGGGTTGATGGTTTCGTGGCTGTAGTAATAGTGGTTCTTGATATGCGTGAAGTTCACCGTCTCGCGCACGCCCGGCCACTGGTACAATTCGCGCAGATAGCCCGAGAGATGCGGGTAATCGGCGGTGCGGCGCAGATTACACTTGAAATGCCCCACATAGACCGCATCGAAGCGCACCAGCGTGGTGAATAGCCGCCAATCGGCTTCGGTGATGGTGTCGCCGGTCAGATAGCGCTTCCCGGCGAGGCGGGCATCGAGATCGTCGAGGGTCGCAAAAAGCGGCTGCACCGCTTCCTCATAGGCTTCCTGCGTGGTGGCGAAGCCGGATTTGTAGACGCCGTTATTGACGTTGTCGTAGACGCGCGCATTGATCGCGTCGATCTCCTCGCGCAGGTCCTGCGGGTAGTAATCGCCCGGCGCCGCGCCGATTCCGTCGAAGGCGGAATTGAGCATGCGGATGATTTCCGCCGATTCGTTGCTGACGATGGTCTCGCGCTCCTTGTCCCAGAGCACCGGCACCGTGACGCGGCCCGTATAGACCGGATCCGCCGTGGTATAGACCTGGTGCATGACGCGGGCATTGTTGACCGTGTCGGGGATCACGCCCTCGCCCTCCTGGAAGGTCCAACCCTCGTCGAGCATGGCCCAATGCACCACCGAGAGCGAGATCATCTGCTCCAGGCCCTTGAGCTTGCGGAAGATCAGGGTGCGGTGGGCCCAGGGGCAGGCGAGACTGACATAGAGGTGATAGCGCCCGGGCTCTGCCTTGAAGCCGCCTTCACCGGTCGGGCCGGGAGAGCCGTCGGGGGTGACCCAGTTGCGGAACTGCGAATCCTGGCGCTTGAAGCGCCCGCCCGTGGATTTGGTGTCGTACCACTTGTCCTGCCATTGTCCGTCGACGAGAAGGCCCATGGCGTTCTCCTTTCCTGTCCGGTTGCGGCGGCGTCGGTCATGAGACCCTGAGGGTCAACGCATGGGACGCCGCGAAGTTTGCGTTCAGGAAAGATATAGGCCGGAAAACTCCCGATTTCCCGGCCTTTCTTCTTGCGATTTCGCAAGCGCGCCTCGCGCGCATCCGCGTCCCCAAGCGCGCCTCGCGCTGCCTCAGAGAATATACCGGCTCAGATCCGCGTTCTTCGCCAGATCGCCCACCTGCTCGCGCACATAATCGCCATCAATGGTGACGGTCTCGCCGGATTTGTCCGTGGCGGTGTAGGAAATATCGTCGAGGACGCGCTCGATCACGGTCTGGAGCCGGCGCGCGCCGATATTCTCGACGCTGCCATTCACCTCGACGGCCACCTTGGCGAGGGCGTCGATGGCGTCCTCGGTGAAGACGAGTTCAACCCCCTCGGTGCTCATCAGCGCCACCGATTGCTTGATCAGGCTCGCCTCCGTCTCGGTGAGGATGCGACGGAAATCGTTTTCATCGAGCGGGTTGAGCTCGACGCGAATGGGCAGGCGGCCCTGCAATTCGGGCAGGAGATCGGAGGGCTTGGCCACATGGAAGGCGCCCGATGCGATGAACAGGATGTGGTCGGTCTTCACCGGCCCGTGCTTGGTGGCGACGGTGGTGCCCTCGATCAGGGGCAGGAGATCGCGCTGCACGCCCTCGCGCGAGACATCCGCCCCGCCGCGTCCCTCACGGGCACAGATCTTGTCGATTTCATCGAGGAAGACGATGCCGTTATTCTCCACCTCGCGGATGGCTTCCTCGGTCAGCGAATCCTGGTCGAGCAGCTTGTCGCTCTCCTCCGCCACCAGCGGCTCATAGGCTTCCGAGACGGTGGTGCGGCGCGATTTGGTGCGCCCGCCGAAGGCCTTGCCGAACATGTCGCCGAGCGAGATCGCGCCCATCGAGGCGCCCGGCATGCCCGGCATCTCGAACATCGGCATGCCGGAGGCGCCCGCCTGCATCTCGATCTCGATCTCCTTGTCGTTCAATTCGTCATTGCGCAGCTTCTTGCGGAACGCCTCGCGTGTGGTCTGCGAGGCATTGGCGCCGACCAGCGCGTCGAGCACGCGGTTCTCCGCTGCGAGCTGGGCCTTCGCCTTCACCGCCTTGCGCTTTTCTTCCTTGACGAGACCGATGGCGATCTCGACCAGATCGCGCACGATCTGCTCCACATCGCGCCCCACATAGCCGACCTCGGTGAATTTCGTCGCCTCGATCTTGGTGAAGGGCGCGTTGGCGAGCTTGGCGAGGCGCCGGGCGATCTCGGTCTTGCCGCAGCCGGTGGGGCCGATCATCAGGATATTCTTCGGCATCACCTCGTCCCGGATCGGCCCGGTCAGCTGCTGACGACGCCAGCGGTTGCGCAGGGCGATCGCCACCGCCCGCTTGGCATCCTTCTGGCCGACGATGAAGCGATCGAGCTCCGAGACGATCTCGCGCGGGGAAAATGTGGTCATGCCTTGTCCTGTATCTCGAATGGAAGCACCCGGCGCGCCGAACGCGCATCAGCGCCGCTCACCAAGGTAGTGTCTGACCGATCCATCTGCCAGAGCGCAAGGGGGTTGGGGCAGGGGATCGGAAAGCCGCGCGCTTGGATATGTCCGTCGAATGACTGCGCGATCAGCCGCCCTCCGGAAGCCTCCGGCGGATTGCCTCGGGAAACAAGGACAGGAGGCCGTTGCGCAGGCGGTTCCAGATGAGATGAAGGACGACAAAGCTAGCTATGCAGTAGAGGCTGGATACAACAACCAGAGTGTCGTACGGTATTGCAAACAAGGTTATCATAATCAGTAGCACAAAAATAGCTGCACCCGAGTACAAAAATGACCTTCTGTTAAAAATAATAGCTGGAACAGAAATGGCGGTCAATACAACTGGGAAAGTATAAAAACTGTTAAATTTCAGATCTAATATGTTATATATAAATAATGAATAAAATATGAGAAAAGATACGATAGCGAATGATGCATGGATAAATTTACTTACATATACATTTCTTCCAAAAAAGAAGTCAATCATCGATGTCAATGTGAGGGCAATAACCCCTAAAATAAATAAATATTCTATTGCGTTTGAATTCGTTTCGCGGGAAAATGTTTCAAAAATAGACAATATTAAAAGCAGCATGACTAGCCCAAAAACAATTTGTGACAAGTTATTCAAATAAAACCTGTATCCATATATAACAATTGATACAATTGCAGCTAGGTACGAAAAAAGTGCGACAGTGGGAATGTGTTCAATAAATTGCATCAAAATAAAATTTGAATAAATAAATATAGATAGCGCAAAAATAGATAATAGAGCAATTATTGAAATTGTTTTATGTTTTCTGCGAAATATGATTTCTGAAAATATCCACGATCCAGCAATCAGTGCCGCCATCATCGCTGAGAACCCGGCGATAACGTAAAATAAGTATCCGAACCCGATGAGAAGTCCGCTACAAGAGAGCAGTGTCAGAATATCATGCGCGATAACCCTGAAGCTCACCCCGCCACCGGGCTGCGTCACATCGCTCGGCAGCGATCTCCCGGTGGTATGCGGCGTATCCGGGTCCAGATGCTCATTCACAACATTGACTCCTGCTTTTCGCCGCGCTGCTCGGGGAAAGTGCAGCACGCCCTGTACCCGTCAGTTACCCCGCCTTGAGCACATGCAAGGATCGAGGCCGGGTCGGATGCTGAAGTTTGTGTTGTGTTTCAGTTTTAATATATTGTCTAGGTTGCTTTGTCGCGATCTGCGAACTAAATCTTTCCGCAGCCTATGCGTGCCCGATATGCAACGCTTGCGGAATCAGCGCCGGGCGGGCGCTGATTCGGCAGGCACCATTCTCACGCTTCACAATCCATCGTTTCGATGACGAGATTGCCGTTGGTATAGACGCAGATATCGGCGGCGATCTGGAGAGCGCGGCGGGTGATGGTTTCGGCGTCGAGATCGGTATCGGCCAACGCGCGGGCGGCGGCGAGCGCGTAATTGCCGCCCGAGCCGATCGCCATCACGCCGCCTTCCGGTTCGAGCACGTCGCCGGAGCCCGACAGCAGCAGCGAGACGTCTTTATCGGCGACCAGCATCATCGCCTCGAGCCGGCGCAGATAGCGATCGGTGCGCCAGTCCTTGGTGAGCTCGACACAGGCGCGCAGGAGCTGGCCTGGATATTGTTCGAGCTTGCCTTCGAGCCGCTCGAACAGCGTGAAGGCATCCGCCGTCGCGCCGGCGAAGCCGCCGATCACCTCGCCCTTGGCGAGGCGGCGCACCTTGCGGGCATTGCCCTTGACGATGGTGGGGCCGAGGCTGACCTGGCCGTCACCGCCGATCACCAGCTTGCCCTCCTTGCGCACCATCAGGATCGTGGTCGCATGCATGCTCGCGGGCCCGTTGCGGGCATCGTCTGTGGACAAGATCGTGCACTCCGTTGAAAACCATCCACCCCCACTTAAGCCTTCCCGTCGCCATTTCCAACGCGTATGGCGTTTTGAAGCAAGCCTTGCTAGAACCCGCTCGCGCCCAGCTTCCGGCGCGCCGCCAAAGAGCCGCATCATGAGCCAGACATCGCGCACCGCGACGATCGCGCGCCGCACCGCCGAAACGGACATCGATCTGACCCTGGATCTCGACGGGACCGGCGCGATCACGATCGAGACCGGCATCGGTTTCTTCGATCACATGCTGGAGCTCCTGGCCCGCCACGCTTTGTTCGACCTGACGCTGAAGGCGAAGGGTGATCTGCATGTCGATGACCACCATAGTGTGGAGGATGTCGGCATCGCGCTGGGGCAGGCCTTCCGTGCGGCACTGGGCGACAAAAAAGGCATCACCCGCTATGCCGATATGCACATGCCCATGGACGAGACGCTGACGCGGGTGGCGATCGACATTTCGGGTCGCGCCTTCCTCGTCTTCCGCACGCAATTCCCCACCCAGAAGATCGGCACGTTCGATACCGAGCTGGTGCGCGAGTTCTTCCAGGCCTTCACCGCCAATGCCGGGATGACGCTGCATGTGGAGACGCTCTACGGCGATAACAGCCACCACATCGCCGAGAGCTGCTTCAAGGGATTGGCGCGGGTCTTGCGACGGGCGGTTGCGGCTGAACCGCGCGAGGCCGGGCGCGTTCCCTCCACCAAGGGGATGCTGTAAGCACGACCCCGCCCGCCTTGGGCGGATTCGTCGCGTTTGATCTGAGGAATACGGGAGCCACGTCCGGCATGCAGGTCTATACTGTCCATCTGCCAGCCCATGCCCGTCCGGGTGATCCCGAGGCGTTCGAGAAGGCCGTGCTGGTGCGCGACGGGTTTTATGTCTGGGCCTTTCTCTTCACCGTGTTGTGGTTTCTCTATCACCGCCTCTGGCTGGCCGCGCTCGGCGTGTTCGTGGCGCTGACCACTTTCGGTGTGATCATCGACCGGCTGGAGCTGGCACCCTGGGCGGGGCTCGCGGCGCATGTCCTCGCCTCGGCGCTGATCGGGCTGGAAGCCTCCAGCCTGAAGCGCTGGACCTATGGCCGCAACGGTTTCGCCATGATCGACATCGTCTCCGGTGCCGATGAGGAAGAGGCCGAGGCCAAGGCCTGCGCCCGCTGGCTGGCGCGCGGCGAGAGCAGGAAAGACGACCCGCCGCCGCCGTCTTCCTTCGATTGGCCCAAACCGGCCCGCAGCGACGCCGCCCGGCGCGAAAGCGGCGTGATCGGCCTTTTCCCGGAGCGCTCGCGATGAGCATCGCCATCATCGATTACGGATCGGGCAACCTGCACTCGGCCCAGAAAGCCTTCGAGCGCGCCGCCCGCGAGGCCGGCATTTCCGTGCCGGTGGTCGTCACCGACGATCCGCAGAAGCTGCGCGAGGCCGAGCGCATCGTGCTGCCGGGCGTGGGCGCCTTCGCCGATTGCCGGCGGGGGCTCGATGCGGTTTCGGGCATGACGCAGGCCCTGCACGAGGCGGTGCGGGTGCATGGCAAGCCGTTCCTCGGCATCTGTGTCGGCATGCAGCTTCTCGCCACGCGGGGGCTCGAGCACGAGACGGCGCAGGGGCTCGACTGGATCCACGGCGACGTCACCGCCATCCGCCCGCGTGACGCGCATCTCAAGATCCCGCATATGGGCTGGAACGTGCTGCATCCGCAGCGCGAGCACCCGCTGCTTGCCGATATCGCGACGGGCCCGGGCGGGCTGCACGCCTATTTCGTGCATTCCTACGCGCTGACGCCGGATGATCCGCAAGACGTGGTCGCCGTCACCGATTACGGCGGCCCGGTCACCGCGATCGTGGCGCGCGACAACATCGCCGGTACGCAATTTCATCCCGAAAAGAGCCAGAAGCTGGGTCTGGCCCTGATTGCCAATTTTCTGAGGTGGCGCCCGTGATTCTGTTTCCCGCGATCGATCTGAAGGAAGGCCATTGCGTCCGACTCATCCAGGGCGACATGGAGCAGGCCACGGTCTTCAACGACGATCCCGCCGACCAGGCCGCCATTTTTGCGCGCCAGGGCTTCGAATGGCTGCATTGCGTCGATCTCGACGGCGCCTTCGCCGGCAAGCCGATGAACGGCGCGGCGGTGGATCGCATTCTGGAGGCGATCGACATCCCCGTGCAGCTCGGCGGCGGCATCCGCGACATGCGCACCCTCGAAGCCTGGCTCGAGAAAGGCGTCGCCCGCGTCGTCATCGGCACGGCCGCGGTGCGTGACCCGTCCTTCGTGCGCGAGGCGGCGCGGCTGCATCCGGGGAAGATCGCGGTCGGGATCGACGCCAAGGACGGACGCGTCGCGGTCGAGGGCTGGGCCGAGACTTCGACCCTGACGGCGGAGGAACTCGGGCGGCGTTTCGAGGATGCCGGGGTCGCCGCCATCATCTATACCGACATTGCCCGCGACGGCATTCTCAAGGGGCTCAATATCGAGATGACGCTGGCTTTGGCCGAGGCCGTTTCGATCCCGGTCATCGCGTCAGGCGGCCTCGCCTCGATCGACGACGTGGCCCGCCTGCTCCAGCCCGATTGCGCCGCGCTCGCCGGCGCGATTTCGGGACGCGCGCTCTATGACGGGCGAATCGATCCCGCACAGGCGCTGGCGATGATCCGGGACGCGCGCGGCTGACAGACCGAGCCGGGCGGCGCGCATCGCATCTGCGTGTTCGCCGGTATGGCGCGGGGGAGGCGACTGCGCTAGGCAAGAGCCAAGCGTCGCATATCTCTCAGAGGCCGCCATGACCGCAACCGACACGACCGCTCCCGCGTCGAACGAGACCACGCCGCAACCCATCCTCGTCGCCACGGATCTCTCCGCGCGGTCCGAGACCGCGATCACCCGGGCGCTCGGCCTCGCGGCGCGCCGGCAGGCGCCGCTGACCATCCTGCATGTCGTGGATGCAGACGAGCCGCGGGCGCTCGCGGACAAGCAGATTACCAATGCCCGGGAATTCCTGCAGGAGGCGCTTGTTGCGCTGAGCAAGGATCGGGATGTGGCGACCGATATTCGGGTCGAGGCGGGGGACCCTCATCGCGTCATCAACGACACCGCCGAGAATATCGGCGCGGGGCTCATCGTGATGGGCGCGCATCGCAAGAACATTCTGTTCGACCTCTTCCGCGGCACCACGATCGAGCGCGTCATGCATACGGGCCACACACCGCTTCTGCTCGTCAATCGCGCCGATGGCGACACGGTCGAATCCGCCGTGCTCGGCGTCGAGCCGGACGCGCATTGCGCCGATGCGATCGCGACGGCGGAGCGCTTCGGCTTCCTCGACGGTGCGGTGCTCACCGCCGTGCGCGCGCATCCCGATGCCGCCAGGCTCCAGATGACCTATGCCGGCGTCGATCAGGACACGATCCGCCGCTCCTCCAGCGAGGAGACGCAGAAGCAGGTCGCGGAGATCTACGCTTTCCTCGCCCGTACTGCTCTGGCCGATCGCGATTACCGGCTGATCCTGGAGGAGGGTGAGCCGGGGCAATTGCTGGTCAAGGTCGCCGATGACCTCGATGCGGATCTGATCGTCGTCGGCACGCGCAGTCTCACCGGTCTGCGCAAGGTGCTGCTCGGCAGCGTGACCCAGAACGTCCTGCGTCAGGCCCGCTGCGACGTGCTCGCCGTGCCACCGCGCGGCTGACGGAAGCCGGGGCGATGGAGAGCATCGGATTCGTCAATCTGGCGCTGCTGCTCGCCGCCCTGCTCGTCCTCGTCGGCATCTTTTCGAGCCTCGCCGCGCGCCGTTTCGGCGCGCCCCTGCTCTTCGTCTTCCTCCTGATCGGCATGCTGGCCGGGGAGGAGGGGCCGGGCGGCTTCGCCTTTGACGATTACCAGACGGCCTATCTGATCGGCTCGCTGGCGCTCGCGGTGATCCTCTTCGATGGCGGCCTGCGCACGCATTACGGCGCCTTTCGCCGCGCGCTCGGCCCTTCGGTGACGCTCGCCACCCTCGGCGTCGTGCTCACCGCCGGGTTTCTCGCCGTTCCGGCGATGCTGATCTTCTCGCTCACACCCCTCGAAGCGCTGCTGATCGCCTCCATCGTCGCCTCGACCGATGCGGCGGCGGTGTTCTTCCTTTTGCGCTCCGGCGGCCTGCAATTGCGCGCGAAGATGGGCACCACGCTGGAGATGGAATCGGCGACGAACGATCCCATCGCCGTGTTCCTGACGCTGCTCTTCGTGCATCTGCTGAGCATGCCCGATGCGGCGGCGGGCGATATGGTGACGATCTTCCTGCAACAGGCCGTGCTCGGCGTCGCCTTCGGCGTGGCGGGCGGCTATGGCGCGGTGCTGCTGCTCAACCGCGTGGACTTGCCAGGCGGGCTGCATCCGCTCTTCGTGCTCGCGCTCGCGGTCCTCATCTTTGCGCTGACGGCGAAGCTCGGCGGCAGCGGATTCCTCGCGGCCTTCCTCGCCGGGCTGATCATCGGCAATACCCCGGTGCGGGCCTTTCCGAGCATCGGCAAGTTCCACGATGCCATGACCTGGCTCGCCCAGATCGTGATGTTCATCGTGCTCGGCCTGCTGGTGACGCCGAGCGCCCTCGTCGCGCATGCGCCGGCGGCGATCCTCTTCGCGCTGGCGCTGATCTTCGTGGCACGCCCGCTCGCGGTCTGGCTTTGTCTGATCCCGTTCCGCTTCACGCCGGTGGAGAAGGGCTTCATCGCCTGGGTGGGGCTGCGTGGGGCGGTTTCGATCTTCCTCGCCTCGATCCCGATGCTGGTGCAATTGCCGCAGGCGGAACTGTTCTTCAACGTCGCGTTCTTCGCGGTGCTGGTCTCGCTCGTGGTGCAGGGCTGGAGCGTCAATCCGGTGGCGCGCGCCCTGCGCGTGGCCGCGCCGCGCCGCCTGCCGGACGTCAACCGGGTCGAGCTCGATCTGCCCGGCCAGACGGCCTATGAACTGGCCGGCTACGCGGTCACGCCCGACAGCGACATCATCGCGCGCCGCCACGCCCCGCGTTATGCCAGCCTCGCTCTGGTGGTGCGCGACGGCAAGGTGATGCGCGCACACGAGATCGAGCGGCTCCAGCCGGGGGATTACGCTTATTTTCTGGTACGTCCCGACCGCGCCAAGCGCCTTGATCGCCTGTTTATCAGCAACGAGTCGCTGGCGACGGGGGCGCGGCGGATCTTCCTCAAACTGCGCCTGCCCGGCGACATGCCCCTGCGGCGGATCGAGGCGCGCCACGGCCTGCGCTTCGGGCGGCGCTACCGCGACGAGACGCTCGCCGGCTTCCATGCGGCGAAGCTGAAGGAAGCGGCGGACGGCGCGCCGCCCGGACGCATCGTCATCCTGCGCGAAGCCATGATCGCGCCCGTTTATGCCGGCGCGGGCGCGCAGGCCGACGCTCCGCAAGCTTTCGACATCATGATCGACCTCGCCGCGACGCAGAAGGAACGCAGCCTGATCGGCATGCTCGCCGATATCCTGCCGCGTCCGTTCGGGTCAGGGCGTGCAAGCTGATGCGCCATCAGGAATAACGCAGGCCCGAGCGCATCCGCACGGCGATCACGATCAGATAGAAGGCGAACAGGCTCGCCATGGCGATGGCGAAGCCGTGCGGGCGGTAGAGGTCGATGCCCGCGCCGCTCAGCGGCGGGCCGATCACCATGCCGGCATTGTAGAGGATGACGAAGGCGGCATTCGCCGCCGCGAGATCGCCGCCGGAAAAGCGCGCGCCGAGATGCGCGAGCCCGACCGTGTAGAACCCGCCGGCGACGCCGCCCCAGACCAGCAGCAGCAATCCGAAGCCGATCACGCTATGCGCCACGAAGGGCATGGCAAGCGCACCGGTGAGACCGACCACGGCGATCATGAAGAGCACCAGCCGGCGGTCGATCCGGTCCGAGATCGCACCAAGCGGGATCTGGAAGACGACGTTGCCCAACGCCATCAGGCTCGCGAGGAAAGCCGCGCCCGCCGCCGCATAGCCCAGTTCGAGCCCGTAGATCGGCAGGATGGCGAAGCCGCCGCTCTCCACCGCGCCGAAGATCAGCGCGGCCAGGGTCGCGGCGGGGGCGGCGAGGATGAAGGAGATGACGGTGCGTCCCGTGCCGCGATCGATGCGCGGCGAGATTCCGCGTGCCAGAAACAACGGTATCGCCGCGAGCAGGCACAGACCGGCCCCGGCGAGATAGGGCGGCCAGCCCTGCGTCCCCGTCAGCGACAAAACCGCCGGCCCGGCGGCGAAGCCAAGCGCGAGCACGGTGGAATAGATCCCCATGACGAAGCCGCGCCGCTCCGGCGGGGCGGCGGAATTCACCCAATATTCCGACAGGACGAACAGCGTGCCCAGCGCCATCGAATAGATGAAGCGCAGGGGAAACCACAATACGATGTCATAGGTGAGCTTGAAGGCGATCAGGCTCGATGCGGCGAGGAACACCGCGGTCAGAAGCAGCGGCAGAACCCCGGTACGCGCGGCGATGCGCGGCACGAAAGGCACCGTCATGATCGCGGCGATGCCGGCAATGGCGGTATTGGCCCCGATCAGGGTGCCGGAAGCGCCCATCCGCTCCATTTCGAGCGAGATCAGCGGCATCGACAGGCTCAGGCCGATGCCGATACAGGTCATGCAGCCGATGGCGGCGGCGATGGAGGCGTTGCGCGCGCGGATCAATGCAGGGCTGTGTAAGACCTCGTCCTGCCGCTCGCCATCGCGCATGGTGCTCCTGCCTCACACATATTCGCGCACGAAGGCGCCGCGCTGCTCGTAATAGAAGGGCACGGGCAGCATCGGATCGAAACCTGCTTCGAGCCGCGCATCGAGCTCGTCGAGCACGACATGGGTGATGGTCGGCAGATCGAGCCCGCGCGCCTGCGAGAGGGGGATCCAGACGAGTTCGGTGAGCTCGGAATCGGGCCCGACGAAGCCCGGCTCCTCGCGCACCACCATCTCGCGATCCACCGCGAAGAAGCGCGTATCGAAGCGCTTGGGCCGGCGCGGCGGGGTGATGGCGCGGGCGACGAATTGCAGAACGTCGAGCTCGGGATAGACCCCCGCCTCGACGAAGGCGCGCCACGGCCCGTCGATCTCGATTTCGGGCGCGCCGTAATCGGCGGAACCCAGCATCACGCCGGTTTCCTCGTAGGTCTCGCGAATCGCGGCCAGCGCGAGCGCGCGGTTGCGGCTGGAAGTGGGGCGCACGACGCGGGCGGAGAGCGCGGCATCGGTGCGATCATCGAGCATGCCGGCGGCGAGCATGCGCCGGTCATCGGCCTCGATCCGCCCGCCGGGGAAGACGAACTTGCCGGGCATGAATTTATGCCCCGCATGGCGCTTGCCCATCAGGACGCTGGGTTCGGTACCCGTCCGGTCGAGCACGATCAGCGTCGCAGCGTCGCGCGGGCGGACATTCGGCCAGCGGCGCTCGCGCTCGGTCCTGGTCAGCCGGTCGGTCATCGGATTCGACTTGGGGTCGGAATCGGGGTTGGGATCGGGGTTGCTGGTGGCGGTCACGCGGTCGTCCTCATTCGTTCTCGTCGTTGCGGCTCGCAGGAACGGGCGCGCCGAAGCCATGCATGCCGAGTGCGTATTGCAGCCCCACCACGGCGCCCTTCATCGGCTGCAGCAGAGCCAGAGCGAGCACCAAGGTCAGGAGCGGCCAGACGCTCATATGAAACCACAAAGCCGGCTCGTAGTGCATTTCGGAGATGTAGATACCGGTTCCGACGAACTTCCCCACCACGAAAATCGTCAGATAGGGCGGAAAATCATCGGCCCGGTGATGATGCAGTTCCTGGCCGCAGGCATCGCAGGCGGGGCGCACCTTCAGATAGGAGGAAAATGCGCGCCCCTCGCCGCAGGCCGGGCAGCGGCAGCCGAGCCCGCGCATCACCGCGCGCTTCCAATCGCCGGAGCCTGCTGCAAGAGTTTTACCGATCCGATTGCCGCTCATGCGCCGATCCTCATTTGCGCCCGTCATTTGCGCCCTTTGCCGCCCTTGCGCCGGGCGGTGGAGCCGATACGCACCTTGGTGCCGGCGCCCTTGCGGCCTTCCGAGAGGATCTCGAAACGCAATGCCCCCTGGACGGGTGCCGCCTCGACCAGCTTGACGCTGACCCGGTCGCCCAGACGGTATGTCTCGCCCGTGCGATCGCCGACAAGGGCGTGGCCGTATTCCTCGAAGCGGAAATAATCGTCGCCGATGGTGGAGGCGGGGACGAAACCGTCGGCCCCGGTATGGTCGAGCTTGACGAACAGGCCGGATTTGGTGACCCCGGAAATCTGGCCCTCGAAAGTCGCGCCGATCCTGTCGGCGAGGTGATGGGCGATCAGCCGGTCGATGGTCTCGCGCTCCGCCGCCATGGCGCGCCGCTCCGCCGCCGAGATGCGGGCGGCGATCTCGGCGAGCTGGTCATGCGTCGTCTCGGGATGCAGCCCGTCCTTGCCCAGACCATGGGCGGAGATCAGCGCGCGATGCACGATCAGATCGGCATAGCGGCGGATCGGCGAGGTGAAATGCGCATAGCGGCGCAGGTTGAGGCCGAAATGGCCGTAATTCTGCGATGTGTATTCCGCCTGCGCCTGGGTGCGCAGGATCACCTCGTTGATGAAGGTCTGGTGCTCCAGCCCCTCCACCGCCTTGAGGATACGGTTGAAGATGGTGGGGCGCAGCGCGCCCTGCTTGGGCAGTTTCATTGCCACGGAGGACAGCACCTCGCCGAGCGCATGCATCTTGGTGAGCGAGGGCTCGTCATGGGCGCGGTAGATGAAGGGGATCTTCGCCTTCTCCAACGCCTCGGCGGCGGCGACGTTTGCGAGGATCATGCATTCCTCGATCAGCCGATGCGCATCGAGCCGCTCGGGCACGAGCACCTGATCGACCATGCCTTCTTCATCCAGGATGATCTTGCGCTCGGGCAGATCCAGAGCCAACGGCTGGCGCTCGTCACGGGCGCGGGCGAGGCAGCGATAGCAATCCCATAGCGGTTTGAGCACGGGTTCGAGAATCGGCCCGGTCACGTCATCAGGGCGCCCGTCGATCGCGGCCTGGGCCTGCTGGTAGGACAGGCGCGCGGCTGAGCGGATCATCACCCGGTGGAAGGAATGGCTTTTTTTCAGACCGTCCGAGCCGATCACCATCCGTACGGCGAGCGCCGGGCGGTCTTCATCGGGGCGCAGCGAGCACAGGTCGTTGGAGATGCGCTCGGGCAGCATCGGCACCACCCGGTCGGGAAAGTATACCGAATTGCCGCGCTCCAGCGCCTCGCGGTCGAGCGCCGATCCGGGGCGGATATAGGCCGCGACATCGGCGATGGCGACGGTGAGGATAAAGCCGCCTTCGTTCCTGGGATCATCGTCGGGACGCGCATGCACCGCGTCGTCGTGATCCTTGGCATCGGCGGGATCGATGGTGATGATCGGCAGGTCGCGCCAATCCTCGCGGCCCGCGAGCCCGACATGCTCCGCCGCCTCGGCCTCCGCGATCACCTTGTCGGGAAAGACATGGGGGATGTTGTGGGCGTGCAGCGCGACGAGGCTGACGGCTTTTTCCGATTTCATCGAGCCGAGCCGCTCGCGGACTTTGGCCATGTCGAGCCCGTAGCGCTTTTGTGGCGCCACATGCACCGAGACGAGATCGCCGTCCCCCGCACCGCCCTCGTCGCCGGGGGCGATGGCGAGCTCCTTGCCGAGCATTTTTTTATCAACCGGGATCAGCCGACCACCGCCCGTCGGCAGCGGACGGAATATCCCCAGAATCTGCGCCTTCTGCTTGGGCAGAACCTTGATCACGCGCCCGGTATAGGCCGGGCCCTCCTCGTCATCCTCGTTGCGGGCGATGCGCAAAAGCGCGCGGTCATGGATCCCCGGCTCCGGCTGGTCGGGTTTGGCGCGGCGCGAGGCCGTGACGAGGATGCGCGGTGCGAGCCCGTCATCCGCCTCGTCCCAATCGGCGGGCACGGCGATCAGCTCGCCGTCCTCGTCGCGCGAGACGATATCGGCGAGGACGACCGGCGGCAGCATGTCTTTGCCAGTGAGGCGCTTGCGCTTGCGGTCGATGACGCCTTCGTCTTCCAGCTCCTTGAGCAGGTGCTTGAGGAAGATGCGGTCGCCGCCCTTGATGCCGAAGGCGCGCGCGATCTCGCGGCGCCCGACCTTGCCGGTCTGCTCCTTGATGAAGGCGACGATCTCCTCGCGCGCGGGCAGATTGGCGCGATCACCGCCCTGTGCGTCAGCGGCGGCTTTCGCCTTGCGGCGACGGGTGGTCAGGCGTGTGGGCAAGAAAGTCTCGTCATGGTTGGCGGGCGCGTGGCGGCCCTGATCGATCGGCGGGAAAACCTTGCCGCCATTGCGACGCGCGGCTTCCCCGGTGCGCCTCAATATAGGCAGGGCCGCGCCCTCGCGAAAGCCCGCGCGCCCGGCATGCGCCCATGATCTGCATGCGGGATGCGCAATCAGGGTTTTACTGCATTGAATTTCGCCACAAACCTGCGCATCCTCGACACATGCGCGGCGATTCCCGCCGTGGCGAGCAAGGAAAGGGTATGGCGCTGACTGCAGTGTCTTCAGATCGTGCGGATTTCACGCCGCAAACCGCCGGTCCCGCAGCCGATGCTTCCGGACCGGGCGACCTCCTCACCCTCGTGCGCGACAGCCTCGACGACATGAAGGCGGAAGACCTCGTGGAGATCGATCTCGCGGGCCGGACATCCATCGCCGACGCCATGGTCGTGGCGACCGGGCGGTCGGATCGGCATGTCGGGGCGATCGCCGACCGGCTGCTCAAGGACCTGAAGGACAAGGGCTGCGGCACGGCACGGGTCGAGGGGCTTCCCGCCTGCGACTGGGTGCTGATCGATGCCGGAGACGTGATCGTTCATGTCTTCCGTCCGGAAGTCCGGGGCTTCTACAATCTCGAAAAGATGTGGGGCACGGATCGGCCGGCGGAGCCGTCGGACCGGTGAGACGGCACGAGGCCCGGGCGTGAGACTGACGCTCATCGCCGTCGGGCGCGTCAAGGCGGGGCCCGAGCGGGAGCTGGTCGAGCGCTATCGCTCGCGCATCGTCGCCGGGGCGCGCGCCCTCGGTTTCGGCGCGTTCGAGATCGTCGAGATCGCCGAATCGCGGGCACGGCGCGAGGCGGATCGCCGCAGCGAGGAAGCGAAGGCCATCCGGGAGAAAGCGGGCACCGCCCGGCTCGTGCTCCTCGACGAACGCGGACGCAACGGATCGAGCGAGGAATTCGCGGCCACCCTGGCCGGCTGGCGCGATGACGGCGTCGCGGCGACGGCTTTCGTCATCGGTGGTGCAGACGGGCTCGATCAGGCCCTGACCCGGGATGCGGCGATGCAGATCGCCTTCGGGCGGCTGACCCTGCCGCATCAGCTGGTCCGGGTGCTGATGGCGGAGCAGATTTACCGGGCATTAACCATCATCGGCGGACATCCTTATCATCGGGCCGGACAGGGTGATTGAACGCGCATCCCTGCCGGACGGGTGCTCACAGGGGTGAGCGCAATGCGCGCGGGAGGCGAATCGTGGTGACGAGAGCGCCGGGCAGAGGAGGATGCGCCGGGCGTGACCGGAAACCGGGCACGCGACTGCCGGTCCTGTGCCTTTGCGCGGGCGTTGTTCTCGCGCTGTTTGCCGGATTCGGACCGCTGGGAGCGCAGGATGCGACAGGCGATGACGCGCCCGCTGCATTGGACGCGGATGCCGAGGATCTGGAGGCCCGATCCCGCGAACTCGCGCGCATCCGCAGCGAACTCGCCGAAGCCGAGGAAGCCGAACGCAATCTGGCCGAGGAAATCGAAAGCCTGCAGGAAGACCGCGCGGCCCTGGCCGAGGCGCTGATCGAAGCCACCACCCGGATACGGGACAATGAAGAGCGCTCCGATGCGCTGGCCGAGCGGCTCGAATCGCTGATCTCCTCCGAAGCGGCCATCCGGCGCTCGCTCGAGGCGCGACGCGGTGTGATCGTCGAGGTGCTTGCGGCGCTTCAGCGCATGGGCCGTCGTCCGCCCCCGGCGGTGCTGGCGCGCCCCGACGATATTCTCGCCGCCGTGCGGACATCCATGCTTCTGGGTGCGGTCGTCCCGGAGCTGCGGGCGGAGACGCAGGCGCTGATCACGGATCTGGAGGAACTCGTCGCCCTGCGTCGCGCCATCGATCTCGACCGGGACGCGCTGGCGAGCGAACTCGCCACCCTCGATTCGGAGCGCCGGCGCCTGTCGGCCCTGATCGAGGCGCGGCAGGAGCGCCTGCGCAGCGCCCGGGCGGATGCGGCGGGAGAGAGTGCCCGGATCACGGATCTGGCCGCACGGGCCGGCACTCTCGAAGAATTGATCAGCGCGATGGAGCAGGAAATCAGCGCAGCCCGGGAGGCCGCGGAAGCCGCTCGCGCATCCGATCGGCGCCTGCGCGCGGAGACCGAAGCGCGATTTGCAGCAGCCGCAGCCCTCGATCCAGCGCGTCTGGCACCGCAAATCCCCTTTTCCCAGGCGCGCGGACGCCTGCCCCGACCGGTCGGCGGGACCGTGTTTCGCGGGTTTGCCGAACCCGACGATCTCGGCGGCACGATGCAGGGCGTCGCGATTTCGACACGTTCACAGGAGATTGTCACGGCACCGGCGGATGGCTGGATCGCCTATGCGGGGCCGTATCGCTCCTTCGAGCGCCTCTTGATCATCAATGCCGGCGACGACTATCATATCACGATGTCCGGCATGGAGCGCATCACGGTCGATGTCGGGCAGTTCGTGCTTGCGGGCGAGCCTGTGGCGATGATGGGGTCCCGGCCCCTGATCTCGCCGGGCATGGGCCTCATCGACGCGGACGGACCAGTGCTCTATATAGAGTTTTTGCGGGATGGAGGATCCATCGATCCCTCGCCCTGGTGGCAGGAACCCGTTCGGGAATCGCGTCACGGTACGCACGACGACACTGAAAGCGAAAAGGTTCGCGGATAATGCGCAAGCTTCCCCTGTTGATGATCGGCGCTCTGGTCGGAGCGAGCATGGCGACCCTGGTGTCGCAGACGCATGTGCTCACCAGTTCCAACGCCGTCGCGGCTTCGGCCGAAACCTACCGCCAGCTGAGCCTTTTCGGAGACGTCTTCGAACGGGTTCGCAACGATTATGTCGAGGCGCCGGACGAAGCCAAGATGATCGAGGCGGCCATCAATGGCATGCTGAGTTCACTCGACCCGCATTCCGGCTTCATGGATGCGCGCAGCCACCGGGACATGCAGCAGCAGACGCGGGGTGAATTCGGAGGGCTCGGCATCGAGGTCCAGACGGAAGACGGGCTCGTGCGCGTCGTCGCCCCGATCGACGACACGCCCGCCTTCGAGGCCGGGATCATGACCAACGACCTGATCACGCATATCGACGACGAGCCGGTCGAGGGCATGTCACTCAACCAGGCCGTCGATCTGATGCGCGGTGCCGTCGGCACGGAAGTGAACCTGCGCATCCGCCGCCCGGGGGTCTCGGATCCGGTCGAGAAGACCATCGTGCGCGACATCATCCAGATTCGTCCGGTTCGCGCCCGGCTCGAGGACGATATCGGCTATCTGCGGATTACGACCTTCAACGCCCAGACCCATGATGCTCTCCTGCGCGAGATACGCGGCCTGGAGGAAGAAGCCGGCCCCGACGGCCTGAAGGGCGTCATCGTCGATCTGCGCAACAATCCGGGCGGCCTGCTCGATCAGGGCGTGCGGGTGACGGATGCCTTCCTCGATCGCGGCGAGATCCTGACGATCCGCGGGCGCGACGCGGAGGAGACGCAGCGCGTTTCGGCGAGTTCCGGAGACATCACCGACGGTCTGCCGGTCGTGGTGCTGATCAATGGCGGCTCGGCCTCCGCCTCGGAGATTTTCGCCGGCGCCCTGCAGGATCACGAGCGCGCGACGCTGATCGGCTCGCGCAGCTTCGGCAAGGGTTCGGTCCAGACCATCTTCCCGCTGAACGGCAACGGCGCCGTGCGTCTGACCACCTCGCGCTATTACACGCCCTCCGGGCGCTCGATCCAGGCGCGCGGCATCGATCCCGACATCATCGTCTTGCAGGATATCCCCGAAGAGCTGCGCGGTCGCGACGAGACCAGCGGCGAATCCGGGCTGCGCGGTCATCTCGACGGTGAGGAAGAGGGCGGCGGCGGCTCCTCGGCCTATATCCCGCCGGATCCCGAGGACGACAAGCAGCTGCTCGCGGCGCTCGCCTATCTGCGCGGTCAGCAGATCGACGAGTTCGTCAAGAGCGAGGCGGAAACCGAGCGCGAGACCGTTCCCAACTGATCGCATCGCTCCGTCGCATCGGCGCGCTGCCGCTGCATGAATCCCGACCCCGCCGACGCAGCGCGCCGGCGGGGTTTCCTTAGGGGCACGCATATGCTCCTGTCGCGGCGCGTTTTTCCAAGCACGCCCTGTCGCCTCGACGTGACGCATGCCCGTGGCTTTCCGGCGCCGGCTTTGCTAGAAACAGGCGCCGCCCGGGATGTGGCAGGCGTAGTCCCAACCGCCGAGGCGAGGCATGCTTCCCGAAATCCGCGATTACGATGCGCTGTGTGCCCGTTTCCAATGGGCCATTCCCGAGCGCTACAATATCGGCGTCGATGTCTGCGATCGCTGGGCCGCGATCGCGCCGGAACGCCCCGCCATCATCGATGTCGCCGGCGACGGCAATCGCACGATTCTCGATTACGGGAGCCTGCGCGCGCTGTCGAACCGGCTCGCCAATGCCTTGCAGGCGCGCGGCATACGTCCGGGCGACCGGGTCGCGTTGTTGCTGCCGCAGGGGCGCGACGTCGCGATCGCCCATGTGGCGATCTACAAGCTCGGCGCCATCGCCCTGCCGCTCGCCGACGTCTTCGGCATCGATGCGCTGCGCTATCGCCTCGGCGATTCCGGCGCGAAGGCCCTGATCACCCATGCCGGAGGTCTGGCGCGGCTCGATGATGCGGATGACGATTTCGAACATCCGGATCTGATCGTCAGTATCGACGGTCCCGCAGCCGGCGCAGAGGGTTTCCAGGAGATCTGCGCGGCGGTGAGCCCGGAATTCACCCCCGTCGATACCCTCGCCGATGATCCAGCCCTGATGATCTATACCTCGGGCACCACGGGTAATCCCAAGGGGGCTCTGCACGCCCACCGGGTCCTGCTCGGCCATCTGCCCGGCGTCGCCCTGCCGCACGAATTCATGCCGCAGCCGGATGATCTGTTCTGGACGCCGGCCGACTGGGCCTGGGCGGGGGGGCTGCTGAACGTGCTGTTGCCGGGGCTGCATTTCGGCGTGCCGGTGGTGGCCCATCGCTTCACGAAATTCGATCCGGAGGCGGCTTTCAGACTGATGGCCGATCACGGCATACGCAACGCCTTCGTGCCGCCCACGGCCCTGCGCATGCTGCGCAGCGTCGCCGACCCGCGCGCACGATACGATCTGGCGCTGCGCACGCTCGCCTCCGGCGGCGAGGCTCTGGGCGCGGAGACCCTGGCCTGGGGTCGCGAGGCGCTGGGGCTTTCCATCAACGAGTTCTACGGCCAGACCGAATGCAATCTGGTTCTGGCGTCCTGCGCGGCGATCGGGGTGACGAAACCCGGCGCCATCGGCAAGCCGGTCCCCGGCCATCGCGTCGCCGTGATCGGCCCCGACGGTGCGGTTCTGCCTCCGGGGGAAACCGGCCAGATCGCCGTCGCCCGGCCGGATCCGGTGATGTTTCTCTCCTACTGGAACCGGCCCGAGGCGACGCAGGCGAAATTCGTGGGCGACTGGATGATCACGGGCGACCAGGGCATGCAGGACGAAGAGGGCTATATCCGCTTCATCGGGCGCGACGACGACGTGATCACCTCCTCGGGCTACCGGATCGGGCCGACGGAGATCGAGGATTGCCTGTTGCGCCATCCCGCCGTCTCGCTGGCCGCCGTGGTGGGCAAGCCCGACCCCGTGCGCACCGAGATCGTCAAGGCCTTCGTGGTGTTGCGCGCGGGCATGCATGCCTCAGCGGTTCTCGAGGAGGATATCCGCAATTTCGTGCGCAACCGCCTGTCGGCGCATGAATATCCGCGCGAGATCAGCTTCCGCGACGACCTGCCGCTCACCTCGACCGGCAAGATCATTCGCCGCATCCTGCGCGACGAGGCCTGATCGTGCATGCATTCTCGAACCACAAGGGAGACCAGCGATGACGCTCACCAATCCGGCACCCGATCAGGGCGCGTCCTGGCACGTCTATCTCGCCGGGGAGATTCACAGCGACTGGCGCGAAGAGATCATCACGGCCAGCGCCGATCTGCCGGTGCGTTTCACCGCGCCCGTCACCGATCATCCGGCATCGGATGATTGCGGCGTCGCCATTCTCGGCCCCGAACCGGATTCCTTCTGGCATGATCGCAAGGGCGCGGGCCTCAACGCCATCCGCACCCGCAAAGCAATCCACGATGCCGATATCGTGGTCGTGCGTTTCGGCGAGAAATACAAGCAGTGGAATGCCGCCTTCGATGCCGGCTATGCGGCGGCGCTGGGCAAGGCACTGGTGATCCTGCATCCACCCGAACACGCGCATGCGCTGAAGGAGGTCGATGCCGCAGCGCTCGCCGTCGCCCGCGAACCGCGTCAGGTAGCCGAGATCCTGCGTTATGTGATCACCGGTCGGCTGCCCGGGTGAGGACTTTGCGGCTCACAGGATGGTATCCTCGCTGAAGCGCTCGGGCGGGATCGGTGTTTCGAAACGCACGCCGATCGCCTCGACACCATGCCGCACCACGATCGCCGGCGTGCTGCCGATGACGAGGCGGGTATCGATGGCCGGCAATGCATCCAGGGCGATGGCGGCGCCGGTGGCCGAAAGGTCGATGACGCGGCCTTTCAGGAGGCCTCCGTCCCCGAGCCGGATGCGCACGGCGCGGCGCGAGGGCTGGACGCGGCTTCCGGCCCGCGCATCGCCGAGCCCCAGCACATCGCGATTGGCCAGCCAGGTGAGCTGGTCGGCGAGTTTCAGCCGTCGCTGCCGGGAGGCCTGGATGCTCATCACGAAACCGCTACCGGTCAGGCGCACGATTTCCCCCTCGAGCCGACCGAGATGCTCGAAATGACAGACCACGCGCTCACCGATCGTGCCGACGACCGGCCCTTCCAGCTGCAGGTTGCCGGGGGAGAAGGCCGTTCCGGTGCAGGGATGGTCGCTGCGGTCGCTGAGCATGGTGCGCCCCGGAAGCCGCATCGCTACGCGTGCGAAACGGCGGCGCTCAGGCCTGGCCTGCGCAGCTGGTTCAGTTTCGCCTTGCTGGATCATGCCCATGCCTCCGTCCATCGGAAAAAACCGGTGTCTTCCCCGCCCGCACCATCCCACCAATCCCTTGCCAGAAAGTAAGCCCGTCGCGGTTTTCTACCGGTCCCCGCGATCCAGGCAGGCCATGGATCGGGCCGATCCGGCCCGCCAGGCGTGACATTGCGTGCCTGCGGGAAATCGTCTAGGCCTTGCGCAGCCTCCAGCCGCTCGAAAAGCCATGCGCATCGCCGTCGTCCTCCCCCGCAACATGCATTTCGGACCATACGGCGCGACCTCGATCGATCTGTGCGCCCGCGACGCTGTGCTGCATAGCCGCCACGGCAGCGACATGACCGTGATCTGCGCCGATGCGCCGGGCCTGTTCGACGATGTGAGCCTGCGCCGGTTTCACGGGCGGACGACCTTCGGGCGGGTGCGCGCCATCGCCGCCATCGTGCGCGAGATCGAGGCCGATCTCGTGATCGTGCACCAGCACGGGCCGAGCGCAGCCGGACTGGCACGCCGGCTCGCGCCCGTACCCGTCGCGCTCTACATGCACAACATGCCCAAGCCCCTGCGCGGCCCGGCCCGGGCCTGGCGCGAACGCGACTACCGGCCCCTGGCGGGCTTCATCTTCGTCAGCCATGCGGCACGCAGGGAATTCGACGCCCTCTACCCCACTCTCACCGCACCGCGTTTCGTGGTGCCCAACGGGATCGACCCCGCGGGCTGGGATATTGCTGGCCCGCGACGCCGGGAGATCCTGGCTGTGGGAAGGATCGACCCCCACAAGGGCTCCATCGCCATCGCCGAGGCGTTGCGGCAGGTACTCCCCGAACATCCGCAATGGCAGGCCCGGTTCATCGGCCCCCTCGCCCCGAATGCCCGCTTCCGCCGAGCCTTCGCCGCAGCGACTGCGGATGTGTCACGGTTGCTGGTGGAAGGCGCCATGCCGTTCGAGGCAGTGCGCGATGCCGCGCTTGGCGCCGAGATCGCGGTGGTGGCTTCGTCCCGGGAAGGGTTCGGACGCGTCGCGGTGGAAGCCTTCGCCGCCGGCAATGCCCTGGTTTCCACGCGCTTCGGCGGGTTGGCCGAGGTGATCGACGACTGCGCCCTGCCTCTGGAGCGCGGCGATGCGACCGAGATCGCCCGGGCGCTCGACCTGCTGATCCGGGATCCGGAACTGCGTGCCGACCTCGCCCGACGCGGCCAGGCGCGTTTTCGCAGCCATTTCACCATCGATGCCTTCGCCAACGCCCTTGACGACACGATCGCGTCTTTGCGCAGGCAGGCCTCCATCGGCGCTACTTCTCTGGAAAACCCGCAATGATGACACCCTTCGCGCCGATCCCGCGCTCCCATTCCTTCTGGCGCCGGCAATGGGGTGCCCTGCGCAAGCGCTGGCTGCGGATGCGCCATGGCGAGGCGCCCTTTGTCGCCGGTTATCTCGGCGCCCAATTCGCCTGCCGGCTCGATGACGGCGTGGCCAAGGGCATGGCGCTCAACACCTATGATCACCGCCAGCTCACCCGCCTGATGACCTGGGCGCGCACGGCAGAGCCGAGCCTGTTCATCGATATCGGCGCCAATCTCGGCCTCTATAGCTGCATTCTGGTGAAGAATGGCTGCGTGCCCGAAGCGCTGGCCTTCGAGCCCGATCGCGGCAATGCCCGGGCACTCACGCAGAATGTCGAACGAAACGGGTTGTCGGAGCAGATGCGCATCGCGCAGGTGGCGCTCGGAGCCGAGGATGGTGAAGCCTGGCTGACGGAGGGTCCGCACGGCAATCGCGGCACGTCGCGGCTGATGGACCCCCAGACGGAAGCGGGAATCCCCGCAACCGGGGACGGCGCGACACGCGGTGACGCGGAAGTCGCGGCCGCGGCAACGGCGCGCTACCAGGTTCCCGTAAAAAGGCTCGACGCCATGCTGACGCTGCGCGATGCCTGCCTGATGATCAAGATCGATGTCGAGGGACGCGAAGCCGGCGTCCTGACCGGCATGGCCGAGCTCCTCGCCGGCAATCGCGGCCTGATCCAGATCGAGGCCTTCGACGATGGCTATCGCCCGTTTCTGGAGGCGGCGGGGTTCGTCTATCGCGGCTCGATCGCCTGCGATCACTTCTGGGAGAAGCTTTGAGCGGCTGTCACGGCCTCAGACGGCGTCGGCGGGCAGATCCGCGAAGTGACGCCGCAGCTTGCGCATGCCCTGCTCGCGGATCTGGCGCACCCGCTCACGCGAAATCCCGTGCTCGCGCGCCAATTCGCTGAGCGTACGGGGCGGGTCGGCCAGATAATAGTCGTTGAGGATCGCCCGCTCGCGCACGGGTAATTCCGCCAATCCGCCCAGGAGCCGGGACTGGAGCTTTTCGCCGGAGAGGCGCTCCAGCGCCTCGCGTTCCGGATCGGCGCAGGTTTCATCGACGATGTCGAGCGTCTCGCCGGCATCGTCATCGTCGTGCGGGCGGATGTCGAGCGGCACGTCGCGCACCGCCATGCGCTCCCGCAGGACGGCGATCCGCGCACGCGGCAGCCCCATCACCTGGGAGAGCCTGGCCTCCAGCTCCTCTCCGTCCGGGCTCTGGCCGGATTGCTGGCCGATCTGATTCTCCAGCCGGCGCGCATGCACATGCACCATCTTCTGCGCGGCGGAGGATCCGACCTGGACCATGGACCAGTTGCGGATGCGGTAATCCTGAACCTCGGCGCGAATCCACCAGCGGGCATAAGTCGAGAAACGCACGCCCTTGTCGGGATCGAACCGGTCGGCGGCCTTCATCAGGCCGAGATAGGCCTGCTGCATCAGATCGTCATGGGCCGGCGTACCGGCCTTGCCGCCGAGCCGGGCGACGGCGCCCAGGGCGAGACGCCGATGCGCCAGGATCAACCGGTCCCGCGCCCGGCTGTCACCCTCGTCACGCCAGGCGCGCGCCAGGGCGATCTCGGTCTCGTGATCGAGCTCGCCGCTGCGGGGCGCGACGGAGGTGCTGTGCAGATCGGGGGGCACGTGAATGTTCATGACGGGCGATCCCGGCCTAGATAATTTCGTATCGAAACTAAATCATACCGTTCAGCAGCCCGGCGTCAAGGTGATATCGTTTCAAAACCAGCGCGGCGGCGCCGCGTTTGGCCAAAGCCGGTTAGGCCATGGCGAGGATGGCGGCGGCTTTGGCGAATTGCTACCTGTTGCCCAAACGGCAATGCTGCCGCAGCAACGAAACGCCGAGAGGACGCCATGTCGACGCAAACACCCGGAACAATCGCCTATCCCGATGTCCAGCTTCATATTGCCGGCGAATGGCGGGCCGCCTCGTCCGGCGAGACCATGGACATTCTCAACCCCGCCACCGGCGAGCCCATCGGCGCGCTCGCGGTCGCCGGGATCGCGGATCTCGACGAGGCGCTCGAAGCCGCCGATCGCGGATTCGCCACCTGGCGCCGCATCGGCGCCTTCGATCGCTACAAGATCATGCGCAAGGCCGCGGAGCTGATTCGCGAACGCGCCGAGACCATCGCCACCATCATGGTGATGGAACAGGGCAAGCCGCTGGCGGAAGCGAAGGGCGAGACGCTGGCCGGCGCCGATACGATCGACTGGTTCGCCGAGGAGGCCCGTCGCGCCTATGGCCGCATCGTACCGGCGCGCGCCCCGGACGTGATGCAGCTGGTGATCAAGGAGCCGGTCGGCCCCGTCGCAGCCTTCACGCCCTGGAACTTCCCGATCAACCAGGCGGTGCGCAAGGTCTCGGGCGCGCTCGCCGCAGGCTGCTCGGTGATCCTCAAGGGCCCCGAGGACACGCCGGCGAGCTGCGCCGAACTGATCAGGGCCTTCAATGATGCCGGCGTGCCGAAAGACGTGCTGAACCTCGTCTATGGTGATCCGGCGCAGATCTCGGAATACCTGATCCCGCATCCGGTGATCCGCAAGATCTCCTTCACCGGCTCCACCGCCATCGGCAAGCAGCTCGCCGCGCTCGCCGGGGCGCATATGAAGCGCGTCACCATGGAACTGGGCGGCCATGCCCCCTCGATCGTCTTCAAGGACGCCAATATCGAGAAGGCGCTGAAGGTGCTTTCCGCCAACAAGTACCGCAATGCCGGCCAGGTCTGTGTCGCACCGACCCGCTTCCTGGTGCATGAGAGCGTGTTCGACCGGTTCGTCGATGAATTCGTCACCATCTCGAAGAACATGCAGGTGGGCGACGGCCTCGATCCGAAGACCAATATGGGCCCCCTCGCCCATTCCCGGCGCATCGACGCCATGGAGGATTTCGTCGCCGATGCGGAGACGCGCGGCGGCGAGCTGCGCACGGGCGGCAAGCGCATCGGCAATCGCGGCTATTTCTTCGAGCCGACGGTCTTCACCAACATGCCGCTGGATTCCAAGATCATGAACGAGGAGCCCTTCGGCCCGATCTCCACGATCCAGAAATTCTCCGATGACGAGGAAGCCTTCGCCGAGGCCAACCGCCTGCCCTACGGGCTCGCGGCCTATGCCTATACCGAATCCGGTGCGACGGCGGCGGCGCTCGCCGAACGGGTGGAGAGCGGGATGATCTCGATCAACCATCACGGCATCGCCCTGCCCGAGACGCCATTCGGCGGCGTCAAGGATTCGGGCTATGGTTCCGAAGGCGGGCTCGAGGCGATCGAGGCCTATCTCAATACGAAATTCGTGACCAAGAGCGGTCTCTGATCACCTTTGCTGCAGTTCTCGACAGTTTTGCGCCGCCTGTCTGTGTGACGGGCGGCGTTTTATTTTAAATCAATTCAAATTACGATGAATTGAATCGCAGCTTCCGTTACGAATACAGCCACGCGCAAGCCTCCTCTGATGAACTGCCATGGATCGCGCCATCCGCCCCCGCCGGGAGTGGATCGCGGCGCACCGGGTTCGCAGACCGCAGGGAGTTTCGCGATGAGCATTTACGGAACGATGAGGACCGGCGTGTCCGGCATGGCCGCCCAGGGCAACCGGATCGGCGTGGTCGCCGACAACATGGCCAATGTGAACACCACCGGCTACAAACGCTCCTCAACCCAGTTCTCCTCCTTCATCCTGAATAACCAGTCGGGAAGCTACAATTCCGGCGGTGTGGACACGCAGATTCGCCAGCACGTCACCCAGCAGGGCGCGCTGCAATATACGACGTCAACGACGGATCTCGCCGTGAACGGCAACGGCTTCTTCGTGGTCTCGGATACGAACGGTACCCCGTTCCTCACCCGCGCCGGCTCCTTCGTGCCCGATGGCGAAGGCAATCTGATCAATGCCGGCGGGTTCCAGCTGATGGGCTATCCGCTCGAGGACGGCGATCCGAACGTCGTGGTCAATGCCCTGGCCGGGCTGAGCCCGGTCAATATCACCCAGAACGCGCTCGAGGCGACGCCTTCGACGGAAGGGATCTTCGGCGCCAACCTGCCCTCCAACGCCGACATCGTCCCGGCGGGTGACCGGCCCTCGGACAACGCTGCAGGCTCCGTCTATGAGGCGAAATCCTCGGTCGTCGCCTATGACAATCTCGGCAACGAGGTGGTGCTCGACATCTATTTCACCAAGACCGACGCCAATGAATGGGAGGTCACGGTGTTCGACCAGGCCGAAGCCGGCCCCGGCGGCGGGTTCCCCTACGGAGCGGGTCCGCTCGACACCCAGACGCTGAGCTTCGATCCGACGAATGGCCGCCTCGACGGCGGCTCGCCGAACGCACTGAACATCGCCATTCCCGATGGCCAGCCCATGGAGATCGATCTCTCGGCCATGACCCAGGTCGCTGCCGATTACACCGTCATGCGCGCGGATGTGAACGGCAATGCGCCGAGTGCGGTGAGCGGGGTGGAGTTCTCTTCCGACGGCACGCTCTATGCGGTGTTCGAGAACGGCGACCGGCGCGCCACGCATCGCATCCCGCTCGCGGATGTGCGCAGCCCCGACAATCTCGTCGCCACGGCGGGCAACGTCTATTCGGTCGGCATCGATTCCGGCGACGTCACCATGGGATTCCCCGGCGAGGGCGGCATGGGGTCGATGGTCACCGGGGCTCTCGAACAATCCAATGTCGATCTCGCCGACGAGCTCACCAACATGATCGAGGCCCAGCGCGGCTACCAGGCCAATTCGAAGGTCTTCCAGACCGGGTCGGATCTGCTCGAAGTGCTGGTCAATCTCAAACGGTGAGGCCTCGCCTCATCCCTTGAAACCGGGATCAAGCTGTCATGAACCTCTCCGTCGCCCTCTCCTCGGCGCAATCGGCGCTCTCCGCCACCTCGACGCAGACATCGATCATCTCGCGCAACATCTCGGGCGCAGCCGATCCCGGCTATTCGCGCAAGATGGGGCTGACCTCCTCCATGGGGTTCGGGGGCGTCAAGGTCGTCTCGGTCGGGCGTGCTGCCGACACGGCCCTGCATACGCGCATGCTTCAGGCGACATCCGGCTCCGCCGCGCAGCAGGCTCTGTTGAAGGGATACGAGACCCTGTCGCGCACGGTCGATGATCCCGAACTGAACCAATCCGTTTCCGCCTCGCTCGGCAAGCTCACCGATGCGATGCAGATGCAGGCGGAATCGCCGGGTGATCCGGTGCTCGGCGCCGCAACCCTCTCGGCGGCTTACGATCTCACGCGCACGCTCAACGATGCGGCGCAGACCACCCAGCGCGCGCGGGCCGAGGCCGATGCCTCCATGGCCGATTCGGTCGATCGCATCAACGATCTGCTCACCCGTTTCGAGAGCACCAACCGCGCCATCGTCATGGGCACCCAATCGGGCGCCGATGTCAGCGACGAGCTCGATACGCGCGACCGGATTCTGACCGAGCTGTCGGAGGAGGTGGGGATCTCCACCATCACCCGCGCCGGCAACGACATGGTGATCTACACCGATAGCGGCGTCACCCTGTTCGAGAAGACGGCTCGCAACGTCAGTTTCGACCGCACCTTCGCCTATGACGCGGACACTTTGGGCGCAGCCGTCTTCGCCGATGGTGTGCCCCTGACCGGGGCGGGTGCCAGCATGGGGATCAAGAGCGGGGCGCTGTTCGGGCATGCGACGCTGCGCGACGAGGTGGCGCCGCAATACCAGCTCCAGCTCGACGAGATCGCGCGGGGGCTCGTTCATGCCTTCGGCGAGCCGAATCCCGGGGATGCGCCGGGTATCTTCGTGCTCGGCGGCGGGCCCGGCCTCGCGGCGAATATCGGCGTCAATCCCGCTATCGATCCCGCACAGGGCGGCAATCTCGAGGCGATCCGCGATGGTGTCATGGGCGTTTTAAACCCCGATGGCGACGCCGCCTTCTCCGACCGGATCTACGCCATGCTGGATGCGCTCAACGCACCACAGGGCTTCGATCCGGCGACCGGGGTCAATCCCAATACCACGCTGTCACGCTTCGCCTCCTCCTCGGTGAGCTGGCTCGAAGCCGGGCGTCAGCAGGCGTCGCAGGAAGCCTCCTTCCGCGACACGATGCTGGAACGCACACGCGAATCCCTGTCCAACGTCACTGGCGTTAATCTGGACGAGGAACTGGCCCTGATGATGGAGCTGGAGCGCTCCTATGGCGCCTCGGCGCGCATCATCAGCACCGTCGACACCATGCTGCAATCGCTGCTCGCGGCAACGCGCTGATCCGGGGATGAACCGATGAAGACGAGTTTCGTATCAACACAGGCCATCGCGGATTCGACACGCATGTCGATGATCCGGATGCAGGGAGAGCTGGCCAAGGCCTCCAGGGAGCTCTCCTCCGGACGGCTGGCCGATATCGGCCTGGGGCTGGGCAGCCGTACCGGCCATGCGGTGCAGTTGCGCCATGAATTGTCGCAATTGCAGACGATCAGCGACACCAACGGCTTGGTGAAATCGCGGCTCGACACCTCGCAGGCGGCGCTCAAGGGGCTTCTGGGAACGGCGGAAGATTTCATGAGCACCCTCGTCGCCATGCGCGACGGAGCGATCGCGGGCTCCGCGATCAAGCCGCAGGCGGATCTCAATCTGAAGGAATTGTCGGGCGCGCTGAACGCCAATCTCAACGGGCAATTCCTCTTCTCCGGCATAAATACCGACGTCAAGCCGATGGCGAGCTACGAGGCCGACCCGCCTTCGGCGCCTAAACAGGCGCTGGATGACGCGTTCATCGCCGCATTCGGCTTCGCCCAGGATGATCCGGCGGTGGCGAATATCGATCCGGCGGATATGCAGGCCTTCCTGGACGGGGCCTTCTCGGATCTCTTCCTCGACGATGCGCAATGGGAGGGCACCTGGTCGGACGCCTCCTCCAAGAACGTGCGCAGCCGCATCGCCACCAACGAGCTGATCGAGACCTCGGCCAATGCCAACGAGCGTCCCTTCCGGCAATTGGCGATGGCCTATACCGCGATCTCCGATCTCGGCCTGAGTGAGCTCGGGCGCGGTGCTTCGCAGGCGGTGATCGACAAGGCGATCGCCACCGTCAGCGAGGCGATCCAGGGGCTGATGGTCTGACGGCTTTGCGCGAACTGATGGAGCAGGGCCGCTACTTCGAGGGGTTGAAGCTGCTGCGCAGCCTGTTCCCGGTCGAAGCCGGCATCATCGGTGACCGGCGCATCGACGCCATCAGGG
>LFIK01000421.1_pt1 | contig 31693 bp, 24 predicted proteins | sample 643401 | NCBI WGS metagenome assembly LFIK01 (sample SAMN03777447, study PRJNA286221) | soda lake metagenome | biome: soda lake; feature: Kulunda steppe; material: water; isolation source: sample T5-Br brine of Lake Tanatar-5 | place: Russia: Kulunda steppe | collected 2010-07
AAATCGCCCGAGAAGGCAAGCGTGGTGGTCTCTTCCGCGTCGCCGGCATCGCCGCCCGCGCCACCGTCGCCATTACCGCCCGCGCCGCCGTCGCCATTACCGCCCGCGCCGCCGTCGCCATTACCGCCGCCGGGGCCCACGCGGGTAACATCGGCCACGCGCTCGGCGTTGTCACCCAGCAGATTGCGCCCCATCTCGACCGCGCCGGTCTGTTCGGTGTTGGCGCCGACCGGTTCGGCAGGGGTGCCGTCGCCGGGGGTGCTGTCCCCGGGCGCACCGTCGCCCGGCGTTGCCGAAGGCAGGTTCGCCGCCTTGTCGTCCAGCACCGAGGCCACGCCCGCGGTCAGCACCGGCCCGCGCGTTTCCGCCGTGACCGACAGGCTGCCCTGCCCGACCTCGCGCGCGAAAAGCTGCGCGCGTGTCTCACGGTCCAGGATATTCAGCGCCACGCCGAAGCCGAAGCCGTTCTTGGCCCCGGTGCTCCCGGTGCCCGCGAGTGTGACCACCCCGCTGCGGTCCAGCGCACCGACGCTGGCCTGCCCGCCGCTGATGATGTCGGCCGCATTGCGCGCGCGGGTGGCGATATCGGCCTGCGTCACCGCCACGGACACGCCAAGGCCCACCGAGGCCGCGCCCAGAAGATGCGCCCGCGCCGTGTTCAGAATCACAAGATCGTTTTCGGACAGTTGATGAAACTGCGGCAGGCCTAGTTCGGAACCGGTTGCCACATCGGTATCGGCGCTGGCGTTGACGCGCAGCGAGGTGATGGAGACCCCGACCCCGGCCACGTCATTCGCGCCAAGGCTCTTGCCTGGCGCGCCCGCGGCTGCGATGATGTCGCCACTGTTGCGTGCGGTCACCCGCAGCGCGGCCTTGCCTTGCGCCTCGCGGAACGCCTCGAACCGTTGTTGAAGCTGCTCGGCGGCGTCCTTGTCGTCTTCGTCTTCGGGCTTGATCAGGTCGTGGCTTTCGTCCAGCGCGACCACGGTGCCCTTCTCGCCCAGGTCAACGCTGTTGTGCGTATCCACCCGTGCGCTGACCACGCTGACGCCCAGGGCGCCGTCTTCGCCGCGCCCGCGCACCTCGGCCAGGATCATGCGGGTGTCCAGTGGGGTTGCGGCGGGGGCCGTGTCGGCCTCTTCCTCGGTTTCGGGCTTGCCGGTTGCGGCGTCTTCGGCGCCGTCCGTGGCGGCACCGACTTCCCCGTCGTCTTGGCTCGGTTCCTCACCGGTCAGCGATGCGGTCTGGCCACCCGCAAAGGATCCGAGGCGCCCCCGGCGGCGTGATCCACCCTCCGCCGTGCCAGTGCCTTCATCGGCACCCTCTGGCGGGAAGGCATCGCCACCTTCGGGGCCCATGAGCACATCATCCGGGTCAGGATCGTCAGGAGATCCGTTTTCATCGTCGCCTGCGGCGTCCTCTTCACTGATCAGGTCCTCGCGGTATTCCTCCCACCAGTCGCCGACATCGTCGCGGCCCTCGGTCTTGGGCAGCACCGTTTCGGCGTCGATGGTCGCCCCCATCGGAAACAGGATCGTCGCCGGACGGCCTTCCGAGCCCCGGCCCGGTTCCATCCGCACGCGATTGGCGATGTCCCAGTTCGACACGGTGATCGCGCCGATCAGCACCACCTCGCCCGCGACGCCGGGGTCTTCGCCTTCATCGGGCTCCTGCCCGGCCAGCACCACCGCCTCGATGCGCGGGTCGGTAAGCCGGGTGCGCGCGCGGATGGTCAGCCCCGCGTCCTCGGGGTCGATCTTGCTGAAATCCGGCGTATCCGGGTCAGTCTCCACACCGGGGTCAGTGGCGCGCACACTGCTCAAGTGCGGCGAGACCGCGACGTATTCGGCCTCGGTGATCGGATCGATCACCACGGTCTCGAGCCCGCCAAGCATCACCTCGTTCTCGATGCTGTGCAGCCCGATGTTGATGGCGACGGCGAAGCGGTTGCCCTCGGGTGCCTCCGAATCATCGGGCGTGGCGTCGGGCTGGGCCACGTTCTGGACCGCGTTGGTCAGCACCCCGTTCTGGCCATCGGCATCGGCCGTGGCATCGGATTCGGCCGCAGCGCCGGTCAGGGCGGCGGCCAGCAGTTGCGGCGCGGCGCCATCGGCATCGTCGGTATCGACGGCCTGCCCGTCGGCGTCGGTGGTCTGGCCCGGCACGGCCTGATCGCCGGAACTGACGCGGGCGCGGGTGGCGTATTTGGTCACATCGGTCTGCGCGCGAATGTCGATCTTCGCAACCTCGGACACAATTGCGCCGCCTACACTCACCCGCGTTTCGCTGTCATCATAGGACAGCACCAACGCGCCGCCCGGCGCCCCTGCCGCCACCACAGCGTCCGACAGGATCTCCACCGAGCGGGTGATGTCGGCGGCAACCTCGACCGCCTTTCCCGCCTCGACAATCGCGTATTCGCGCGGGTCGTTCCCGTGATCGGGGCTCCAGGGCAGCAGGGTCCGGGGGTCGTTCCGCGCCTCGTCGGTGTATGCGATATCCGGGCGGATGCCGTTGAGGACGGTCGTTGCCTGCGCACGCCGGAACCCCCCGGCCAGCGCCACGTTGAACTTGGCATCGCCATCGGTGACACCGGAACTGGCGCGCAGGGTCTGGGTTTCGGTGACCTCGGAGCGCACGGTCACCTTGCCGCCTGCCACCAGCGCGCTGTCCTGCACGAACAGATGCGCCTGCGTGTCCGAAATCCCCAGCGCAAACGCGATCCGCTTGCCTTCGGGGGTGATGCGGATATCGGTTTCCGCCATGGCCCGTATCGACAGGTCGTCGCGCGCGGTGAAATACGAATCGACGATCGAGACCTCGGCCGTGGCTTTGAGATATGCGGGCCAGTCGGCGACGTTCAGCTTTTCCAGAAAGCCCTGCGCGCCCTCGCCGATGGAGTCGAACAGGTCGACCAGTTGATCCACCGCCAGCAGCTTGCCATCGGGGCCGAAAAGCGCGGCGGCGAAGGAACTGGCCGCGGCCTCCAGATCGATGATGTTGTGCTTGAACACATCGGCCCGGATGTCGATCTCGCCCGCGCGGATCACCGCGCCATCGGCCATGATGCTGACGCGCGCAATCGGCAGGGCGTTCTGCAACGCATCGGCCAGCGCATCGGCACCCGACAGCCGGTCATCAAGCCGCGCATGGACCGTCACCTTGCCGGCGGCGTTTTCGGCAGTGGTGTCGATCACCGAGCCGCCCAGCAATTCGATATGCGGGGCGATCAAGGTCAGGTCCCCGGCTGTATCCTCGCCGCGCGCGGTGGTGATGGTGGCGTCCTGCATGGTGATGCGGTTTTCCGCCTGCAGGATCAGGTCGGCGCCATCGGTGTCCTGGCTGGTGATTTCCAGGTTGACAGGGTCGATGTAGATGGTGCCGCCCTGCCCGCCCCCGGCGGCAAAGGCATGCAGACGGCCATGCGCCAGCACCGTGTCACGGGCCGAGAATTCGACGAACCCGCCGTCGCCTTCGCCCAGAGCGGCGACCGAGATCACGGCATCGGGCTGCAACCACGCATTGCGGTCGGCCATGACGAAGATGTTGCCGCCATCGCCCGCGCCGGTGCCTTCGGCCTCGATCCGCGCGTCACTTTCCACGGTGATATCGCGCCCGGAGGTGACGCGCATCCGCCCACCCGCATCCCCGTCGCGGGCACGCAAACGCGCGCCCGAACGGAACTGAACGCCGCCGCCGCCGTGGATCTGCAGACCGCTGGTGTTCATCGCCGCGCCCAGCAGGCCCGCGCGTTCGCCCACGGACAACGCGCCGCCGACGATCACTTGCCCGCCCGCGCGCAGACGCAGGCGCGATCCGGCCTCGATCCCGCCATCGACGACGATATCGCCCCCAACCGCCAGCGGCGCCGCACCGTCGATCAGTTGCTGCACATGCCCGCCCGGGACGCCGTTCGCCAGCATCTGGTCGATCATCGCCTGCGTCGGCGTGGTGACGTTGACCGACCCACCCCGCAGCACGCCCGAGGGGCCGATCACCACCCCTTGCGGGTTGGCGAAATACATGTCGCCGCCGACCGCACCACCTACCGTGACCGATTGCACCACCCCGTCTATGTGGCTGCGCGGACCGTTGACGATATTGACCGTGCCGCGCGTGCCCTCGGGCGCGTGCAGGTTGGTGACGGTGCCCGCGCCAGTGGAAAAGCGCGAAAAGCTGTTGACCCCGTGATCGGCGCGGATGGTGCCGGTGCGCACGTCGGTCACATTGCCCGCGCCGTGCACCGTGGTCGCCGTGGTGCCATCAGCGACGATCTCGGCCCGGACAGCGCCACCGGTCAGCGCCCCGCTGACCACCAGCGCCATGGCGGCCACCGACCCCCGGTAACCTGTGTGTTGCGCCGCAAATTGCGGCAGAGTGCGCGGGAAACGGGGCCGAAAGGTCATGCGCGTCACTCCGTTTCGGCCAGGTCGACACTGAAGGGATCAGGCAGGCCCAGCGCGGCCGCCAAAGCGCTCAGCCCCTCCTGCAAGCCAGAGGGGTCCAGGCGGAACACCAGCGCCTCGGCGTCGATGCCGGGCCGATAGGCGGCGACCCAGTCGGGCACGGTGTCGAACGCGCCCGCGGTCTCGGCGCTCAGTGGCAGCAGCGCCTCGCAGATATCGGGCGAGCAGCTTTGCCAGGCGAAATCGACGAGGATCTCGTCGCCGCTGTCGACGTCATCGGCCCGGAGCGAGAAGCCCGAGGGAAAGAACACCCCGTTGGGCACGCGTGCGGCGACATAGGCCCCGGGGGCGTCCGCACCGGAAAAGGCCAGCAGGTCCGCCAGCAGCCCGCCATCCCCGGCCCGCACCAGCCGCTGCGAGAGCACGCAGACTGTCTCGTTCACCGCCAGCGCCTCGCAAGCGACGGTCCAGCCGCCGAATTCGGTGCCATTCTGAAGCCGCTGGGTTTCGGCCTGCGCAGGCGGGATACTGTAAAGAAGAAGCGCAGCGGCGCCCCAAATGACCAGATTTCTCAACGCATCATCCCCCTGTCACACCAGATCGCGCGCGCCGCTCTCAGCAGCGTCACGCAGACGTCTTCGCGTCTCGCACGGGGGTCAGGGCCGAGGGGGTAAGGGTCGTCGGGGTCGAAATTCCCCCCGGTGCCCGGGCGCCGGACCGGCGCCCTTGTCAGTGTCCATCCAGCTCAGGACAGCGTCTCAAATTCCCCTTGACGACATCACCACCAAGAAACCGAAGCGGAAAACCGGACGCTCTGAAATGCTGCGCCCGACCATCACGGTACCGAGCGCAGCAAACCGGGCAATGACACAAGCTTGATTAATTCTGAAAACACCTGTAGCGACGGTGATTATTCCGAGTCTCAAGAACGTTTTACCTCATTTGGGGTATGTACCACCCCGCGATCCTCGCGCGCCAAGGGTCAGGCCCGAAGCAAGAGCATGACAGGTTTCGCATGAAGGACCGCTCGGCCCTGCCACCGCTCAAACTTCAGGCCGATGTGGAACTCCTGCAGACGATCTATGAGACCGCGCTGCTGCCCGAAAACTACGACGAACTGGTCGATATCTGGAGCACGCGGCTGGAAGCCGCGCTCGATCAGGTCGGCGATGGGCTGCTTCAGGGCGATGATGCCCTTCCGGTGGACCTGTCCGAATCGATCCGCTTTCTGAACACCTCGCTGCAACTCTTCGAGCGGCTCGATACCGCCCGGCGGCTGGAAAGCAGCACGCGCGAGGCCGAGCGGTCGTCCTTTCCCAAACTGGTGCTCGATGCCACCGGCAAGGTTGTCTGGTACAATGGCGCGGCCCTGCGGCGCTTCGGTCTGACGCGGCAAAGCACGCTGGCCAGCCTTGACATGGATGACGCCGCCCGTCGGCGGCTCGCGGCAGAGATCGCTGCACTGAAACCCGCCGGGGCGCCGGGCCAGGATACCGCCGCAGCGCGCCCGCCGCTGGTCATCCTGCTGCGCGGGCGCGACGAACCAGGGTCGGTGTTCATGGTGGGCCGCCGTGTTGCGCAGGTGGATCACCCCGATATCCTAGTTCTGGATCAGGCCGATACCGGCTGGAGCGATGCGATCGAGGCGGTGCTCAAGGGCTCCTTCGGGCTGTCGGCAACCGAAATCGACATCGTCGCGCACCTGGCCGAGGGGCAGTCCATGTCCAGGATCGCCGAACACCGCGGGCGGCAGATCTCCACCCTGCGCACACAGCTCAAGTCCATCCTGCGCAAGACCCAGACCCATTCGCAGGCCCAGCTTGTGCGGCTGGCGCTCAGCCTCGCCTCGCATATCGATGCCAGCGCCGCCCGACTGAGTGAGCCCAAGGCACCGTTCCGGGTGCACACCCTGCCCGACGGGCGCAAGATGCATTACCGCGACACCGGCCCCGAGGACGGTGCGCCAGTGATGTTCCTGCATGGCATGCTCGATGGCCTGAGCTACGGCAAGGATTTCACCGCCGCCCTATGGACGCATGGGATCCGGGTCATCGCACCCGAGCGGCCCTTCTTCGGCGCCGCCCCCGGCACGGACTGGCCGGTTGCTGATGTCCCGGACCTTCTGGCGGCGGATCTGGTGCATCTGATCACCACGCTGGACCTGCGCAACCTGCGCCTTATCGGTCACATGGCAGGGGCGGTGTACAGCTTCACGCTGGCCGGAAAGGTGCCAGAGCGGGTCAAGGGGATCGTCAACGTGGCCGGCGGCGTGCCAATCACCGCGCTGGCGCAGTTCCGGCACATGTCGCCGCGCCAGCGCACCGTGGCCTACACCGCGCGCTTCACCCCCTCGGCGCTGCCGCTGATCCTGCACGCCGGCGTGCGCCAGATCGAGGCCGGCGGCGTGGACCGCTTCGTCCGCGCGCTCTATGCGCAATCCCCGATCGATCTGACCGCCTTCGACACGCCCGAAATCGGCGACGCCATCGCCAACGGGGTGAAGTTCGCCGTCGCCCAGGGCTATCGCGCGTTCGAGAACGACAGCTACCACGTGGTGCGCGACTGGTCCCACCGTGCCCGCGCAAGCACCTGCCCGGTGGCGCTCGTCCACGGTCGCCATGACCCGGTGGTCTCTGCCGCTTCGGTCGAGGCTTTCGGCCAAGCCCTCGGCCCCCGCGCCCGGATCATGATCGCCGAAGACGCCGGTCAGACCATTCTCTTCACCCACCCCGATCACGTCTTCGACGCCCTGTCGAAACTCTGATCCACGCGCCGCGCCGAAACCCGATCCAACGCCAACCCGGGCTTCATCTTGCCGGAAATACTCTCAGGGGGTGAATGCGCGGCTTGCCGCGCAGAGGGGGCAGAATGCCCCCTGAAACCGCGCGTCAGCGCCAGAAGGTGTGCGCCCGCGGCACGCGGGCGCTCCGCAAGGTCAAACGGGCAAGGTCAAACGGGCTCGGTCTGCTCGGGCGCGTGGGTGGGTGCGGGGGCGGCGGTCTGCTTGCGCTCCAGCAGCACGTTCATCTGGCCCAGCGAGGCCAGGTGGAAATGGATCAACCCCAGCATGTCGGTCCGGAACAGTTCCGTCACCTGCTCATCCGTCAGCCCGCGCAGCTTCTCCGGATTGACCCGCTGGAACCCGCGCAGGGTCATCTGCCGCCCGTCGGCCAGGTTGACCGTCGCCACCGCAGGCTCCAGAATCGCCAGCTCGTTCAGCCGCTTGCAGAATGCACGCGTCAGCTGATGCTGGGCCTGGTAGTCCGAGGTGAACTGCAGCATCCGGTCCAGATACTGCGTGCGGTTGCCCTCGGCATCGAACAGCCGCTCACCGCGCCCGTCGCGGTTCACGCCTTCGTAGTCGGCGTCCACACACAACGTCAGGGTCTCGCCGTTCTCGCCCGATGCGGCAAAGACAAAGGGATAGCGGCGCAGGAAGGCCGGGACATAGCGGCCCCGCCAGCTGCCGTCGGCGGCCAGGAACAGGTTCTCGCCCGCTTCCAGACCCAGCAGGCCCACGGGCGTCAGGTCGTCGCCTTCCCCGGCAAACACCACCGGCATCTCCGCCCCCGCCCGCTCGAACTCGGCGGCCACCAGCGGGACGGAATTCAGGTCGCTGGCAAAGGCCCAGCTCTCGCCCGAGCGGATCGAAATGTCGCGGTGCGCCTCGGCGGACACCGGCTCGGCGTTTTGGTAAATCAGAAGTTGCTTGCTCATGCGTGTTCCAGTCGATCAATAGGGGTCGGCGGGGGACGGGCGAAGCGCCCGAGGAACCGTTTCGTCGCCGCGCCGGACCCGGATGTGCAGGTCCGAAGCCATGCGGTGCGAAAGCCTTTGTCAGAGCGGCGCGAAAGTCAACCCTGCCCCACGTCTGCCCCACGTCTGACACGCAGTCTGCCGCGCACGCCCGGTCGGCGCACGCGGACGGTGGCAAATCCCGGTCGGGCGCGCTAGGCTTCGACAAGCACAACCCCGGACCCGTGGCGGACCCTTCATGACCGACACCGCAGATCAGACAGCACAGCCCGCCTACAGGGTTCTGGCGCGGAAATACCGGCCCGAAACCTTTGCCGACCTGATCGGCCAGGATGCGATGGTGCGCACGCTGCAGAACGCCTTTGCCGCCGACCGGATCGCGCATGCCTTCGTCATGACCGGCATTCGCGGCACCGGCAAGACCACCACCGCGCGGATCATCGCCAAGGGGCTGAACTGCATCGGTCCGGACGGGACGGGCAAGCCCACCACCGACCCTTGCGGCGTCTGCGAGCATTGCGTGGCGATCAGTGAAGGGCGCCATGTCGACGTCCTGGAGATGGACGCCGCCTCGCGCACCGGGGTCGACGATATCCGCGACATCATCGAGTCGGTCGCCTATCGCGCGGCGTCGGCGCGCTACAAGGTCTACATCATCGACGAAGTCCACATGCTGTCGACCAACGCCTTCAACGCGCTGCTGAAGACACTGGAGGAACCGCCCGCGCATGTGAAATTCATCTTCGCCACCACCGAGATCCGCAAGGTCCCGGTGACGGTGCTGTCGCGCTGCCAGCGGTTCGACCTGCGCCGGATCGAACCCGAGGTGATGGTGGCCCATCTGACCCGCGTGGCCAAGGCCGAGGGCGGGCAGATCAGCGACGACGCGCTGGGCCTGATCACGCGGGCCGCCGAAGGGTCGGTCCGCGATGCGATCTCGCTTCTGGATCAGGCGCTTGGCCATGGCGGGGCCGAGGTCGATGCCGCGCAGGTGCGCGCCATGCTGGGGCTGGCGGACCGGGGCCGGGTGCTCGACCTCTTCGATGCGATCATGCGCGGCGACGCGGCAGCGGCGCTGGCGGAACTGTCTGCGCAATACGCCGAGGGCGCCGACCCGGCGGCGGTGCTGCGTGATCTGGCGGAAATCGCGCACGGCCTGAGTGTGGCGCAGATCACCCCCGAAGCCGCCGATGACCCCACCATCGCCCCCGACGAACGCCGCCGGATGGCCGAGATCGCAGCAGCGCTGCCCATGCGGGTGCTGGCCCGGGCCTGGCAGATGCTGCTCAAGGCGCTGGAAGAGGTGCAGATCGCGCCCAATGCGATGATGGCGGCGGAAATGGCGGTGATCCGGCTGACCCATGTCGCCGACCTGCCCACCCCCGGTGATCTGGTCCGGCGGCTGCAGGATGCCCCGCCGCCACCCTCAGGCAGCGGCGGAGGCAATGGCCGCGGCAGCCCCGGCCCGGCATCGCGCGCGCCTTCAGGTATGGGCGCAGGCGCCACCGATGCGCGAACGCCTGCGCCCGTGCAGGCCGCCGGGCGCGGCGGCCGATCCGGCGATGCCGGATCGCAGGCGGCGCTTGCCGCCGCCCCGGAAAACCCGCTCGCCCGCTTCGCCGATTTCAACGCCGTGATCGCCCTGATCCGCGAAGCCCGCGACATGCAGCTTCTGGTCGAGGTCGAAACCACCCTGCGGCTGGCCCGCTACAGCCCCGGTCGGATCGAGTTCGAACCGACGGCCGACGCTTCGCCGGACCTGGCAGCGCGGCTGGCGGCGCGGCTGCAGGGCTGGACGGGCGCGCGATGGGGGGTCTCGATCGTCTCGGAAGGCGGCGCGCCCACCATCGCCGAAACCCGCGCGAGCGCGCAGGCGCAGGCGCAGACCGCCGCCATGGACAACCCGCTGGTGCAGGCGGTGCTGGCCGCCTTCCCCGGCGCCCGCATCGAGGCCGTGCGCACCCCCGACACCGCGCCGCAGACCGCCGCCGCCGAAGACGCGCTTCCCGAAGCCATCGAGGCCGACGGCGCAGACTGGGACCCGTTCGAAGACGACTGACAGACACCCCGGTGGGGCACCCGCCGCATGCAGAAAGGACCAAGACGATGATGAAAGGCCTGGGCAACCTTGGCGACATGGGCAAGATGATGAAGGCCGCGCAGGAAATGCAGACCAAGATGGCCCAGCTTCAGGAGGACCTGAAGGCCATCACCGTCACCGGCGAATCAGGCGCCGGGCTGGTCAAGGCCACCGCCACCGGCAAGGGCGAACTCACGCAACTGGACATCGACCCCTCGATCTTCAACGCCGACGACAAGGAGGTGGTCGAGGACCTGATCCTCGCCGCGATCAAGGACGCCCAGACCCGCGCGCAGGACCGCGCCAAGGAAGAAATGGGCAAGATCGCCGAGAGCATGGGCCTGCCGCGCGACATGAACCTGCCCATGTGAGAGGAACCATGTGAGCGGATCCATGTGAACGGAAGGCCCAGGTGGCCGAGCGCACCCCCTCCGAGATCGAGGCGCTGATCGCGCAGATGGCGCGGCTGCCTGGGCTGGGCCCGCGCTCGGCGCGCCGGCTGGTGCTGCATCTGGTCCGCCGTCGTGCGCAGACAATGGCCCCGCTGGCGCAGGCCTTGGCGCGGGTGGCCGACAGCGCCCGCGAATGCCGGGTCTGCGGCAACATCGCCACATCCGACCTGTGCCCGGTCTGCGCCGATCCGGCTCGCGCCACGGGTGAAATCTGCGTTGTGGAAGATGTGGCCGACCTCTGGGCGCTGGAACGCGGCGGCGCCTTTGCCGGGCGCTACCACGTTCTGGGCGGCACGCTCTCGGCGCTCGATGACGTGGGCCCCGAGGACCTGCGCATTCCCGATCTGGTAGCCCGCGTGCAGGACGAAGGCGCGACCGAGGTGATCCTGGCGCTGAACGCCACCGTCGACGGCCAGACCACCGCCCATTACATCGCCGAAATGCTGGAACCCACCGGCGTCCGGATCAGCGCGCTGGCGCAAGGCGTGCCGCTGGGCGGCGAGCTGGATTATCTGGATGACGGCACGATCCTTGCCGCGCTGCGCGCGCGCAAGACGCTGTGACCGCCGCCCGAACGCAAACCGCCGGGGCGGCCCCCGGCGGCTGGCAACACGTTGTCAGGGCATGCCACGGCCTCAGCCCTGACGCGCCTTGAACTTCTTCTGGGTCTTGTTGATCACGTACACCCGGCCCTTGCGGCGCACGATCTGACAATCGCGGTGGCGCTGCTTGAGCGACCGGAGCGAATTCCTGACCTTCATCGGCCTTCTCCTTATCGCGGCGCCAGGCGCCTTTGAAACACGACGCCCCGCCACGCGGCGGGGCAAATGGTGGGCACGACAAGGTTCGAACTTGTGACCCCTACGATGTCAACGTAGTGCTCTACCACTGAGCTACGCGCCCTGACTGGCCCGTTCCGCGCGCCCTTTCCCCGACCGAACCGGAACCCGTGAAGCGCACATGACGAACCCACGTCAATCGCCGCGGGCTATAAAACGAGACGCGCGCATGTTCAAGGGGTTTTGGCAGGCCCCGCTTACGGACTATACTTTACGCAACCCAAACACGCCGGAGCCGATGCCGCCCTTTCACCATCATTCGCCCACGCGGCCCTCGGGCTGCGTCGTGTTCGCCTCGCCGCACAGCGCACGGGACTACCCGGAAGCTTTGCGGCGACACAGCGTTCTGGACCTGCAGGCGCTGCGCTCGTCCGAGGATGCCTATGTCGACCTCCTGCTACGCGCCGCCCCCGAGCACGGCGCGCATCTGCTGCTGGGCGGCGCACCACGCGCCTATGTGGATTACAACCGCGCCGCCTGCGAACTTGATCCGGCGCTGGTCGACGGCGTGCCGCGCGGCGCACTGAACCCACGGGTGGCGGCCGGGCTGGGAGTGATTCCCCGTGTCGTGGCCCGCGGCCGCGCCATCTACCGCGGCAAACTCCCCCGGACCGAGGCGGAACACCGCCTGAACCGCTACTGGCGCCCCTATCACGCGAAGCTGAAAGCGCTGATGGCCGAACGGCAGGGCCGCCACGGCCTGGCGGTGCTGCTGGATTTCCACTCCATGCCGCACGAGGCCGTGGCGGCCCAGTCGCGCGGCCTGCGCAGGCACGCACAGGTGGTGATCGGCGACCGCTTCGGCGCCTCGGCCGCGCCCTGGATCGTGGACCGGATCGAAGCCGTGTTCCGCGCCGCCGGGTTGCGGGTGGCACGGAACACCCCGTTTGCGGGCGCCTATATGGTGCAGGCCTACGGTCGCCCCTCGCAGGGAATGCATGCGGTGCAGATCGAGATCGACCGCGCGCTCTACCTCGACGAGGCCCGCGTGCAGCCCCACCCCGGGTTCGGCGCCTTCCAGCAGACCATGGACGGGATCGTGGCCGAACTGGCCGGGCTGGGCAGCGCGCTGGGCGACACGGCCCCGCTCGCCGCAGAATGAGCGCAGGTCAAACCGCCCCCGCACCCGATTGAAGCGCCGCGTGGGACCCGGGACAGGGTGCCCTGCGCGCCGAAGGCGCCGCGCGCGCCACATCACCGCAAGGCGCGCCCCTTGATGATCGCCCCCGCGCCGTGGCGCGCCCGGATCCGGTCCATCGCCTGTTCGGCCGCAGCGCGACGCGGCGCCTCGGGGTCGGCCAGATCCAGCGGCTCCGCGCCCTCCGGGCCCACCACCAGCCCCGATATCCCCACCCCGATCAGCCGGAACGGCCCCGCCTCCGCCACGCGCCGGAACAGCGCATCGCCATGACGATGGATCGCCTCGGCCCGCTGCACCGGCGCGGCCAGCGTGGCCCGGCGTGTCAGGATGCGGTGATCGGCGCGCTTGAGCTTCAGCGTCACCACCCGCCCGGCCAGCCCGCGCGCCTTGGCCCGGTCGGCCACCGCCTCGGCCAGCCGCCACAGATGCCCGTCCAGCCTCTCGCGGTCGGCGCAATCCTCGGGCAGGGTGATCTCCTTGGAGATCGACTTCACCGGCGCGTCCGGGCGCACGGGGCGGTCGTCCTCGCCCCGCGCCAGATGCCACAGCCGCGCCCCCATGCCCCCGAAGCGCGCCACCAGATCGGCCTTGTCCCATCCCAGCAGGTCATCGATCCGCCGGATCCCCTCACCCTCCAGCCGCTCGCGCAGGGCCGCCCCCACACCCCAGATCATGCCCACCGGCTTGCCGCTCAGGAACACCGCCGTCTCGCCGCGGCCGATCACCGAAAACCCCCGTGGCTTGTCCAGGTCCGAGGCCAGCTTGGCCAGGAACTTGTTGTGCGACAGCCCGATCGACACCGTGAGCCCCAGATCCCCGGCAATCCCCTTCGCCAACCGCGCCAGCAACACCGCCGGCGCTTCCCCATGCAGCCGCGCCGTCCCCCGCAGGTCCAGAAACGCCTCGTCCAGCGACAAGGGCTCCACCGCCGGGGTCAGCGCCGCCATCCGCGCCCTGATCGCGCGCGAGGCTTCGACATAGGCGTCGAACCGCGGCCGCAACACCACCGCATCCGGGCAAAGCCGCAGCGCCTGGAACATCGGCATGGCCGAGCGCACCCCGTGGATGCGCGCGATATAGCAGGCGGTGGACACCACCCCGCGCTGCCCCCCACCAACGATCACGGGGCGGTCGCGCAACTCCGGATTGTCGCGCTTTTCCACGGCGGCATAGAAGGCATCGCAATCCAGATGCGCGATGCCAAGGTCGAACACCTCGTCATGCGCCAGCACCCGCGGGCTGCGGCAGACCGGACACCGATCCTCTGCCACGCCCATCCTTGCCAGACAGTCCCTGCAAAAAGCCGCCACTGGCCCCATCCTGCCTTCGCCCGCCCGCAGGCGCGCAACCCTCACCCTTCATCTTGCCACAAATACTCCGGGGGAGTCGCGCGGCACGCGCGACGGGGGCAGCGCCCCCCAAACCGCGCGAAGCGCCAGAAGACCTGCGCCCGCGGCACGCGGGCGCTCTGCAAGGTCACACCGGCTCAGGCCGCCAGCCCGCGCCCGCGCAACAGCGCCTCCACCCCCGGCATCCGGCCCCGGAAACGGGTGTAAAGCGCCTCGGGCTCTTCGGACCCGCCCGCGGCCAGCACGCACTCCTCCAGCCGCTGCGCCATCGCAGCGTCAAACGGATCGCCCGCCTCGGTGAACGCGGCAAAGGCGTCGGCGTCCATCACCTCGGACCACATGTAGCTGTAATAGCCGCTGGAATACCCGTCCCCGGCGAACACGTGCAGGAAATGCGGCGTGGCGTGCCGCATCCTTATCGCGCGGGGAAGGCCGATGCCTTCCAGCACTTCCGCCTGCCGTTGCATCGGGTCGGCGGGGGGCGGCCCGGCGTGGAATTCCAGGTCCACCAGCGCCGAGGCCACATATTCCACCGTCGCGAATCCCTGATCGAAGTTCTGCGCCGCCAGCAGCCGCTCCAGCATCTCCGGCGGCATCGGCTCGCCGGTCTCTACATGCCGCGCATGTGTCCGCAGGACTTCGGGGACCGTCAGCCAGTGCTCATAGAGCTGGCTCGGCAGTTCCACGAAGTCCCGCGCCACCGAAGTCCCCGAGACGAACCCATGCGTCACATCCGACAGGATATGGTGCAGCGCATGGCCGAATTCATGAAACAGCGTCCGCGCGTCGTCCCAGGACAGGAGCGCCGGGTCGCCCTTGGCGAAGTTGCACACATTCAGCACCACCGCCCGGCGCGCCTCGCCGAGCTTGCGCTGGCTGCGAAACGCCGAACACCACGCCCCGGACCGCTTGCTCGACCGCGCGAAGTAGTCGGCGACGAACACCGCCATGTGGCGTCCGTCGCGTGTCACCTCCCAGGCCCGCGCGTCCCGGTGATGCAGCGGCACGTCCAGCGGGCGGAATTCCAGCCCGAACAGCCGATGCGCGCAGTCGAAGGCCGCCGCGATCATCGCTTCCAACCCCAGATACGGCTTGATCGCCGAATCATCCAGATCGTGCTCGGCCCGGCGGCGCTTGTCAGCGTAGTAGCGCCAGTCCCAGGGCTCCAGCGGGCCGTCATGCCCGTCGGCGTGCAGCATCGCCTCCAGCACCGCCGCATCCCGCTGCGCCGCCGCCCTCGCCGGGTCCCAGACCGCCATCAGCAGGTCGCGCACCGCCTCCGGCGTCCGCGCCATCTCGGGCTCCAGCTTGTAGTACGCGAAACTGTCGTAGCCCAAGAGCGCCGCCCGCTCGGCCCGCAACTCCAGGATCTCCTTCACCGCCGCGCGGTTGTCGGTCTCGCCGCCGTTTTCCCCGCGCGAGACCCAGGCCACATAAGCCCGCCGGCGCAAGTCCCGGTCCGGGCAATGCTCCAGGAACGGCGCAATCAGCGAACGGTTGAGCGTGATCACCGCCCCGTCCTGACCCCGCTCGCGCCCCGCTTCCCGCGCGGCATCGGCCAGAAACCCCGGCAGACCCGCCAGCGCGTCCTCGGACACCGGCATCATCCATTCCCGCTCCTCGGCCAGCACGTTCTGCGCGAATTGCGTGCCCAGAGAGGCGAGGCGCGCCTTGATCGCCGTCATCCGCGCCGCGTCCTCCCCCTCCAGCGCCGCACCGGCGCGCACGAACATGCGGTGGTAAAGCTCCAGCACCCGCGCCTGTTCGGGATCCAGTTCCAGCCCGTCACGCCCCTCCCACAGTGCCTGCACCCGCGCGAACAGCGCGGTGTTCGAGGTGATCTCGGACGCATAGGCCGACAGCTTCTGCGACAGGTCGCGCTGCAGCGCCTCGCGCGCCGGGTTCGAATCGGTGCTGGCGAGGTTGAAGAACACCCCCGCCACCCGGTCCAGCGCCGCATCGGCCAGTTCCATCGCCTCGATCGTGTTGGTGAAGCTCGGCGGCTCCGGGTTTTCGGCGATGGCGGCAAAGGCCGCGCTGCCATTGGCCATGGCGGTCTCGAAGGCCGGGGCGAAATGGTCGTCGGTGATGCGGTCAAACGGCGGCAGGGTGAACTCGGTCTGCCAGTCCTCCAGCAGCGGGTTGGTCATGGGGCATCCTTTCGGTGGCTTCCCGCAGAGTTAGCCCGCCCGCGCGGCGGCTTCAATTGCAACGCATCGGGCCTGAGCGGCAGGGGATTGCGCGACTCGTTTCGGATGACGCAAAAGCGCCCTCGGGCCGTGCGGGTGGGAGGGTGGGGCACGGCCCGAGGGCGCTTTTGCGTGGGCGCACCAACTCAAACCCAGCCCCCGCGCGAGATCAGCCCCAGCCGCTCCAACTGCCGCCAGCCGTGGTAACGGGTCGAGGCCGCGCACCACAGGTCCGGTGCGGCCATCACCGCGTCGTAGTAGTCCGCGAACACCGGGGCATTGCCGAAATGCTGGCCGCGCGCCTTCTCGACCGCCGAACGCTCCACCACCAGCGGGAGGAACTTGGTGTGCAAGAGCCCGCCCGAGGTGCAAATCCCCCCATAGGTGGCATAGACCCGGTTCAGTGCGCGGGGCAGCGCCGAATGGGTGGAATTCACCCAGACCGAATCGCGCCCCCATTTCACCAGCGGCAGCTTGGTCAGCGTGGGTGCGCGGTTGGGGGTAGTGCCGAAGAAATTCCGCGCCCGCACGCCGCCTTGCATCAGCAGGCAATCCAGCAGCGGGTTGTGGCGGAGCACATGGTTGCCCGCGTCGAACCAGCGCAGCAGCGTCAGCGGATCGGTGCCCGGCACGTAGGCCTGCGCGCCCAGCGCGCCCTTCGGGTAAAGCTCCAGCAGCATCGCAGCGAAACTGCGCTGGCCGCTGCGGTCCAGCCATTCGGTCAGCGCGGGCAGCGGCCGCGTCTGCCAGTGAGGATAGACCAGCAACTCGTCGGCATCGACCTGCACGCACCAGCGCCCGACGCCGTGGCGCAGCATCAGCGCGGTGATCCAGTCCTGCCCGAAGCGCGATCTCTTGTAGCTGGCCCCCGTGTGCCAGAGCGAGACATCGCCCTGATCCAGCAGCAACTCCCGCGTGCCGTCATCGCTGGCATTGTCGATGAACAGGAAATGCCCCACGCCAAGGCGGCGGTAATGGTCCAGAAACCACGGCAGGCGCACGGCCTCGTTCCGGACGGTGGAAAACAGCAGGATATCGCCCCGCCCCCAGCGCCCGCGCTTCATGCGCCTTAACTCGCGCCCCTTCCACAGCGCGCGCGCCTGCAACCGCAGCGCCTTCAGGCGCATGCGGGTTTTGAACCAGCGTTCGGTCGCGGGGGGGAGCGCGCGATACATGCGCGTCAGCAGACACCAGCCTGCATGTGCGCGCAAGCGCAAGATCGGTGGCGCGCGGGCGCGGGCTGCGCTATCTGGGCGCCATAACGCATTCGAGGCCCGCCATGGACCACTTCATCTACCGCGACGGCGCGCTTTACGCCGAGGACGTGGCGCTGGCCGAGATCGCCGCGGCGGTGGGCACGCCGTTCTATTGCTACTCGGACGCCACCCTGACCCGGCATTTCCGCCTGTTCCAGGAGGCGCTTGCTGGCCTCGACCATCTGATCTGTTACGCGGTCAAGGCCAATTCCAACCTTGCCGTGCTGCGCACGCTGGGCGCGCTGGGGGCGGGGATGGATGTGGTCTCGGGCGGCGAATACCGCCGGGCGCGGGCGGCGGGGGTGCCGGGGGAGCGGATCGTGTTCTCGGGCGTCGGCAAGACGCGCGAAGAGATGCGCCACGCGCTGGAACACGGTATCCGGCAATTCAACGTCGAATCCGAGCCCGAGTTGCAGGCGCTGTCCGAGGTCGCCACGTCGATGGGCGCCACCGCGCCGATCTGCCTGCGCCTGAACCCGGATGTGGACGCCGGAACGCATGAAAAGATCGCCACCGGCCGCAAGGAAGACAAGTTCGGCGTCCCCATCGCCCGGGCGCGCGAGATCTATGCGCAGGCCGCGCGCCTGCCGGGGCTGCAGGTGGTGGGCGCCGACATGCATATCGGTAGCCAGCTCACCGACCTTGCGCCGTTCGAGGCCGCCTACACCAAGCTCGCCGAGCTGACCCGCACACTGCGTGCCGACGGACACCAGATCATACGGCTGGACCTGGGCGGCGGCCTCGGCATCCCCTACACCCGGTCGAACGAGACCCCACCCCTGCCGCTGGAGTATGGCGCGCTGGTGCAGCGCATCTTCGGCGATCTGGACGTCGAGGTCGAGATCGAGCCCGGACGCCTGATCGTCGGCAACGCGGGCGTGCTGGTGTCGCAGGTGATCTATGCCAAGGCGGGCGAGGGGCGCGATTTCCTGATCCTGGACGCGGCCATGAACGACCTGATTCGCCCGGCCATGTATGGCGCGCATCATGATATCGTCCCCCTGCGAGAGCCCGAAGCCGGAGCGGCTTTGCGGCCCTTCGACATCGTCGGCCCGGTCTGCGAATCGGGCGATACCTTCGCCAAGGCCCGCCCGATGCCGCCGCTGACGGCGGGCGATCTGGTCGCCTTCCGCTCGGCGGGGGCTTACGGCGCGGTGATGGCCAGCGAATACAACACCCGGCCCCTGATCCCGGAAGTGATGGTGAAGGGCGATCAATTTGCGGTCATCCGCCCGCGCCCGACCTTTGACGAGATGCTCGCCCGCGATACCATCCCACGATGGTTATGACCGCCCCCCAGCCCGAAAGGGTCGCATGAGACGCCGGAAGTCCCGCCCCGATCCGACCGCCCCCGAGGTCATGCTGCGCAAACCCCTGCGCCGAACCCTGGCCGGGCTCTGGGCCGAGCGGCTGGCGCGGGCCTTCTGGCCCGTCACCACGCTGATCCTGTTCACCGCCGCCGCCCTTGGCTTCGGCGTGCAGGATGTGCTGCCCCCGGCGGTAACCACATGGGGCCTGCTGGCCGCGGGCATGCTGATACTGGTGGCGTTGTTGCTGGGGCTGTGGCGCTTTTCGCCCCCCGGACGGGCCGATGCGCTGGACCGTCTGGACCGCGCCATGCCGGGGCGTCCCGTCACCGCGCTGGCCGATGCGCAGGCGATCGGGGCGAGTGACCCCGCCTCGAACGCGGTCTGGCGCGCGCATCTGCGGCGGATGACGGCGATCCTCGCGGTCGCACCCCCGGTGCCCGGCAACCTGCAACTGGCGCGCTATGACCGCTTCGCCCTGCGCTATGTGGCGCTGACGGCATTCGCGCTGTCGCTCCTGTTCGGCGCCCCCTCGCGCGTGACCGAAGCGACGGAACTCGCCCAGCTCCCCGGCCGGGCCGAAGCGGTGGCGCTGGGGCCCTCCTGGGAAGCCTGGGCGCAGCCGCCGGGCTATACCGGGCGGCCGAGCCTCTACCTCAACGATGTCGACCGCAGCGCCCTGCAACTGCCCGAGGGCACGCGCGTCACCGTGCGATTCTACGGCCAGCCCGGGGTGATGAGCGTGATCGAATCGCTCTCGGACCGCACGGAACCGGACCCGCAGGACATGGCGCAGGACTTCGAGATCCACAGCAGCGGGCGCCTCAGCATCCGTGGTCCTGCCGGGCGCGACTGGGAAATCACCATGCTGGAGGACCAGCCGCCCGAGGTGACGCTGGTCGGCCAGATGGAGCGCGATCGCGGCGGGCTGATGCGCCAGGAGTTCGAAGCCCGCGATGACTACGGCGTCACCGGCGGCAGCGCCGAGATCGCGCTGAACCTTGATGCGGTGGACCGCCGCTATGGCCTGTCGGCGGAACCCGAGCCGCGCGAGCCCATCGCGCTCGATCTGCCCATGCCGATGACCGGCTCACGCGCCGAATTCACCGAGGCGCTTTTCGGCGATCTGTCGCAGCACCCCTGGGCGAACATGCCTGTGACCATCGCCCTGCAGGTCGAGGACGCGCGCGGCCAGACCGGCGCGACCGAAGAGCAGGAAGTGGTGCTGCCCGGCCGGCGGTTCTTCGATCCCATGGCGGCGGCGGTGATCGAATTGCGCCGCGATATCCTGTGGTCGCGCGAAAACGCCGCACGCGCCGATCAGGTGATGCGCGCCATCGCACACCGCCCCGAAACCGCGTTCCGCAGCGACAACGCGATCCCGCGTTTCCGCGCGGCACAGGCGCTGTTGCAGACCAGCCTGCGCGAGGGACTGGATGACGAGACCCGCGACCAACTGGCCCAGGACCTGTGGGACCTGGCGATCCTGCTGGAAGAGGGCGATCTGGCCGATGCCCGCGAACGCCTGCGCCGCGCGCAGGAGCGTCTGGAAGAGGCCATGCGCTCCGGCGCCGACCCGTCCGAAATCGACGAGTTGATGGAAGAGCTGCGCGAGGCCATGCGCGACTACATGCGCGAACTGGCCCAGCAGCCCCGCGAACGCGGCGAGGCCCCGCCCGACGGAGAGTCCATGGAAATCACCCAGGACCAGATCCAGGAGCTTCTGGACCGGATCCAGGAGCTGATGGAAGAAGGCCGCATGGAGGAAGCCGCCGAGCTGATGGCGCAACTCGAAATGCTGCTGGAAAACCTCGAATTCGTCGAAGGCGACGGCGAGGGCGGCCCAGGCGACGAGATGATGGAGGGTCTGGGCGACACGCTGCGCGACCAGCAGGACCTGGCCGACGACACGTTCCGCGAGTTTCAGGAACAGTTCAACCGCGGCGCCCCCGATGCCGAAGGCGAGGGTGACCCGCAGGGCACCGACGAGTTGGCCGAACGCCAGCAAGCCCTGCGCGACATGCTGCGCGACCAGCAGTTGCAGCCCATGCCCGGCGAAGGCACCGCCGAGGGCGAGGCCGCGCTGGAAGCGCTGGAAGAGGCCGAGCGCGCCATGGAAGAGGCCGAGGAAGCGCTGCGCGACGGCGATGCCGCAGGCGCGCTGGACCGGCAGGCCGAGGCGATGGAAGCCCTGCGGGAAGGCATGCGCCAGATGAACCAGGCCCAGGCGCAGGACCGGCGCGACCGGGGCGAACAAGGCGAGGATGCGCAGGCTGATGGCGGCCGTGACGGCAGCCGCGACCCGCTGGGCCGGTCACTGGGGGGCGAGGTCGGCACGGATGACGAGATGCTGCAGGGCGAGGAAGCCCGCCGCCGGGCGCAGGACCTTCTGGACGAGATCCGCCGCCGCTCAGCCGAACTCGACCGCCCCGAGGCCGAACTCGACTACCTGCGCCGTCTGCTGGACCGGTTCTGAAGACCGGCCCAACGGAAACGCCCTGCCCCGCTCCGGCCCGCCGTGGCTGCGGGGCGCAAGGGTGGGTGGGCGCACCGCAGGCGCGGGGGGCCGGAGCGGTTTTTCCCAACCGCACCCCACCAACGAAAAGACCCCCGAAGAGGGGGCCTTTCCAAAGCGATGAAACGCCGGGTCAGGCTTCCGCTGCTGCCTGTGCCTTGGCGATTTCCTTCTTCACCTTCAGCGCGGCGGGCGACAGTTCCTCGTCCTTCGCGCGCGTCAGGTAGGCATCCAGCCCGCCCCGGTGATCGACGCTGCGCAGCGCCGCCGAGGACACCCGCAGCTTCACCGCACGGCCCAGCGCCTCGGACTGGAGCGAGACGTCCTGCAGGTTCGGCAGGAACCGGCGCTTGGTCTTGTTGTTGGCGTGGCTCACGTTATGGCCGGACATCGGCCCCTTACCGGTCAGTTCGCAGCGGCGCGACATGGCTTTTGATCCTCATATCTCACGGCGCCTGCCATGCTGGCCCTGGCGCATAAACCAATGAGGCGCCCCGGGGCGCCTGCAATCTCCAGCGCGCTCTTAGGGGCATTCCGCGCAGGCGTCAAGCGATTCACTCCGGCTCCCGCGCGCTCCGGTCCAGCCGGTCCAGCACCTGCCGCGCGGCCTCACTTGGCAGCACCCGCCCGGCGACCACATCCTCGGCCATCGCGCCCAGCAGCGCCCGCGCCGACGGCGTTTCCAGCCGGGCCAGAACGCCCTGCCGCACATCCTCGAAAAACCAGTGCCTGGCCTGCGCCGCGCGGCGCTGCGCCCAGTGCCCGTGCACGCGCCGCCAGTCCACAAGCGCGCTGATCTCGTCCCAGACGCCCGCGATCCCGCCGCCTTCCAGCGCCGAAACCGTCATCGCCTTGGGGAAGCCCTCGGGGTCCTGCGGGCGGCGGCGCAGCAGGCGCAGGGCGCCCGCGTAATCGGCGCGGGTGCGTTCGGCGGCGGGTTTCAGGTCGCCATCGGCCTTGTTTATGACGATCAGGTCCGCCACCTCCATGATCCCGCGCTTCACACCCTGCAACTCGTCTCCACCCGCCGGTGCCAGCAGCAGCGCGAACACGTCCGACAGGTCGGCGACCACGGTTTCCGACTGGCCCACGCCCACGGTTTCGATCAGCACCACGTCGAAGCCCGCCGCCTCGCACAGCATCACCGCCTCGCGCGTGCGCCGGGCCACGCCGCCCAGATGCGTCTGGCTGGGCGACGGGCGGATGAAGGCGCGCGGCTCGCGCGACAGCCGCTCCATCCGCGTCTTGTCGCCCAGGATCGAGCCCCCGGTGCGCGCACTCGACGGGTCCACCGCCAGCACCGCCACCCGCAGCCCCTGCCCGGTCAGCATAAGCCCGAAGCTTTCGATGAAGGTCGACTTGCCCACCCCCGGCGTGCCCGACAGGCCGATGCGGATCGCCTCGGGCGGGGGCTTTCCGCCTGCCCCAAGCGCCAGCCGCGCCAGCAGCGCCTCGGCCTCGGCGCGGTGGTCGGCGCGGCGGCTTTCCACCAGCGTGATCGCGCGGGCCAGCGCCCGCCGGTCGCCGCGTGCCACCGCTTCCGCCAGATCGTCGCTCATGCCCGCGCTCCTGCCACCAACGCCCCCTCTTGCCTCGCGCGACACCGGAATGTCCAGACAAGGCGCCGCTCACCGCACGATCGGCTCCAGCGGGTCATAGAGCGCCCGCGCCAACCGACCGTCGGCGCCGAAAGCCAGCTCCGGCAGCGTGTCCGGCTTGAAGCGCAGGCGGCGCAGCTCGGCCTCGGTGACAAAGCGGCGCCGGTTCACCACCCCCGCCGGGTCCTGCCCGGCGTCATCGATCCGCCCACCGGTGATGCTGGCGCGGAAGTAGATATCGACCTGATGAAAACGCCCGCCCGGGTCGTGGAACTCGTTGACCAGGCAGGGCGCGCCGACGCGGATGCGCAGCCCGCATTCCTCGAACACCTCGCGCTCCAGGTTCTCGGGCAGGCCCGCGCCGCGCTCCACCCCGCCGCCGGGCGCGCACCACAGATCGCATTCCCCGCCGGGCCAGGCATTGACGATCAACAACCGCCCGCGGTGCAGGATCACCGCCCGCACCGCAAGCCGGACCGGCCCCGAATCGCGCATGACGTCACTCCCCTTCGCCCAAGCCCCATGGTGCGGCGCCGCAGGTCACCCTATATCGTCGGCATGAAGCATTCTGCGTCCCTTGTCATGGGTTTCCTGATGGCTCTTCCCGGCGCTGCAAGCGCGGCCGACTGCGTGGTGCTGCTGCACGGGCTGGCGCGGACCGAGGTGTCGCTGGTGGCGATGGAGGAAACGCTATCGTTCCACGGCTATGAGACCGTGAACGAGGGCTACCCGTCGCGCAGCGCGCCGATCGAGGACCTTGTCGCCCATGTCGGCACGGCGGCGGAAAAATGCGATGGCGCCGAGCGCCTCCATTTCGTCACCCATTCCATGGGCGGCATCCTTGTGCGCGCCTGGCTGCAGGAGCACCGCCCGGAAAACCTGGGCCATGTGGTGATGATGGCGCCGCCCAACCATGGCTCGGAACTGGTGGACCTGTTCGCCGAGATCGAGGCGTTCGAGTGGATCAACGGCCCGGCGGGGCTGGAACTGGGCACCGAGGACACGGCCACGCCCATGCGCCTCGCGTTTCCCGACTATTCGCTGGGCATCATCGCCGGGAACGTGTCGCTCAACCCGCTCGCCTCGGCGCTGATCGAGGGCGAGGATGACGGCAAGGTGTCGGTCGAGAGCACGCGGATCGAGGGGATGGCCGATCACATCGTGCTGCCGGTCACGCACACCTACATGATGCTGAACCCGATGGTGATGGCACAGGTGCTGGAATACCTGCGCTACGGCGCCTTCGACCACGGCATGAATTTCGCCAACGCGCTGCGCAAGCTGGCGAACCCCTGACCGCGTCGCGGCGTCGCCGACCGGCATCTGAACACCCATCCGCTGTGGCGATAGCATGCTCACGGCGCCGCGCCCCGCCGCATGTCCCGGCCCGGGCCTGCCCGGGCCGCGCCCGCGAGGCGCCATGGGTGGGTCGGGTGGGGCGCCGAGCGGGCGCTTGCCAGCCGGGAGCGCTGCCTCAGTGCGCAGCGCGCCCGTCGTCAGGGGCGAACACGGCCGCCACATCGTCCAGCAATCGCTCCCAGCGCGCCGCCGGGCCGTGCAACGACAGGGATCGCGCTGCCTCGTTCTCCCCCGGTGCGAAGGTCAGGGTCAGCGCGTCTTCGGGCCGGTGCGCCCCCAGCCGCTCGGGCCATTCGATCAGGCACAGCGCGGTGTCGAGCGCCGCATCCAGCCCCAGTTCCCAGACCTCGGACGGGTCCGACAGGCGGTAAAGGTCCACATGCCAAACCTCGAAACCAACCGCCTCATAGGTCTGCACCAGCGTGAAGCTGGGCGAGGGGACGTCTTCGATCGCCCCCCGCGCCGCCAGCAGGGTCTGGATCAGCGCGCGGGCGAAATGGGTCTTGCCCGCCCCCACCGGCCCGGACAGCAGCAACACCTCCCCCGCACCCAGCCGCGGGGCCAACCAGGCGCCCAGCGCTGCCGTCGCTTCGGGCGTGGGCAGTGTCAGGGACAGCTCTACGTCATCTCCGCTCATGCCCGCGTGATAGCGCGGATGCGGAGGCCCCGCCACTGGACTTCCACACAGGGCGCGCCATCTGGGCTCTCATGCAGACCCTGACCGTGCTCTACAACCACCGCTGCCCTATCTGCCGGGCCGAGATCGCGCATTACCGGCGGTTGGCCGAGCGTCACGCCGCGCCCTTGCGCTTTGCCGATCTGCATGAGGCGCCGCTGGCCGACCTTGGCCTTGACCGGGACCGCGCCATGCGGCGGCTCCATGCGCTCGAAGGCGAGCGGTTGCTCGATGGGGTCGATGCCTTCCTCGCGCTCTGGCGCCGCCTGCCGGGGTGGTGCTGGCTAGGTCGGCTGATGGGGCTGCCGGGCCTGCGGCAGGTGACAGGGGTGATCTATGACCGGGTGCTGGCGCCGTGGCTCTACGCCCGCAACCGCCGCCGCGCCCGCGCGGCAGACTGCGCCACGGATGGCTGAGGCGACAACTTGACAAGCCCCGCCCGGCACGGGAAGGGAGGCGCCATGACCCGCGCCCCATCCCATACCGGACCCCGCCCATGAGCGGCGTGCAGACCCTGACCGTGCCGCCCGATGACGGCGACCAGCGGCTGGACCGCTGGTTGAAGCGCCAGTTCCCGCAACTAACGCAGGGCTGGGTGGAAAAGGCCTGTCGCAAGGGTGAGATCCGCGTGGATGGCGGCCGGGTGAAGGCAAGCACACGGATCGAGGGCGGGCAGGCTGTGCGCCTGCCGCCGATGCCGGACGCCCCCGCTGACCCACCGCCCAGACCCGCCCGCGCAGAACCGGGCGACGCCGATGCCGCCATGATCCAGGCCGCCGTCCTATGGAAGGATCAGCACATCATCGCGCTGAACAAGCCCCCCGGCCTGCCCAGTCAGGGCGGCAGCGGACAGGGCGCGCGCCATGTGGACGGGCTGAGCGCGGCGCTGACCTTCGGCTACAAGGACCGCCCGGTGCTGGTCCACCGGCTGGACCGCGACACCTCGGGCCTCCTGCTGCTGGCCCGCACCCCGCGCGTCGCCCGCCGTCTGGCCGAGGCGTTCCGCGCCCGCGAAACGCGCAAGCTCTACTGGGCCGTGGTCGCGGGCGTGCCCAGCCCGCGCATGGGCACCATCCGCTACGGTCTGGTCAAGGCCGGCGGGCCGCGGTCCGAGAAGATGCGCTGCCTTCACCCCGATGCGGTCGCCGACACCCCAGGCGCCAAGCGCGCCACCACCGATTACGCAGTGCTCCACGCGCTGGGCAAGCGCGCGGCCTGGGTGGCGCTGGCGCCGATCACGGGGCGCACGCACCAGTTGCGCGCGCATATGGCCGAACTGGGCCATCCGATCGTGGGGGATGGGAAATACGGCGGCTCAGGGCAGGACAACCCGGGCGACGGTTGGGGCGCGCAACTGGGCGGAGAGATCAGCCGCAAGCTGCACCTGCACGCCCGCAGCCTGCGCTTCACGCATCCGATCACCGGCGCCGAGGTGCACCTGACCGCCCCGCTTCCGCCGCATATGGCGCGGACGTGGGAAACGCTGGGATTCATGGAAGACGACGTGCCCGAAGATCCCTTCGCCGAAGGCCCGCCATGACCCTGCGGCTTGTGGTCTTCGACGTGGACGGCACGCTGGTGGACAGCCAGGCGTTGATCCTGGGCGCCATGGCGGCGGCGTTCGATGCGGTGGGCGCACCCCTGCCGCCGCGCGCGCAGGTGCTGGGCATCGTCGGCCTGTCGCTGCCCGTGGCCATGGCGCGGCTGGCACCGGATGCGGACGGCGCGGCGCTGGTGGCGGCCTATCGCGATGCCTTCTTCCGGATGCGGTTGCGGGACACCGCGCCGCTTTACCCCGGCGCGCTGAACACGCTGGACGCGCTGGCCCGCGACCCGGCGGTGCTGCTGGGCATCGCCACCGGCAAGTCGCGGCGCGGGCTGGAGGCGCTGCTGGACGCGCACGGGCTGGCGGGGCGGTTCGTCACCGTGCAAACGGCGGATGACCACCCGTCCAAGCCGCACCCGTCCATGCTGGCGCGTGCAATGGCGGACACCGGGGTGGAGCCGGCACAGGCGGTGATGGTGGGCGATACCAGCTTCGACATGGACATGGCGCGGGCGGCCGGAATGGCGGCGATTGGCGTCGGCTGGGGCTATCACCCGGCCGCCGACCTGCACGCGGCGGGCGCGGCGGCGGTGATCGATCGCTTCGACGCGCTGGCGGGCGCGCTGGGCACATTGTGGGAGGCGGCATGAGCGGCTGGGCAAAGCGGCGGTTCTGGACCGAAGTCGCAGTGGCGCAGGCCGATGATGGCTTTACCATCGCGCTGGACGGCCGCCCGGTGCGCACGCCCGCGCGCGCCCCCCTCGCCGTCCCTACCCGCGCGCTGGCAGACCGGATCGCCACCGAATGGCGCGCGCAGGAGCAGATGATCGACCCCGGCGCCATGCCCGCCACCCGCGCCGCCAACGCCGCCATCGACAAGGTGCGCGGCCAGCACGCCGAGGTCGCCGCGATGATCGCCGCCTATGGCGATGCGGACCTGATCTGCTACCGTGCCAAGGCGCCCGAGGGGCTGGTCGCCGCTGAGGCCGCGGCCTGGGACCCGCTGGTGGACTGGGCGGCGGCGCGGTTCGAGGCGCGGCTGACGGTCTGCGCGGGCGTGATCCACCACCCCCAGCCGCCCGAGGCGCTCCATGCCCTGCGTGCGCCGGTCACGGCTATGTCCGCTTTCGAACTGACCGCGCTGCACGATCTGGTTTCGCTCACCGGATCGCTGGTGATCGGGCTCGCGGCGGCCGAGGACCGCGACACACCCGGCGCGCTCTGGGCTGCTTCGCGGATCGAGGAGGAGTGGCAGATCGCGCAATGGGGCGAGGACGCGGAAGCGCGCACCATGACCGAAGCCCGCCGCCGCGCGTTTCTGGAGGCCAAGGCGTTTCTGGACGCGCTGCGCCTGCCCTGACGATCGCCGGAACCTCGCCGGCGTACCGGAGGTGCCAGCCCAACCGACAGCGAAGCCGACACCAGCCCCATCTCCCCCGGCTCATTCCGCCCCGGCGCTTTCCACAAGCCAGTCATAGACCAGTTGCGCGCGGCGCGACCCCTGGGCGTGCAGGGTAACGTGGAAATCCTCCTGCGGTTCGATCCGGTGGGGCAGCAGCGGCACCAGTTGCCCGGCCTCCAGATAGCTGCGCGCCAGGGTCACCCAGCCCAGCACCGCGCCCATGTCATCGCGCGCCGCCTGCAGCGCGATCAGGTAGTTGTTCACCCGGTGGCCGTGGCGCAGCGGCCCGTCATGGCCCAGCGCCCCGAACCAGCCTGCCCAGTCGGTCCAGCCCGCCACATGGCTGTCGAAATGGATCAGCGGCAGCGCCGCAAGCTCGGCCACCGATCCCACCGGATGCGCGGCGGCGAAGCCGGGGCTCGCCAGCGCCATCAGCCGGTCGCGGAGCAGCACACGGCAGCCGGACCGGTCGCCCGTCTGCACACCGTAGCGGATGCTCAGGTCGCATTCGGCGGGGGTCTCGCCCGTGTCGCTCACGATCTGCGCGACCGAGACATCGGGGTGACTTTGCCAGAACTGCGCCAGCTTCGGCGTCAGCCAAAGCGCGCTGACCGCCGTTGTCACGCCGATGGTGACCGAGGCCCGCGCGGCGCGGCGGCGCAACTGGCGGGTGGCATCGGCCATGCCCTCGAACCCGCGTTGCAGCGCGACCAGCAGATAGGCGCCGGTTTCGGTCAGGGTGACGCCCCGGTGATGGCGCCGGAACAGGCGGCATTGCAACTCCGCCTCCAGCGCCTTGACCTGATGGCTGACGGCGGCGGGGGTGACGTTCAACTCGCGCGCGGCCTCGGTGAAGCTGACATGGCGGGCGGCGGCCTCGAAGGCCACAAGCGCGTTCATGGGGGGCAGGTCATAGGGGCGTTTGGGCAAGGTGGGCTCGGGCAAGAAGCTGCGCTTCGCGCCATTGTAGCAGCTTCGGCACAGTCAGGCCAAATTGAACTAAGGCAGAGTGAGTCTTTCTGCGATTGCCCGCGCGCCCGGCCTGCCGCAGGGTTTCACGCGGCGGGGATGACCGGCGCCGGTCACTCTCCCGCGTCCCTGCACGGAGCGCCTGACATGCTGCCGGAAAGTCCCGTCACTGACACCGATCGCCCCGCACGCCGCGCCCGAAAGGGCCGCGCAGGCAGCACCCGCAGCGCCGAACCTGGGCAGAACCTGCACCTGCGCGCGCCCTTCATCACCCGGCGCATCCCCACATATGACCTGCTGGGCGACGAAGCGCTTTCGCGGATCGAGGCGACTGCCGACCGGCTCCTGGCCGAAATCGGGATCGAGCTGCGCGACGACGCCGAGGCGATGGCGCTATACCGCGACGCCGGGGCGCAGGTGACACATGTTTCGGGCGAGGTCTGGCGCATCCGGTTTGAGCCGGGGATGCTGCGCGCGGTGCTGCGCACGGCCCCTGCCCGCTTCACCCAACACGCCCGCAACCCGGCCAACACGGTCGAGATCGGCGGCGATGCCATGGTCTTCGCCCCCGCCTATGGCTCGCCCTTCGTCATGGATCTGGACCGGGGGCGGCGTTACGGGACCATCGCGGATTTCGAGAACCTGATCCGGCTGGCGCAATCCTCGCCCTGGCTGCACCACTCGGGCGGCACCATCTGCGAGCCGACGGATGTGCCGGTCAACAAGCGCCATCTGGACATGGTGCACGCGCATATGCGGCTGTCGGACCGGCCCTTCCTCGGCTCCATCACCGCGCCTGAGCGCGCCGCTGACAGTATCGAGATGTGCCGCATCCTGTTTGGCGCCGAATTCGTGGACCGCAACTGCGTTATCATGGGCAATTTCAACACCACCTCGCCGCTGGTGCTGGACGGGGTGACGACGGCGTGCATTCGCACCTATGCGGCCGCCGGGCAGGGGTCCATCCACCTGCCGTTCCTGCTGGGCGGCGCGGTGTCGCCGCTGACCATGGCGGGGGCGCTGGCGCAATGTCTGGCCGAATCGATGGCGTCCTGCGCGCTGGCGCAGTTGGTGCGCCCCGGCGCGCCCGTGGTGCTCGGCGCCTTCCTGTCGTCCATGTCCTTGCGCAGCGGTTCCCCCACCTTCGGCACACCGGAACCGGCGCTGGGCTCGCTGGTCATGGGGCAACTGGCGCGGCGGCTGAACCTGCCCCTGCGCTGCGCGGGGAATTTCAGCACGTCGAAAGCGCCGGACGGGCAGGCGATGCAGCAGGCCATGATGTCGATGATGTCGGCGGTGCAAGGGGGTGCCAACTACATCCTGCACGCGGCGGGGTTCGTGGATGGGCTGTTGTCCATGTCCTACGAGAAGATGGTGATGGACATGGACATGTGCGGCGCGCTGCATGGCTATCTGGCGGGGCTGGAGGTCAGCGACGACACGCTGGCCTTCGAGGCGCTGGCGCAAAACGGGCCGGGGGAGCACCTATTCGGCACCGACCACACGCTGCGGCATTATGAAACCGCCTATTGGGACAGCGGCTTCAATGACGATCGGACCTATGAAACATGGTCCGAAACGGGCAGTGTGGATGCCGCACAGCGGGCGAATGCGCGCTGGAAGGACGTGCTGGCCCGCTCCCAGCCGCCGCCCATGGACGCGGGCGTGGCCGAGGCGCTGGCCGAGTTCGTCGCGCGGCGCAAGGCCGAGATGCCGGATGCGTGGTATTAACGCCTATCGGCGCTAACCGTTTTTTGTCGCAATTTCGAACCGAAAAAGTCAGTCAACTTTTTCTGAAATTGCATATGGGGGGACCATGTCGAACGATCCGCTGCTCCAGCCCTACAAGTTGAAGCACCTGACTCTGCGCAACCGGATCATGACCACCGCGCATGAGCCCGCCTACCCCGAGGACGGGATGCCCAAGGCGCGCTATGTCGCCTACCACGCCGAACGCGCCAAGGCTGGTGTGGCGCTGGCCATGACCGCCGGGTCGGCCTCGGTCTCACGCGACAGCCCGCCCGCCTTCAACAACGTGCTGGCCTGGAAGGACGAGGTTGTGCCGCACATCCGCGCGCTGACCGATGCCTGCCATGACCACGGCTGCGCGGTGATGATCCAGCTTTCGCATCTGGGCCGACGCACAGGCTGGAACAAGGGCGACTGGCTACCCTCGCTTTCGTCCAGCAAGCATCGCGAACCCGCGCACCGGGCCTTTCCGAAGCTGGCCGAGGATTGGGATATCGAGCGGATCATCACTGACTTCACTGACGCCGCCGAGCGGATGCAGGCGGGCGGCATGGACGGGGTGGAACTGCAGGTCTATGGCCATCTGCTCGATCAGTTCTGGTCGCCGCTGACCAACGATCTGGACGGCCCCTATGGCGGCGAGAGCCTGGACACGCGGATGCAGCTTCTGATGGACACGCTGCGCGCCATCCGCGCGCGGGTGGGGGACGGGTTCATCGTCGGTGTGCGTTACACAGCCGATGAGGCTGCCAATGGCGGGATTGACGCCGCCGAGGGGCTGGAGATCTCGAAGCGCCTGGCCGATTGCGGGATGGTCGATTTCCTGAACGTCATTCGCGGGCGTATCCACACCGACCCGGCGATGACCGATGTGATCCCGGTGCAGGGCATGACATCCGCCCCGCATCTGGATTTCGCAGGCGCCGTGCGCGCCGCCACCGGCATGCCCACCTTCCACGCCGCGCGCATTCCGGACGTGGCGACCGCGCGCCATGCCGTGGCCGCGGGGCTTCTGGACATGGTCGGCATGACCCGCGCACATATGGCCGACCCGCATATCGTGCAGAAGATCGTCGAGGGCCGCGAGGATGACATCCGCCCCTG
>LFIK01000422.1_pt1 | contig 31660 bp, 25 predicted proteins | sample 643401 | NCBI WGS metagenome assembly LFIK01 (sample SAMN03777447, study PRJNA286221) | soda lake metagenome | biome: soda lake; feature: Kulunda steppe; material: water; isolation source: sample T5-Br brine of Lake Tanatar-5 | place: Russia: Kulunda steppe | collected 2010-07
GGACAACACATCTTCGGGCCGAATGACGACGGCCGCAGTCACGCCCAGCACCTCTTCAGCATAGACACCCAGATTTTCGTCGGCATAGACCGCGTTGGGCGATAGGACGAATTTCTCGATCGCCTCGTCCCACCACGCCCAGTCGAGATTGCGCATGGCGAGATCAGCCGACGCCTGACCTAGGGCAGCCTGCAACTGTTCGGCCGTACGGGCGTCGGCAAGGTCGTCGGCTTCGCGGCTCGTCAGCAGCAGCGCGCTGCCCAAGGCCGCAAGGGCCGCGGCAAAAAGCAGCAAGACACCCAGAAGAAGCGGCCAGACCAGGAACTTCCTAGCCGGCCGGCCCGTCTTGACCGGTGATGACCGGCCTTCGTTCGGCGCGCCATGAGCTTTCTGGGTGACGGGCGGCTGATACATGGGCTCTTGATTATCCCAGGGGTTTGATTGTGGCAATACCAATGCACGATAGCCACCGTTGCTCTTGTGGATGGCGAAACATAGGATTGCGGGACGTCGATTGTGGGGAATCTAGAGGCGCAGAAAAATACGAGGTCTTAGAACCGTTAACACCAACGATTGATCACAACAATCACCAAAACACGAAAGCGAATTTCCGGCATCCTGGCCGGCAGCCTGTCGCAGCCCTACCCTCCCCGGCCGGGTTGGTTACGGCCGGTCTGGGTCCGAACCTTCCGGCTGGGCTGCTTCTGACACCTGGTCCAAATGCTTTCGCTGCAAGGCCAGGGCGGCCGCGAGGAACTTCTCGATCGCAGCGAGCTCTGACGGAGAATAGTCGATCAGCATCTCGATGCCTTCTACACCCAGCGCCACGTGATAGGGTTCGAAGAGCATGGCGGTCAGCGGCGTGGTTTCGACCAGAACCTTCCTTCGGTCATCCATGTCGCGCTTTCGCTCGACGAGATGCCGCTTCTCGAGCCGGTTGATCACGGAAGTGGTCGCTGCGGGCGTCAGTCCGATCGCCCGCGCGATGGCGCCTGCGGACATCGCGCCCTCATACAGGGCCACCAGGCATTGCCGCTCGGCAAAGCCAAGGTCCAGCCGCTCGCCGACTAGGGCATCGTAGCGCTGGGTGGCATCCTTCCAACGCATGATGAGGCTGGCGATGCGGTCGATGGGCGTTGGCTGGATAGTGCCTGACATGATTCTTAAGATTTTCTAATGATCAGAAATTCGAAATTTCTTAGGGCAAACGGCTGATCACCACAAGACACCAATCGCAAGGAGCCCCACCATGCGCAGTTCTGACATCAAGGACACCCACCGCGAGAAGGAGACCAGCGCCGAGAAGCTGGCCCTCGCATGGCACGGTTTCGGCTCTCCCGTCGGGTTGGCAATCCTGATAGTCTCCAGCGGTGCGGCAGCGTTGATGTGGCGCTTGGCGGTATTCGGCTGGGACAATCCCTGACCTCAACGCAAGACGAGATTCATTCCCATGAGCACCAATTGTCTCGAAAACGGGAGCGCCATTATCGTTGGCGCCGGCATTGCCGGTGCGGCAACGGCTCTCTTCCTTAAACGTATCGGCTTGCAGCCGCGCGTATTCGAGGCGCGAAACCAGCCATCGACCCTGGGGGGCGGGCTGACCATCGCGCCCAACGGTATGGCGGTCCTGGCGGAGCTGGGTGTGGCCGACACCCTTACCCAAAGCGGAAGCCCGATGCACGACATCCGCTTTCGGAGCTACAAGGGCGGCCTTTTGGCCGAGTACGCGAATGCGCGTCCTGGCCAATATCCACACCAAGCGATCGCCGCCCGGCGCGCAAAGGTGCATCAGATGTTGCTGAAGCGCCTTGAAGAGGAAGATATACCTGTCGATTATGGCAAACGCCTAAGCGGCATCGACCAGCGGGGCGATACGGTCGCTGCCCGCTTTGAGGACGGATCGGAAGAGGACGGCAGCATTCTCGTCGGCGCGGACGGGATCCATTCGCGCACGCGGCAGCTGATCCTTCCCGAAACCGACCCTAACTATGCCGGCCGCATCGGCGTCGGCGGCTTCGTGGCCCCGGAGCAACTAACCTGGGACCGGAACAGCGACAAGCAAACGCTGAATCTCACGCTCGGCCCCTCGGGCGCCTTCGGCTTCTGCACGTCCGACGCGCGCGACAGCCGCTGGATGTGGTGGAGCACCACCAGCAGGCCCAATCCGCCCTCGCGGCACGGCGTCGGCGTCGCTGACCAAGACGCCCTAAAGCAAGAACTCCTCCAGCGTCACAAGCGCTGGCATGATCCGGTCGAAAAATTCATCGAGGCAACGCCAGAGATCCTGACCGTGCCTATCTTCGAGACGCCTGTGCTGCCGCACTGGTTCGAGAACCGGGTGGTGCTGGTCGGTGATGCGGCTCACGCCATGAGTCCGCATGCCGGTCAGGGTGCCTCGGTGGCGCTGGAAGACTCCATGTATCTCGCCCGCGAACTTGCCCTTGCTTCCGACATTCCGGAGGCATTTTCCCGTTATCAGCAGGGGCGCAAGGCACGGGCCGAGAAGATCGCCGAGGTTGCACGACTGAACGGCCCGCGCCAGACGAACCCGATTGCCTTTTGGCTGACGAGCCGTCTCCTGCGCTTATTCCTCAGGAGAATCGGCCCGAGATCTTCCGACTGGATGTACAATTATCAGATTGAGTGGCCGCACACGGCGTGACGCACTTAGCGAACACAATCGACAAGCGGCCCCAACTGGCCGACCCGCCGCTGAATGACCGACGCCCGATCTGCGATATAGGCACTTGGCCGTCCGGCATCGAAATGCCGCGGATTGGGCAGGACAACCGCCAGCAGGGCGGCTTGGCGGGGGCTGAGATCGGCGGCCGAAACCCCGAAATGGTGGCGGGCCGCCGCCTCGGCCCCGTAGATGCCGGGTCCGAACTCGACAATATTGACATACACCTCGGCAATCCGCCGTTTGCCCCAAACCAATTCGAGCATGGGGGTATAGGCCGCTTCCAGCCCTTTGCGGACCCAGCTCCGGCCCGGCCATAGAAACACATTCTTGGCTGTTTGCATGCTGACCGTGCTGCCGCCGCGCAAGCGTCCCCGCTCGCGGAACTCGGCCATGACATCGCTGAAGGCATTCCAGTCGAAACCGTGATGCTGGCAGTATAAATTGTCCTCGGCCGCCAGAATTGCCGGCATCAGATGGGGCGAGACCCGATCGTACGGAACCCAGGTTTTGTCCAGGCCTTCGCCTTCGACCGCCCGAATGATCATCAGCGGCGTCAGCGGAACCGGCGCCACCTTGTAGACGAGCGTCATCACCGCCGGCACCGCCACCAGGACGACCAACGCCGCCACCGCCAAGCCCCGGAAAAGGCGCCGGAACGACTTGGGAAACCCGATCCGGCGAAACGGCAGCCACTTCATCGGCTTCAAGGGGCTTGCCGACCGGGGGCGCGTCCACCGGGGGCCCAGCGGCCCAACCGGTCCATCGCCTCGGCGATTTCCGCCGTGGCTCCGGCAAAGGAAAAACGCAGCGTCCGATGACCACGAGCGGTGTCGAAATCGACCCCCGGCGTGATGGCGATCCCCGTTTCGTCGAGGATTCGTCGGCAAAAGGCCGGACTGTCATCGGTCATGTCGCCGACATCCGCATAGATGTAAAACGCACCATCGGCCGGGGCGAGCTTGTCGAAGCCAACCTTTGGTAAGGCGTCGAGCAACAGATCGCGATTGGTGCGATAGACCGCCAAATTGGCTTCGAGTTCGTCCACGCAGTCGAACGCCGCCACCGCCGCATATTGCGACACCGTCGGCGGCGAAATGAACATGTTCTGCGCCAAACACTCGATCGGACGAACCAAGTCGGGCGGCAGCACCATCCAGCCCAAACGCCAGCCGGTCATCGAGTAGTACTTCGAAAAACTGTTGATCACGATGGCGGTGTCGGACACCGCAAGCGCGGTCGATGCCGGCCGGGAAAAGGTCAGGCCGTGATAAATCTCGTCGCTGACCAGCCGGATGCCCATGCGTTGGCAATATTCGGCCAGATCGCGCATTTCCTCGGGAGAGACCATGGTTCCGGCCGGATTGGACGGGCTGGCCACGATCAGACCGGCCAGTTTTTCGCCGGTTTCGCGCTGCCAGGCATCGAGCAGGTCGGGCGTCGGCTGGAAACGAGTCTCGGGCCCGGCCGGAATTTCAACCGGCACACAGCCAAGCGCCGACAAGATATTGCGATAGGCCGGATAGCCGGGCGCCACCAAGGCAACCCGGTCGCCCGGATCGAAGGCCGCCAGGAACGCCAACTGAAACCCGCCGGACGACCCGGTCGTGACCGCGATCCGCTCCGGCGCGACCGTAACGCCATAGGTATCGCCATAGTGGCGGGCGATCCGCGACCGCAGTTCGGGAATGCCAAAGGCGACCGTATAGCCCAGAACCCGGCTGTCGATCGCGGTCTTCGCGGCAGCCCGCACCCCTTCGGGCGCGGGCGTGCCGGGCTGTCCCACTTCGAGATGGAGAACATCGCCATGGGTTTCGGCCCGGCGCGCGGCCGCCGACATGACATCCATGACGATAAAAGGAGAAACATTGCCCCGTCCGGCGACCTTTTGCGCCATATCCAGGTTGGTTTCCGGCCGTTCTTCCTGCGTCTCGGTCATGGTTTCCCTCGCCACTTTCGCGATTCCCTGAGCGGTCTTGCGGATATGTGCTTGACGATAATCGATTTCGAACGCAACCCTCATCATCGACGAAAAACCGCATCGATGGGCTTGGCAGGAGAAGCAGGAGAAAAAGTCTACGCGCTGCTGCCGTCAAGTCACCATAGTTGAGATGGAAGGTCGCGTAGCAAGACTTCAAACGCCGCCGCACCCAACAAAGGGTATCCCGAAAGATGTCCTCAGCCCCGATGACGATCCGTCGCCCATCTTCCAACCATGGCGCCACATCTCAAAGCGCGATGCCGTCCAGGGCGATGATCAAGGCTGCAGCCATCGTGATTCTCGCGCTTGGCCTCATCGCCGCGCTGACGATTCAGGCCGCCGCCCAATCCCGAATATCATTGATCCGTGACGCCGAGATCGAGAACACGATCCGCGATATGACCGACCCGATCCTGCGAGTCGCGGGGGTCGCGCCATCGGGCGTGACCATCCACATCGTTTCGGACAACAGCATGAACGCCTTCGTCACCGGTGGTCAGAACATCTTTCTCCATACCGGACTGCTGCTCAACGTCCGATCGCCCGAGGAATTGGTCGGCGTCATCGCCCACGAAACAGGCCATATCGCCGCCGGCCATCTGGCCCGGGGGCGCGAAGAACTCGAACGCGCTCAACGCAATGCCATGATTTCCTCGCTTCTGGGCCTCGCCGCGGCGCTCGCCACCGGCGACGGACGTGCCGGCGCAGCCATCATGTCCGGCGGCGGGTCGATGGCCGAACGCAGCTTTCTGGCCTATAGCCGGGTTATGGAATCGTCGGCGGACCAAGCGTCGCTGTCCTATCTCGATCGACTCGGCTGGACATCGGAAGGCTTGCTGTCTTTCCTTCAACGGCTCGAAGATCAGGACATTTTGCCAACCAGCCGCCAGAGCGCCTATACCCGCACCCACCCCGTCACGCGCGAACGAACACGAACCGTCGAGGGGCATGTGTCGCGATCACCGGCAACCGGCGCCGGCGTGCCCTCGGAATTTTACGAGGCTTTCGACCGTATGCAGGCCAAGCTGCTGGGCTTCATGCAGCCGCAGCAAGCCCTGCAGAAATACCCGTCCGACGCCACCGACACCGCTTCGCAATACGGCCGGGCCATAGCCAACTATCGCCGTGGCGACACAGCCGCAGCCTTGGAGGGGATCGAGGCATTGGTTGGGCGCGAGCCCAACAACCCCTATTTCCACGAACTGCGCGGTCAGATCCTGTTCGAGCGCGGCCGAATCGCCGAGGCCCGCGAACCCTATCGCCAAGCCCGCGCTCTGGCCCCGAATGAGCCGCTGATCGGGGTATCCTATGCCCAAACCCTGGTCGCGTCGGATGATGATACGCAGCTGCGTGAGGCCATCGGCATTCTGGAACAGGCAACCGGCACCCGCGAGGGACGGTTTCCGCTGGCTTGGCGTCTATTGGCAACCGCCTATGGCAAAACCGGCAATGTCGGCATGGCATCGGTCGCACTGGCCGAAGAGGCCCTGGCCCAAGGCGACGAAGACGCCGCGCGCACCCAGGCTCGCCGCGCCCAAACGCAGCTTCCCGACGGATCTGCGGGATGGCTCAAAGCCCAAGACATTCTGACGACAACAGACTAATGACAAGAAACGGCTGAGAAAAATGATGATACGCTATCCCTTCGCCCGGATCACCTGCGTCGCTGCCGCCGCGGCGCTACTGGCCATTCCGGGCGCCGCCAACAGCCAATCCTCCGGAACCGCCTTCACCGCCGCCGAACAGGCGGACATCGAAGCCGTCATCCATGACTACCTCATGGACAATCCCGAGGTGATCATCGATGCGCTCAACGCCTATCGCGAACGCGAAGAGCAGGCCAGCCGCGCCGATAACGAAGCCGAGCTCCTGTCTCGGGACACGACGCCGGTCCTGGGCAATCCCGACGGCGACGTCACGATGGTCGAGTTCTTCGATTACAATTGCGGCTACTGCAAGGTGGTAACCGACTCCGTCGCAACCCTGATCGAAGACGACCCCGATCTGCGCGTGGTGATGAAGGAATTCCCGATCCTCAGCGAAGGATCGGTGATCGCAGCGCGTGCAGCCTTGGCGTCGACGACGCAGGGAGCATACCAAGAAATGCATATGGCGCTGATGGCGCATCGCGGGAATTTCGATATCGACACGGTGATCGCCATCGCGGCCGACCAGGGCATCGACACCGACCAACTTCGCCAGGACATGGACAGCGACTGGATTGGCCAGGAAATCGCGGCCAACCGGCAACTGGCCGAGCGTATGGGCATTCGGGGGACACCGGCGTTCATTGTCGGCGACGATTTTCTGCCGGGTGCGGCCGATCTCGACACATTGCGGCAATTGATCGACGATAACCGTTCGTAATCATGGGCGACTCCCTGGCCCCAACACACCGGATCGACGGCGGCGCCATTGCCGCCTGCGTGCCTGAATTGACGGCAAGTGCCGGGTCCGGACCCGGAAGTGGGGCGGTCAAATCACCACTCCGAACCCGGCCGCCCGACATGGCGCGCGATGTCTCGGCCCCGCTTTGGGAAACCGGCCATTTCGCCCTGCGGCCCCATCTCGCCGGTGACGCCCTGTCGGGCATCGCCCATGGCATCCGCACGCTCACCCGTCATGGCCATCGGCCGGTGTCGATATTCCTCTTCGACGAAACATGGGATCTCGTTCGGGCCGTCGCGCCCATCGCCCAATACCTGTTGGGCGATGACGCCAAGCTATTGCCCCATCTATGGGCGTGGCATGTCGGATCCGGCGGAACGCGGTCGGGATGGCCGCCGCATCGCGACACCTCGGGCGAGACCGTCATCCACGCCGGCGGGATGGACATGCTCATGAGCCTGTCGCTTTGGATTCCGTTGACCGACGCCACGCCCGAGAACGGCTGTATGACGGTTCTGCGGGCCGGAGCCGATCCGGACGACCGTCAATCCCTGCCGATCTGCCTTCCGGCGCCCGCCGGCTCCGTTCTCGGCTGGCGTCAGGATGTCTGGCATTGGGGCGGCACGGCGCGCGACAGCGCCCGCACGCCCCGCATCAGTCTGGCCCTGGAGTTCCAGGCCGGATTCGTCGACCCGCCGCTGGCCAGCCCGTTAATCGATCCGAGGACGGCACCCGGCCTTGACCAGCGTTGCGCTCTGATCGACGCCCAGATCGGCAAATACAGCCATATGGAGTCCGGATGAGCCCGGCTTGCGTCCCGCCCGCCGCGAGCCGGCGTGAATCCGGCGGCCATCACGAGCGCATTTTCCGGCCATGGCGGCTGGCGGTGGCGGCGGTCGGGTCTTCGGGCCAGTCGTGTTTGGGATAGCGGCCGCGCATATCGCGCCTTACCTCGGCATAGCTGCCCCGCCAGAATCCGGCAAGGTCACTGGTGACCTGGATCGGCCGGCCGGCGGGCGACAACAGCGCCACGGTGACCGGCACCTGACCGTCTCCGACATGGGGCGATTGGTCGAGACCGAAAACCTCCTGCAGCCGAACCGACAAAACGGGACCGCCATCGGCGTCGTAATCGACCGACACCGACCGACCCGACGGCACCGGCAGCGCATCGGGAAACCGCCGGTCAAGAGCCCTCTTCTCGTCCCATGACAGGCAATGGGTGATCAGCGCGGTCATGTCGAGCCGCGCCAAATCGCCCGCGGCTGTCACGCCCGGCAGCATCGGTCCCAGCCAGTCTTCCAGGCCCTCCGTCAGCGCGGCATCTGAAATATCCGGCCAAAGATCAGCGCCGTCATGCGCGCGGGCAAAGGCGACACGGGCCTGAAGCCGCCGGGCGGCATCGGTCCAAGGCAGGCAGCGCAACCCTTTTACGCGGATCATCGCCAGCATCGCATCGACCGCCCGCCCATCGGCCGGCACCGGACGCCCGATCTCGGCCAAAACAAGCGCATCCAAACGGCGGACATCACGCGCGACCAGATTGCCCCGCTCGTCGTCCCAGCGGACCTCGACAGCATCGATGATCCGATCGGCAAAAAGCCGCTCCACCGTTGCCGCCTCCAGCCCCACGGCCCGCCGGATTCGGCCGGTACGACGGTCGCCGGTCATATCGGCAACGGCCAAATATTGTGCCTTGGCCAGCGGATCGCCCGCGTCGAGCGCCCCGCCACGGCCGTTGGCCAGCAGATAGCCGCCGCCATCGGCTTTCCGGCGCCGGGCGACCCGGTCGGGATACGCAGTTGCCACCAGCGGGCCCACCGAGTCCAGCGGCAGATTGGCAAACACGGCCCCACCGGCCCGTTCAGCCCCCGTCAGAGCCTTAAGACGTGACACCAACCGGCCGATCCGGTCCCGAACCCCCTTATCCGCTGGCGCCGACCGTTCATTGCCGGCCAAGCGGCGCACCCGCTCGGTGATATCGGCCCCCGGTATGGCTGTCAGGTCGCGTTCGTCCAGCAAGCCGGCCAAAACGACGGCAAGACGCCGCTCAGCCTCACCCTCGGCCGACAAAACCATATGCGCCAGTCTTGGATGCAGCGGCACCTCGGCCAGGGACCTGCCATGCGGCGTGATGCGGCCCGCCGAATCAAGCGCCCCCAAGCGCGCCAAAAGCGCCCGCGCCGCCAGCCAAGCCGTTTCCGGCGGCGGGTCGAGCCAAGCAAGCGAGGCTGGATCGCTCAGCCCCCAGCAGGCGAGATCAAGCGCCAGACCCGCGAGATCGGCATCCAGGATTTCGGGCCGGTCATAGGCGGGCAAGGCGCCGTGAGCGGCTTCGGCCCAAAGGCGATAGCAGACCCCGGCTGCCGTCCGGCCGGCCCGACCCCGGCGCTGATCGGCCGCCGCCCGCGAAACGCCGACCGTAACCAGACGGCTGAGCCCGACCGAGGGATCGAACTGGGGCGCACGTTTCAGACCGGTATCGATCACGATCCGGATGCCTTCGATCGTCAAACTGGTCTCGGCGATGGTCGTGGCCAGCACCACTTTCCGACGTCCCGGCGGCGAGGGGCTGATAGCGGCGGCTTGCTGTTCGGCCGGCAGATCACCATAGAGCGGCATGATGTCGATATCGGCGCTGAGCCCCCGCGCTGCCAGATCGGCCGCCGCGCGCCGGATCTCACCCTGCCCGGGAAGGAATGCCAGGATGCTGCCCGGGTCCGCCGCCAGCGCCTCGTCGACGATGGCCGTCAGATACAAGACCGGATCGCCGCTGCGGCCGCGCGGTGCCGGCGGCGGCCGATAGCGCGTTTCTACCGGAAACATGTGGCCATCGGCCCGGATGACCGGCGCCCCGCCAAGCAGATCGGCGACCGCAACGCCGTCGAGGGTGGCCGACATCACCACGATCGCCAGGTCGTCGCGAAGCGCGTCTTGGGCCTCAAGCGCCAGGGCCAAGCCCAAATCACCTTGAAGACTGCGTTCGTGGAACTCGTCAAAGAGAATCGCCGCCACGCCGTCCAGTGACGGATCGGCCTGCAGCCGCCGGGTCAGGATACCCTCGGTGACAACCTCGATGCGGGTTTCCGGTCCGGTGCGCCGGTCGAACCGGGTCGTCACCCCCACAGTCCGCCCAACCCGCTCGCCCAATGCGGCGGCCATCCGCTCGGCCGCTGCCCTTGCGGCGAGTCGACGCGGCTCCAGCATCACGATCCGGCGTCCGGCGACCCACGGCGCGCCATCCAGCGCCAGCGGCACGCGGGTCGTCTTGCCGGCTCCCGGCGGCGCCTCGATCACAAGGCGGCGGGATGTACTCAACGTCGTACGGATGTCCTCAAGAACGTCGTCGATCGGGAGTTTCCCCCAATCCGCGGAAACCTGTGACTTTTCGGAAGGATTGGTCATTTTTGCCGTTTGCAATGGAGGCACGCTATGCGCATTATAGGGGCGTACGTATGCCTTAGAATTTCCGTGTACGTTCGCACAAACGCGTAACGTCCGGCAGGAGTGACGCACGGATGGATTTGATTCGCAATTGGTTCCGGCGACATTTCAATGACCCTCAGGTAGTGCTGCTCATCGCGCTGCTCCTGGCGCTCGCGGTCATGATTGTCTTTTTCGCCAATATGCTGCTGCCGGTGCTGGCGGCGGTCGTCATTGCTTATCTCATGCAGGGCGTGGTCATGCGGCTGGAAGAATTCGGCGTGCCGCGGATCGCCGCGATTCTTTGCGTGTTTCTCGTCTTCTTCGGCCTGTTTCTGTTTGTCATCCTGGCCATCATCCCGTTGATTTTCAGCCAGGTGACCTTGCTGATCCAGCAGGTGCCATCGATGCTGAACGAAGCTCAGCACCTCATGGGTCGCCTGCATGAAGAATATCCGAACATCTTCACCGCCGATCAAGTCGACCAAATGTTTTTCGCCATCCGAAACGAGGTGATCTCCCTCAGCCAACGGGTGCTTACCTACTCCCTCGCCTCGCTGGTCAGCATTGCCACCCTCTTGGTTTACGCCATCCTGGTGCCCTTGCTCGTTTTCTTCATGGTCAAGGACAAGGACCGTCTCCTGGCATGGTTCACGAGTTTTCTGCCCGAAGACCGCCGGCTGGCCGCCCAGGTCTGGGAGGAAGTGGACATTCAGCTCGGCAACTATGTGCGCGGAAAGTTCTGGGAAATCCTGATCGTGGGTTTCGTGACCTTCGTCGTCTTCTGGTGGCTGGGCATGACCTATGCGATCCTGCTCGCCGTTCTGACCGGTTTGTCGGTCCTGATCCCCTATATCGGCGCGGCGGTGGTCACGTTCCCGGTCGCCTTGCTGGGCTATCTGCAATTCGGCTGGAGTGCGGATTTTGTGTGGGTTTTGATCGCTTATGCCCTCATCCAGGCGCTTGACGGCAATGTTCTGGCCCCGCTCCTGTTTTCCGAGGCGGTCAGCCTTCATCCGGTCGCGATCGTCGTCGCCATCTTGTTCTTCGGCGGCATTTGGGGCTTTTGGGGCGTCTTCTTCGCCATCCCCCTCGCCACGGTCGTCCAGGCGGTTCTTCGCGCCTGGCCACGGTCGCAAGCGCGGGAGCGGCGGCTTGAGATGGGTGTCGAACCCAAGAGCGCAACAGAAGAGCGTCTTGAGAATTCGACAATGCCGCGTCTTGGCACGTAAGCCGGGCGCGGCCGCCAAACCAAGTGATGGAGATCGGAGAATTTTTGAAAGGTGGTAGCTGGGGAGGGATTTGAACCCCCGACACCAGGATTATGATTCCCGTGCTCTAACCAACTGAGCTACCCAGCCACCGGGGACGAACCAGCACAAGCCGGGCGTCGCGGCACGTCGTATAGGGGCAAGGACACCTGCCTGTCAAGCGACTTTCGTTACATCCTTGCGCGTTTGTTCGGGGCTGCTAATGGATGCGGTTTTCGCAGCGCGTTCGGAAGCCGCCGCTCGGCGGATCCAACCGCCGCCCAGAACACGCGCGCCGTCATAAAGCACCGCTGCCTGCCCCGGCGCGATGCCATATTCCGGTGTCGTCAGCCGGATTTCGGCCCGGCCATTGCCTCTGTCGAACACCTTGGCCGGCACCGCCGGCTGCATCGAGCGAAGCTTGACCTGACAGGCGACGCCCTCATCAGCACGGGCATCGCCCAGCCAGTTCAATTCGTCGATTTCGACGATATCGCGGGCAAGAGACTCCTTGGGGCCGACAACGACCTGCCGCCGTTCAGGATCAAGTGCGACGACATAAAGCGGATAAGCCGTTCCGCCGACACCAATGCCGCGACGCTGGCCGATCGTAAAATGGATGATCCCTTCATGGCGCCCGAGGACCTGTCCCTGCAAATCAACGATATCGCCCGGCTCGGCGGCGCCGGGCCGAAGCTTCTCGACAATCCGGGCATAACCGCCGGTTGGCACGAAGCAGATATCCTGGCTGTCGGGCTTGTCCGCTACCTCAAGACCCAGCCTTTCGGCATGGCGCCGGGTTTCGTCTTTTGTCTGGCTGCCCAACGGAAACCGCAAGAAGGCCAGTTGTTCCGGCGTGGTGGCGAACAGGAAGTAGCTCTGATCCTTCGACGGGTCCGTTCCACGATGCAGCTCCGCGCCGTTGGCGCCGACAACACGCTGGACATAGTGACCGGTCGCCATGCAATCCGCCCCCAAATCGCGGGCGGTCGCCAGCAGATCGCGGAATTTTACCGTCTGATTGCAGCGCACGCACGGAATAGGCGTCTCACCCCGCAGATAGCTGTCGGCAAAGTCGTCCATGACGGACTGCGAGAACCGGCTTTCGTAATCAAGGACATAATGCGGGAAGCCGATCGATTCGGCGACCAGCCGGGCATCATGAATGTCGATGCCCGCGCAGCACGCCCCCTTTTTCTGGAGGGCGGCGCCATGATCATAAAGCTGCAGCGTGACACCGACCACGTCATAGCCGTCTTCGGCCAGCAAAGCGGCGGTGACCGAACTGTCGACGCCGCCGGACATGGCGACCACCACCCGCGTTTCGGCCGGCGGCTTGTCAAATCCCAAACTGTTCATCATTCCAAATCGCCGGGTTCTTCCGTTACATGTCGAGCGCGAATCGGGCGTCCTCGCTCGCGCGTTCGATCGTCCAGGGCGGTGTCCAGGTCAATTCGACATGCGCCTCGCTGACGCCCGGAACGAGACCAGCCCCCTTTTGGACCAGTTGCGGCATGGTTCCGGCAACCGGGCAGTTCGGCGCGGTCAGCGTCATCAGGATATCCGCCCGCCCGTTTTCCGACACGGTGATATCATAGATCAACCCCAGATCGTAAATGTTGATCGGTATTTCCGGGTCGTGGATCAAAGTCAGGTTATCGATGATCGCCTGTTTGATCTCATCGGGGTCGATCGTTTCGGGCACGACCGTCTGCGGCGTCGTCATATGGATCCAGTCAGGCTCTTCGACCTGAAGATCCGTCATAAAGTCCCGCAAACTCGGTCCGCTGCTCGGAATCATGATAGTCGTCCCCCTTCACGGGCCCTGTTTCGAACCACGTTTCAGGTGGCCGGCGCCTTTTCCGTTCCCCCAGCCACCCGGAAGCTCTCGCCGCAGCCGCACCGATCGATTTCATTCGGATTGTTGAAAACGAACCGCGATCCGATCTCTTCCTCGACGTAATCCATTTCCGTTCCCAACAGGAACATGCTGGCCGTCGGCTCGATCAATATCGTGACGCCCTTGTCCTCCAACACTTCTTCGAATTTTCCGACCTCGGTTGCATAGTCCATCTTATAGGACAGCCCCGAACAGCCAGTCTTTTTCACACCGACACGCAAGCCGATGACAGGCTGGTCGGCCCTGGCCATCAGCGCTTTAACCCGCGCCGCAGCGCGGTCGGTGATGGTGATCGGTTTCGGCTGGGCCATCGTCAACCTCTCGTCTCAGGTGTTTGGGCGCGGTGATCGGAACGTTGCCGGATATAAGGGCATTGCGATCCGACATTCATGGCGCCCATAGTCATTATATAGGCATCAACCTTGGCTTCACAAATTCTCCGTGCGCCCCCGGCCTGCTAGGCCAGCAGTCGGCGCACCCTTTGCAGCGCCTCGGCCATTTGGTCGATTTCGGTGACACTGTTGTAAAGTCCGATACTCGCCCGCGCCGTGGCAGGCAGGCCGAAGCGATCCATCAGCGGCTGAGCACAATGGTGGCCAGCCCTGACGGCGACCCCCTGCCGATCAACCAAAGTGGCGATATCATGGGGATGGGCGACATCCATGACAAAGGACAGGATCGATGCGCGCCGCGGCGCCGTACCGATCAGCGTTACACCCTTGATCGTCTCAAGACAATCGACCGCATAATCGAACACGCTCGCCTCGTGGCGAGCAATCAAATCCATGCCAATGCCGTTCACGTAATCCAGCGCGGCCTTAAGCGCCACCGCCTCGCCGATCGGCGGCGTTCCGGCTTCGAACTTGGCGGGCAGATCGGCCCAGGTCGATTTCTCGAAGGTGACCGATCGGATCATTTCACCGCCGCCCTGATAGGGCGGAAGCCGGTCGAGCAGGTTTTCCCGGGCCCATAGGACGCCAATTCCATTGGGGCCATAGATCTTGTGACCCGAGAACACATAAGCGTCACAGCCCAGCGCCTGAACATCGACGGTCATATGGCTGATCGCCTGACACCCATCCAGAATGGTGATCGCCCCGGCGGCCTTGGCGTCGGCAACAATGGTTTCGACGGGCAGGATCGTTCCGAGCGCGTTCGACATATGCGCGACCGAAACCACCCGGGTCCGGTCGGTCAGCAACGCCCGGACATCGGCAGGGTCGACATCGCCATTATCCCTCACCGGCGCAATCTTCAGCACGATTCCGATGCGGTCGCGCAGCAATTGCCACGGAACGATGTTGGAATGATGCTCCAACGCCGTGATCACGACCTCATCGCCTTCCTGCAACAGACCGGTGCCGATCGAGGACGCCAGCAGGTTCAGCGCTTCGGTCGCCCCCTTTGTGAAGACGATTTCACGCTCGGACCCCGCATTGAGATGTGCCCGCACGGTTTCACGCGCGGCCTCATAGCGATCGGTGGCCCTGGATGACAGCGCATGCAAGCCGCGATGCACATTGGCATAGTCGTGGCTATACAGCGCCACCAGGCTTTCCATGACCGCACGGGGCTTTTGCGCCGACGCCGCGTTATCGAGATAGGCCAGCGGTTTTCCGTGAATCATCTGATCGAGAATCGGGAAGTCCGACCGGATGGCCGCCAAATCGTATGCGGCAACAGCACTTCTGTGTCGTTCCATGATATCGTCGTCTTCCTCGCCGACCACGGTCAGCGGCGGTTTTCCCGCCGCGGATCCGACTGGGGCTTCTGCTCCCGGCATCGCCGCCTCCTTTTTCATGCGGCCGGCATCCGGCCCCGCACGGCCCTCGTCACCGGTCGGCCATCCAGCGCCGCGCCCGTTCGGAGAACTGCTCACGCACAGACGGGATCTCAATCTCGTCGATCGCTTCCTCGACATAGGCCTCGATCAACAGCGAACGAGCTTCGTCAAGTCCGATCCCGCGTGCCTGCATATAGAATAGCGCGTCTTGGTCGATCTCTCCAACCGTTGATCCATGCGAGCATTTCACGTCGTCGGCATAAATCTCCAGTTCCGGCTTCGCATTCATCTCGGCTCGTGGCGAAAGCAACAAGCCGCGATTCATCTGAAAACCGTCAGTGCGCTGCGAGTCGCGGCGGACGACGATCTTGCCCTGGAACACGCCGCGCGCTTGATCGTCCAATACACCCTTATAGACTTGGCGGCTGACACAGTCGGGTGCGGCATGATCGACCAGGATGGACGTGTCGAGATGTTGCTTTCCGGTACCCAGATAGGCGCCGGAAAGCCGGGTTTCACCGCCTGACCCTTCCAGAAGGCTGTAGAGATCGTTGCGGGCGGTATCGGCGCCGGCCGACAGCACGAAGCCGTCATAGGTCGCGTTCCGGCCAACGCGGGACAGGATATTGGCGACATGCAAGGCGCCCCGGCCCTCGTCCTGGAGCTTGTAGTGCCGGAATTTTGCCCCGTCGGCGACCGAAACATCGGTAAGCAGATCGGTGAAGTACAAACCGTCGGGTACACCGATATGGTATTCGCAGACCGCCGCTGCGGCATTGGGACCGACCCGGACGACGCCACGGGTATGCGTGCCATCGGTCACCCGGCCGGTACTGACGAAACAAAGCGCCATAATCGGATCGACGATCGTATCCGGCTCGACCTCCAGGAAAAACCCGTCGGCAGCCAGCGCTTCGTTCAGGGCTGCAAAAATCCGCCCGGTCGCCGGAACCGCTTGATCCAATGCCCCAAGCAGCCGGCTGTCACCCGACTTGAACAGTTCGGCCAAGCCGGTCAGCGTGACCCCATTGGGCAATGCATCCAGCCGCGACAGTTCGTGATCGACCCGGCCGTCGACCAAAACCAAGCGCGGTCCGATCGGCGCCACCGCGTCGACGGCGTCAGACACCATCGCGGCGTCCATCGGCTGCGGAGGAGCGCCCCCTTCTGCGGTTCCCACTTTACCAAAGGCCAAGGCCCAGCGGGAAAGATCGGTGTATTTCCAGGCCTCGATCTTCCGGTGAGGCCATTCGGACTGACGGTACCGCTCGGCCGCCGACACCCGGCGGGTAGCAATGGCGTCGTGCTCCTGGCCCGGCCGGGATTCCGCCAGGGCGTCGATTTTACCGGCGAACGGCAGCGGGGTATTCCTGGACATCAATCATTCTCTCAGGCGGTAACGGTCTCTTGACGGGGCGTCATTGGGCGATTTCGCTCGAATCGGCAACTCACGCCGCGGAAGAAGCGTTGACATAGCCCTCGGCTTCCAGCTTTTCGGCCATCGACTTGTCACCCGACGCGACGATCCGGCCGTCGGACAGAACATGCACCCGATCCGGGACGATATGGTTCAAAAGCCGCTGATAGTGGGTGATCACCAGCGTCGAATTGTCGGGCCGGCGCAGGCGGTTCACGCCCTCGGCGACGATTTTGAGCGCGTCGATATCCAGGCCTGAATCGGTTTCGTCGAGAATGGCAAGGCTCGGCTCGAGAAGCGCCATTTGAAGGATCTCGTTGCGCTTCTTCTCACCGCCGGAAAACCCGGCATTGACGGCCCGCTTCATCATGGACGGATCGATTTCCAGCTCCTTGGCCTTCTCGCGCACCAATTTGGCAAAGGCCATCGGATCGAGTTCGTCCTCGCCGCGCGAGCGCCGATGGGCGTTCATCGCGGTGCGCAGGAAGGTCGACATGCCGACGCCCGGAATCTCCAGCGGGTATTGAAACGCCAGGAACAACCCCGCTCGGGAGCGTTCTTCCGGCTCCATCTCGAGCACATCCTGACCCTTGAACAGCACGGTGCCGCCGGTGACGTCGTATCCGTCGCGGCCGGCCAGCACATAGCTCAAGGTCGATTTGCCCGACCCGTTCGGCCCCATGATGGCGTGCACCTCGCCCGCCGGTATCGTCAGGGTCAACCCCTTCAGGATCGGCTGGTCCTCGACCGACACATGAAGATCGCGAATTTCCAACATGATTTACGTTCCGTTTTTCTCTTATTTCGACGGCGGTAAGACGGGCTGAGAGACGGGCGGCATCAGCCGACTGACCCTTCCAGGCTGATTCCGACAAGCTTTTGCGCTTCGACCGCGAATTCCATCGGCAGGACCTGAAGCACCTCCTTGCAGAAACCATTCACGATCAGCGTCACGGCCTCTTCTTCGCCGATCCCGCGTTGACGGCAATAGAACAGTTGTTCGTCGGAGACCTTCGAGGTGGTGGCTTCGTGCTCGACCTGGGCCGTCGGATTGCGGGTTTCTATATAGGGAACCGTATGCGCACCGCATTGATCGCCGATCAGCAAACTGTCGCACTGGGTATAATTCTTCGCGCCCGTAGCACCCGGCAGCACCCGCACCAAACCGCGATAGGTATTGTCGGATTTCCCGGCACTGATTCCCTTGGAAACGATCCGCGAACGGGTGTTCTTGCCGATATGGATCATCTTGGTGCCGGTATCGGCCTGCTGATGATTGTTCGTGATCGCGACGGAATAGAACTCACCGACAGAATTATCGCCCTGAAGCACGCAACTCGGATATTTCCAGGTGACCGCCGATCCGGTTTCGACCTGGGTCCACGAAATCTTCGAGTTGCGGCCGCGGCACAGCCCCCGCTTGGTCACGAAGTTATAGATGCCGCCCTTGCCGTTTTCGTCGCCCGGAAACCAATTCTGAACGGTGGAATACTTGATCTCGGCGTCGTCCATCGCGATCAGCTCGACTACGGCCGCATGAAGCTGATGCTCGTCGCGCTGCGGCGCCGTGCAACCCTCGAGATAGCTGACGTAAGACCCCTTGTCGGCGATGATCAGTGTCCGCTCGAACTGCCCGGTATTCGCCGCGTTGATGCGGAAATAGGTCGACAGTTCCATCGGGCAGGTCACACCCGGCGGCACATAGACGAACGAACCGTCGGTGAAAACCGCGCTGTTGAGACAGGCGTGCTTGTTATCGGCGACCGGCACGACCGAACCCAGATATTTCTGCACCAGTTCGGGATGCTCGCGAACAGCTTCTGAAATGGGGCAGAAAATGACGCCCGCTTCGCGCAGCTTTTCCTTGAAGGTCGTCGCCACCGAGACACTGTCGAACACGGCATCGACCGCAACCTGCCGGTTCTTGACGCCCGCCAGCATCTCTTGCTCCTGCAGGGGGATGCCAAGCTTTTCGTAGGTCTCGCGCAGTTTCGGATCGACGTCGTCCAAGGTTTCAGGTCGGTCATCCGCCTTTTTCGGGGCGGCGTAATAGTACGAGTCCTGATAATCGATCGGCGGAAACTTGACCTTGGCCCAATCGGGCTCGGGCATCTCCAACCACGCCTGATACGCTTTCAACCGCCATTCGAGAAGCCATTCCGGCTCTTTCTTCTTCGCGGAGATCAAACGGACGATATCCTCGTTCAACCCTTTAGGCGCGAGGTCCATCTCGATATCGGTCGAAAATCCGTATTTGTACTTATCATTCGTGACCGATTCAACCTGTTCGATCGTTTCCGTGACCGCAGCCATACCCGCTCCTCATCTCCGGCATCTCAATGTCAGGGCTAGCGCCCCTCCGGCATCCTAATGTCAGGGCCAGCGCGCCGCCGACACCCTCAAATTCCTTATCACAACACTCAAGTAATTCATTGAGCGCGATTCGACAAGCCTTAGGCTGTCTTGCAGAACCTCGACATCGGGCCGGCCAGCCCAAACCTCGAAGTACCTGACTGTGACACTCGGGTATAACACAGGACGTGTTCCATAAAAACCCGGCTGTCATCATGGGTATCACCCATCCCCGGTCCGCTTACCTGCAGGTCAGCCCATCAAATTGACCGTCGCCGTCGGCAATCTTACCGTCAGCCCGTCCAATCCCGAAGACATGATGATCTGGCAGCCCAAACGCGAGGTTCGCGTCACGCCAAACGCTAAGTCCAGCATATCCTCTTCGTCCTCGCTTATCGGCTCCAGCCTGTCGATCCAGGCCGGATCCACGATAACATGGCATGTCGAGCACGCCAGCGATCCTTCGCAAGCGCCTTCGATATCGATATCGTGTTGCTGGGCGATCTCAAGCACCGACAGCCCGACCGCCGCCTCAACCGCCCGCGCCTCGCCCGAACGCTCGATGAATACTATCTTGGGCATCGCAATTCCAGACTCTTCACACCTGTCCGCTCACCGTGTAGCGCCAGAAGCACACAAAAGCAAAACGTCAAGCAGCACCCCGATCCCGGCCGGATTCCCCAACGCCAGCCGGCTTTGCCGGCCTCAGACGGTCGTGAATCCGCCCCCACGCATTGACCAACCGCTCGATATCGTCGTCCGTTGTCGACCACCCCAGACTGACCCGAATGAATTGCCCGGCGGCCTCGGGGGCAAGGCCCATGGCCGTCAGCACGGGGCTGGTCCGAATCTTGCCCGACGAACACGCTGATCCGGCGCTCACGGCAACCCCTTCGAGATCCAGCGCCATCACCTGGGTTTCCGCCGAAACGCCGGGCATGGACAGGCACGCCGTGTTGCCGGCCCGCAAGGCGCCCTCGCCGGCGACGGCAACCTCTGGGACAATGCGCCGAATGGCCGCAACCGCCCGATCCCTGAGCGTTGCCTCCCTGTTCGCCTCGCCCGCTTCGAACTCGGCAAGGGCGGCATCGAAAGCCGCATGAAATCCAGCGATTGCAGGCACGTTTTCGGTGCCCGGCCGCCGCCCGCCTTCTTGACCGCCGCCGCGCAGCAAAGCCGGCGGAACCAAGCCGGCGATATCGACAATGACGCCGATACCAGGGGGACCGCCGAATTTATGCCCGGACAAGGTCACGATATCAGCACCCCGCACGGCATCGGGCAAGCGCACACGGCCGACCGCCTGTGCTGCATCACAATGCAGCCGAACCCCCGCTGCCCCGCATTGGGCGGCGATTTCGCCAATCGGATTGATCACCCCGGTTTCGTTGTTCACCGCCATGACCGAAACGATCGAACGGTCCGGCGCGCCCAGCGGCGCCAGCCGTTCGGCCAGACCGTTCATATCGACCAGGCCGGTCGGGGTGACCGGAATGGCGCCATCGGATCCAACGGTGGCCCAGGCGGCGACACTGTCATGTTCGGTTGCCGATGCCAGCACCGCGGTCCAGCGCTGCGATTCGCTATCTCCGGCCCGCTTGCCGCCGACAGCCAAGCCCCCCGCCAACACCAACGCATTGCCTTCGGTCGCCCCCGACACGAAAGTGACGCGATCCGGCGCGACTTCGAACACCGCGGCGATACGCCGTCGGCAACGCTCGACGACGGCCCGCGCGGCCCGGCCGGCACCATGAACGCTGGACGGGTTGGCGCCAGCGTCGAACGCCGCCATCACCGCCTCGCGGGCTTGCGGACGCAGTGGCGCGGTTGCGTTGAAATCGAGATAAACGGGGGGCAATCGGCGGGTCATCCGTTAAGCAGTCTTTCGGACGGGCGCATCATTGGGCGGCGACCGTTTCCGCCTTTGGCCGCTCGGGCTCGTCGTCGCGCAGAGCCAGACCCGACAGCGAAAAGACCCGGCTGGCCCCGAGCACACGGCGATTGAGAACATCCTCAAGCGTGACCGACGACAAGAAAAGGTGGATCTGCGACCCAAGTTCTTCCCACAGGTCGTGGGTCAGGCAGCGCGACTTATCCGAATGACATCCGGCCGCGCCGGACGGGGTGCATCGAGTCGCCCGAATCGGCTCGTCGACCGCAAGAATGATATCGGATATCCTGAGCCGGTCCGGCTGACGGCCGATTAGATAGCCGCCGCCGGGACCCCGCACACTGCGAACGAGTCCGCCGCGGCGAAGCTTGGCAAACAATTGCTCGAGATAGGACAGCGATATCTCTTGCCGTTCGGCGATATCCGCCAGGGCCACCGGACGGTCGCGCCCGCAGCGGGCGAGATCGACCATGGCCATCACGGCATAGCGACCCTTGGTGCTGAGTTTCATTGACCCGTTCCTGTAAACCGTCTGGCCGGCGCTTCGGCCGTTGACGCGTGTCTGCGTTCCTCGATCTCGGGCGGCCGGGAATGCACGGCGTTCTCGCCAAGGGCCGCCGGACGGGGGTCGGCCCGTTCTACGGCGTCGTCGATTTTGTCGCCGTCCATCTTATCCAGGCGCGCGCGCAGCGCATTGACCTCGTCCCGCAATGCGCAAATCGTCCGGGCGACCGGATCGGGAATGTCCCGGCACGGCGTCCCATAGGGCAAAAACGCGTCGCCATCGGCCTGTCTTTCATGGCGCTCCGGCCGAAGCAGCCTGGCGGGGACGCCAACGGCCGTATACCCCTCGGGCACGTCGCGCAACACGACGGCATTGGCACCGACGCGGGCGTTTCGGCCGACGGTCAGCGGACCAAGAATGGTCGCATTGGCGCCGACGATCACACCATCACGCAGCGTCGGATGGCGCTTGCCCTTGGACAAGGTGGCACCGCCAAGGGTCACGCCCTGATAAAGCGTTACATCGTCACCAATTTCAGCCGTACCACCGATGACCACCCCCGTACCGTGATCGATGAAAAATCGCCGGCCAATGGTTGCGCCGGGATGAATTTCGATGCCGGTGACGATCCGTGTCAGATACGAAATCAGCGACGCGAAGAACGTCAGACGCCACGACCAGAACCAGTGCGACAGTCGATATCCGATGATCGCATGGATGCCGGGGTAGAAAAGCATGACCCCAAAACGCGACCCGGCAGCCGGATCGCGTTCGATAACACTGTCGATGTCTTCCCGAAGACGCTTGAACACGCCGAATTACCCTATGATATAAGTGTTTGTAGCCGACGGACGAATGGGTGACATCCGTCCGACAGACACACCCTCCGCCGGAGGGCACATTTTAGCGGGAGGACATCATTGTCCGCTCACATTATAGATACCCAAGTTCGCAGGTCAAGTATCGGCCCGGGAACAGTCATGCCACCGGCTGAAAATCCCGACAAGTTTCCAGGGTCATCGAATGCTCGACGTCCGGATCGCGGACAAGGCTGAACAGGTTTAACCCTGGGGGGGACGGAAGGGAAATATGCCCGAAATCATTTTCAACGGCCCGGAAGGCCGACTCGAAGGTCGGTATTCTCAAAGCAAAGAGCGCAACGCGCCGATCGCCCTGTTGCTGCATCCGCATCCGCAGCACGGCGGGACGATGAACAACAAACTCGTCTACACGCTGTTTCAGGCTTTTTCCCGCCGCGGGTTTTCGGCGCTTCGTTTCAATTTTCGCGGGGTCGGGCGCAGCCAGGGCGAATATGACCGTGGCGAGGGGGAACTCTCCGACGCGGCCGCGGCCTTGGATTGGCTGCAGACCAACAATCCCAACTCGGCGGCCTGCTGGGTCGGCGGGTTTTCGTTTGGCGCCTGGATCGGCATGCAGTTGCTGATGCGCCGGCCGGAAATCGATGGGTTCATTTCGATCGCCCCGCCGGCCAACATGTTCGATTTCAGCTTTCTGGCGCCGTGCCCGTCTTCCGGCCTGATCGTTCAGGGAGACAAGGACGACATCGTACCCAAGGAAAGTGTGCAGAAACTGGTCGGCAAGCTCCGCCAGCAAAAGGATATCGTGGTCGACCACGAAGTCATCTCCGGGGCGAATCACTATTTCCACCACCGGGGCGACGAACTGGTCGGGGCCATCGACCGTTACCTCGATCAGGCGCTGGCCAGCGTATGGGACCACACCGCCGCCGAGCCGAAATAGGAATTAACGGGGGAAGAACGAGGAGCGCCGAACCGCCTCCCCCGCCGTCTTCCCCCGCCACCTTCCCCCGCTATCTTCCCCGGGGGCACCTTGCCCCCGCGCTCGGGGCTGTGATACAGCCATCCGGATTTCCTACCCTCACCCCCTTTAGCAGACGGAATACGGGATTATGTCCACGCTAAGCTCAGCGTTCCTGGCAACCCTGCAGGAACGCGGTTTTATCCATCAGGCGACCGATCTGGCCGCGCTCGACGCGCTCGCGGCCAAGGAATGCATAACGGCCTATGTTGGATACGACCTGACGGCGGACAGCCTTCATATCGGCCATCTGGTGTCGATCATGATGCTGCGTTGGATGCAGAAGACAGGACACCGCCCGATCACGCTGTTGGGCGGTGGCACCACCCGCATCGGGGACCCGTCCGGCCGGGACGAAACGCGCCGCCTGCTCGATGACGAGCAGATCGCCCTGAACCGGGCCGGAATCGAACGGACATTTCGGAACTTCCTGGAGTACGGCGATTCCGGCCACGGGGGGCAGGACACCCGTTCGGCCATGATGGCCAACAACGCCGAATGGCTCGACGGGCTGGCCTATATTCCGTTCCTGCGTGATATCGGCCGCCATTTCACCATCAACCGGATGTTGAGTTTCGACAGCGTTCGGCTGCGACTCGACCGGGAGCAGCCGCTGACGTTCCTGGAATTCAACTATATGATCCTCCAGGCATACGATTTTATGGAGTTGTCGCGCCGCTCGGATTGCCGGCTGCAAATGGGCGGTTCGGATCAGTGGGGCAATATCGTGAATGGGGTCGAACTCACCCGCCGCGTGACCGGGACAGAGGTGTTCGGCCTGACCTGCCCGCTGATCATGACGGCCTCGGGCCAGAAGATGGGCAAGAGCCTGGGCGGGGCGGTATGGCTCAACCCGGAGCGGCTCGCCCCTTATGAATATTGGCAATTCTGGCGCAACACCGAAGACGCCGACGTCATCCGTTTCCTGAAACTGTTCACTGACCTGCCCATGGCCGAGATTGCGCGGCTGGAATCCTTGGGCGGCCAGGAAATCAACGAGGTCAAGAAGATCCTGGCGACCGAGGCCACGGCCCTGTGCCATGGCCGGACCGAGGCTGACGCCGCTGCCGAGACTGCCCGCAAGACCTTTGAACAGGGCGATATGGCCGACGGCCTGCCAGGTGCCGACATCGCGTCCGATGCTTTAGCCAGCGGCGTTTCCCTGATCGAGGCGCTGCAACGGGTCGGGCTCGCCGGATCCAACAGCGAGGGACGGCGCCTGATCCGCCAGGGCGGCGCTCGGGTCAATGACGGCCGGATCGACGATGAAGACCACGTCCTGGGCCGCGACGATCTGCGCGACGGCATCATCAAACTCAGCGCCGGCAAGAAACGCCACGCCGCGCTTCGGGTAACTTGAGGGCGGGGCTGGACGGCGGGGCTGGACGGCGGGCGGGGCTGGACGGCGGGCCTAGCCCGAAAACAGCCGCCGCAGCAATCCGGGGGCAAGGACAGAAAGCGGGTTGACCATGACCTGGGGGGCGTCCATGTCGCCAGAGACCGTATAGGTAAAGGCGAAGACGGCGTCCGTTCCGCCGGTTGCCAGGTCGCCGATCAAAGGGATCGACCGGATCACCTCATTGACCCCATAAATCGGGATCACGTCTCCCGACAGGCTCATGGTGCCGGTCCCAAGATCGATCCAGCCTCGGGTGGTAAGACCGAGGGCCCCACCCGAGGCCGTGCCCTGAGTCACCTGGATCCGGCCGTTGATGATCTCCAGACGGGCCTCGATCCGATCAAAGGGCAGGCCGCCGCCCGAGAACAGGTCGGTCAGCCCCCCCACCGACATCGCGGCCAGCAGGCGCGCCAGCACCGGCGCCTCGACAACCCGGACATTGCGGATATCCAGGATCGATTGGGCGGCGCCATCCGGACCGGTCGTCGGAATGAAGTCGAGGCTGCCGCCCATCAAGCCGTCGTGAACGCCCAGAGCCGACAACACACCGCCCAAATGATCGGTACCGCCCGTCAGGCGCGTGGCCTCTCCCTCACGTGCAATCCGAAACGCAAACGGTAAACCGCCGGCCGTAGAACCATTGATCTCGAATATCCGGCTTGAGGCCGTCCGGACCACCCGGCCACGGGTCGGGCCCAGACGGCTATCGGGCAAAACGATTCCATCGAGATCGAACGCAATATCAATTCCCTCGCTTGATCCGACCGGATCGCTCAGAAAGGCGTGCAGTCGGCCGGTGGCGTCCGGGGCCTCGCTTTCGGCTCCGCCCTCGTCCAAAAGGCCCGCAACATCCAATATCGCGCCGTTCAATTGCCCGGTGATGGCGCCGCCACCGGTCCGCTCGAACCGTCCAGCCACTCGGCTTCCTTCGAACTCGAGCCGATCGACCTCGACCCTTTGCCATTCGCCATCCGCAAAGTCGACCGACCCTTCGAACGAATGGCCCATGAAGGATAACCCCATGTTCTGTATCGTAGAGAGCCCGCCTTGATCCGCAACGACGCGCCCGGCAAAGGTGCCGGGGATCCCGGCGGGTTTGGAAACGCCCAGATCTGGCAGCGCCAGCGATAGATCGGCGATGTCGACGTCGAGATCGGCCGTCAACCGGCCGGCCGGACCGATCGATGCCGAGGCCGAGACCGGAACCGTTCCGCCCGGATCGACCGACCACGACAGGCCTGCCCCGCCATCGTCGGGCATTAGGGTGGCTAACAGATCGGGGGCGATGGTCGTTTGAATCTCGAGCCGATCGGTCGCGCCGTCGCGAAATTCCGACTGCCAGCTAAAGTCAAAGGGTCGTCCGGAAAGAGCGCCGCCACCGCTAAGCGCCATTTGGCGTCCATCGACCGTCAGGCGCCCGTCAAGCCCTGAAATCCTTAGCCCCTCCCCGCCCCCCGTCCCGAGCTCCATTCCCGGCAAGCGCATGGAGGCATCTCTGATCTCCGCCGACGCTGCAACCAGCACATGATCCATCCTAAGGAGCCATCGAAGGGGAAAAGCAAGACGAAGCCGGACGATCGCCGAACCGTCGACATCGACCGGTTCGATGCCCAGCCCGTCAGTGAGGGCCAGACGCGGCCGGCTCAGGAAGTCCAAGGCGTCGGCAAGCGGACCGGACGCGACCACATTGATATCGATCGTTTGATACCTTTGGTCGAATCCGGTGATCTCGATGCTACCCGTCTCGGCGGACAGCCCGACACTCTCACCGCCGCCGGTTTCAACCGCAAAAACCCCGTCCCGATACCGCGCGATCCCGGACAGACCGGTGATGGGCGGCAAGTCCTCCAGATAGGTCAAGGCGGCGCCGGAAAAGCGAATCTCCGACGAAAGCTCACGAAGGCCGCGCCCGTCGGGTGCCAGATTCCACGCGGGATCGTCGGCCAAGTCTCCTTCTTGCTGCAATGTCATCGCAAGCACGAGCAGCGCTTCATCGGCAATCCCGCGGGTGATGTTCTGCGTCACCCATTCGCGCGCATAGGGCTCCAGGTCCGATGGCCAGTATTGCGCAAGCAGGTCAAGGGGCAGATCGGTGACGCGAACGTTCAGATCGATATCGAGTTCGCCGTCATCGCCAACAAGGGCCGATAAACCGGCATTGATGGTCGGGCCGCCGATATCGATGCCGATATTGGGCAACGACAACCGGCCATCGGCCAAGTCCACCACGCCTTGGGCCGCCACGCCGGCAACGCTGAGCGGCGCGTCATACACCGCCGGAATGTCGAGAACGGCGGCATCACCGTCCAGATTGAACTCGATACTGTCCGGGATGCCGTCGGGCGCCAAGGTCGTTCGGGCATGGCCGCCGAGGCCCGAGCGGATCGCCGCCAGCGGGGTCAATGCCGTATCGAGGCGCGACACCGCTTTCGGCACGATGCCGCCGAACCGAACCGCAAGTTCTGTTTCCTCAGTGGCCAGGCTGTAACCGATATCGGCGATCAGCCACCCGTCTGCCAAACCGTCGGGGCCGGACACCGACGACTGAGCAGTACCGATGATCCCGCTGTGATCACGCACCAGATCGATGGATACAGCGTCGAAGTCCCATTTGGTTTCGCTGTGATGATCGGTCAAATCGACCCATCCGTCGCGCAGGGTCAGCCGTTCGATCTCCGACATGGGGGTGTCGTCGGCACCCGGCGGCGCCAGCAGAGAATTCAGCAAGGTGACGATGATATCCGTCGGCGGCATCAAATCCGCGTATTCCGCCGGACCCAGGACGATTTCAAGCCCCCCTTCTTCCAACCGTTCGGCAATGAATGTCGGTCGGACGAAACTCAGCGAAGACGGAGCGAGACGCCCTTCCATCAAGGCGCGGACGCTCAACGTCACTTCGAGGGCGGGAAGGCTGGCCATGGCCACGCCCTCGGGCCCGGTAATGTCGACGTCCTCGCCGACCAGGATCACCGGCTGGTCGAATCCGCGCCATTCGAGTTGCATACGGGCGATATCGAGATTGACGACCTCGTCGCTCATTGCCGCTTCAAGGGTCGGAATCAGGAATCCGGCATCGATCGGACCACTAGAGAGGCGCCATGCCAATGCGCCCACCACCAGCATCGCCAGAACGACGATCGCAATAAGCCCCTGCCCCGCGAGCGCAAGGAGGCCCAGCCCAGCGGCCAGCCGGGGCCGCCTCTGCTGCGTTTCAGAATTGGGCCGCCCTTCAGCAGGAGAAGGGGACGGGGAAGGTGTCGTGGTCATCGCCTCTCTTCGATCGGTGCCATAGACCGGAATGCCTGATACGATCCACCGTGACGCAGCAGTCGACAGCGGCCCTCAAGGGCTCAACCTGATACGACTATGTTGAGCGACACAAGAGACACGACTATGACGCAGACCGACCCAATCGCAAGTCCCCGACTTGCAAGTCCCCGACTCGCAAGCCCCTGGGATCATGCCATCTGGCCGACACCGCCGGACCCGGCGGCCACCCAGACCGGATGGCGGCGGCTGGAGGAAACACTTGCCCGCAAGGATTCGTCGCGGGCAAGCGACGAAAAGGCCGACAGCGACGCAGGCGACGCGCCCACCCTCGACGGCATGAAGTCCGACCCGGTCATACGGCCGATGCTCGATGCGGCATTTGCCTTCAGCCCCTTTCTAACCGATATCGCCACCCGGAATCCGGGGCTGATCCGGGATCTGGCGCATCGCGGCCCGAGGGCTGTCATCACCGACGTGCTGAACGAAATCGCCGGACCGCTATCGACTCTTGAGGACGAAAAGACCCTGATGGCCGGCCTTCGCCGACATCGTCGCGTTGCCGCTTTCGCCATCGCCGCTGCCGACATCGCCCAACTATGGCCGGTCGAAACGGTATGCGCCTATCTGTCCAATCTGGCCGAAGCCGCTGTCCGCGCCGCTGCGCGCCACCTGCTGCGCGCGGCGGCCAATCGTGGCGACCTGACACTGCCCGATATGGCGGCGCCGGAATACCAATCCGGCCTGATCGTATTGGGCATGGGCAAGCTGGGCGCCCGCGAGCTCAACTATTCCAGCGATATCGACCTTATCCTATTATATGATGACGAGGTTGCGACCGGGCCGCGCCCCGATCGCATCCCCAGAACCTTCGTTCGGATCGCCCGCGATCTGGTGAAGCTGCTCGACGAGCGCACCGCCGACGGCTACGTGTTCCGGGTCGACCTGCGCCTGCGACCCGACCCGGGCGCCACGCCGTTGGCCGTCAGCGTGACCGCCGCAGAAACCTATTACAGTTCGATGGCCCAAACCTGGGAACGCGCCGCCATGATCAAGGCGCGCCCGGTCGCCGGCGATGCCGAAGCCGGGGCCGCCTTCATGCGATTTCTGCGGCCGTTCGTCTGGCGCAAATCGCTCGACTTCGCGGCACTTCAGGACATCCACGCCATCAAACGCCGCATCCATCGGCACAAGGGCCATGGCAGCATCGCCATCGAGGGCCATGACGTCAAACTGGGACGCGGCGGGATCCGCGAGATCGAATTTTTCGCCCAGGCCCAGCAACTGATTTTCGGCGGCCGCCAACCGGCGCTGCGGGTGATGGACACCTGCTCGGCCATCAACGCCCTGGCCGACGGCCTGAGATTGGCGCCCGACGCCGCGCCAGAGCTGATTGCGGCCTATCGCGACCTTCGGCGGATCGAACATCACATCCAGATGATCGAGGACCGGCAAACGCATAAGATGCCCGAAACGCCCGATGCCGTCGATACGCTGGCCCGCTTCCTCGGCTGGGACGACGGGGCTGATTTCCGAACCCATTTGACCGCCATCCTGACCCGGATCGAGGCCGCCTATGACGGCATCTTTGCCGACGAACCCGAACTGCGCACCACCTCGGACCTCGTGTTCACCGGCTCCGACGACGACCCGGAAACGCGCCGGCAGCTTTCCGACCTTGGTTTTGCCGATCCCGAGGCGGTCCTGGCGACGGTGCGTTCATGGCTCCACGGCCGCTATCGGTCGACCCGATCGGACCGGGCGCGTACCTTGCTGGCCGAATTGGCGCCGGCGATCGTCCATGCTTTGGCGGCGACCCAGCAGCCTGACGATGCCGTGTTGCGCTTTGATGCCTTCATAGCCCGCCTGCCCGCCGGCGTTCAGATCTTTTCCCTTTTCTACGCCAATCCGGAATTGCTGACATTGCTGGCCGACATTCTGGGCACCTCGTCGCGCCAGGCCGATCATTTATCCCGAAACCCCATCCTGCTCGACAGCGTGCTAACGCCCGGCTTCATGGACAGCCTGCCCGATTTCGACGCCTTGCAGGACGAGGTTACCGGCCTGCTGAACACCGTCGAATCCTACGAAGAGGCGTTAAACGTCCTGAGGCGCTGGACCAACGATCATCGGTTCCGGGCCGCTGTCCACATTCTGAAGAATCTGTCGACGGTCGAAAGCTGCGGCCTGTATCTGTCCGATGTCGCCGAAGCGGCGCTGGTCAGCCTTCAACCCCGCGTTATCGCCGAGTTCGAGCGCCGCCACGGAACATTCGACGGCGCCGGGGTTGCCATCGTCGCCCTGGGCAAGCTGGGCAGTCGCGATATGAGCATCCGGTCGGATCTGGACCTGATCGTGATTTACGATGTCGCCAGCGACACGACGGAATCCAATGGCCCCAAACCGCTTGCGCCCACGGTCTATTACGCCCGGCTGATTCATCGGATAATAAGCGCGATTACCGCACCCACGGCTGATGGCGCCCTGTACGAGGTCGATATGCGGCTTCGGCCTTCCGGAAACTCCGGACCCGTTGCCACCAGTCTGGAGTCCTTCATTCGTTATCAACGCGAAGCCGCCTGGACCTGGGAGCACATGGTTCTGACCCGCGCCCGGCCGATCACGGGCGACCCCGAGACGCGCGACAAGATCACCGCCGCGATTCAAAACGTCCTGCAGCAACCGCGCGACGCGGAAAACCTGCGCGCCGACGTCGCCGCCATGCGCGCCCGGATCAATCGCCAGCACGGCACCGACAGTATCTGGGAAGTGAAATACGCCCGCGGCGGCTTGGTCGACATCGATTTCGTCGTGCAATATCTATTGCTGCGGGACGGGCACGCCCATCCCGACATTCTGGTGCCGTCCACCACCGAGGCCATCAAGCGGCTGGTCGACCATGGCAGCCTTGATGAGTCCGTTGCGGCGGACCTGAAACAGGCCCTGTCTCTCGCCCGCAGTGTCCAAGCCTATCTGCGCCTGGTGACGGACAAGGAGTTCGACCCGGCCACCGCCCCGCGTCCGCAGTTGGAAGGATTGGCGCTTGCCGTCGACCCGGATCAGAAACGGCCCGTGGATTTCGCCGCCACCGAACGGTTGCTGGAAAGCGCTCTGAACCAAAGCTATGCGCATTTCCAGGCCATCGTCGGCGACCCGCTTCCGGAGAAAGAATAACGAGGCATTTAGCGACAAATGGAATATCAGTTTTTCCCTTCGATAAATCATTGCTGAGCTTGAGAGTAAAAAATCTCCACGAATGGCGAATATGAGATCACTTATTGTGACAAACGTCAGATTTCCTGGCCCGGACAACCATCTCGTGATCTGCTCCAGTCGCCTGCCCAGCATTGTCTTGTTTCGCCCGGGAAAAAAATCCTCCCCGACTTGTATCACCGCCTCGCGGCCAAAGTGTTCACGGATCTTCTGTTCAGCCCATTGCCGGCAGTGCTCTCGCGGGACGTGTGGACCCCGGACAGCGCTTCGCGCTTCCTGTCTATTCGAGTTCGGCTATTCTGCGATGACGGACGGCATCCCGAGCGCTTCCAGGGTTATCAAGCCCGTTCCCCGGCATGGGAGCCGTCCGCA